>Ga0302315_10004481_pt1 | contig 12162 bp, 13 predicted proteins | sample III_Palsa_N3_1_FD_200532 | JGI IMG/M metagenome (GOLD analysis project Ga0302315, IMG submission 200532) | Peat permafrost microbial communities from Stordalen Mire near Abisko, Sweden - III_Palsa_N3_1 | ecosystem: Environmental > Terrestrial > Soil > Palsa > Peat permafrost | place: Sweden... | reverse complement strand
TTCGACTGCAATGCATTGCAGTTTCTCGAACGCGTGTGTCAGCAACATCAGTTTCGCTTCGGTATTGACGCCTCTACGCTGCACACTGGCGGCGTGCCAGGTTCCACCGATTTCCACGCGCCGATTTGCTGCATCGATATTGAGGAAATTGGTCATGCCGCAGATAGCGCCGCTGTCATTGCGCCGAATTACAAAAGGAAACCAGCTCCCCTGCGCCCGCATTTCGAGTCGACGCGCAATTTCCGCCTGCATGGTTTCCGGGCTTGGCACGCTGGTATACCAAAGCCGCCATAATTCACCGTCTCTTGCCGCTTCGCACAGCGCATCGTGATGGGCTGTGCTCAGCGGTTCCAGGGTTGCGTGCTGGCCGCTTAGTGCGACTGGTTCAACGAAATTCATCGGCGCGCTCTCAACGATTGGTGCGCGACATGAATACCAGGCGCTCGAACAAATGCACGTCCTGTTCGTTTTTCAGCAAAGCACCGTGCAACGGCGGCACAATGGTTTTTGTGTCCTTGCTGCGTAGCGCTTCCGGTGGGATGTCTTCGGCCAGCAGCAATTTCAACCAATCCAGCAACTCGGAGGTCGATGGCTTTTTCTTCAGCCCGGCTACTTCGCGCACTTCGTAAAATGTTTGCAGCGCTTGCGCCAGCAATTCTTTTTTCAATGTCGGGAAGTGGACATCGACGATTTGCTGCATCGTATCCTTGTCCGGGAATTTGATGTAATGGAAAAAGCAGCGGCGCAAGAAGGCGTCCGGCAGTTCCTTTTCATTGTTGGAGGTGATGATGACCAAGGGCCGATGTTTTGCCGCCACCATTTCCCGCGTTTCATAGACGTAAAATTCCATGCGGTCGAGTTCGCGCAACAAATCGTTGGGGAATTCGATATCGGCCTTGTCGATTTCATCAATCAGCAATACGACTTGCTCGTTGGCGGTAAAGGCTTGCCACAACACCCCTTTGACAATGTAGTTATGGATGTCTTTTACCCGCTCATCGCCCAGCTGCGAGTCGCGCAGGCGCGACACGGCGTCATATTCATACAAGCCTTGCTGCGCCTTGGTGGTCGATTTGATGTGCCATTGCAGCAACGGCATATTCAAAGCCGCCGCGACTTCTTCAGCCAGCATGGTCTTGCCGGTGCCGGGCTCGCCTTTGATCAATAAAGGGCGTTGCAGAGTCAGCGCGGCATTGACTGCCAGCTTGAGATCGGCAGTGGCGACATAACTCTGTGAACCTTCAAAGCGTGTGTTTTGTTGCATGGCGGGTATCGTCAATTAGGGAGGAGGGATCGGGTAAATGGATTCAAGTATAAGCGAGATTATGGGTATCGGTTGGCAGGAGCAAATGTGGTGCGCAGGCCCATCGTGAGAATCATCGCCCGACTCATCTGATGCATGGAACAGTCAAGTTGACAGGAGACTATCCAATATTGGACTCATGCGGCGGATTGGGGTAAAATCGAGCGGTTTTGGTTCCGCGTGGCAAGGTTTCTGGCTTGAGCGATGTTTTTGGCTGTAAAACGCCTTGTTGCGGTGGCTTTGGATTAAGTCGGTTTCGCTTTAATTACCCCTTCTACCATGAAAAAATTACTTGCACTTCTCGCGTTGGCGGGTGTTGCCAACCTCGCCGCAGCTGCGGACGTCGTCGCTAACCCCAAGGCCGCCGAAAACAAGATAGCCATGTGTGTCGGCTGCCACGGTATCCCCGGATACAAAGCGACCTTCCCTGAAGTATTCCAGGTTCCCAAGATTGGCGGGCAATCTGCTAAATACATTGAGAATGCGTTGAAGTCCTATCAAAAGGGCGACCGCAAGAACCCGAGCATGGATGGCATTGCGAGAGGTTTGTCGGATCAAGACATCGCTGACATTGCAGCCTACTATTCCATGCAGAAATAAGGGGAAGACGATCATGAAAAAAATTATTACTTCCCTGGCATGCGTGCTTGCCGCGGTCACTTCCTTCAATGCAATGGCCGGCGGAAATGTCGAAGCAGGCAAGGCATTGGTGGCGAAATACGCTTGCACCTCGTGCCACGGCGCCGATATGTCCAGCCCGATTGATCCCAGTTATCCCAAATTGGCTGGCCAGCATCCAGACTATATTGCACACGCATTGACTGCCTACCAGCGTGGCGACGTCGGCGCCAATGCCAATGGTCGTATTCAACCGATCATGGGGCCGATGGCCAAGCAGTTATCGCCGAAGGATATCCAGGATGTGGCGGCCTATGTCGGCAGTTTGCCCGGCTCGCTGGTCGTTGTGACTGAATCCAAGTTCGTTCATCACGCACCAAGCAACTAAGCGGAATGATTGGATTGCGGCATAGGCCCGTGATCCGAATCTGAAGATTGAAAAAGCAAAAAGCCACATCCTGACGTGGCTTTTTTGCTTTTTGGCAATAATTTAAATCGCGCTTAGCGCCGCTTCACACATTCCACGTAGGCGGCGCCATCCGGCGGTAGGTTATTGCGTTGCGAAGCCCAGATCATCTGGCCCAGGCATTCCATGATTTGGTGATGGGCGTCGTGGGTTGATCCCAGTCTTTGCGCCAGCGCCAAATAGGCGGCTTGAATTCCTGGCGGTTGATCGATTGACACTTGTTCAGCAATCGACAAATGCATCGATAAGTGCAGAAACGGATTGCTTTGCCCGCCTTCTATCGAATAATCAGCCGCCAACGCCGCGTCGAGGTCGCCAAGAATTTGGTCATACTCAGGGTGCTGGATAATCCAGTCGCGGCCTATTGCTTCCATCGGCGTCAGTATTTCGTTCCGGCGATGTTTTCGGTAGGTTTCGCAAAAAAAACGGCGGACGTCGGTTTGGGACGGATTGAACATGGGAAAGCAACTTTATAATGAATGTTCAATTGTACGCAAATAGTGCCGGTAAACGATAAAGCGCCGATTGGATTATGATTCGATTAACATTAGTTTAAGATACGCGGAGCTTTCTGAATTGCCGCGATAATTTTTTGACCTCTGAGAACGGACATAACCATGATCGACAATAACACGCTTGATATCCTTTTCCGCAATGCCCGCACCCACAATGGTTGGATCGACAAGCCGGTCAGCGATGCGCAATTGCAGGAAATCTACGATTTGATGAAATGGGGGCCGACTTCCGCCAATTGTTCCCCGGCGCGCATCGTATTCGTCAAATCCGCCGCAGAAAAAGAGAAACTGGTGGCTTGCATGGCCCCAGGAAATGCGGAGAAGACCAAAGCTGCGCCGGTGACCGCGATCATCGGCATGGACTATGCGTTTTACGAGAAATTGCCACAACTGTTTCCGCATGCCGACGCCAAATCCTGGTTTGTCGGCAATCAGCCTATGATCGACGCCACCACGTTCAGGAATTCATCCTTGCAAGGCGCTTATTTCATTATTGCGGCGCGGGCGGCCGGCTTGGATTGCGGCCCGATGTCCGGTTTTGATGCCGACAAGGTCAATGCTGCGTTCTTCGCCGGTTCGTCGATCAAGGCCAACTTCATTTGCAATCTCGGCTATGGCGATGCCAGCAAATTGTTTGGACGCTCGCCGCGCTTGTCGTTCGAAGAGGCATGTAAAGTAATCTAGCAATCAAAGCGCAGTGCGATCAGCTCGCGCTGCGCTTCTTGACTGTTAGTCGCCCAGCCCAAAGATCAACAGCCAGCATCCAAGCAACGCGAAAATACTGGCTGCGACGATGCGCACCCATTTGAGCGGCAACCAGTCTGCAGTGGTTTTCCCAAGCAGGATGGCCGGCAAGATCGAACACATCAATCCCAGGGTTGAACCCGCCATGACCCAACCTACCTGATGATATTTTGCCGCGAGCAAAAACGTTGCAGCCTGCGATTTATCACCCATTTCGGCCAGCAAGAAAGTCACGAAGGCGGTCAATACCAGGCTTGCTGACGACTTCATTTTCGGCTGCGCATTATCGGGCTCATGTTCCGGCATCAAGGTCCATGCGGCGACTGCAAAAAACATGGCGACCAAGATCCAGCGCAGCACATGCACCGAAAATAGATTCGACATGAAGACGCCCAGCCACGCAGTTACTCCCATCGATAAAACGGTAGCGATTAACACGCCGAATGCGACCGGCCACGGTTTGCGATAGCGTGCTGCCAGCAACAAGGCCAACACCTGGGTCTTGTCGCCCATTTCGCCAATCGCCACAATGATTGCTGTATTGGAAAACGCTTCTATGCTCATACGCCCTTGGCCGGCAACGGTGTTTTCGATTTCCACTCACACAGATCGGCAATCATGCAGTTCCAGCATTGCGGATTGCGCGCCATGCAGGTGTAGCGGCCATGCAAGATCAGCCAGTGATGGGCGTCATTCAAGAATTCAGGTGGAATCAGCTTGACCAGCTTGTGTTCGACCTCGTCGACATTTTTCCCGGGCGCGATTCCGGTACGGTTCGAGACCCGGAAAATATGGGTATCGACGGCAATCGTCGCTTCGCCGAAGGCCGTGTTGAGGACGACATTTGCGGTCTTGCGGCCGACTCCCGGCAGCGCCTGCAGCGCTTCGCGGGTACGCGGAACTTCGCCGCCATGCTCCATCAGCAGCAAGCGGCAGGTTTCGATCACGTTTTTTGCCTTGGTGCGGTACAGACCGATGCTTTGTATAAACGGTATCAATCCGTCCACGCCGAGATCGAGGATGGCGCTGGGGGTATTGGCAAGCGGGTACAGTTTGCGCGTTGCCTTGTTGACCGAGACATCGGTCGCCTGGGCAGAGAGGATCACCGAGATCAATAATTCGAACGGCGTCGTATATTCCAATTCCGTGGTGGGATGTGGATTCGCAGCTTGCAGGCGGGTGAATATCAGGCGTCGTTTTTCAGCGTTCATGTTTCCTCTTTTTTTTCTGCCTATTCCTTTTTCAAGCGTGCCCGCTCCATTGCTGCCTGGATGATGGCTCGCTTGCGTTCTTTTTCCGCCAACTCGGCTGGCGTCGCGGCTACTTCCGTTTGCAGTGCGTTCAATTTTGCTGCCGCCTTGGCCGCCAGCCGCTCGTCGTTTTCCGCTTTTTCGCGCTGCAAGCGCTGCGCGCGGAAATCATGGCGCGCTCTGGCATCATCGGCTTGCTGTTGCGACCACGCGTCCCAACCGCTTTTGCCGGGCGTGACCTCGACCATCGCGATGCAATCGACCGGACAGGGCGCAACGCACAGATCGCAGCCGGTGCACTGTTCGGCAATGACGGTATGCATTTGTTTGGCGGCGCCGATGATCGCATCAACCGGGCAAGCCTGAATGCACAGGGTACAGCCGATGCAGGCGCTTTCATCGATCAGCGCAACCGGGCGCGGGCGCTCAAGGCCATGCACGGGATTGAGCGGGATCACCGGCTTGCCCAGCAAATGGGCCAGGCGCGTAATGCCTTCGATGCCGCCCGGCGGGCATTGATTATAGTTGGCCTGCCCGGAGGCAATCGCTTCCGCGTACGGGCGGCAGCCGGGAAAGGCGCACTTGGTGCATTGGGTTTGCGGCAGCAGATCTTCGATCCGGTCAGCCAGTGTGGCTTGGTTCAGTTGAGGCATAGGCCAAGATTATACTAGAGGCTGTTGGCACAGGCGCCATTGCCGCAATTGAAAAAGCCGCGCACTTTTTGAAGTGAACGGCTCCTCTTTCAATTCATCCGAAAATCAAATTGCCGGCTAAGTTACCGACTTTATCATGCGTACTTGGAAATAAATTCCGTGATTTTCGGTGAAATGACTTCACGCCAGCGACGTCCGGCAAATATGCCGTAGTGGCCGCATTTCGGTGCAGTGAAATGTTGCTTTCTGTTTTTGGGGATGGATGAGCACAGGTCGTGCGCAGCTTCGGTCTGGCCGGAACCGGAGATATCGTCCAACTCGCCTTCGATGGTAAACAACGCAACGGTCTTGATATCTTGCGGACGCACCAGCTTGCCTTCGACTTCCCAGGTGCCGGTAGGCAAACTGAAATCCTGGAATACGGTCTTGATCGTTTCCAGGTAATACTCGGACGGCATGTCCAGCACTGCATTGTATTCGTCATAAAACTTGCGATGCTCTTCGGCAGACTCGTTGTCGCCTTCGCGCAGGTGCATGTAAAAGTCCCAGTGGCTTTGCGCGTGATGACCCGGGTTCATGGCAACGAATCCCGCATGCTGTAAAAAGCCCGGATACACTTTGCGGCCAAAACCGGGGTAATTCGGCGGAACGCTATAGATCACCTTGTTCTCGAACCATGAATATGGTTTTTCGGTGGCAAGATTGTTGACCTGGGTCGGCGATTTACGCGGGTCGATCGGGCCACCCATCATGGTCATCGTCTTGGGTAGCATGGGGTCTTTGGCAGTGGCCATCAAGGAAATTGCCGCCAGCACAGGCACGGTTGGCTGGCAAACCGAAATCACATTCAAATCAGGGCCAAGCTTGCGAATAAAGTCTTGAACGTAATAAATATAATCATGCAGATGAAACGGTCCCACGGATTGCGGCACCATGCGGGCATCGGTCCAGTCGGTGATATAGACGTCATGGTTCGTCAGCAGGCTGCGCACCGTGTCGCGCAACAGGGTCGAATGATGCCCGGATAAGGGCGCCACCAGTAACACGGTCGATTGCTTCAGTCCGGAGAATTCCTTGGCGCTCAAATCCTTTTTGAAATGGATCAAGGTACAAAAAGGTTTTTTCTCTGTTACTTCCTCGAAGATCGTGACGGCCTTGCCGTTGACCTGGACAGATTTGATATCGAATTGTGGCTTTTCATAATCCTTGCCGAGCCGATACATCAATTCGTAACCCGCTGCAATGCGTTGGGCAAACGGCGTGTGGGCAAGCGGTGACACTGGATTGGTAAATAATTTGGACGATGCTTCTGCCCATTGAATTAATGGACTCAATAGGCTTCGATTTAATTCATGAAATTGATAAAGCATGTTGTCCTCTTCCGTATGGTACCGATGTCACTTGATTGTCGAGCTAAATCAATTTTGCTGCAATGCGTCAAAGACAAGTAGTGACAAATATTCGTAAAAATGCATTCTTTTCCTGTATAAATTGTCAAATTTTCTATACTTTTAGGCAAAATAGCGTCGATTTAGTTTGCCAAAAGAATCAATTGACGTCTAACAACATAGCACAAAAGTACCAGGTCGGCATTGCCTACATAACGATAGATGATTTCTGTGAATGAACATCGTCGCTACGTCCGACCGACGCTCTTGTTCGAAAAGTGCTGTGGCGGGCCGGAATGCGCCCTGAACGTGATCAAAGAATAACGGTTGTCATCATGAATGGCTGTGCGGTAGCGAACCTGCCGGGGTGTAGCTAGATTTACACGAATTCCGCGTTGTCTCAATTCTTTGATGGGAGTTGAAAAAATTCAAGTTTTTCCATTCAGTGACGTAAATAGAGGATAAACATACTTGTTAGCAGATCATGGTCCTCAATAATGTGAGTGGCGCCGGTAATTATTATTCTCCCCACTATTCGCCTTCCGGGTTGGGAAAAGCGAGTGCGGTGAATGCCAATCCGGCTTCCGGAAGCAGCGCAAGTACCACAGCAAGCCCCACATTGAGTGCCAATCCGGTAACTCTATCGAACGCGGCGCAAGCGTTGCAAGGGCAAAATGGCGATTCGGCCGGTTCGACCGATTTCGCGCAAGAGCAGCAATTGCTGACCACGTTGACCGATAAATCCCTTGCTGCCCTCGGCATTGTTTCCACAGCGGACGAAGCCAACACGCAGATCAGCTTCAGTTCCCTGTCCTACGATGTATCTTCTTCCGCAACAGCGTCCGTCAGCCAGCAGGGACAACAGTCGAGCGCGCAAATAGGCGACACGCAAGATGCAACCTTGGTCGGACAGGGAGAAATTACGACGGCCGACGGCACGCAATATGCATTTCAGATCGAACTTCAGGTCGGTGACAGCGAACAGGCTTCGGCTACGTCCGATAGCGGTAATGCCAATGCAAGCACCAATACGAACACCAATACGAGCGCGAGTCCAAGCACTAATGCAAATTCAGGCACGAATGCAGCCGCCAGCGCGGTATCGTCGCAACAACCCAGTAATCTTCTAGCGCAACTGGTGAATGCATTGAGCCAATCAGGAAGCTCTTCCAGCGCGTCTGGCTCGAATGCCTCAAACAATTTCCTTACGGGAAATAACGGTGCCTCGGCACCGACTTCCGGCACGAGTCAATCCGGGCAATCCGCATCCCCTTCGAGCGGGATTAACTGGAACGCCATCTTGAATCAAACCGCCAGCCTGTTCGATTTACTCGATTCCATGGCTACTTCAAGCCAAACACCGGCTTCCGCTACCTCAAGCCAAACACCGGTCAGCACCGCATCTTGATCAATTGCCGACGGCCCGCCAGCCGCTGAAGCGTCTGCGCAACACCACACTTTAATGTGGACGGGTCGTATTGGAATTATCCTCAGATACAATGGGCGCATCGTCAATTTTCGCGACCACTGTCATTGCCATGCGCAAAATAATCAGCTTTTTTCTTACCTTCATGATTTTCCTGAGTTGCGGCGTGTTTGCGGAAGACGACGCCGGCATGACGGCATTTCGAAATAAAGATTATGCCAGCGCATTGACTGAGTGGAAGGCGGCGGCAGAACAGGGCAACATTCGGGCCATGGCAAGTGTGGGCGTCCTATATGCAAACGGCCTGGGCGTTGCGCGCGACAATACGGAAGCGCTGCGCTGGTTTCGCTCGGCAGCTGAAAAAGGCGACGGCAACGGCGAATACAATATGGGCGTCATGTATCGCGACGGTCGTGGTGTAGACAAGGATGACGTCGAGGCAGTCCGCTGGTTTTTGCTGGCTGCCAATCAAGGCGATTCCAACGCCAAGATTAACCTGGGTGCGGCTTATCGCAATGGACATGGCGTCGCCAAGGATGCCAAGGAAGCATTTCACTGGTATTTCCTGGCTGCGCAGCAGGGCAATACAGTGGCCCAGGGCTTACTCGGGTTTTTATACCAGCATGGCGACGGCGTCGCCAAGGACGATAAGGAAGCAGTGCGTTGGTACCGGCTCGCTGCCGATCGCGGATTCTACGATGCAGAGTATGAATTGGGCTCAATGTACCTGCATGGCGAAGGTGTTGCCAAGGATGAAAAGGAAGCGCTGCGATGGACCCACCTCGCGGCCGAGCAAGGTTTTCCGGTAGCACAGGATGCATTGGGACAGATGTACCTTGCCGGTGCAGGGACTGCCAGGGATGAACAGGAGGCGGCGCGTTGGTTTGCGCTGGCGGCCAAGCAGGGTTTTGCGAATGCGCAGAGCAGCCTCGGTGTCCGATATGCCAATGGCGAAGGGGTTGCGAAAGATGACGAAGCCGCTGCGCGCTGGTATCGCCTGGCCGCAGATCAAGGTTATGTGATCGCCCAATACAATCTCGCCGCGATGTATGCCGAAGGGCGCGGCGTTGCCAAGGATCCAAAGGAAGCGGCGCGCTGGTACAAGCTGGCTGCCGACCAGGGAAATGTCGGGGCCCTCAATAATCTCGGCATGATGTACGCAGTTGGGGAAGGGGTAGGCAAAGATGAAGCGGAAGCTGTGCGTCTGGTACGCAAAGCCGCTGACCAAGGCATGGCCGAGGCGCAGAGCAATCTTGCGATGATGTATGCCAATGGTCGCGGGGTAGTGAAAGACGACAGGGAGGCGGTGCGCTGGTATCAATTGGCGGCCGCACAAGGCGATGCCGAAGCGGAGAATAACCTCGGCTGGAGTTACCGCGAGGGCGTGGGAATCGGGCGCGACCATCAACAGGCGGTGAATTGGTTTCGTCGTTCTGCCGTGCAGGGCAATGCCTATGGACAGCATGCGCTCGGTTTGCTGTATCGCGATGGCAACGGCGTGACGACCAATCCAGTGCTTGCCTATGCCTGGCTGGATCTCGCTGCACGCGCAGATTTTCCGAACGCAGCGATTGCGCGCGACAAATTGTCGACTATCCTGGCGCCGAAGGAATTGGCGCAGGCGCGGGCATTGAGCGCGGCCTGGAAGCCGGGTGAGGCTATCCCCGACGTTAAATCCGCGCACAAATAAAAACGCCCGTCAGCTTGCGCTTGACGGGCGTTTCCACGAAACTAAAGCAAACCTTAGTCGAATACCGGGCTTTCGACACCTAAAATCTTGTGCAGTTTCGGTGAAGTCGTGGTGTACTGCATGTGGATTTTCTTTTCCGGGAAAATATACGGTGCGGCGCCAAAGGCAGCCAAGGCTGCCTCATGGAAGCCGGACAAAATCAGTTTTTTCTTACCCGGATAAGTGTTGATATCGCCGACCGCGAAAATGCCAGGCACATTGGTTTCGAATTTTTCCGTGCCAACCTTCAATTGTTTGCGCTCGATATCGAGGCCCCATTCGGCAATCGGCCCCAGCTTCGGCGACAAGCCAAAAAATACCAGCAGGTGATCGAGAGGCAAGCGACGCGTCACGCCATCCGCCCCGGTCACTTTGATTTCGGACAATAATTCTTCGCGGGTTTCGAAGCCGGTCACCTGGCCGACCAGGAATTGCATCTCATAGTTGTCGCACAATTCCTTCATCTTGGCGACCGATGCCGGCGCGGCGCGGAATTCTTCGCGTCGATGCAGCAACACCACCGATTCGGCCTTGCCGACAAAATTCAAGGCCCAATCCAGCGCCGAATCGCCGCCGCCGCAAATCACGATATTCTTGCCTTCGTATTGGGCCGGATTCTTGACACGGTACGCAAGTTGGCTGCCATCAAACTGCTCGATGCCGTCAACCTTGAGGGTGCGTGGCTGGAACGAGCCGACGCCTGCCGCGATAAAGATGGTTTTGGTGATAAAGCGCGTGCCAGCCGAAGTTTCGAGATTGAAACGGCCGTCTTCGCGACGCTCGACCAGCGTGACTTCCTGGTTCAAGTGAAATGTGGCGCCGAATGGATCGATTTGCTTGAGCAAATTGTCGGTCAGTTCCTGGCCGGTGCACACCGGCACTGCCGGGATGTCGTAAATTGGCTTGTCCGGGTAAAGCTCCACGCATTGGCCGCCGACGCTTGGCAGCGAATCGATGACATGGGCCTTGATCTCCAGCAGTCCAAGTTCAAATACCTGGAACAGGCCGACGGGTCCGGCGCCGACGATCACTGCATCGGTTTCAATTGCTCCATGCTGGGAGCTCGCGTTGTGCGAGGCAAGTTCGTTGCCGGCTCTGGTTTCCATACGACTTTCGAGTTCCTGTTTCATTTTGAGGTTTCAACGTGCAATCACCCATTCGCCGAGGATAGCTTCCTCATTGGGCGCACGCTAGATAACGGTAGTTGGTATTGCTTTGCCCCGCATCTCGTGCAGGGACGTCGCTTAACGCTCCAGATACTGCAATTTTTCCTTGACGTCTTTCCAGTCATCGGCATCGGCCAACGGGCTGATCGTCTTGGTAATGGATGGCCACTTGCGTGACAAATCGACATTCATCTTGACAAATTGCTGCTGGTCGGCCGGCACGTCTTCTTCGGCATAGATCGCATTGACCGGGCATTCCGCTACGCAGACAGCGCAATCGATGCACTCATCCGGGTCAATCGAAAGGAAATTGGGGCCTTGGCGAAAACAATCTACCGGGCATACATCTACGCAGTCTGTGTAACGGCAGCGGATGCAGGATTCGGTCACAACATGGGTCATAACAGTCCTATCTGTGAATTTTTTGTCACTAATTTGAAGCCTGGAAGGAAAATGGCCGCAATCTGCTGCCTAATATCTTCAAACCAGTTGCAAGACCCTGTATTTTAAGGCAAATCAGGCATAGTAACAAACCGGACTTATACAGATTACGAATAAGCAAATGCGGCGCTTTTCCCGCTGAGGCCCCCGAATGACAGAGTGCAAGGCGATTCGATAGGTAAAAAGCAGTATTTCGACGACTTGAATGGCAAGCGATTATTGCCTCCGGGAAGCTTTTGAGTAAATTGTCGAGCACAAATATGTCACTACTTTGCTGACGGCATTTGCAATACCGCGTGCCGCCGCCAGCGGTATGATGCGAAAATACACCTATACATTTAATAACAGCTAGAAATCCACGTCCTAAGGACGTGGTCATCGCCTAATAGGCTTTGCCTGTTAGAGCGGGATACCTGCCCAAAGAAGTACCTTACTCGATGTTGTCCACACAACAAACGAGAAA
>Ga0302315_10004479_pt1 | contig 12169 bp, 10 predicted proteins | sample III_Palsa_N3_1_FD_200532 | JGI IMG/M metagenome (GOLD analysis project Ga0302315, IMG submission 200532) | Peat permafrost microbial communities from Stordalen Mire near Abisko, Sweden - III_Palsa_N3_1 | ecosystem: Environmental > Terrestrial > Soil > Palsa > Peat permafrost | place: Sweden... | reverse complement strand
CTTGTCGTCGATCGCGATCTGGAGATAGCCAAAGGGGTAATCGACACTACGAGAGCCTCGGTACAACTCGCCGAACCCCATTCGGCGGGGAGTCACGATCGTGATGATTGTCTCGGATCCAATCTGGCGCTTGCGCGCGATCGCAATCTGGGTGCCGGTTGATCCGGTAGGAAGGAATCTGCCCTTGTCTTGCTTTTGCAATACATTCAGCAGCGCGCCCTGCCCCTTCTCCTTCAGCAGGGTAGCGAAACTTTGCAACTCGTCGTCGGTGGTATAGCTGTTGACATTGAAGTTAAATCCAAGGGTTTTCCCACCAATTGTTCCGCCGGTGCCGATCAAGACGCCAGAATAAGAATCGGGCTTCGTTTTATCGTTCTGACCATAGGATGCAATGGAAAAAGCAGCGTATGCGAACATCAAGAGCATGGCATATTTCATCAAGCGGCATTTCATTTTCGGGTCTCCTTATTTGGGTGAAGCCGACTGCCCCTAAGTGGCGCGAGAACTCCTTGGTCTGAGGAAGCAGTCTGAAGAAGTGGCAGCGGTAATCTGGCTGCGGATGTGACGCAAACCTGCGCAATTCCGCGTAAGGTGGAGTGTCTGCCATGCCGCAGGCAGGCGTCTACTGTCAGAACTGACAGTTCAATTAGGTTCCGTAGATTGTTATAAGAAACTGCGGGCAGATTGCCTGATTTCCAAGAGAACTGACCAGCCGAGTCCGCACCCTCCGAAAGCGAAACGAAGAAGGACAGCATGAATATTCATGATCGCCCTCCGTTCTTCTCTTTCTCAGCCTGGACCGTATTGCTTTTGATGGTCTTATCCGGAACGTGCTGGGCTAGAGACAAGAAGGACGTCGTAGTCTTCGCGAATGGCGATCGGATGACCTGCGAAATCATGCAGCTTCAAAAAGGCTATTTGTACGTCCGGCTCGCAAACGGGGAAGGCACCATCTCGGTCGACTGGACTAAGGTTGTTCGCATCGAGAGCCAGTACCATTTCATCGTCACCAATGAAAAAGGGGAGCGGTTTATCAGCAACCTGCAGAACGTGGCAGACGCAGCCTCGCCGGACAAATTCCTGGTGGAGGTCACGGGAAGCTCGACAACCAGTTTCATACCGTCCCTCCAGGTTGTTGCCCTTGAACAAAACGACATTGGTTTCTGGACGAACCTGCACGGTTCTATTGATTCTGGTCTCAACTACACCAAGCAGCAGAATCGGGTCCAATACAACTTTGATTCAAGCGTCGTTTATACGAAGCCACGGTGGTCAGCGGGTGCTGATGTGGGTTCCAGCTTCAGTGGTGGCGGATCTGCGCAGAATCTCCGCTTGGATATTCAAACGAAACTTGCTCGGCAACTCTTTTCTCCGCGGAACGTTTACATGGGGCTGGTGGGCTTTCAGCATAATGGCGAGCAGGATTTGGATCTGCGCACAACCATGGGCGGGGCCCTGGGACACAATTTCCAGATGACGAATAACAGCCTTGTCGCGGCATATGTCGGCGCAGATTGGAACAGCGAGCATTACGGAAATGAAGCTGCATCAGGACAAACCGGAAACAGCGCCGAAGCGGTCGTCGGTACCGACTTAAGTTTCTTTCGTTTCAGGACGACAAATTTCATTGTCAACACCGACGTGTATCCTAGCCTCACCGAGCTGGGACGAGTGCGTCTGGACTTGAATGCAGCAGTGAAGCTGAGGCTCGCCAAGCGCCTTTACTGGAGTTTCAGCTACTACTTGAACTACGATAGCCGCCCACCCCCGAATTTGACTGGGACAGACTATGGCTCTGCCGCCAGTATTGGTTGGAAGTTCTAAATGCGTTGAGCATGAGAAGGGGACGGAAACCTTGGAAGGCGAGTTCGACAATTCGATTGTCCCGGATTCGACGGTGCCCGCGCTTCGGGTTGGTCGAGGACGACGTTTGTCGACAGTTATTGCAATTTGGGCTGAGAAAGCGCAGGAACTCCAAAAGCAAGCCCACGTTTTCTACTTTGTATTCAAACATCCCAAGACGCCCTGGTATGCGCGCCTGATTGCTGCCTGCGTAACTGGCTATCTGCTCAGTCCCGTCCAGATTATCCCGAGTTATATTCCCGTGATTGGATTCATGGACGATCTGGTTGTTCTGTTCGTCGGATTCAAACTGATTCAGAAGACGATTTCTCCAGATGTACTGCAGGAATGTCGCGATCATGCTGAAGCCGCCGAGGTGCAGCGGAAAACAAAGGTGAGATCTCTAACCAGGTTCGCTATTTTCATCACAATTGCAGTCATCTGGTTCATCCTTGCGATCGCAGGCAGTCTGCTGGTTGCAAATTACTTTAGGCACAAATAGATAGATGGAGTGATAAAAGCAAGGCAGAGGGGTGGACCGACGCTTAGGGCGGGAAAGATGGGACAGCGCCGGAGTGGCGGCATACGCCCCAGGGCGCGGAGATGTGGCAACACGCTGGACCTGGTCGGCTGTCACATTTGACAGTACCCACTGTCGAACGAACAGACTAGTTTCTGATTAGCATGATGGACTTCTGTCTGGGTGAACGACCCGGACATACTAAATCTCAAAAGTAGCTGCCTACCTCAATTGGCGTTGCAGAAAAGACGAACACATGAACTCGATGGCTGAGGGTAGTCGTCCCCAGAATGCCCCGCCGGGCTTTCACCTGCTGGCAAAGCCGAGCGGGTCAACGTGCAACATTAATTGCACGTATTGTTTTTTCTTGTCCAAGGATGCCCTGTATTCCGACGAGAAGCATCGTATGTCGGACGAAACACTCGAACTTTACATCCAGCAGCTCCTAGCCTCGCATCGCACGCCGACGGTGACTGTCGCCTGGCAAGGCGGTGAGCCCACGCTCATGAAGGTCGAGTTTTTTAGAAAGTCTATCGAGATCGTTGAGAAGTATCGGCGGCCCGGGCAAACCATTCAACACACCTTTCAGACCAATGGCATCCTGCTGGATGACGAGTGGTGCCTGTTCTTTAATGAGCACAATTTTCTCGTCGGTATTAGTTGCGACGGGCCCCGCGAGATCCACAACACCTACCGCCTTGACCGCGGCAACCAGGGAACCTTTGACAAGGTGATCAAAGGCTTGAGCTACCTGCGCAAGCACGACGTTGACTTCAACGTTCTATGTACTGTGAATGCCGCCAACGAAAAACACGGCCGCGCGGTCTATCGTTTCTTTCGTGACGAGATGGGCGCAAAGTGGGTGCAATTCATCCCGATTATCGAGCGAGCCAACGCTGACACGATTAACATTGCAAACCTAGGATGGAGCACGGAGGCTGGCGGCCAGCGCATTCTTTATACACAGTCCGGAAACATGGTAACCAACCGGACCGTTGGCGCCAGGCAATATGGCCAGTTCCTCATTGACATCTTCGAGGAGTGGGTTCGGCACGATGTGGGGGAAGTGTTTGTTCAGTTATTTGATGTAACGCTTGAGGCGTTTTTTGGCCGTCACCTGTTGTGCATCCACGCCCCAACTTGCGGGTACGGACCGGCGTTGGAGTACAACGGCGACGTCTACTCCTGCGACCATTTCGTTGAGCCGAAGTACCTTCTCGGCAACATACATGAGAGCACGCTCTTGGAAATGGTGGCATCACCTGCGCAGCGCAAGTTCGGTGATGACAAACGCAACCTGCTCACCAAGCAGTGCCAGGACTGTAAAGTGAGGCACCTCTGCAACGGGGGTTGCCCCAAGGACCGCTTCGGGGTTTCGCGCGACGGGGAGCCAGGACAGAACTATCTTTGCGAAGGGCTCGAACTGTTCTTCATGCACACGGGCCCGACCATGTCATTGATGGCTCAGCTGATTCAAAAGCGCCGCGCTCCGTCCGAGATTATGGGAATCATCGCCGACCGCGATGCTCAGCAGACACACAACGCGCTGTGTGCCTGCGGCAGCGGCAACAAGTTTCGTAAGTGTCACGGTGACCCGAATCCACAATCGCCATTTAGCAAGCTGGACCTCCCTCCGGTAGAAGCCGAAGTAGGCGTTGCCGAATAAACGCCTGGTCCTTTCGCATCGATCGGAAAATGAACGACATCGGTCCAATACTCAAATTCCCGGCAGGATGTCGGGGAATTTTTGTTTGGCCTCTCGACGTCTAAGGCTGGGCTCTCTAGTTCCCGGGCGAGATGACGTGTTGTTGGATCGCATACTGCACCAGTCCCGCGTTTGTTTTCACGCGCAACCGTTCCATAACCTTGTATTTATGAAACGCAACGGTGCGGGGAGTCAGCTTGAGGATGTAGGCGATTTCCTTCATCGATCTTCCCTCGGCTAACAACTGAAGAACCTCTCGTTGTCGACTCGTGAGAATCTCTTGCTTGATATCCGATATGCGAATATCTAGAAAAAAGCTGTCGGTGTCAGTCGTAACGAGGGGAGACACATAATATTCGCCCTTGAGAACTTCACGAACTGCGCTGATGAGTTCGGTGCCGGCGGAAGTTTTCAGCAGATATCCAGAAGCCCCGCAGCGAAACGCCTCAGCTGCAACGCCCAGATCGGAGTTCATCGTCAGGTACACAATCTTGACCGTCCGCTGTAGCCGTTTTATTCGCTTGCCTGCCTCCAGCCCATTCATGAGCGGCATTCCAACATCAAGAATGATTACATCGGGCTTGAGTGCCGCAACGGCATCCAAAAGGGACTGGCCATCCGAAAAGATGCCGGCGACTTCTAGCTCAGGCTCTAGAATTCGAGCGCACGCCTCAGCTACGAAGAAATGATCGTCGGCGATCAGAACACGAGGACGCTTAGTTGGGTTCATTGTTCCCCCCTACTCCTTCAAGTTCAGATACGTTCAGCCCGTGACCGAACCGACAAAAGATCCACGGTGCTGATGCCCCGAAGTCAGTGAGCTGTCGAACTGGTACTTTCGAAGATGCCATGCTCATAAGTTCCTATCGATTCTAAGCAGCTAATCAGAGAGGGTCCTGACCGTGGTCTGCCTACACTTTTCACTTCCGCAACTGCGGGCCCACGACCGCCCGTGGAGGCTCGAACGTTCTCGGAAATTAGTGCGATCGGGAGCAATATCAACCGTTTACAGGACACGACATGCCGCGTACGCGGGTGTGTGCACAATTCTCCATCATTTTTACTCTTTACTTAGCACAAATACTACCGGCCCTGCGTGAATAGTCCAACTGTCAAAAGTGACAGTCCCGGAGTTTGGAGCATCCATTCGTCCATTGAATTTGTGCATCCCCGAGAGCAGCAAGAAGTCCCAGCGAAAGAAGAGTGTAGCCTCGGTCCGACTAGAACCTCTGAAGATATAAACGTGGCTACAACGAGCGCGCGTTCATGTTCATCAATCAATCTCAGGTTTCTGCATGAGTCGCACCCTGCAACGGAGGAGAAGTTTTCACCATTGCCTGGCAGTCGACTCTCAGAACTGGCAAGTCGCGAATTGAAGTTAAGAGACTCATTTCAACATACCGTTAAAAGTGACAGTAGGCACGTGGGCAACGAAGTCATAAGTTGGTCATAGAACTCCCATCGCAGCAACTTCGTGGAGTCACGGCGGAGCGCCACCCTTGGCGAACGCACATACAGGGGCAGAACAATGTCAGCAGCACGGATCTTACTTGCCGACGATAATCGAGCTTTCCTGCATCACGTCGAGGAGATGCTCGAGGAGAACTATCAGGTCGTGGGCACCGTCGTGGATGGCAACGCTGTATGCGCAGAAGCTTCGAGACTCCGACCGGATCTGATGGTTCTGGACATCTCTATGGGAGAGTACAGTGGCATCGAGATCGCTCGACAACTGCGCCGAGAGGGTTACGCAGGTCAAATTGTATTCTTATCTATTCATGAAGATCCTGACTTCATCGGCGCAGCAATTGGCGCAGGCGGCCGCGGGTATGTGTTCAAATCTCGAATGAATACCGATCTCGGGTTGGCTTTGAAGTCTGTGCTCTCGAGTCAAATCTTCATCTCCCCACAAGGGGACCTTAGGTAACGCTTCGACTTGAGTTTTGGCATGAGCGGCTCTTCGCCGTCCGCAATCAATGCAACCTTGCGTTCGATGGACAAACGAAGTTGGCCTCAATCCTAATCTCTTGATCAAACAATATGGCCCCTGAATGGATTATTGGCCGCGTTGGTCGTTCAGGTCGATTGCCCGTTATGCTGAATTGAGGTGTCTTGAGTTTGGTTTGAATGCCCACCCAAGCGCCTTTGCCCAGAAGTACAGCCAATCATGACGACTAAGAATAATCACGAACAGGAATTGCCAGAGCCTGGGGCATCCCCAGAAGTTCAAAGGTTTTATGATCGTTATCCCTATCCCCGACCTGTTGATGACCTCCAGAGTTACGGTCGCCTCTGGCAAGATTACCAACGACGTGTAGCCGACTTTCATCTGTTCTGGCCTGCCCAAATGTACCGCGAAAACTATTCGATTCTCGTTGCGGGGTGCGGCACATCCCAGGCGGCAAAGTACGCAATTCGGTGGCCGCACGCCCAGGTCACTGGAATTGACTTCAGTGCAACTAGTCTGGCCAAGACCGAAGAGCTCAAGCGCAGGCACAATCTGACAAACCTGAACTTGCGGCAACTTCCGGTCGAGAGGGTTGGAGAACTAGGCGCCGGTTTCGATCAGATTGTTTGCACCGGGGTTCTCCACCATCTCGTCGACCCTGACGTGGGCCTTCGCGCATTGCATAGTGTCCTCAAGCCGGATGGAGCAATGCATCTCATGGTGTACGCCCCCTATGGACGAGCCGGCATATACATGCTGCAGGATTTCTGCAGACGGCTCGGAATCTCGGCATCGGACAATGCGATTCGGGACTTGATCATTGCCCTGAAAGCTTTGCCGCCCGGGCATCCAATGGAAACCATCCTGCGCATGGCCCCTGATTTCGGCGACGAGGCGGAACTGGCCGATGCCCTTCTGCATCCTCAGGATCGGGCTTATTCGGTACCGGAATTCTTCCAGTTTCTCCAGAAAGCTGGTCTTGAGTTTGGCCGTTGGACGCGTCAGGCGCCTTACTCTGCAAGGTGCGGCCTTATTGCGAGCCTTCCCCAGGCCGCTCAGCTAAATAGACTTCCTCTGGAGCAGCAGTTCGCCGCGGTCGAACTCTTTCGGGGCACCATGCCGCGCCATAGCGCTGTCGTGTATCACAACGGCAGTTCAGCCAAGCTACAACTCATTGATTTTTCCGGCGACGATTGGCTCGATTACGTGCCGATACTTATGGCGGACACGGTCTGCGTGTTAGAAAGGCTCCCACTAGGTTCTGCGGCGGTTCTCATCAATCGTGGACACAGTTTCCGGGACATATTCCTGCCGATTACTGCTGTCGAGAAGCGACTCTTTGACGCGATTGATGGAAAACGTACCATCGCTGAAATCATCCGAGCGATCGATCCCTCCTCGAAAGAAACCGGGACCGCCGACCTTGCTCGCAATTTCTTTGACCAGGTTTGGTGGCAGGATCAGGTTGTCTTCCACAAAGCGGAGTTGCCGTAAGCGATCTAGGTCTTCGGGAACCTTACTTGCTGTTCATTTTGACAGTAGTCGCGGCTAATCTGCGCAATTACTCTCCACGTAAGTGAAATGACGCTATTGAAATTGACGTTGCGATATCCGTCAACAGGAGCTTCATCTGAAGCTTCGGTTGATGGGGAACTTGCCGCCGAGCTTCACGTTCAATTGATCATGCGGACACCCGACCCGGGTAATACCTAGCTGCTCAAACCTCTCATCCCGACGGCTTGCACAACGGCAACGGCCGGTGGCCGATCTACTAATAGATGAATCGGCTGTCAGGTTGAAATCAACCAGACCTTGATCTCGCAAAGCCAGTTGAAGGAGTACGAAATGAGTCCCGTAACGTGGCCACGCGTTCTTATCGCGAGCGATCAAGTCAACCTCTCTGATCGGTATGCAGACCTTCTGCAGCCTGAGTTCCAGGTGGTTGGCATGGTGACGGATGAGCAGGCTTTGATGGCAGGGGTGAGAGAGATTAAACCAGAAGTCGTCATTATTGACGTGGGTGAGAGTTGGGCGAACCGGTTGGAGACAGGCGTGCGCGTCAAGAAGCTGACTCGAATGGTTCGGATTGTGTACATTACAACCACCATTCAGCCTACTATCGTGGCCGATGCAGCTCGCGGTGGGATATCTGGATATCTGCAAAGAACGTCGGACGACGCGAGCCTTGTGGATGCTGTCCGCGAGGTGTTGAAAGGGAGACGGTACATTTCCGCGTCGATTGTGAACGCGACCGAGGGTCAAGCCCTCGAATCAACCGAATCGCATCTCAGCCGGAAGAGTCTGACTGGTCGTGAGCTCGAAGTCCTTAAGTTGTTAGCGGAGGGTAGGACCATGAAAGAAATTGCGTATATCCTCACACTGACTCCGCGCACAATTGCATTTCACAAGTACAAACTGATGGAACGCCTTTGTCTGCAAACCAATGCTGAACTAGTTCAGTATGCAATCCAGGAGCAGATTTTAACTCTGCGGACTTAGATGTCTCCCGCCAGGGACGCAAGAGAAGCAGAAACTCAGACGCCTCACAGCCATCGGCGGCCTGTCAAAGCTGTGCCAGGAGTTGCGCCTCGCGTGGTGGACGTCGTCGGCGAACTCACTTCTGACCGAAAGGGCCCGGCTCCGAAGGTGCCCCTGTCTTAACTGACAGCATGCAGGGGGCGGAAGGGGACGTACACTTACGGAAAGTTTTAGTTCCTTTACCTTGCCTCGAACGATCGCCGCAAGCAAGGCGTGCTTGCGGTCTTTCGATGTTCGATCCGATAGAGTTCGGGAAATCCGAAATATTAGGAGAAAGTGGAGAGATTTATGATTTGGCCGCGGAAAGAAAGGCTTTCTCTTGCTGCTTTGGGGGTTTTGATCCTGTCATCTCTGCCACTGTCTGCACAGGAAAAGCCGCCAATTGACGAGGCGGGAACCCAGGTGGCAACGCAGCAGACACCGGCAGCGGCGGCGAATAGTGACCAACTTAGAAAAGAGTCGCAAAATCCGATTGCCAACCTGATCAGCGTTCCCGTCCAGGAGAACGCCAATTTCGGTATCGGCGCGGCAAACCGCGTTCAGAATGTGGTGAACATTCAGCCTGTGATTCCATTCAGCTTGGGCCAGAAATGGAACTTGATCACTCGCTGGATTACGCCCATTGTCTACCAGCCGATATCGGTGGCGCAGCCATATGGGCCTGCATTGGAAACGACTGGGGTCTCGGGGCTTGGAGATATCAATCCGTCATTCATTCTCTCGCCGAAGAAGAGCAAGGTGATTTGGGGGGCTGGGGCCACGTTTGTGTTTCCGACGGCAACCAATACGACGTACCTGGGGCAGGGCAAACTCAGCGTTGGCCCAACGGCGGTCATGCTCTTCCAGCCGGCGAATTTTGTGCTGGGATTTCTAACCAATAATTACTGGTCGGTGGCCGGCCATTCCGACATGGACAAACCTGCGGTGAACCAGTTTCTTCTGCAGTATTTCGTCAACTACAACATGAAAAAGGGTTGGTACCTGACGACAGGGCCCATCCTCACTGCCAACTGGAGAGCCCCGAGCGGCAGCCAGTGGACCGTTCCCCTTGGCGGCGGCTTCGGACGGGTCATGAAGCTAGGCTTTCAGCCAGTAAACCTCTCTGCCCAGTTCTACGGCAACGCCATTCATCCCACTGGCACTTCGTCATGGACAGCGCGTTTCAGCTTGACCTTGCTCTTCCCGAAGCTGACCCCGCAGATGGAGAAGATGATGCTCCAGCAGAAGCTAAAGCAGTTGGACGAAGCGCCGTCGCAGCAAAAGAATTAGCGGGATGAATGCATGAAGTTTGAGTTGAGACGTATTGAGACTCATACCGAACCCAAATTCTGAGGTTAGTGGGTTATCCATATGAGTCAAGATGAAAAGTCGCTGAGAAGCCTCTCCGGACGTTCGAACTCAACAGGGTCGTCTCCACGTCCAACGTGGTTGAGGGTTCTACGCGCGATCGCAATCACCGCCATTTGGTTTGCGACAGGGCTGCTTATTTTGTGGGCAATTGGTGCCCTCTACTTCGATGTCCGGATCGAACCCTTGCGCATCCCCCTGACCCTGATCTACATCGCGGGCATCGTCACGATGCTGGTTATGCTGAAAGGGTCGCGTTGGGCAGCGATTCTGTGCGTTCTAAGCGGTATCTGCGTGATGCTATGGTGGCTAACCCTGAAGCCAACCAACAGTGGTGCTTGGCAACCAAATGTTGATCGAACAGCCTGGGTTGAGATGGATGGAGATCGCGTCACGATTCACAACCTGCGTAACTGCGATTACCACATCGAGACAGATTATTCGAATTGCTGGTCCGATCGGACAGTCTACCTTTCGCAACTAAAGGCCGCAGACTTCTTCTTAACCAACTGGGGCCTCAGCTTTGCGAGCCATCCAATCGTCAGCTTCCAGTTTGGAGAGAACGATCATATCGCCTTTTCGATTGAGGCGCGCTACAGGCCTGGACAAGATTACTCAACAATCCATGGACTTTATCGCCAATTTGGACTGATCTTTATAGTGGCGGACGAGCGCGATCTGATTCGGCTGCGCACCAATTACCGCAAGGACGAAGAGGTATACCTCTATCGGCTTCAGACGGATTCCAAAACCACGCGCGCCATGTTTCTCACCTACGTCGACTACCTCAACAGATTGAAAGACAATCCCGAGTGGTACAACGAATTGACTAGGAACTGCACGACGACGCTCCAGGGGCCGCTGGCTGCGGCAGTGGGCAGCCACCAATCCTGGACTTACCAATTCATACTCAATGGATCCCTAGACGAATTGCTATACGATCGTGGTCGGCTCGTCACAGGTGGGCTTCCGTTCCCAGAGCTGAAGCAACGCGAGCACATCAACGCCGTAGCCCATACGGTAAATGCCTCACCTGATTTTTCTGCGCTCATTCGAGCCGGCCGGGTGGGATTTTGACCAACGCTCGAATTTGAGAACCAAGAAACAGGAGTTTGCGATGAAACGGATTTCTTCATCTGTCAACAACAGCTTTCGTTATTGCCTCCTCATGTTACAGGTAGGCCTGTGCTTGTTGGCCACCATGGCGCTATCCGTCGACGCGGTTGCACAAGATAAAACACCGGCCCGTCCCTCGCGGATGAAGGTCGGAGTCGCCCTTGAGGGCGGCGGCGCGCTCGGACTCGCGCATATCGGTGTACTTCGGTGGTTTGAGCAGCACCACATCCCCATCGACTACCTTTCCGGAAACAGCATGGGCGGCCTTGTAGGCGGCCTGTATGCGACTGGTCAGAGCCCCGATCAAATTGAACAACTCGTTGAGAAGATGGACTGGCCGGTATATCTCGAAGGCGCGACGCCGTTTGAAGACCTCTCTTTCCGTCGCAAAGAGGACGCGCGTGCCGTTCAAAGCTCATTGGCCATCGGCTTCAAGAAGGGGGCGGCACTCCCATCCGGAATGAATGCCGGAAATCAGATCAGCCTTCTCCTTGACCGCGAAACTCTGGCCTACTCGGATGTCAAATCGTTTGACGACCTTCCCACTCCTTTCCGCTGCGTTGCCACCAACCTCATAACCGGCAAGGCGCACGTTTTCTCTTCGGGTCCGATTGGCGCAGCGATGAGGTCGACGATGTCCCTGCCGGGAATATTCGCTCCCGTTGCGGATGGTCCAAATTTGTACGTTGATGGCGAACTGGTGGATAACCTGCCGACGGACCTGGTGCGTGAGATGGGTCCCGATGTAGTGATTGCCATACATCTCGAGGTTTCTCCAACGACTGCGGCGGACCTTCAAACTCTATTCGGCATCCTGGGCCGATCGCTTCAAATCAGTTCCGCTAACTCGGAGCTTCGAGGCATGGCGGCAGCGGATATCGTCGTTAAAGTGGATGTTCAGAAGTTCACTGCATTGGATTTCACTCAGGCACGGGCACTGATTCAACAGGGAATGGACGCAGCCCAAGCCAAGTCCAAAATTCTGGAGCCTTACGTTCTCAATGACGCGGATTGGGCCGCGTATGTGGCCCAACGCGACGCGCGGAAAAGAGGATCCGTCCCGGTTCCCCGGTTCGTGCAGGTAGAGGGCAGCTCACCGAAAATAAACAAACAGATCGACACCTCCCTCCAGCCGTTGGTGAACAAGCCCATC
>Ga0302315_10004474_pt1 | contig 12181 bp, 10 predicted proteins | sample III_Palsa_N3_1_FD_200532 | JGI IMG/M metagenome (GOLD analysis project Ga0302315, IMG submission 200532) | Peat permafrost microbial communities from Stordalen Mire near Abisko, Sweden - III_Palsa_N3_1 | ecosystem: Environmental > Terrestrial > Soil > Palsa > Peat permafrost | place: Sweden... | reverse complement strand
CATACGTGCAACCCAGAAGAAAATAATATCAAAGCCTGTGACTAATACTTGGGTTGGATAAAAGTCGCGAAAACGATCTGTTTTGTCTGGCCAGCCTAAGGTTGAAAAAGGCCAAAGTGCCGCAGAAAACCAAGTATCTAAGACATCTTCGTCTTGTCTTAAAGGGAAATCAGCTGCTAATTGATATTTTTCTCGAACTTTTTCTTCATTTTCGGCGACATAAATAGCACCGTTATCATCATACCAAGCGGGTATTCGGTGTCCCCACCAAAGCTGGCGACTAATGCACCAATCTTGAATATTGTTCATCCATTCAAAATAGGTTTTAGACCAATTGTCGGGAATAAAGCGAATATTGCCGGATTGCACAGCGTCAATGGCGGGTTTCGCCAAAGATTCTACTTTAACAAACCATTGATCCGTTAAGAGCGGTTCTAAAATAGCACCACTGCGATCGCCTCGCGGAACCGACAACACGTGATCTTCAATTTTTTCTAATAGGTTTGCAGCTTTTAAGTCGGCAATTATTTTTTGGCGAGCCACAAAACGATCTAAGCCTTGGTAAGCTTTTGGGGTGTTTTCATTTAAAGTGGCGTCTGGTGTCAAAATATTAATAGAGGGTAGTTGATGAGCTTCACCCATTTTATGATCATTAAAATCGTGTGCAGGCGTTATTTTAACGCAACCCGTACCAAAGGCGGGATCAATAGCAGTATCGGCAATAATTGGAATCGTACGATCGGTTAAGGGTAAGTGTAAGGTTTTGCCGATTAAGGCGGCATAACGCTCATCATCCGGGTGTACAGCAACCGCGACATCGCCTAACAGCGTTTCTGGTCGAGTGGTGGCAACCGTTACAGAACCTGAACCATCTGTTAACAGATAATGAATGTACCAGAGTGATCCTTTTTCTTCTTCTGATTCAACTTCTAAATCGGAAACGGCTGTTTTTAAAACAGGATCCCAATTCACTAATCTTTTTTTACGATAAATAAGGCCTTCTTGGTGCAATTGAACAAAGACTTGGATGACTGCTTCAGACATTCTTTCATCTAACGTAAAGCGTTCATGATCCCAATCAACGGATGCGCCAATACGGCGTAATTGTCGGGTAATATTGCCACCAGATTCATTTTTCCACTGCCAAATTTGTTTGACAAATTCATCACGACCTAAATCGTGGCGGGAAATTTTTTTGGCAGCTAGTTGTCGTTCTACCACCATTTGGGTCGCAATACCGGCATGATCGGTCCCCACTTGCCACAAGGTATTGTCGCCTTGCATACGGTGATAACGCACTAAAATATCCATTAGTGTTTGCTGAAAGGCGTGCCCCATGTGCAGACTGCCCGTCACATTTGGCGGTGGGATCATAATGCAATAAGAAGCACTGTCAGCTGCTTGTTTTTTAGGAGAAAAATAATGGTTCTTCTCCCAGTGTTGATACCAACGGGCTTCTATTTCTTTGGGGGCGTACGTCTTTTCTAGTGTCATAAAGGTCTTTTAGCTCGATTTTTGACAACGGTCTAATAAATATTGAATCAGCAAATGCACTGGGCGACCGGTTGCAGCGCGGTCTTTTCCACCGGAGCGGGCTGCAGTTCCTGCAACGTCTAGGTGAGCCCAATGATATTTTTTGGTAAAACGCGATAAGAAACAAGCACCTAAAATAGTGCCAGCTTCTGACGGTGTTCCAATGTTCGCGATATCCGCATAAGGACTATTTAAAGCATCCTGATATTCGTCCCATAGCGGCAATTGCCAACATTTATCAAGACTTGTCTGACCTGCTTGATAGAGATCATTTGCTAAAGGATCATGATTACTTAAGAGTGCACTAACATGAGAACTAAAGGTCATGATGCACGCACCTGTTAAGGTAGCAATGTCGATCACGGCCTCTGGATCAAAGCGCTCGGCGTAGGTGAGCGCATCGCATAAAACCAGACGGCCTTCTGCATCTGTATTTAAAATTTCAATTGTTAAACCGGACATGCTGGTTACAATATCTTCGGGTCGAGTAGCGGTGTTTCCGGGCATGTTTTCGGCTGCTGGCACAATACCCACGATATTTAAGGGCAGTTCTAAGGCTGCTGCTGCGCGAAGAACAGCTAAAACAGTGGCGGCCCCGCACATGTCATATTTCATGCCGATCATTCCAACGGCGGTTTTCAGAGAGTTTCCACCTGTATCGAAAGTAATGCCTTTCCCGACTAAAACAATAGGTTTCTGTTTATCTTTTCTACCACGATATTCCAAAGTAATTAAGCGGGGCGGATTTTTACTTCCTTGGGCAACAGATAAAAAAGAACCCATTTTAAGCGAAGCAATTTCTTTTTCATTCAGTACAGCCGCATTCACTGCAGGAAATGCGGCGGCTATTTTTTCGGCCTGTTTTCCTAAGTAAATAGGCGTGCAAACATTGGGCGGTTGATTGCCTAAGTCTTTAGCAAAAGCCATTGCATTCGCAATAGCCTGGCCTTCTGAAATAGCGCGCTCTGCTGTCTGAATATCGCGGCGCGATGCTAACATAAATGTGATTTGGCGAAGCGTTTTTAGATCTTTATTTTTCTTCGTTTTATAGTGATCAAATACATATAAAGAGTCGAGGGCTATTTCGACAGCATGACGAATTTTCCAGCGGATATCACGGTTTTTAACAGAAACCTCTGTTAAACAAAAAACAAGGTTAGTCGCGGCTGTCTCAAGAACAGCCTTAAAAGCTTTTTTAACGATATCACGAAATTCTTTGTCTTCTAATATTTGTTCGCGCCCACAACCAATCAGTAAAACGCGATCACAGGAGAGTTTGGGCGGTTTTGGAATCAATAAACTTGTGCCCGATTTACCATCGAGATCACCATTGGCCAAAATAGTACTCAGATAGCCACCACTGGCGGTGTCGAGTTGTTCGGTACTGGTGCTTAATTGGCGTGTCTCAAAAACACCCGTGACTAAACAATGCGTCCGTTGTTTTTCAGGATGACCTGCTTTTACATTGAATTCCATTCTCTATCACTCCAGGTATTTTCGCTGTTATCAGTAGTTTAAGACTTAAAAAACTGTTAGTGTACCCGAGTTTTCAGTTGTTTTGTACGGATTTTTATGCCTTTATTTTTAGTTGATTAGCTTATTGTGAGAATTATTACCCGGTATATTACGAAAGAAATCCTATCAGCCTTTTTGGCTGTCACTGGCATTTTATTGTTCATCGTGCTCACCAATCGGTTTGCGGTGTATTTAGCCAAAGCGGCGACAGGAGAGCTGCCTATCAGCTTTGTTTGCTACATTGTGGCTCTCTCTATTCCAGAACTGCTGAGTTATCTTATTCCATTGGGTTTATTAATTGGCATTTTGTTTGCCTTCGGTCGGCTATATGCTGGGAGCGAAATGACCGTACTACTTGCCTGTGGGGTGAGTAAGAAATTTTTCATTAAACTAACTTTATTTGTTGCCTTAATTATTTCGATGCTGACAGCAGCCCTAACATTGTGGATGGTGCCAAAGGCGGCGCTTGCACGGCAAGCTATATTAGTTAAGGCAGAAACAATTGCTTTATCCCGCTCGTTGGTTTCCCAACAATTTCAAACTTTTGGGGACAGAAGACTTATTTTTTATTTAGAAGATGCCTCTGGCAAACCTGAAAAATTGTCAGGTGTTTTTATTGCAGAAAAGCCGCTCTCTGTCCCAAAGGGTGAGTCGGAGTGGACGCTCATTACGGCGCATCAAGGTGCCATTAAGCAAGACGAGGAAACGGGTAATATGTACCTTGTTTTGCGAGATGGCCATCGTTATCAAGGGTTACCTGGAGCTGCCGATTATTCGGTGACCGATTTTCAAGAATATGGACGTTCTGTTGAAGTCGAAGTTTATACTGGGACTATCAAAGGAGATTCTTTGCGCGACAAAGGAACTCTGGCACTACTCCATTCCACAGAAGCAGAGGATGCAGCCGAATTACAGTGGCGCTTATCTTTACCGTTATCAGTCCTGATTTTGGCGTTGATTGCGATGCCGTTAGCAGAGGTTAAACCAAGACAAGGACGATTTGGCCGATTTTTACCCGCATTAATGATTTATATTATTTATTACAATGCTTTTACCATTTGTAGACGCTGGGTGGTTGCAGGCGTTTTGCCGAGTTTTATCGGTGTTTGGTGGGTGCATGCAGTAGCATTTTTAATTGGATTAGGATTAATTGCCAAAGACTGTGGTTGGCTAAGAAGAAAAATTTAAATGAAAATTATTGATCGATATTTAGCCAAACAATCGATTGCTGCTATTTTATTAGTGAGTGTAGCGTTGCTAGGATTTGATCTCTTCTTTACTTTAGTGCATGAATTAAAAGTGGTTGGCAAAGCGCAATATACCCTGTCAATGGCTTTGAATTATTTGTTATTAACGGCACCAACGCGTTTGTATGCCATGTTTCCTTGGTCAGCACTGATTGGGACGCTAATCAGTTTAGGAGCGTTGGCGAATCACAGTGAACTCGTCGTGTTACGGACAGCGGGCGTTTCTGTGATGCGCATTGGTTGGGCCGTGTTAAAAGGGACATTTATTTTATTAGTCGTCGTACTTTTCTTAGGAGAAGGCATAGGGCCTGTCACCGAAAAGCTCGCACAAAATATGAGAATGAGCGCTTTAAGTAGCGGTCAAACGATTGAAACATCTGATGGCTGGTGGCTAAGACAAGGAAGAGAATTTATTCATGTTCAATCAGTTAAATCCGATCAAAATTTGCTCGGGTTGACTTGTTATCAGTTCGATGAGGAACGTCGTTTAATCCGGGCTTTTTTTGCCGAAAAAGCTGAAAAAGTTGCAGAAGCAGGGGAAGAGTGGATATTAAAAAATGTTCAGGGCACTCAGTTTCTCTCAAACAAAACAAAAACTTTTCATCAAGCAGAAATGAAAATGACGTTAGTTTTTGACACAGAAGTGTTAGAAGCATCCATGATGAAACATCCCGAACGTTTATCGGCAGCGATGTTGTGGCGCACCATTCAGAACCGAGAGCAGAACGCATTGAATGTACAAACTTATCAAGTCGCCTTTTGGACGAAGGTTTTTCAGCCGGTTGTTATTCTGGCGATGATCTTTTTAGCGATTCCTTTTGTTTTTGGTCCGCTACGTTCAGTGAGCATGGGACTGAGGATTGTGGTTGGCATATTAGTGGCGTTTTCTTTTCATACCCTAAGTAATTTGTTTACTTCTTTGGCGATTGTGTATCAATTTTACCCGTTGTTAGCCGTGTTAACCCCCATTTTAATCTTGTTATTGGTGGCGGGGTGGATGGTAAAAAGGGTGAGGTAAGTGAAATTTTAAAGGTTGATTAACTGGCTTTTAGAGGTGGTTGCGTATTTTTGCCAGTACATGCTATCCTTCCTTCCGTTGATTTATAGTCCATAGGCGCGTAGCTCAGTGGTAGAGCACCACCTTGACATGGTGGTGGTCGGTGGTTCGATCCCACTCGCGCCTACCAGTCAACAGTCTAACGAAATCCAAAAAAGTCTAATAATCCCTTGTAATTAAGGGGTTTTCTCTCTAAACTACTCCAATGACATCTGAAGAAATCTAGCTAAAGCCGTCTTTTTTTCGGGTATAAATCTGGGACTAAGGGAAAGTCAAAAATAATGTACCCGTTTTACCCAGAGACAAGTTTGAGGCTAAAAGAAACAACGAAGAAAATATCTATGCTACTAACCGACTCAAAGATAAAAAACAGTAAACCAACTGAAAAAGCATTCAAATTGCCTGATGGTAAAGGCTTGTTTCTGCTCGTGCATCCGAATGGTTCGAAGTATTGGAGACTTCGCTATTCGTTTGGCAGAAAAGAAAAATTATTATCCCTTGGATTGTACCCCGATATTTCGCTTGCTGAGGCTCGCAATAAACAATATGAGGCTAGAAGGCAAATTGCTAATGGCATTGATCCAAGCGTTTTAAAGAAGGCTTCTAAGCAGGCTGCTAAAACAATGGCGGAGAACAGCTTTGAAGCAGTAGCGCGCGAATGGTACGCGAAGTATTCCCCCAGGTGGGCGCTTAGTCACAGCCAAAAAACTATTCGGCGCTTAGAGCGCGATATATTTCCTTGGTTGGGTTCTCGCCCTATTGCAGAGATCACGCCACCAGAGGTATTGGCCACTCTTCGTCGAACAGAAAGCAGAACACTAGATACAGCACATCGCGCTCGCCATAGCTGTAATCAAGTTTTCAAATACGCTATCGCAACCGGAAGAGCGGAAAATAATCCGGCGATCGTACTTCAGGGTGCCATGCCGCCGGTTAAAACTAAGCATTTTCCCACGATCTTAGAACCTTCAAGAATTGGGGAGCTGCTTCGTGCTATTGAAGGTTACAGTGGTAACTTCATCGTTAAAAGCGCGTTACGTTTATTACCATTGTTATTTGTCCGCCCTATTGAGCTTAGAACAATGGAATGGGCTGAGATTGATTTTGAAAAGGCCGAATGGCGCATTAAAGCTGAGAAAATGAAGGGGAGAGTGGAACATCTAGTGCCGCTTTCATCGCAAGCCATCGCAATTTTGCAGGAGATTCAGCCTGTAACTGGTAGCAACCAATATGTTTTCTCGGGAGTTGTTAGTAAAAGTCGTTTCATTTCAGAAAATACGATTAATCATGCCCTTCGACGAATTGGTTTTGTCAGAACCGAGCTTACTGGACATTCTTTTCGGTCGATGGCGAGGACTCTGCTTGAGGAAACTTTAGGTTATCGTTCTGTGGTAATCGAACTTCAGTTAGCACATGCGATGAAGGGGCCTCTAGGGGCAACGTACAACCGGAGTACTTTTTTGCAAGAACGAAAGCGAATGATGCAGAAATGGTCAGATTATCTTAATGAATTGAAGACATTAGGCACTATCTTACCCTTTACGCGAAGAGAGGCGAATAATGACTGAGTACGCAGGCAACGCAAACGTAGAAATTGTTTTAGATAGCGAGGCTATTAGTGAATTAAAGAAAAAATTTGGGTTTAAAGACGAATATGACTTGGAGTTTAAGCTGCGTTTAATGGCTTTTACGTACTACGCAATTAAAAGAAATCACGGTCATATGATGAAGATGACACAGAAAAGTCTTGAACGAATGCTTGTGTCAAGTAATGAGTTGGTTAGTGCAATTAAGGCTCTTACACCTTCTGCGGTAAAAATCGTTAATTCTTTGCTTAACAGCACTAGCGTTCCCAAGCTTATTGAATTATTCATGAAATTAGAAAGGGAAGCTGTACCTTTAGTGGCAACGTATTCATCTAAAGAGGCACAGGATGGGGCAACGGTTGCCAATTCTTTCCTGGCTCAAAGGATAGAAGATTTTTATAGGGAGGGTACGGGAAATTCCTTAAAAAATGGGAATATTTTTACCGATGATTTTCAAGAATTTTTTAATCGCTGCGTTGAAATTATCGAAATTTAAAGGCTACAGAATCACCTAATATAGCTGAAGTGTTTATTCTTTAGGCGATGCCTTGACATTATTAAGGGAAAATAACCTGAAACCATGGAATTGAGCCGATATTAAATTTTTGTCACCTGAAATAAGCACATCGGGAGAAACGAGGACTTTGCCAATAATGCTTCCCAGTTCAAAGGGTGCCTCAACAAAACCTTCAATAATTACGTTGATACAGTCAATGATGAAAAAATATAAGTCTCCTTCATATCCATCATTTGCATCATTATATTGAGGGGCCCGAGGATTTTCTTCTCCGCTAACAATCTTATAAGCATAAATAAGTCTCTGTATTATTTCCTCTAAAATAGGGTGCCTTCTCGTAGGGCCAGCTCCTTTACCTTTCAGACGTTCAAGCATGTCCTCGATAAAAACGGTAGTGTGGTTTAATTTTATTTGGACAGCCTCTAAGCAACTTGTGCTCTCAGTTTTCTCTTTGTCAAAATCTTCGTTTTGGTTATAGGCTGTCTCTATGGTAATTTTAACAAATGTATTGGCAACGTTGTCAGAGACAGCTTTTTGAATATCTTCGTTGCTGAAGTCTGTGACGTCGTGGTCTTCGGTATTAATATCTTTTAGGCAGGTACTAAATTCTTTAGCACATTTAACTAGGCGTTTAAGTTTTTTTCTAACGGTGGGTAAATGTAAGTGTCGTCCTTTAAAAGGTATGCCATGTTCTTTAAGCCAAAGATAAAAACTTATAGTTTCTCCCAAGTTTTTAATCAATTCGATGCGTTTATCCTCATGAAATCTAAACTCACCCATCAATTTATCAGTAAGAGAAATTAACATCTGGGTGGTCTGTGCTTCCCCGCTATCCAATTCTCCCCCCTCTTTTTTAGTAGATGTTTTGAAGCCCTGAGCCTGGTTAGCTAAAGATTTTAAGCTTTCTAACCAAAGTCTGAAGTTTGAATTTTTTTACCCAACTTCATTTTTTTTCAAATCGTAGCATAAAAACGTAGCCTACAGGAACTAGGGACATCCCCTAGAGGCTTAGCCAACATGTTTATCGAGCGGATTCGCTGGCAAACGGTAATTAATTTTTTTGAATGGAGGTAACTTATGCAAACACAATCAAGCCCAAGCAACATTGATGAGTCTGTAAATAATAATGAGGTTGCGGATTACCAGTTATGGCGTATTGGCCGTGTTTTAGAGTTTACGGGACTTTCTAAGAGCACCCTTTACGATCGTATTGCTAAGGGAAAATTCAGTCCCCCTATTTCGTTAGATGGAAGGTCGGTCGCATGGCGTGCGCGTGACGTAATTCAATGGGCAAAAAAATGTGTAGAACAGACGAAGAAGGAAGGTCGGGACGCTTACCTTTACCTAGGTAATATTAACCATATGAGAAAAATAAAGGAAAATACAAAAAAAGGCACGGAGAGTCTCGGAACGCCAAATAAAGATCAAGGCGACGATACTTATTCAATGGAGAGAGCATTGTAGTGAATAACGAACTATTAAAAACAGAATGCGCTCTAGCGAGTAAGCCGAATGATCTGAACAAAAACAGCTTAAACATGGCTTTAAAAGAAGCATTAGTAGATGCTGCTTTAGAAGGATTTATTTCGATTGAAGACGCCTGTCTTATTATTGAAAAACAAAAACTTACGAAGTGTTAGTAGATCGAATTTTTAAAACGCTAACCCTATTTAGAAGAAGCTAGCGTTTATGGTCGATTAAAATAGGATACATCAGAACCTCCTATTTTAATCAGCAATGTAGTTTATTGCAAGTTTTAATAGAGGTTTTTATGCCAGAAAATTTTAACAGATCTTTGCTGCCAAGCCCTAGCGATTATTATCCAATCCATTTGAAGCTGCGTGGTAACGGGAACGACAGGCAAGCACTATGCGTTTTTCACACTGATAAAGAACCATCGCTAAGCGTTAATCTAAATACAGGCGTGTTTAACTGCTTTGCTTGTGGAGCATCTGGCTCAGATGTGTTGGCGTTTCACATGAAGCTTTTTAATTTGACTTTCCCCGAGGCAGCAAAAGCTCTTGGCGCATGGATCGAAAATACTAACAATGGTGAAGCTTATAATCATTTTCGCAAGAGACCATCAATTCAAGCAAAATATGAAAGAAGCATCAATGCTGAATCCGAAAATACTATGCAAGAGCAGCTGGCAGTTAAAAATATTTCATTAGATTTTTCAGCTGGAGCAGAGGCGGAAAAAGACCATCCTTATTTATCCCATAAAGGTGTTAAAGCGTATGGTATTAAATTATACCAAGGGTCTGAGAAGCAGTATGAAAATGCATTGATCGTACCACTTAGAAGAAATAGAAATATCGTGTTTGCTCAATTTATTTTACCAGATGGCAGCAAGAGGTTCTTATCCGGTAAAGTACCGAGCGACTCTTACTTTATTCATGGACAGGTTACTGATAACAAGATTTATCTTGCGGAGGGATGGGCCACTGCATCGAGTATTCACGAAGCAACGGGAAAATGTGTTGCGGTTTCTTTTGGTAAAAATCGACTGGTAGAGGTAGCGAAGGCACTTGAGCAAGATTGCAGCAGTAGATACCCAAATATTGAGATTGTCGTTTGGGCGGATAATGACTGGGAAAAGACAAAGAATGAAGGTGTTTCAATAGCTAACGAAGCAGCATTAGCGATAAAAAATGGAACAGTCATTGTGCCGGAATTCGAAGAAAAATCTAAGGGGATGGGTCTAAGTGATTTTAATGATGTGCATAAGCTTTATGGTCTCGAAATGGTTAAATCTTACGAATCGAAAACCGAAAGACCTGTTGTAACAAATGGCGTTGATTTGATTCGCGCTACCGATATAAGACCTCAAGGGATTGATTGGATCTGGCGAGAGCATTTGGCATCTGGAAAATTACACCTAATAGCTGGAATGGCAGGCACAGGGAAAACGACGATCGCTTTGTCCTTAGCTGCGACGTTAACGACTGCTGGAACATGGCCAGATGATACTCAGTGTAGATGGTCAAAAAACGTTTTAATTTGGTCAGGGGAGGATGATATTGATGACACCTTGTTGCCAAGGTTACTAGCAAACGGTGCCAATACAGACAGAATTTTCTTTATCAGCGGTAAGAAGGATGGTGAAAAGCGTCCATTTGACCCTGCTTCCGACATGCCTGGATTGCTCGAAAAGGCTAAAAAATTAGGTAATGTGGGCCTGATAGTCGTAGATCCGATCATTAGTGCCGTTCGGGGAGATTCTAACAAAAATGGTGACGTTCGGCAGGGGTTACAGCCAATAGTCGATATGGCGTTAGAGCTTAAATGCGCTGTACTTGGTGTTACTCATTTGTCCAAAGGTGGTGAAGGAAGAAATCCGCTAGAGCGTGTAACTGGTTCGTTAGCATTTGGTGCCGTGGCAAGAATTGTCTTCGGTACTGCCAAAAACACAGATGAAGGTGACAACCAAGCCTCGTACACATTTATGCGAATAAAATCAAACATAAGCCAGACTGGTGATGGCTTTTATTACGACTTCGAGCAATCGGTGGTACCAGGCCATAGCCACATAAATGCATCAAAAATAGTCTGGCGTGGAAAAGCTGAAGGCAGTCCTGGTCAATTGATGGCAAACGATAAGGAAGCTTTGAAAGATGAACGAAGTAAACGTCAAGAAGCAATAGATTTTATTCTCGCTGAGTTAGCAAATGAAAATGTATCGGCTGCGGATATGATAAAAAACGCTGCCAAGGTGGGCATTAAGGAAAAAACACTTTTACGAGCAAAGCATGATCTAAATATAAAATCTGTTAGGCGTCTAGACTCTTGGCTTTGGCTCTCACCTATAATACGTGGTCAAGAAGGTCAAGAAGAACAGGGTAGAAAATTTGGCCATCTTGGCCGTCTTGCTCAACATGGTCATGTTATATCTCAAGATGGCCACACTAAAAACGTGACCACCTTGACCGCCTTCAACAAAATAGAAGCTGAGTTAAATTCATCAGTATCAAATATCGAAATTGATAATGCCTCGACTGTTACTGAGGTTAGTGAAGAGGCGGCAAAAGTATGTACGCACGAATTGCTTGCCGAAAAAAATATAAGGCAAGCAAGGGAGTCATTAAAGTTAGCTGCGAGTCAGACTAAGTTTGGCAAAGACAAAGCAGCATGGAGCTTGTCACAGATTACTCCTGAAGCAATTCCCTTAAATAGCCAAGTTGAAGAATTGGAGTGTTGGGAAATATGAAAATCGCTAACGAATTGTTCAATAAACTAACTTCTCTAGGGATTGAAGTCTCCATAAGTCCAGGAGAAAAACTACTGCTTAAAGGGGCGAAGAAGTCATTGAGCGGTGAGCTAAAAAAATCTGTACAGCATTACAAAGCTGACCTTATTAAATTAATAAGAACGAAAGACTCTTGCAGCCAAAAAAAATGTCCTGCCGGCTTTCTTGCTGCTGGTGTATTCCCTAAAGTGTTTTCTGATTTAGATAACATTTTTGGGCCAACTGAAATCGCCATACAGAGCTCTCGTGAAGATTTGTTAACCCCTGAATATGCAAAGATCAAAATGTCGAAACTTGGGATTACCGCAGAAGATATCAGGGGGGAAACAGAGCATTCACTTAGGTTAGATGCTCAAGAACTGGCAGATATTAGAGGTAGCAAGGCTTTATTTGATTGCTGGGCTAACCACGTAGCAAAGCATTCTGTGACTGAGGAGCCTGTGTAGTGGCTTTACGGGACAGACTGACGCAATCCAATCT
>Ga0302315_10004471_pt1 | contig 12187 bp, 10 predicted proteins | sample III_Palsa_N3_1_FD_200532 | JGI IMG/M metagenome (GOLD analysis project Ga0302315, IMG submission 200532) | Peat permafrost microbial communities from Stordalen Mire near Abisko, Sweden - III_Palsa_N3_1 | ecosystem: Environmental > Terrestrial > Soil > Palsa > Peat permafrost | place: Sweden... | reverse complement strand
TGGAGGAGGATGGCATCTCTGGCCGGTATTACCTTTTGCCTTGATAGGCGCGGCATACGAGGTCTCATTAAGGTGTGAAAATTGCCGCAGGCAGACAGCCCTGGACTTGAGTACACAGAGGCAATATGCGATTGCTACTTCAAACAAGGCATTCGTCGTTATTGCTTCTATGGCACTCGCTGGCGCCTCCACATCAATGTACTTTGCAATGCATGACATTCGCGTAGTTCGGCCGCATGCAGACGGTACATGGCGCATAAAAGAACGCACAGCCCAGCAAGCACTCGATGGAATCCTGTCTCAATCTTTCCCCGACCGCAACTTGGTGATGGGATATGGCACAGCAGTAACGGATTACCGAACTGATCTGCGCTATGAACTTCCTCTCTTCGGCCAGGATTATTATTTTGACGAAAATAGCGTAGTAGAAGGAATTAAAGCAGGATTTCCTGTCCCGCCACGTGTGACTTCACGGGTCCTAGGATGTGGATCAATCTGGATTATTCCTCATGGGGAGGTCCCTTTCTCATCCATAAGAACCGGTGTTCTTCCTGTCACTACGACAGCCTACATTTTCCCAGACGAGCTCCGGCTCCACTTTAGCGATGAGCACGTTGTATTTGAACAAGGAGGTGTTTTCGATCTATGGAAGTGTTCCTCGGGCGCTATTAATCCAAGTCTTACTCCAATAGGCTCAAAATGAGCAGTATATCAACTCCAACAACCTTGATATTCTGACCGACCCAACCTGCAGAAGCTCGCTATTAGGATGAAACAAAAGTGCACTCTTCCAAAGTCAACAACTCGCAATACGATGCGTCGATAATCATTGTGTCCTTTAATACACGCGAGGTCCTACGGCAGTGCCTTCAGTCTGTTATCTGTGAGTCAGTAGATCTCAAAGTTGAGATAATAGTTGTCGACAATCATTCTCTCGATGGCTCACCGGAAATGGTCGAGCAAGAGTTTCAGCAAGTTCGTCTTCTCCGCAGCGAAATCAACCTCGGCTTTGGGGCTGCAAATAATCTCGGCCTCGAACAGGCGAGAGGGTCGTACTTTGTTTTGCTGAACTCGGACGCCTTTTTGCAACCAAATGCACTTAAAGCAGCCATCAACCATATGAATAAAACTCGGGAATGCGGGCTCGGAGGCGGGCGTCTCATCGGGCGAGATGGCTCATGGCAACCTTCGGCCAGGACTTTCCACTCAATCCTTGGTGACTTTATTGTAATGACCGGAATGGCCGCCAGGTTTCCGCGCTCGAGGTTTTTTGGAGACTTCGATCGCACTTGGGCAGATATAGGTGAGGCCGCTTCGGTAGATTGGGTTCCCGGGGCCTTCTGTATTATGCGCCCGTCTGTGCTCGAAAAAGTGGGGTCTTTTGACCCGGCCTTCTTTCTATACTACGAAGAAGTGGACCTCTGCCGTCGCATTAAGCTAGCCGGCTATAGTATCTGGTACTGGCCTGATATCGTCGTGGTTCATATAGGCGGAGAATCTTCGCGGCAACTCAAGACGCTGGAGTTTTCTCCACAGTCGGCCCAGGTGGTGCTGTGGCGGATGCGTAGTACTCTGCTTTATTATCGAAAGCATCACGGAGCACAGGTATATTTAGCAAAATGGCTTGAAATTATGTTGTATTGCATTACTATAATGCGGAACTGTTTGAGCCGGAGTTCTGTACGACAGGCGCGCTGGCGGCGTTATCGTAAACTGGTGAGTCTGATGCAAGAAGCATGGAAGGATACGCGGGGAGGTCGGTTATCGCCGCCAAGGCCATGGTGAACCCGCCCGGAAGTCGTCGCCACAGAACTAAAGGGTTTCTAGCAGCATTATTGCGCTTATGGCTGCATTTGACATCGAAACTGCGGAACTCTTCCCGCCGGATGGTTTCATATGCATACCTTGCTGACCAGGTAAAGTTTAGGCTCCCATTGTCGGTCGTCGTGCTGGGACGGGCATCGGTCTATGGAACGGGGGCCATTTATATCGGGAAAGACTGCTTGCTATACCCCGACATCCATTTCGAGACTCAAGGATCAGCCACCATTGCATTAGGCGAGAGCGTTGTCATATCGCGGGGTGTTCACTTGGTTGCTATGGAAGGGATCACCATCGGGCGCGGATCAATGATTGGGGAATATACGAGCATTCGGGACGCGAACCATAAGCGGACAAGTGATTTGCCTATTCGCGATGCCGGGTATACGGCAAGCTGCATTGTTATCGGTGACGAGGTGTGGATTGGGAGAGGTGTTACTATTCTTGCCGGCGTCACTATTGGCGACGGCTCCACTGTAGGTGCAAACGCGGTTGTGACCCACGACGTTCTTGCTGGCTCAATTGTGGCCGGAGTGCCAGCAAGACCGATTCAACGGACATGAAGGGCATGTGAAGTATTACTGAGACAAGCCGTGACTATTCTTATTGTTGAAGAAGATCGATCGATCCAGACCCTGCTACAGACCTGGCTTCAGGAGTGGGGCCACCATGTCATTACCGCGGAGAGCGGAAGTGCAGCCATGGAAAAGGTAAGTGAACCTTGTCTGGATGTGGTTCTGGCAAATTGGGACCTTAGTGGGCCGTCCGGGAGCGAATTGTGTCAGCACGTTCGCCAGGGTTCTACGTATCACTATGTAATTGTATATAGCTCAGACATCACAGAGGCCGGCTTTATCAACTGTACCGATGCGGGCGCAGACGATGTCCTAAGCTATCCGTTGAATCCAACATATCTGCGGGTCAGAATTCTGGCGGCGGAACGGACCCTAAATCTGCGGCGTGCGCTTGTTGAACAAAACGCCGCCCACAAGGCGCTTAATGAAAAGCTGGATCTCGCCTATCAAACTCTTCACTCGGAGCTACAGGCTGCATCAGCCTTGCAACTAAGTTTGCTTCCAGCGATATCGGATGTTCACCCGAAGTTCTCTCTGGACTGGCTTGTTTTGCCCAGCAGCTTTCTTGCCGGTGACAACTTGAACTATTTCATGATGCAAGAGCGATATTTAATATTTTACCAATTAGATGTTGCTGGGCATGGAATTCCGTCGGCTCTCCTGTCAGTCACACTTAATCAACTTCTTTCTCCGCAACCGGGCAGCCCAATGGTTCGCTTCGATCCAAAGCTTGAGTTGAAGCGAATCGTGCCCCCGGTTGACGTGGTGAGTGAACTGAACCGGCGTTTCCAGCCACAGGGCGACGGCTATTTCACCATGATTTATGCGGTGCTTGATACGAAGACGTGTGAAATTCGCATGTGTCAAGCGGGCCACCCGAGCCCCATAAAATTGAGTGCGGACGGCATGATATCCACAGTGGGTAGCGGGGGATTTCCAGTAGGGTTATGGCCGGACATGGGCTATGAGGAGATAAGAACAAGATTATTACCAGGTGAGCGGCTGGTGCTTTATTCGGATGGTGTTCTTGCTTGTTTAAATGATGAAGGTGTGTCCTATTCACTAAATCAGCTAGAGGATATTATTAGGGAGACCGGTGCCAAACCGATAAAACAAACCCTCCAGGCGGTGAAGGAAGATCTTGAAAGATGGAGCCATGGACGAGACTTTCCCGACGATATTTCACTGTTGATTGTTGAAAGTAAGTGAAGCGGCACAAGAGTTGTTGGGAAAGATGAGCCAAGCAATACGGAAGGGACGCGGACTTGCAAAACGCAGCAAAAGTGGCCATCACGCTAGAGATTCGGAGCCGGCTGGATCAAGTGCGCCTGATTCGTGCAGCCATGTCCGGAGTTCTTGGCCACTTGTTGGTTGCAGAAGCCGATATTCAAGCCCTGGAGCTTGCCGTGACTGAGGTAGTGAATAACAGCATTGAGCATGGCTATGGTGGATCGGATAGCGGACAAATCAAGGTGGAGATTCGTTTGCATGATTCGGAGGTGCAGGTTGATGTGATCGATCATGCTCCGCCGTTTCCAGAAGCGGAGCGTTACCGTCTGCTGAACGATACCATTCTCCTGGAAGATCCGAGCGACGAGTGGCCCATTCGCGGCCATGGACTGCAGATTGTGCGTCAGATAGCAGATTTGATAACTCTCAAATGCGATAACACACAAAATGTCGTGACACTTTGCAAGAATGTATCCGTGAGAGACGAATAGCTCACTTGGTCTCTAAAGACTCTCGCTCGTTGTGAAAGTCGGAGGGTTTGACGGAGAGGCGACGGCCGGAGTTTTGCCTTGGCATGACCAAGCGAGAAAAATACCGCGCGGCTAGTACGAGGTCGTAAGACCAAGTGCGGCGCACACTATAGTACGCATCCGCGAGATAAAGCTGCATGTTATCTTCGAGGTCCGTGGAAGCGGTTCCAGCTTCCGTAATAAGACCAGATTTAACGGCAACGTAGAGTGCGCGCCAATCTTTCGGGAGCGCTTCGATCTCTTCGACCGTCCTGGGGGGCAATCCGACAAGGTACAAGTTTCCGCGCAGTACGGCAAACAGCCCCGGCAGGAACTGGCGCAGAAATACTTCCCAACTGGCGGAGCGGCGAATGCCCCAGGCATTCAGTCCCAGGCAGGGTAGGGAACAGCTACGCATGACAAAAGATTTCTCTTCGAGAGGGGTCCTAACAATTTCTAACGATGTATATCTAATATGGCAAAAAATAAAATAATAAAGCGTTGAGAGGATCGTGAGTGGAAGAAAGACAAGCGTAAGCAGGGCTGCAAGAAGAGAGTGAATGACCTGCCCTGTCCAGGGTTGCCGATGGGGCCGAGCGAGGCGCCCGAGTAGAAAGTCCTCGGAGATGTCGACACTCGCGTCAAGCCTTACATTGACCAGAAGATTGTGTGACACGATGGCCTTGCTTACCTCGAGGGCCTGGCCGACATAACTGCCCTCAACCACGAGAGAGTTCTCCACTGTGGTGTTGGAGTCGACGATACAGTCGGCCCCGATCACAGTGTTTGGGCCAATCCTTGCACCCCTGTTGAGGCGCGAGTTTGGGCCAATGTAGAGGGGGGGGACGAGGATTGCAGATGGGTGGATCATCACATTTCGCGAGACCCAGATGCCTGCCTGGCGCTCGGTCCCGCTGATCAACAAACCGGCCAATTTCTTTTCAAGCAGCTTTGTCTGGCTTTGCAGGAGTCTTTCCGGGGTGGACAGATCCAGCCAATCTGCGTCCCTGGTGATGGCCGCAGATCCAGCAGCGATCATTTGTTCGAAGTGGCCGCGAAGTTCATCAAGCGTGGAGTTGGCAAATGCGTCGGTCACAACGGTTGCTGGAGATACAACTGTGCCTCCCCATGAGTATTCCCGGTCTTCTTCGTGCGCCGGCGCCTGTGGCATTCCCAGCTCCGCGGGTTTCTGGAACGCACCGTAATGGAGGATGGTCTTCGTGACCGGCGTGGAGCAAAAGTCCACACACGGATACTGTTCCGCGTGGATAAGGACCCATGGTTCTGTAGCTATCTCAGGAATGACCCGAAGCGACCGGTAGGGGCGGTCCGTTTGAACGGCCAGATGATAGCGAAAGCGGCAACCCCAGCGGTCGCCATTGCCGAGCAGCTTCTCAACCAGCTCAGGAGCATGTCCAACAATTAGCTCAATCGAGGTAATACCCTGGGTTACGAGTGACTCAACGATGTGCTGAAGAGCGGGGCGATCGCCAAGAGGGAGCAGCGAAGAGGTGCGCTGCGCATCGAGTCCGTGCATTGCCGGCGACGGACCTGACAGAACGATAACGCCAATCATCTAGCATTGCCCTCTATGCGCTGAGCGGCCCTGACACGCATCCGCTCACAGACTACACGATAGAGGAAGTCCAGGTTTCCGAGGAAGTAGCGTCGCCACATGCGGCGCGGCTCCTGGCAGAAGCGATAGAACCATTCCATGCCGAGTTCGCGCACCCAGTACGGCGCTCTGGGAATGCGGCCGGAGTAGAAGTCGAGTAGGCCGCCGACGCCGATCAGGACTTTGGAGTTGATACTCGCCTTGTGCTCCGCGATCCATTTGTCCTGCCGTGGGGCGCCTAGCGCAACCAGAAGAATCTTCGCATGGGACGAATTAATGTCCTCAAGAACGGCAGCTTCTTCCTGCGGCGAAAAATATCCGTGGTGGACCCCCGAGATCGTCAAATCCGGATAATGCTCGGTGATCCATTTCGCTGCATCTTCGGCCACCCCAGGCCTTCCACCGAGAAGATATATGCCTAGCCTCGCCTTTTCGACGGCCGAGCAGAGATAGGGAAGCATGTCCGTGCCATTCACGTTTTCACGGACATTTTGGTCAAGGATGGCGCCGGCCAAGCGAACTCCGATGCCGTCTGCCAACACGAGCCGGGCCTGGGACAGGGTGGCGCGGTATTGGTCGTCGGCGCACGCAATATTGACGCAATCCGCATTGACGAAGCAGACCTGCACGGGTTCATCGGCCTGCGCCAGGTTCACAATCCGGGCAGACGCTTCCGCCATGGTGAGGTTGTCGATGCGTACGCCGAGAAAGCTGATCTGCGGAGGGGCATTGCTGACTCCGCTGCCGTACAAAGCCGCCGGGATGGCGCGGGCCGCGATGCCAACGTCACCCCAGAAGCTGGTAGTTTCGACGTACTCCGAGTCGAGGCTGACTTCACTGGCATGAGCGATGTTGGCGCGCTTACGGATCCACCACAGACTGAGCAGGCCGGGGCGCAGGTTGTAGCGCTTCCAGGCAAGTCTCTTTTCAGCAAATTCCTCGCTGGGTGCGATGGGCCGAGGTCCAATAAACGACATGTCGCCCTTGACGACGTTGTAAAGGGTGGGAAGCTGCTCCAGAAAGGTGAAGTTGGCGAGAATGGAGTTCTTGGGAAAGCGGATCTGGTAGAGGTTGAAGTGCGTGGCCCACCTGCCCAGGCGCACCTGCTTGTCAATGCCCCCTCCGCCCAGCGAGGCCACTAACAGGACGAGCAGCAATAGGGGGCTCAGGACAATCAGGATGAGGCTGGCGAAAAAGAAGTCTCCGCCGCGGCGCAGGGTGATCGCCGTACGTTCCGCAACCGACCAGGCGAGAGAGCGCCTTAGATGGGCGCGCCGGCGATGACGGATGCCGTTGGCCGACAACCCCCCGTCCAACTCGATGAGCAGGTCTTGCCGTCCAGATAAAAACTTGGCGCGCTGCTCCAACTCATAGTTGTCTACCGGCATGATCAATAGGCTCCGCGGCCGCTTAGTATCGCTGGGACAGTCTTCAGCAGCAAAGCTATATCGAGCACGATGCTGTGGCTATCTATATATTGCAGATCCAGCCTCAGTTGTTGGTCGAAGGCCAATTCGCTACGCCCGCTGATCTGCCATATACAGGTTAGCCCAGGTTTTACGTCGAGGCGACGGCGATCAGCCGGGGTATAGCGCGCCACTTCCTCCGGCAGAGGGGGGCGCGGGCCGACGAGCGACATATCGCCGCGCAACGCGCTCCAAAACTGCGGCAGTTCGTCGATGCTCAGTTTACGGATGATGGCGCCGGTCCGGGTGATGCGGGGATCGCGCTTCAACTTGAAGGTGATGCCTGTTCCGTGCTGGTTGACGGGGAGAAGCTCGCTTTTCGTCTCCTCTGCGTTGATCACCATGGAACGAAACTTGGGAAAACGGAACTCCTTACCCCACTGGCCGACACGGGATTGCCAAAACAAGGCTGGGCCACCATCCTCCAGCCGGATGATCAGCGCGACGAGCAGGAAGAGTGGCGAAAGGGTCAGAAGTGCGATGGTGGATACGACAATGTCCATGGCCCGCTTGAGGGAGTTTGCGCTGCCGATGACGACTATCCAGCTATATTTCTTCATCCCAACACGCAATGAGCGCATGGGACGAGCCATATAACGGCCATCTCCGTAGTCGCGGCAAAGCTCATCGACAAGAGCTTTGCGTCCAACTTCAAGCTTCCCTCCAACGGTTTCCACGCAAATCCCCTTATCTCAGCAACCACGGGTCGCCAATGCAAACCCGGCTTGAGCATCCCCTGAGGTTCTGCACTATTGAGCCTCAGGTCTGCGGGTGAAAAACTGAATACGCCATTTGTGGGATGTCGGTGGGCAAGCCGCTAGGCATCCCAAAGGTTCTCAATAGGATGGACCCTTGTCTTCGTCCAAAATACACTACCTACAGGGACTCCCGAACCGATCTTTGGTAACGTAGAAATGGTTACGATTCGCGTAACACTCATGGCGCTGGATCGGCAACTGGTGCATCGTCGTGATGCGAAAGGGGTATCGACCCCACCGGATGCGCTTGATATTCCTTAGTTGCTTGCAGGAGTCACGGTATACTTTATGTAGACCACACTGTGAACTCAGGCAGGGATATGAGCACGCGGAGTGACGTTATGAACGTATTGAGTTCCCAGGAGCACGGAGTTTCTGTAGGTCAGGTCGATTCAAGGATGCTCGACGCGAGCACCGCGGGGGCCTTTCGGGATGCCATCAAGCCTCTGCTGACGCAGCACGCGATGGTGGTCCTGGACCTGTCCAAGGTTGAGTTTATCGATAGCAGCGGTCTGGGTGCGCTGGTCTCCTGCCTGCGCCAGGCTCATGCTATTGGCGGCGACATAAAGCTGTACGGATTGGGCAAATCCGCCCGCGCTCTCTTCGAACTGGTGCGGATGCACCGGGTCTTTGAGGTTTTCAATAACGCGGACGAAGCCATTTCCTCTTACAAGGCATAACGCCCTTGCGTGCTCAGACCCGCTGCAACGGTGTGATGGCCTTTCAAGACGATAGGTATACACCGGGAGCGGGTCTTTCCTTGAGCGTTGTGAGAGAGTGTGTGCCGGACGATCCGATGACTAGCCCGCCGCGACGCCGGATCGCAACCCTCGTCAGCAAGTACCCCGACTTCTCGCATACCTTTATTCTGCGTGAGGTCCTGTCGCTCCGGGAGCGCGGGGTTGAGATCGACGTGGCATCGATCAATGAAGCGCCCAGCCGCGGCAGGTTGACCCAGGTCGAGTCCGATGAGGCAGCCCGCACATTTTATGTTAAGCAGCAGGGCGTTTCGGGGGTGTTGCGAGCTGCCCTTTGGATGCTGCTGCACCGGCCCGCCGGCCTGGTACGCGGCCTGTACTTCGCGTTGGGGCTGGGCCGCTGGGATTTCCGCCGCAGCGCTCTCTGCGTCTTCTATTACTGCGAGGCCCTGATATTGGCGAAGTGGTTGCACGAACGCAGCCTCAGGCATCTTCACGTTCACTTCGCTACGCCCGCTGCTACGGTTGCGATGATTCTGACGCGTATAGTCCCTGTCACGCTGTCCATGACGGTACATGGGCCGGACGAATTCTACGATGTGACTGGCTATTATCTGGTCGAAAAGATAAAGACAGCGAAATTTGTTGTCTGCATAAGCTATTTCGCACAAAGCCAGCTGATGAAGTTAGTGCCGGGGACAGACTGGGATAAGTTTGAGATAGCGCGGCTGGGGGTCGACAGCGCTCTATTTTTAGCTCGACCGACTTGCGACTCATCGAAATTGTTCCGAATATTATGTGTGGGCCGATTGGTGCCGGCCAAGGGGCAACGCATTCTTATCGAGGCTGTAAGCCATTTGAAGGAAGCCGGCCGTGCGGTTGAACTTCAATTTGTAGGCGATGGCCCGGACCGGGACGAGCTCGAAAAACTGGTGAGCAGCAAGGGGCTTTCGGATTCGATCCGCTTTGCGGGCGCTGTTAATCAAGACAAAATTCAGGATTACTATCGGAATGCCGATGTCTTTGCGCTGGCAAGTTTTGCCGAGGGCATCCCTGTTGTGCTGATGGAAGCTATGGCGATGGAGATTCCCTGTGTATCAACTCGCGTAGCCGGAATTCCAGAGCTGATTGAGGATGGCGTGGACGGATTGCTGGTCGCCCCATCGGATGTTCAAGGGATGGCTGCTGCGATTGGGCGGCTGATAGATTCACCTGAGTTGCGTGAGGCTTTGGGGCCAGCCGGGCGGCGGCGCGTGCAACAGGATTATGAGCTGTCGAAGAGTATCGACCGCCTTGCGGATGTCTTTCAAAGCAGGCTGGAGCCGACAGAGTGATCAAGGAAATTATCGTTGGCTGCTGGAAGATCGTCAGCGGCATAGCTGCTTGCATCACGCTGCCTGGAAGCGTGGAACTTCTGGGATTGAGCCTGGCGGCGCTGCTGCCACGGCGTCGCGTCGCTTCAAGTTCGACCAATGGGCCCTGGCGTGTCGTTATCGTGGTGCCGGCGCATAATGAAGAACTCGCCATTACGTCCTGTGTTCAGAGCCTGCTATGTGCCGACGCGGGCGACATGCAGGTTGCGGTCTATGTGATCGCGGACAATTGCACCGACAGCACAGCTCAGCTCGCTCAGCTTGCAGGAGCGACTGTGCTGAAACGGACCGATGATGTTGAGCGAGGCAAGGGGTATGCGCTGCGCTTTGCGTTCAGCTATCTGGAATCGCTAGAGTCGCTGGAGTCGCCGGCTTACGACTGCGTCCTTGTCGTCGATGCCGATACTGTCGTCGCGTCGAACTTCATACTGGCGGCAGCAGGGGCCATGCGCCGGGGTGCGCCGGCTGTACAGGCACGCTATCTTGCGCGCAACACGGAGGAGAACACGCGGACCAGGCTGATGGGGTTCGCTTTGCGAGCCTTCAATGTTGTTCGGCCTCTTGGGAGAGAGAAGCTCGGGCTTTCCGCCGGCATTCTTGGCAATGGATTCGGCCTCAGGCGGGAGACCGTGGAAGCAGTCCCTTACGTGGCGTACTCGGTGGTCGAAGATCTTGAGTATCACCTGGCGCTAGTGCGAACGGGGCGGCGGGTCAGCTTTGTCGATGAGACAACAGTTCTTGGCGAGATGCCAGTGCGGGGCAAGGGGGTCAAGACGCAACGCACTCGCTGGGAAGGGGGCAGGTTGCGTATGCTCTTCGAGAAGGCCCCGGGGCTGCTGCGCGATGTGCTGCTGGGCAGGCTTCGTTGCCTGGAACCGCTGCTCGAACTGTTGCTGCTGCCGCTGGCCTTCCATGTGATGTTGCTGGTTGTTGCGGCGCTTTCACCATCGCCGATCATCCGGGAGATCGGGCTTTCCGGGCTGGGTATTGTGGCGATTCATCTGCTGGTGACGGTTGTTATCGGAGAAGATGCGTGGCGCGATTTGGCCACGCTGGCGAACGCTCCGGTCTATATCCTGTGGAAGCTCCTCTTGATTCCTTCCTTGATCCGCAACGCCAGTGCGAAGCATTCGTGGGTGCGGACTGACCGTAACGGAGACGGCAATGGCAACCACCGCGGTAACGATAGAGCAGACACATAGGAAGCCGAAGACCCTCGCCATCGTGGCGAGCTCGATCTTCACGGCCACCGTCCTTTGGCGCATGCTGGCTGTCGCCGGCGTCGTGCTGCTGGCGGGATTTCTGGTGGCGCCGTTCTTCTGTCAGGCATCGGAAGACGCCATCATCCTCTTCCAGTACAGCGCGAACCTCGCACACAGCGGCGTGATCAGCTACATTCCGAATGGCCCGCGCGCGGAGGGCGCAACCGATTTTCTGTGGATGCTCTACATCGCTGTCGGGCATGCGACAGGCATCCCTTCGTATGGACTGGCAGTTGCGACTACGGCGGGGTATGTTGTGCTGGTGGCGCTGATGCTGCTTAGCGTTGCCAGGCAGCGCTTCACGTTCTGGAATATCGGCGCAGTGGTCTGCCTGCTGCTGCTGGCGCCGCAGATCTTTGCCGCGGAGGCCGGCTTCGGTGTCTTCTCGTTTGCGCTGTTCCTCGGCACGATGGCGGCTGCGGCTTACAACGAGCGTTATGGATGGGCCGTTGTTGGAGGGTTGCTACTATGCCTTATCCGCCCGGATGGCGCGGTGTTTGCCATCCCTCTGCTTGCCGTCTATCTGTTCCGCGGCGACGGAGTTCGAGCGCGTGGCTGGAAGCTTGTCGCAGGATTTATCGTTCCGGGGCTGGCCTATTTTATCTGGCGCTGGCATTACTTCGGCCACCTGTTGCCGCTTCCGTTCTATGTGAAGTCGGATACGCCGCGCGTGTGGGGCTTCCTGGTGGTGAAGAGCGCCGAGAGCCTGGCGTCACCGCTGCTGGCATCCTGCGCTGTGCTTTGGATCGCGCTTCGCCGGGACATTCTGCTTCGTCCCAACCTGATCTTCTTTGCGACGCTGATCGTTCCGTCGTCCTTGTTTTACATGTCGATGCGGCTGGACCAGAACTATGCCAATCGCTTCTTCTTCTACCCGCTG
>Ga0302315_10004470_pt1 | contig 12188 bp, 9 predicted proteins | sample III_Palsa_N3_1_FD_200532 | JGI IMG/M metagenome (GOLD analysis project Ga0302315, IMG submission 200532) | Peat permafrost microbial communities from Stordalen Mire near Abisko, Sweden - III_Palsa_N3_1 | ecosystem: Environmental > Terrestrial > Soil > Palsa > Peat permafrost | place: Sweden... | reverse complement strand
AGGTCACCCTGGAAGTGGCCTCGATAATATCCAGCAGGCTGTTCATATTATCATAACGCCGGAGGCGGCCTGTAAAACGGATATGCCGGAGTTCGGGATCGCCAAATATCATGTCCACGTTATACCAGCGGGAAAGTTTCCTGGCAATGCTTTCCAGGGATTCGCTCTGAAAAACGAACATACCGTTCTTCCAAGCAAGCGCCTCTTCCAGGTTAGCACTACTGACTTTTATGCCTGCGCCTCTTGCTACAACCGCCTCGCGGCCCGGTTGTAAGAGAGCGTCCGACGTGCCGGCACTGACCTTTACCGACCCCTCTACCAATGACGTCTTGTCTTCAGACTCGTCGGGATATGCTTTTATATTGAAGGACGTCCCGAGGACCGTAATTTCAGTCTGACGGGTCGTTACAATAAAAGGCTGGTTCGCTCCCTTTGCGATTTCAAAATAGGCTTCACCCACGAGGGTCACCCTTCTTTCCTTCCCCGTAAAACAAACCGGGTATCGGATGGAAGAGGCAGCGTTAAGCCAGACCCGGGTACCATCCGACAGCAATAGTTGGTACTCTCCTCCCCTGGGAGTAATGACCGAGTTGTAGCAATCATTTCCTTTCAGGTTAACCCCCGCACTCGCGTATTTCAATATATTAAGGGCATTTTCCACCGCCGTTCCATTGACTTCCCTGATCTTCTGCGCGCCTGCCACGCCCAGTCCCACGACCTTTCCGTTGCTCAGGACCAGTTGTGCGCTATGCGAACCGGGAGGAATGCTTTTGACGAGGTTCAGGGCGGTAACGGGCGCTTCCGTCTTTGAAACCGGAGTGCGCCTGTTTTTGTAAGCTATGTAGGCAACGCTGCCTGCAAGAAGAAGGACCATGGCCGCCGCGGTGTACCTTGTGTATCGTTTAATGGCCAGCACTTTACCGGCGGGTGGTGCGGAACGAATGGCGGGCAACAACTCCTTCCAGGCGGCCTCGGGATCGCCTTCCTCCCAGGATTCCAATTGCTGTTGTAAGTACTCCTGCCGGGTCAGCTTCTCCCATAAAGCCTTGTTTTGATCGCTTTGCGCTATCCAGGCCTCCAGGTATACCCTTTCTTCCCGTGTGATCGTCCCTTTCAGGAACTTGCCCGCCAGTTCCGCAATATCAAAAAATGAATGTAGTTCTGCCATAGTACTGATACTAGAAACAACCGAAAGGGGAAAAGGGGTGACAGGAAAGAAAAAATATTACAAATGAGCCATCAGCAGCACACATCCGATAAAAATATGCCGGACGCTTAACCTTAGTATCCTTAAGGCGCGTAATTTATGGGTCTTTATCGTATTGACGGAGACCTTCAAATGGGTGGCCGCTTCCTGGTTGCTGAGTCCGTCGAAATAACAAAGGTTAATTACCTTCCGGCATCCTTCGGGCAGTTTCTGTAAGGCCTTGTGTACCTCATCCAAAACTTCGGCCTCAATGATCCGCTGGAAAATGACGTTCTCTCCCAGCACTTCTTTTTGCCCCTGCCGGTACCTGCCCTCCACCTTTTTGTGTTTGTACAAATTGCGGCTACTGTTTTTTACAGCCAGGTAGAGAAAGGCCTTGACGGATCGGAAGCTGCTAAAACCTTCCCTGTGCTTCCACAGTTGAATAAAGGCGTCCTGCACAAGGTCCTCGGCCTCCAGCCGGGTATCAGTGAGGCCTTTGGCAAAAAAATACAGCGGGTGATAAAAGAGGTTGAACAGGTATTGAAAAGCGCTTTCATCACCATTATTAAAACAAGATATGTAGTGCAGTTCCTCCATGGTTTACAAAGCAGATTCGGCTTTTATAATAAAATCAACAATGGGTGTCGGGTTGGGCAGGCTGTGCGGGTGATGCTTAAAACCCGGTTTATGAATGACGGTAATATCCCCCTGAAGGGCCCGTACCCTTTGCTCGAATAAAAGCGTATTCTCCGAAGGTGCCACGGCTTCGTCCTCGTCCGCGCAAAGGATCAATATCGGGTAACGGCCCTTTACGATCCGGGCCACCTTGTCTACCGGGCTGCCCTTGAACTGCCGGAGCGCGGCGGTGTCCGCCAGCCCATAATCTTTTTCCAGGGTTTCCAGTTCCCCTACTGAAGGAGGCAGCTTCCCCAGACCTCCGGGCCAGCTCTTCAGGTCGAGTACCGGGTTATCTACATACACGCAGGCAACCTTCCTCGGATTGACCGCCGCCCAATTAAACACATATACCCCTCCCCGGCTCATTCCTTCCATGACAGCTTTTTTGGCTAGGCCCGCCTTGTGCAACAAATGATAAAAGTCATTCCACCTCGAAATGGCTTCGGCATTCCCGAATAATTCCGCAACGTCACAGTAGGCAATATGGTAACCCCGTTCCAGTAGTGCGACGTCCGTCTGGGGTTCATGCCCCCAAAAACGGGCCCTCCATACCCAGGGATGACCGGGGGCCGCTCGTTTTGGCTGAACGACCTTGCAATCCCTGCCGTTCAGCGTAAAATCCGCACATGGGTACCCGTAAAAAGAACCGACGGTCTTTTCGGGGGAGAGACCTTTAAAAAGGTCAAATGAAGTGTCGGCCGGTTCGGTGAGCAGGTCATAGAGCCTTTTTGCCATGAGGGTGGTACCTTCCAGGTTGGGATGAATCTTATCAGGCATCCATCCTTCCTTGTCTACAAACAGGGAATGCATGTCCAGGACTTCCAGGCGCTCTTCATACGCCACCTGGCGGATATGGGGAATGATCACCGAGACGATCGCCGGATCCCAGATCTGCGCGGTATCCTTTGTAAAACCCGGTAAAGGCAGCAATAAAATAATCCTTGGATGGGAAGACAGCTCCGCAAAGGACCGGATCATATCATGGTAGTCTCCCTCAAATTCGTCTATGTGTACCCGGTTGATCCACTTGGCGTCGTTTCCGCCCAGGTCTATGAACACGATATCCGGAAGGCTTTTCAAAGCAGCCCGGTAGGCCTCCGTGTTCCAATAGGAAAGCTCCCCTTTCTTCAGCAGCGCAGCGCCGCTTACTCCGTAATTGGTCACCTGATATCCATGACCCAGGAGTCTTCCCAATTGTTGCGGAAATGCATCGCGTTCCGGGTGTTCCAGGGTGGCGCCATGGGTAATGCTCGCGCCGATGCAGGCGACTTTTACCGTGTGACCGGTCTGTCCCTTTGCTCCTGCCGCGCACAGCAGTGGTAATAATAGTAATAGTAGCAATCGTTTATTTTTCACAGCAATCTATAACGGCTTGATCTTGATACTCCTGAAATTCACTTCAAATCCATGGTCCTGGAGCAGTATATGCCCCTTATCGGCCTCCCCGAAATTTGTCCATATTTTGTATTTGCTGATCGCAACGAGGTCCTTGTACGCTTGTGATTTTCGGACGTACTCCAACACTTTGACCCCGTTCAGGTAATGGACCACCCTGTTATCCGGGTACACGACTATGCGGCCCGTATTCCACTCCCCGATCGGGCGCAGACAGGAGGGAGGTTTGTTGGCGGGGATCAGATCGTATAAGGAGGCTAAGGTCCGGTCTCCGTTGCGACCCAGTTTAGCATCAGGATGCACCGAATCGTCCAGGATCTGGTACTCCAATCCGATCGCTGATCCCCCCGTCTGCTCTTTCAGCGTCACAAAGTATTTGACCCCGCTATTAGCGCCCCTTGACATCCTAAACTGAAAAGTCAAGTCAAAGGCGCTGTACTCGTCCACTGTAACAATATCCCCTACGTTTTTGGCTTCCTCTCCACCTGAATTTTGAATGGTCATCATGCCGTCCCGGACAATCCAGCCATTGGGCTTGTTGGGAAATGAATCCGAATGAGCCCCCACCCATCCCTTAGAGGTGCTGCCATCAAACAGCAGGCGCCATCCGCCCTTTTTTTCCTCCGGCGTCAGGGTGTTGGGCGCCGTTTGATCTTTTAAATAGGCGATACTCAAGGGAACCTGGGTAGCTATGTTGTCACTTTCATCTTCAATATAATAATGCCCGACCCCGGCCTTTTGTGCGGCGATTATGACGGCGGAAATATCGATCTGGCCTGTTCCCAGCACGACATCATTGTCGCCAGAAGTCCCTCCTGACATATTCCCCGGCACACCCATTCGCAAATCCTTCAGATGCAATGCTTTATATCGTGCGCCATACTTATTGATCAATTTAGCCGGATCCTGCCCCGGGAAAAATGCCCAAAGAACGTCCATTTCAAAGCTGACGTACCTTGGGTCCGTTTTGGTGACGATCAGGTCATAGAGGGTACCTTCTCCATAAGGCTGGAACTCAAAACCGTGGTTGTGGTAGATGAAGGTCAACCCATATTGTTCTTTAAGGATCTTACCCAGCCTGTTAAAATCATCAATGGCCTTCTGGGCCTCTTCCAGCGTGAATACCCCCTTATGCGGAATACCGGCGACCCGGACGTAAGTGGCGCCCAATGTCTTGGCATTCTCCGCTACTTCGGCCGTCTTATTCACCAGGTCTTCGTATCCGACGCCGAAGGAAGAACAGTAAAGTCCCCTTGCATCGAGCATTTTACGCAAATCTGACGCGCTCTGACCAAAAAGACTGGAGAATTCGATATCCGTTATCCCATGCTGTTTGATCGTGTCCAGGGTAGAGGGCACGTCCTTTTCAAAGTATTTCCGGTAAGTAAAGGAGACGACCCCCGGATCTGAAGGAGATGATAAGTGATCCGTTTGTTGACCCGCCTGCTGACCGGCATACGCAAAGGTCCGGCTGCCTGTTACGGTGCTGAGTACTAAAATGCTGAAAACGGTGGCGTAAAGAGAAGTGGTGGCCTTAATAATAATCGGCTTATTCATATGCTTTATCGTTTAGGTGAGTGATGGTCCGTGGGTTATAGCAATATAACAACAATTTGTCTTTTCCCAGGGGACCATGGCAATCGTCTTTGAGCCGGTTTTATGTATATGCAAAGCAAAGGGGACCGGCCTAACAAATCATCTAATAATGAACTAATTTTTAATTAATTTCCTCTCTATTGTGTCCCAGCCGTCCTTTTTCATTTGACATAACTATAAAATATTATTTATGAACCAGTTTCTGATCATCGTAAAAGGAAGCGATCATTCGGTGGCTTCCCCGGAAGAAATGCAAAATCGCATGAATAAATTCGGGGAATGGGTCCAAAATACGCTGGATGGCCGATATGTAGGCGGGGCTCCCCTGGAAGAGAAAAATGCCCGTTTGCTCAAATCCAAAAGTGAAATCCTGACCGATGGCCCTTTCATGGAGCCTAAAGAAATGATTTCCGGCTACTTTATTATTAAGGCGGAAGAAATCAATGAAGCAGTCGAACTGACGAAAAAATGCCCGTTACTGGGGCAATTTCAATTGGAGCTTCGCCAAATGAAACCCATGAATTGATACGGGATACCCTCCCCCAGGCAATCCTGGACCGGAGTAGGGCGAATATACCAGACGCATGGATACCATGCTTAAATCGATGGGCGTTACTATAGCGAGAACTTCAATTGTTCTCCGTGGTCCTTCTCGGGGACTTCCCGTAAAAAGTTATCATAGTCTTCCCCATGATTGTCATATACTCCATAAGCATTCAGGCTATACCCTTTCTGCCCCTCTTTGGTTTCCAGGACGTACAGGATGGAGGTGTCGGACGGATCTGAATTGCCTTCAAACCGATATACCTTAATGATCTGAAGGTCGCCGGCGCCATAATGACGCTGGTGGTCGATGGTAAATCCCTGGTCTGTGAACAGGAATTCAGGGACCTTCTTTTCCAGCAATTGGTTCATCACGTCCAAAAGCGTATTCATATTTGATTCATCCGGCATAAGAGCCCTAAATTAATCAAAAAACGCTTTATATCAATTCTTAATCACCCGCGGCTTTACAAATTGGATCTTCTTCAGTTTATACTGGCTACTGCTCTTGGCCATACTGGGCAAAAACGTAAATACCTGCAGGGATGACGTATTATAGCGCTGATTAGGGGTAAACGGAAACCCAAACATATGACAGGTGATACAATTGCTTTGACAGATATAGGTTTCCATCGCGCTGTTGGACATCAGGGGAGTATTCACGGTAACCGACGGCGCCCCGGAAGAGGAATCTGTGTAGGATGGCTGACCTGACACCGGTGGATTAATCGTCCCTATCAACTGATAATATTGAAAAGGCGTATTGCTCAGCTTTTTATGATATTCCATATTGATAGAATCCAGGCCGGGGTTGCTCTGCTCAAAGGGGGGACTGCTGATGCCCACCGGAACCGCCGACGGAAGGGGCTTCCTGTAGGCAACGGGGGCGGGTTTATAAGAGAACCCCGAATCTCCATATAACTGAGCAGGGTTTGTATTAAAGGTGGGATGAGGAGGCAGGGTTCCTCCGTAAGAAGGTTGAAGCTTCAGGTTATCCACCTGTTCAAAACTGGCCCAATACCAGGTAGAACCTGTCGTTGGCGTAAGACGCAGTATATGCATACTCACCATTCCGATCTCTACCGTATCCGACCTTACCCCATATTGATCGATGAGCAAGGCCTTTTCATGATAATATCTGTCCAGAATGGAAGAGGGGGTACCAGGCTTGAAAATCCTCCAGGCGGCCTTGACTTCGGTAGCGCCATACTGGGCCCAGGAAGGAAGATCCGGAGACTGCACGTTCCCCTTGGGAAATCCGACAAAACGGTCTTGCTGGACGGCCGTCAATTGCGAATCCTGGTTATAATACGAATTGGTTACAAAATAAGTATACTCCGATTGATCGACGCGGACTTCATATCTGACAAACTGAGAATCCTGATCTATAACGGGATTCCCCGTCGCTTCGTTAAATGCGTCCAGCACCCGGCTGCTGTCATTCTTTGAAAACATCCGGAGGACCTTTAAAGCGGGATGAGCGCCGCTATAGGCGGGATTCCAGGGGCCTGGGTTAGCGGCGTCGGGAAGGAAAATATCGTATTGCTCTTTCCAGCTCTCCCAGACCACTTCCTGTAATTGGCCATCATCCCCCGCAGCCCCGATGGACTTTGACGTATCAGGCTCCCCCCGGTAACTCATGTTTGCCGGCCAGTTGAGGGCTACAAAGCTTTGCCAGCCCAATTGGTAATAGTCCGGCTGCGTAGCGTTGGGCGTATCGGCGACTTCAACAGGCACCTGCCAACCTGCGGATAGAGGTCCCCCTGCGGTATCTTCTTTTCCTGAACGCGGACAGGCCACCAAAAATAATATAATGGCGCAGAAAGCCCCCAGGGTTATGCCAGCTTTTTTCACTGTGTATAATATTTAGGTAATTATGGTATGATATCCTAAATAAAAATACACGTAAATTTTAATAAACAAAGTAAATTATCTTGTTCATTTCAGTTGACAAGCGAAGAAAAACAGGGGTTTATACCTGTAAAAAAATGAACAATAAAACAGTCCGGCCGGGGGGATTACTACAATTCTTCGTCAGCCGGGGGACCTCTGCACTACTTTGTCGGCTGCCTTGTCCTTACTGCCCTTCTTTACGAAGAAAATAACGCGTAACGACCGCACTATACGGGGTGCCGCTGGGGACCGTGTTGGTGGAAACCAGGTTCCACCCGTCGTCAAAAAAAGGCTTTAACTGCACCATCAGCGAATCTTCATGAGCGGCTGCCCGCTTAAAGTTATAAGGGCTGTTCCATTTAATCTCCTTGATGGCCTGCGAGCCGTCTTCCCTGGTTTCAACAAGCCTGGAGTTCCCTCCCAATCCATAGTCCTCGTAGACCGTGACAATCAAATACTGTGAACGTTGGGAGTGCTGCTGGGGCTGCTGCTGTGCGCGGGCGCCCATCGCCAGGGAAACGGCGACGGACAGGATCGATAACATTTTTTTCATATTGAGGTTTATACGTCAGACATGAAAATAGTCATTAGCAAAGGGTGTGTGCAGTTAAATAATTGCTAAATGCGGGTTACGTTATGGTAACCCTGACAGATCCACTTCGGGTTTAGCGGTACTGTCAGCTGCAGGACGCTCGAACCAGGATCCAATAGGTGTGTAGTCCTTGAAGAAGCCGTCATTCTGCAAATAGAAAGCGTTATCCCTGATCCCTCCACCATAATCCATCCGATATCCTTTTCTGGCGGTATTGTCTCCGGTAAAACGGGCCTTGTACAACGGAATCCAGGCCCCCTGGTCGTCCCGGATCCATTGATGATTAAACAGCACATAACGCCCCTGCGTTCCCTGCTCCGGTTCAAAGTTCTCCAGGAAGGAATGCAAGCCAGTCAACCATGTATGGGTCTGAGGCCTGCTAAAGCTGGCAATAAGCTGCCAACGGCCTTGTTCCGGGGCATAGAACCAAGCGGTGAATTGGGTATAATTATGATCTGCGGGCTGGGCATGCAATAGAAACCGGTAGGTATTCCCTGCCTTCCAGGGATAGTTCAGGTAGCTCTGGCCACCGGAACCTTCATTACCAAAGGCGCCGGCGTGTACGGCGTCTCCTTTTTTCAGCAAGATGATTTTTAAGCTGTCCGGAATATCCTTTGGATTATCTGTCGTAAAAGGACTCCATACAGAGAAAAGGATATGTCTTTCTGTAGACGAATTCACCTGCATTCCAAAATAACCCTGTCCAAAACCATCCGCCATGAAGTAAGATCCCAACACGTCCTGTCCTTGAGGAACGGTGACTTCATTATAAAACCATTCGGCATGAACTCCCGTGGGAAGGGCATACGTCAAATGCACGGAAGGCCCCCTCCTACCCCAGTAGAAAAAATTGCCTTCGTTATTGGGGACATAGGCCATCTGCCCGGAAATATCGCCCCCTAGTTCTATGGAACTGATATTAGCGAAATATCGACCGGTTTTATGGATACCTTTTATCCCGACGGACTGATAACCGGTATCTGCAATGGTCCACTCCCCCGCGTCAAAGCGCTGTTCACCGGCGCCCGATACGTTCAGGGTCCTGGATGTCTGACCCAGTGCAATAAGGATCTTACTGTCGCCTTCGGGTACGGATAGGTGCAGCCACATATGAACACGCCCTGTGCCGGATACCCGGAAGTACGCATTGAAGGTCGTGGCGGCCTCTGTCCAATCTACTATCCCTTCTTTGGCGATGTGGCCTCCTCTGGCAATCAATTCCTTGTCAACGCTGCCTTCCTTGCCATAATTGGCCCAGGCATTTCCTCCCAGTGGGATGGTATCTGTTGTCGTTTGAGAAAATCCTTTGGTCATGATCAGGCAGGTTACGCCTGCCAGGGCTACTCTGTTTATCCAACTGCTTTTGCTCATCGCTTTTCGGTGTTAACCCGCAATATGAGCATTTTCCACCATAGCAAATAGGTCAACCGGTTGCGCAAAAAAAGGGAGCCCGTGTTGGGGCTCCCTTTTTTTTTGCTGCGCGCCAGGCTACTTATCCTTTACATCCAATGACATTCTCCTGTTCATTTTCCTTCCTTCTGCCGTTCCATTGTCTCCAATCGGATACTGCGGACCATACCCTTCAGCTCCGGTGAGTTGATGAGACGGAGCGCCGAGGCTTTTCAGCTTGGCCAAAATATTATCTGCCCGTTGCTGGGATAACCGGACATTCTCCGTAGAGTCTCCTGTATTATCAGAGTATCCCCCGATCTTGATCTTCGCCTTGGGAAAAGCCTTTAAAATAGCCACGATATTCTTCAACTGCCCTTCTGATTCCAATAACAGCTCTGCGCTATTGCTGGCAAATCCGATCTTCGAAAAGTCAAACCAGTTACCATTTTTCTTATCCAGCTTTGCATTAGGATCGCTCAAAAAACTGACCAACTGATCTTCAGTGCCGCCCTTGTATGCGTCCAGTACGGTGCCGTCAGGAAGGGTGACCTTGATGTTGGGAGCCGTGGCAGTGGTATCTGCCGGGGGCAAATTATTCGAAGTCGCGGTTGTGTCCGCTACGGGAGACGTTGGACTGGGTTTATTGCATGTTTTAAACACAAAGAACAGGATGCCTATTAATATGATCACAGCGATGATGCCGTACACCAGGGAACTCCTGCGGGCGCCGGCAGAAGCCTTTTCTCCAGGCAAATGCTTTAGGCCCAATGCCTCTTTTACATTTAGCCCTGCAGGGATTGCCTGAATAATACTGTCTCTTTGCGTAGCCAGCCAGGGGCGCAGCCCCGGGGCGTCCAGATTCGTATTGGAGATATGCCTTCCAATGGTATCCAGGGATGCAAAAGAAGCCAGGCCGAGTACAAAGGAGGCTGAAGAGGCTTTTACACTGCCATACCTGACAACTGCATCGGTGGTTTGTTGTACCCTGGACCCCAGGATGGACCTTAAAAAATCCTGTCCCTTGGTGGACATTGCATTTCCCACCGCCAGTCCTCCCGTACCAATATTCAATTCATGGATATGACCGTGAAGATCGCTACCGGCCGCTTGCCTGGCAAGATTATGCACGGTGGCGGGGCCGTCCGGGGCTTCGACCTTTTGCAGTAATCCTGTCAATACGGTAGGGACAGCAGCGTGAACTGCCTTTTTTGTGTCGGCCTCTGTCTCACCCAATAGGGCGGCCAGCTTGTTATTAAAGTCTTCGGTAAAAATAGCTTTTACGGAATCGATAAGTGTGCTTGACATGATATAGAGGGTTTAGTTTACGCTTGTGGCTGCATTACCCCCTTCCCGAGGCAACAATGGTGCCACTAGCCGAAAACCCCTTTGTATATGATTGAAAGCAAGTCTCTTATATATATAGCAATAATCCCCATAATGCTCATTCATGGGGATTATTGTCTACGTTTAAGGGGTCGATTATCTCCTTTCATCGTACACTCCGAATTCTGCGATCCCTGGTGGGGAGTCGAATTGATCTATCAATATCCTGACTTTGCTGCCCCATACCCTGCCAAACCGGTGAACCTTCACCCTGCTCTTGTTCGTTCCTGACAACAATGGCTTCCATACGCCACTGGCCCAGTATTCCAACCGGTACCTGCTGATATGGGCTTCCGGTTCTGTGATGACGATCGTATTAAATGATCTATCCTTACCAAAGTCCAATTCGTACCAGGGATCTTTGACGGTGGGATTAGATAACCAGGCAGAGTTGAAATTATCATCGTTCCCAAAATCCATAATATTCATGTCATCGCTCCAACTGGCATTGGCCGGTTGCCGCTTGGCCATATTGGAGGATATGATAGGAGCAATAGTAGGAGGCAATGGGGCTACAGGCCCTCCATTCTTCCATTTCCTGCCTATGGCTGCCAGGGCCGCCAGTGCATTGTCATCTATCAATCCGTCCCGGTTAGGCGCCACGTTCAAAATGAAATTACACCAGGCATTATTCAGGGGGTTAATGTCCTCATTGATCAACTGGTCAGGGTCTTTTACGGGAGTAGAGGGGAAGTCGGTCTTCCAGAACCAGGCGGCGTTGATCGGCAGACAGGTCAGCGCCGGCAGCCGGTTGGTTTCTTTTGATATGTGTTGTCCGGCCCCCAGTTCATAAGACTTGATATCGGTATACATCAGCGCCTCAGCAGGATATTTGGCGGAATTCAGATCCATTACCAGGCAACGAGGCTGAATGGATTTGATCAGGCGGTACAGTTCTTCAAAGGGAACGTCATCATAAGATATACGCGACCAGGGAGCGTCCCAACCGTCTATGATGAGTGCGGTAATGTCCCCATAGTTGGTCATCAATTCAGTCAACTGGGCCTTGATCATGTCAATGTCCTGGCGAGTGATCTGCCCCGGCCTGATCTTATGATGCGTATCGAGGATAGAAAAATATAACATCACTTTCAGGCCCTGGGCACGAAAGGCATTTACATATTCTCTTACCACATCCCTCTTTAACGGGCTGTGCATGACGTTGTAATCCGTGGTCTTGGTATCCCAGATACAAAACCCACTGTGGTGTTTCGTGGTGAGACAGCCGTAGGTCATACCGGCGGACTTTGCCGCCTTAGCCCATTGGGTGCAATCCAATTTCCCTGGGTTGAACAGGGCTGGAGAAGCGTCCGGGTCTGCCCAATCCTGGTCCATATAGGTTGGGATATTATAATGAATGAACATGCCGAAGCGAAGGTCTTCAAATTGCTGCTGTAGGATATGCAGGGCATCCCCCGTAGGGAAGCCCGCCTGCAGCGGCTCGGCAATTACAAGAGACGGAGCCGCCTGGGATCCGGATGGACCTGCCTGAGATCCGGATGGAGGTGCCTGCGACCCGGACTGAGC
>Ga0302315_10004467_pt1 | contig 12192 bp, 12 predicted proteins | sample III_Palsa_N3_1_FD_200532 | JGI IMG/M metagenome (GOLD analysis project Ga0302315, IMG submission 200532) | Peat permafrost microbial communities from Stordalen Mire near Abisko, Sweden - III_Palsa_N3_1 | ecosystem: Environmental > Terrestrial > Soil > Palsa > Peat permafrost | place: Sweden... | reverse complement strand
GCGTTAAATAAAAGCTGCCCATACCCAAATGAACAGAACTGAAGGAACAAATAGTTTTGCCATTATGGTCTGCAACTTCGCCTTTTACCGCAATGCCCAGCCCGTTAGTATTAACTGCTTTAAAGGCAATTTTTGAGCGAATGCCATTTACCAAGGTTCCGCCTTCAGGAAAAAACTGAATGTCGGGCTTTTGGGAAGCAGTAGCAGATTGAGTTGCAGTGGCACTGGTAGTAGCAGTCGGGGTTTTAGTGGTGGTTACAGCAGCTTTTCTTGACAGTACCGGTACTATCGGTATATTCTGCTCAAAAAAGGCATCGGGGCCATTATTGCGCATCAGTTGGGTATAGGCACGTACGCGGTAACTGCCGTTAACCAAACTGTCCGGCAGGGCAAAGTCGCCCCAGGCTACGCCGTTGGTTACTTCCAGTTTTTCCGACTGGATGGCTTTATTGCTTACATTATCGATCAGCTCCACGTGCAAAACGCCGCTCAGTGCTGAAAGTTCATGCGTTCCGCCTAAAGTTAAATAGGCTTTAAAGTACATGGTATCGCCTGCGGCGTAATAAGGCCTGTCGAAATGCAGGTAAGCTTTCTCGGTTAGATGTGAAGCGGCGTACTTTTCAAATTTAGTTAGAATGCTATTCGTTGTCGTACTGTCTGATTGGGCAAAACAAACAAATGGGGATAGTAGCAGGAAGATGGTTAAGGTTTTAAATGTTTTCATATTATTAGTCCAGGTATGCCCAAACATATTAATTTTTTTTTGAATTATTAATCTTGGCGAAAATTTTTCATTTAAATTTTGTCACTTCCTGATTTTTTAAAAAATTTGTAACTCTCAATTAAAATTCCTAAATATGCAGTGAACCGAATGCTGCCTTATCGAAGGAAGCCTAAACATTATACCGTAATATGAAACGAGATAACCTAACCGTTGTCCTTGGCAAATTTGCCGGGGAACTGAACATCCGCATCGACCTGCAAAAAGTTTATGATGAATTGCTGATCCATCCCGATTATCCCAGCCTGTTTCCCTCACTATAAACAACCCGATCAAAATCAATATAGACAATATGAAAAACATTGCCCTTATATTTTCGCTTACTTTATTGACATTTGCCGGCTTTTGCCAGCAAACCACCATAATACTTCATAAAGTTGTGGGGCATACGAACTTTTTTTCTTATGCCCCGCCTACGCCGGATGATAGTTTAGCATTTAAAATACCCGGCAATATAAAATATAAAGTTTACAACAGCTATCATTTTTATAATTATCAGTTGGAAGAGATCTTTCGCAGGTACAAGTCCAGGCTAATAAATTATGACAAGTTTATACAATTTGAAAAATCCTATGCCCGTAATATAAATGTAGATACGCTATTATTATCGGCAAATATTAAAAACTACCCGACGAGTGTAAAAACACATATGGTTAGCGGTTTAGACAGCAGCGATAATGAGATTGTATTGGTAGATATTAACCGTGATGGCAAAATCGATGCTGATGAGATGTTTAAGTTTACGCCGCAGGATAAGAAAAACATTAAAAGGAATGCAGATACGCTTAGATACTATAAGAATATAGCGTTTGCGCAACGCGGGAAAGATGGCTCATACCGTTCATTTAATGTTAAGATTACTCCGGGCCCATATTACTCAGGTTATGGTAAGGGTGATGAAGTGCAAAAATTAACTGACTTTGGCCTTGTGCGCAATGAATACTGGTTTGGGAATTACTCACTTGGCAAGGATACGCTGAATATTTATGCCGAATCAAATCAATTTAGTAATGAAATAGCATCTGTAAATTTCATGGCGAATATTAATGGAGTTTCAGATAAAACCAGGTTTGAGTTAAAGGAGGAATGGGCAAACAGCAAATATTCATTTGCAGTGGATTCAATTGTAAAACTTGATGATGATAAAATGAAACTATTCATCAGTTATCAGTCCCCGCCCAAAAAGCATAACGATACCACCTTTAAAATGCTCCTAGAAAATGTAAATACAGATACGAGAGAGTCTTTAACACAGTATCTTCATCACAAAAAATATGTAATGATAGATTATTGGGGAACATGGTGCGGCCCCTGTATAGAAAAAATACCGGCCTTAAAAGACTTAAATATGAAGTATAGGGATAAATTTTCCCTAATCAGCATTGCTTATGATTTTGATATAAACAGTGTAAAAAAATTTGATATTGACAACGACATTGAATGGGCCAGCTATTACATTGATAGAAAAATACCACAAAATTTAACCATCCCTTTAAAAGTAAAACAATACCCTACGTTCAGGCTGTATGACAAAACAGGTAATTTAATTATGGAGGGTAATACAAGTGATGATCTTGATAAAATAGCTAAAAAAATTGCGGAATTATAAATGTAATTATCTTATATTCAAAATAACCTATGCCTTTCCCTCATTACAAACAACCCGATCAAATGGACTGCGGCCCCACGTGCCTGCGCATGGTAGCAAAGCATTACGGCCGTAATTTTACGGTACAAACGCTGCGTAAGCTTTGCGAAATAAACCGCGAGGGCGTTTCGCTGCTGGGCATAAGCGATGCAGCCGAGAAGATCGGTTTTCGCTCACTGGGCGCCAAATTGGATGCCGGCGACCTGAAGGAAGCTGAACTGCCCTGCATACTGCACTGGCGGCAAAACCATTTTGTGGTGCTTTATAAAATAAAACATGGTAAATACTATATAGCCGACCCTGCCGCCGGCCTTATTACTTTAACCGAAGCTGAATTTACCCGCAACTGGCTGGGCGATAAGGAAAAGCAGGAAGGCATAGCGCTGCTGCTGGCCCCTACGCCCCTGTTTTACGAACAGGAGGATGAAAAAGGCACGGAGATCAGCTGGGGTTTCCTGTTCCATTATCTAATAACTTACCGCAAGCTCATTGTCCAATTGCTGTTTGGGCTGGGCGTTGGCAGCATTTTACAGTTGATCACGCCGTTTTTAACGCAATCGGTGGTGGATATCGGCATCAATACCCGCAACCTCAATTTTATTTATATCATCCTCATTGCGCAGGCGGCGCTCATCATCGGGCAGGTAAGCGTTGATTTTATACGATCGTGGATATTGCTGCACATTAGCACCCGCATCAATATTTCCATCCTTACCGATTTCCTCATCAAGCTCATGAAACTGCCCATCAGCTATTTCGATACCAAAATGACCGGCGACATCATGCAGCGCATGAGCGACCAGCGCAACATCCAGGCTTTTTTAACCGGTTCAACCTTAACCACCATTTTTTCCATGTTCAACCTGGTGGTGTTCTCCTGCGTACTGGCTTATTATAATTTGGCTATATTTTTTGTATTCGCAGCAAGCAGCGCCCTCTATGTAGCCTGGATAGTGTTGTTTTTAAAACGCCGCCGGGCGCTCAATTACAAAAGTTTCGAGGTATCGGCCAAAAACCAGAGCGCCATTGTGCAGCTCATCGGCGGCATGCAGGAAATAAAGCTGAACAACTGCGAGCAGCAAAAACGCTGGGAATGGGAACACATACAGGCGAGACTATTCAAGTTCAACGTAAAAACACTGGCACTGAGCCAATACCAGCAAGGTGGTTCGACGTTCATCAACCAGGGTAAAAATATCCTCATCACCTTTTTAAGTGCCGAGGCGGTGATCAACGGCAACCTTACTTTGGGCGCTATGGTGGCCATTCAATATATTGTAGGACAGCTCACCAGCCCAATAGAACAATTGCTGGGCTTTATACAGGGTTTCCAGGATGCAAAGATAAGCCTGGAACGTTTGAACGAGATACACCAGTTGGACGACGAGGAACCTGTTGATAGGGACTGGAACCACACACTGCCCGAAAACAAAAGTTTGAGCATTACTAACCTAACCTTCCGCTACCCCGGCGCGGGGAATGAACCTGTGCTGGAAAATATCGACATCCACATTCCGCAAGGCAAAACTACAGCAATAGTAGGCATGAGCGGCAGCGGCAAAACCACTATATTAAAATTACTACTCCGTTTTTACGAGCCCCAAAAAGGCGAGATAAAAGTAGGCGAACAAGCCATACACAACATCGGCTTTAAAACCTGGCGCAGCCAATGCGGCGTGGTGATGCAGGATGGTTTCATCTTTTCGGATACTATTGAGCGCAATATTGCCGTTGGCGATGAGTACCCGGACAAAGCCAAGCTGCACCATGCCATAAAAGTAGCCAACATACAGGATTTTATCGATGGGCTGCCACTTGGCCTCAATACTAAAATAGGTGCCGAAGGCAACGGCATAAGCCAGGGCCAGCGGCAACGCATGCTGATTGCGCGGGCGGTATACAAAGACCCGCAATACATCTTTTTTGATGAAGCTACCAACGCCCTCGACGCTAACAACGAACGAGTGATAATGGATAACCTTGCAGATTTTTTTAAAGGCCGAACGGTGGTTATTGTAGCGCACCGGCTAAGCACCGTGAGCAATGCCGATAACATCATTGTGCTGGATAAGGGGCGCATCATAGAGCAAGGCACACACCACCAGCTTACCGCCATGCGGGGCGATTACTACCAATTAGTGAAAAACCAATTAGAACTAGGAACCTGATAGATGTGCGGATTTCAGATGTGCTGATGACAAATCATGAGAATTTTAAATCCGTTTATAATAAGTGCGATCATATTTATAACCATTATGCCGACAACACATATAATTGAGAACGAACAAGCCCGCCATACTGATGATATGCAGGATATTATAACGGCTGTGCCGTCATGGCTGCTGCGCTGGGGCATAACGCTGTTTTTTTGTGTGCTGATGCTCATCATCGGCCTTTCCGCGTTTATTCGCTACCCGGATATTGTAAAAGCTACGCTGAAAGTTGATTCGCCCGATGCGCCTAAACCTGTGGTTGCCAAAATATCGGGCAAACTGGTAAAATTGCTCGTTACCGAAAAGGAAACGGTTAAAGCCGGCCAGCCTTTGGCCTACCTGGAAAGTACCGCTGATCATGAAAAAGTTTTAGTATTGCTAACCAATTTTAAGCAATTACAACAGCAGGTATTGCAAAACCAGCCGTTGAACAAAGAACTACTAAGCCAGGATTACGATATACACCTGGGCGAACTGCAAAGTGCTTATCAAACTTTTTTCGATGAGTATTTAACCTATTCATCATCGGTAAATAACGGTTTCCTGCTAAAAAAAAGGTCTTTCCTGCAAAAAGACCTGGTGGCGCTTGCCAAACAGCAGCAACAGCTCCACGCGCAAAAAGTAATACAAGAGCGGGATTCGGCGCTGGCTGAGCAGACTTTTACTGTAGACAAAAGGTTATTGCAGGAAAAGGCCGAAACACCGTCGCAGTTCAGGCTGGACGAAAGCCAATACCTTGCAAAAAAAGCACCCTTGCTGCAAACCGAAACCTCGCTTATAGCCGGAAGTGATAACTATGCCTCAAAACAACGGGATATATTAGACCTTGATAACCAGGTACAGCAGGAAAAGGGCAAGTTTTTACAGGCGCTCAACAGCCTCATCAGCGCGGCCGAAGACTGGAAAAGCAAATACATATTAAGCGCACCGGAAAATGGTACGCTAACTTACGCCGGTATTGTACAGGAAAACGAAGTGCTTACCCCCAACCAGGAGATATTTTATATAAACCCGGGTAACGAGCATTTTTTTGGCGATATGGCCATATCGCAAAACAACATAGGCAAAGTACGGTTGGGGCAGCAGGTTTTGGTTAAGCTGAAAGGCTACCCGTTTGAAGAATTCGGCATGATAAGAGGAAGGATAAAATATATTTCCGATATTCCTTACAAAGACAGCGTATTCCTTTCAAAAGTTGATTTTAAGACACTAAGCGCTTCCGATGTTAAAAAACCCATTCATCTAAAAACCGGCATGCAGGCTGATGCGGAGATCATCACCCAGGATGCCACCATTTTACAGCGTATAGCGTGGAGTTTGTTTAAGTTAAATCATTAGAATGGTTGATATAAGACTTGGCATACCTCATTTAACACAATAGTTTTGCCTCGTTGTTATACAGGCGAACTCCCCAAAAATGTAACAACCTGTAGCTGCTCGTCCGCACTTAAAACATCGCCTTCATAATTCCAGAGCGTATCATCTATGAGCGTTATTTTGCCAAGATAATCGGGATTGTTTTGATCGGCAAGGTCATCATTTATGCCTGTTTCGCGCGGTTCGGTTATCAGTACTGTTTCATCACCAAAGGCATCTTTATATATCTTGTAAACGCGGATATCGATCAGTTCGCTGCCATCTTTTTCCAATATGGGTTCAATAATGATCTTCCTCAAAGTATCATCGGGCTGAACTATGCTTATTTGTGCGGGTGTTAACATGAGGTTGGGGTTATTAATTATGTAAAAGCTAAAAGCAGAATGCACAAAGCTAAAAGCTAAAAGTCGACTAATGAATTATAAAATAGATTTAGTAACTACAGAGACGGGGCCTATTTGTTTTGCCCGGCTTTTGCAGTCAATTGCCTAATATAATACTTTATCTGCAATTTATCGGCCTTTGCTTTGGCAAGATTCAGCGCCGTTTCAAAATGGTTTAGTGCCGAAGATTTATCAATATCAATATAAAGATAGCCCAGCAGGCAATGATAAAGGTAATTTCCCTCCAATTTTAATTTTTCAGCCTCAATTATCGCGGTTGATTTATCCTCTGCTTTTGCAAGCGCGTAAGTGCGGTTCAGCGCCGCTACAGGCGAATATTCCAGTATGAGCAGGTTATTATATAACTGTAATATGCCTTCCCATTTTTCCTTTGTGTCAGCTTGCTGTGTATGCCACCAGGCAATAGCTGCTTCAATATGATATTTGGTAATCTTATCGCCTGTTGAGGCCTTGTTGAGGTAATGCTGGCCTCTTGCAATCAGTTCTTTGTCCCAAAGTAAAGTGTCCTGTTCGCCATATAAAATGGATTCACCCTGCTTCCCTATCCTGGCTTCAAAACGCGAAGCATGGAAACACATCAACGCCAGCATAGCATAAACAGCGGGCTTTGCAGTGATAGGGTTTTCTGTTAACAAATAAGTTAGGCGCATTGCCTCTACTGAAAGGTCTTTGCGCAGGGAAATGTTCTGTGACTGTGAGTAATACCCCTCATTAAACAATAAATAAAGCGTGGCAAGTACCGTATTTAAACGGTTGTTAACTTCCGGTCCTGCCGGAAATTCGATCTTTACCTTTTCATCGCGCAGTTTTTCTTTAGCGCGGAACAGGCGTTTGTTTATCGTTTCCTTATTGGTCAAAAACGCGTCAGCTATCTCCTCGATGCCAAACCCGCAAAGTATCCGCAATGACAAACCTATCTGCGCTTCTGCCGGGATAACCGGGTTGCAAATAGCAAACATCATTTGCAACTGGCTGTCGGCAATGTTTTTGCCGGAAAGGTCTATCTCAGTTTCATAACTTTCCGCTGAATTCTGTTGTACCGCTACCGAAACTTTGTCGTTAAAAATGGATGATCGCTTTAAATGGTCTTTGGCTTTATTTTTCGCGACTGTGTACAACCAGGCAACCGGATTTGGCGGCAACCCTTTCTGTCCCCAGGTTTCGGCGGCCAGCATAAAGGTATCACTTACTATGTCTTCGGCTATTTCAATATGCTCAAAACCGAACAACCTGCCTAATACAGCAGTTAATTTGCTATACTCGGTGCGGAAGAGATGTGGTATAAGTTCTTTTTCTGTTTCCATAAAAAAGTGGCTGTCTCAAAAGTCAATTTTACCAAAGGGTTACCAAATAATATTTGCCTCAGTGCTCTCTGTGCTTCTATCTCAGTGTCCTTTGTGGTTAAATTTAACCACGGAGGTCACAAAGAAGGCACAGAGAAGCACAGAGTTTTTATAGCGTAAAATATAATTCCGTATCGTCCTCTTTCATTTTACTTTTGAGACAGCCTCTTTAATTTTACACATTCATCGGGATAATTGCCCTTACCTCTACAGTACCGCCCGCGTTGAATATCGGGCAGCCTTTAGCCAATTCAATAGCTTCCTCCAATGTTTCGGTTTGTACAATACTGTACCCGCTGATCATTTCCTTGATCTCGGCATACGGGCCGTCTGTCACCAGGCCGCCCTTGCGTACAACTGCACCTTCAAAACCGAGGCGATTACCCGGGTTAGCAAGTTTGTTTTGCGCCGCGATGCCGCCCATCCAATCACGCCATTGTTTTAAAATGTTTTGCATCTGCTCCGGTGAGAACTGCACATCCGGGTTCTGCTCATTCCTGTAAATTAATGTGAACTCATTCATGATATTAAGTTTTTTGTTTTATAACTGAATGACGACCGGACTTTTTAAAATTGGACATTCTTGAGGAAAAAGGTTAAAGGCTAAAGGTAAAAGATTGTGGATTTGTGTATGGTCGTCGTCCTTCACTTAGGTTTTTTTATTCCACCTTTAGCCCTTTTACCTTTTACCTCCTCATCAATTAGCCTGGAACTTCTCCCGGTATTCTGATGGTGTCATCCCTACCGATTTCCTGAATATTTTTCTGAATGCCTTTGGGTCATTGTAACCTGAGTTATAAATAACCTCGCTCATTTGTTTGTCGGTTTGCTCCAGTAATTTTTTTGCAGCCTCAATGCGGGTTTGCTGCAGGTACTCGATGGGTGTTATGCCCACAACCTGTTTAAACCTGCGCACAATGTTGCGGCGGCTGGCGGGAAGGTCTTTAATGATCTCCTCGATAGTACCCGATTCGCAATAATTGCTTTCTATTTTTTGTTGTGCCGAAGCTACCAGTTCATCACTATGGTTACGCACAGGTTGAAAAGTGCTGAAATAAGATTGATTTTCCCTATCCATATCTATAGCAAAAAATTTAGCTATGCGGACAGACATATCCTTGCCGCAATATTTTTGTATCAAATGCAGTAATAAATGAAAGGTTGAAGTTGCCCCGCCGCTGGTATACAGCCTGCCATCCTCCGTTAAGGTTTTATCTGATTTTAGTTTCACGGCCGGGAACGCTGTGGCGAAACCGTTGCATGCATCTACGTGCGTGGTGGCTATCTTGCCGTTTAACAACCCCGTAGCAGCCAATAAAAAAGCGCCGGTGCAAAAGGTAGCTATTTCGGCGCCGTTACGGTATTCATTGGTTATCCAGGGCAGATATTCGTAGTTATCAGCAATGGCCTGCTGCATGTTATCGGCATTAAACGCCGGGATCAGTACCAGGCTTTTAGGCCCGGTCGATCGTATTGACTCTAATTTATAATTATCTATCGACTGGTCATTTCCCGTGGTTAGCAGGGTGATGTGGAAGGGTGCATCCTGCCCCGTGCCAAGGAAGTATTTATTCACTGTTTCAAAAACGTCTAATATAGCTGCAATACTGAGCAGCCGGTGTTGCTTGGTTACCAGGAGGCCTATTTCTATCATGGTCAGTTTATAAATTGTAAGTAAACATAATGAATTTGTCGCAAATGCCCCCTAAAGTTGGCTTTTTCTGCTATCCTTTATTATTTGTTTAAAATCTATTTTTGATGAGTAAGCATCATTTCACACTAAAACATAAATTATGGAATTTTTAGAAGTTGTATCACTACCTGTGAGTGACCAGCAGGTATCAAAGGAATTTTATTTGAAGATCGGGTTCGAATTAATTGTCGAAGCGGATATGGGTAATGGCAGCAACTGGGTACAATTGGGACTGCCCGGGCAAACCACATCTATTTCGCTGGTAACATGGTTCAGCAATACCAAGCCGGGTTCGTCACAAGGACTGGTTATCCATACAAAGGATATTGAAAAAGATGTAGAAGAATTAAAAAGCAAAGGTGTTGAAGTAGCCCCTATCGATCCTACGCCGTGGGGCAAATTCGCAAATTTTTACGACCCTGACGGCAATGGCATGATTTTAAGGCAACCCTAAATATTATGCCGGCTATGGTTGAGGTGTTTAAAACAAATATCAGGCATTATTACCAGTCGCAGTCGCTGATCAAAAAATTATTGGAATATTTCCCCGGTAGTGAGGTTAATTTTGACCTGGAAGATTGTGATAGGGTGCTGCGAATTGAGGGAACTGGTATTTGCCCGGTGAAAATCGTAGAACTAATTACAGCTGATGGTTATGAATGCGAGGCATTGGTTTAACTATTCAAGAGCCGGCCGGACTTTTTTTATTTCGATTAACAGATTTACGAAGTTTTTAAAACTTCGTAAATCTATAGCAAGTCTAATATTTGTTTTTACATTAACGTTGTCCTAAATTCCAGGTTAAGCCTACTGCTACACCTGTTGATTGAAGCCTGGAATTATATAATCCCACACCCGATAACGGTAGTTTCATATAGGGTTGAATGTCCAGTCCTACTTTCGAATTGATTTGTCTTTGATAAGTTGCCTGCAGGTTTAATATGCTTAAATAATACTTACCCGGGCTTGCAACATTGTAGTTGGCAGGGCCATAACCTCCGGCACCGTAAGCATACGCATAATTTTCATGAAACATCAGGTAGGAGGATATGCCTGTGCCTATTGAAAATTTATTGCGGTGTTTATTGTAAAAATTATAATCCACATTTACCGGTATATCAAACATCTGGCAATCTGCGCTGACGGTTGTTGGTGTGTTTGGAAATTTGAAAGAACCATTATAATTATCAAAATTGGTTAGGTATGGTTTGGATGAATAAATAGCCCCTGTACTTATTGTAAACCTTTTGGTTACGCCTGCCGAAAACAGCAGCCCAACATTCGTCCCCAGTTTGCTTTGTGCAAAGGTACTAACACCATTAAGGTCCGACGATCCCAGTACGCTTATAGCCAATTGTGTATGATACGCCGGCGCTACCAACCGGATTTTAGGCTTATTTGCAGCTGTAATAGCATTGCCTGCTTTAGGTAAAATATCACGGGGGGTTATGGTGTCGTTTATTGTTGACTGTACTCCAGGTAAATTGCCCGCCGAAGCCAGCAATTTATCATCTGTAACTTTATTTCTGTTGGTTTGCAGCGAATCATACCCGGCAGTATTGCGGCGGCCTCCATCAGCGGATGCGGTAGATATAGGGCTGCCCTGCCGGCGATTAGTAGTGTTAGTTGCAATGCTACCGGAACTTATAACGCTTTTTCTGCTGGCGGCGTTTGCCGGCGTTATAGTGTCATGGTTGCTTGCCAAATTTCTTGTCTGTCGCTGAATGGAGCCGTCGCTTATACCGGGATGTCTTTGCTTTTGGTACGATGTATCTTTTGGTGATATACGATTATTTGTGGCCTCCTGGTTTTTAGTGGGTTTACGTATAATCATCCATAACCCGAACACTATCAGCAACAAAGCCGCTACGCCGCTCAAAATGGGCAGCCAATAAACTATCCCCGGCCGCTTTTTATGCCCGTCGAGCATGGCTTCCATAGCCTCCCAGTCGTCATCCCTGAAAACGGGCTGACTTCCGGGGCCATCAAGCCCGCTTTTAAATAAGTCATCTAATTCTTTATCCTTCTCCATTTAACCCAAAGTATTTTTGTTAAAGAGAATACCATTCATATCAGTGCCACTAAAGGCCACTATCGAATTGAAATCCATTCCCTCATTATATCTTTTTTTCTGGCCCATTGAATCGGCCTCATGTATCATCTGTTTTAGTTTTTGCCTCGCCTTGTGCAGGTTTGACTTGGATGTGCCGGTGTTTATATTCAACATCTCGCCTATCTCCTCGTGCGTATAGCCTTCAATGGCAAAAAGGTTAAAAACCGTCCGGTAAGCCTGTGGTAATTTTTGAACCATGGCCAAAAGGTCTTCATAGCGAATGTTATGGTCGGCATAATCTCCATTGCTGATATGTTCGGCTTTCTCGAGATCATCAGCATAGGCCATCTTTAAATTCGAGCGATAATAATCGATGGAAGTATTTACCATTATCCTGCCCAGCCAGGCTTTAAAAGGTTTTGCGCTGTCGTAGCTTTCCAGCTTCGTAAAAACCTTAAAAAATCCCTGGTTCATTACCTCAGCAGCCTCATCCCTGTTACCGGCGTAACGAAGGCATATACCCATAGCAAAGCCATAAAATGCCTTGTACAGTAATTTCTGGCATTTCCTGTCCTCCTTTAAACACCCCCTTAAAAGTTGATGTAATTCTTCTTCGCCCATATGGGAAACAGCTTTACGTAAATATCGCTTTAATTATCCCTATCACGTATATGTTCCGG
>Ga0302315_10004465_pt1 | contig 12193 bp, 8 predicted proteins | sample III_Palsa_N3_1_FD_200532 | JGI IMG/M metagenome (GOLD analysis project Ga0302315, IMG submission 200532) | Peat permafrost microbial communities from Stordalen Mire near Abisko, Sweden - III_Palsa_N3_1 | ecosystem: Environmental > Terrestrial > Soil > Palsa > Peat permafrost | place: Sweden... | reverse complement strand
CCCAGCCAGGCTTCAAGCCCAACAAATACCAGGTTGAGCAGGCTCAATACCATAATGAATGCATTTTCTTTGATATAACTGAAGGAAAATACCAGCGCAAGCAGCATTGCAAAACCCGAAATTGCACCTATAAGCCGGTTGATATACTCCGTCCAGGCTTTGGCAACGTTAAAATCTTCGGGGATGAGTATTGACCTGTCCGAACGGATACGCTGGGCAAGATCGCTGTAACCGAAAAAATCGAAGGATTTGGCAACTTGTTTATTTTTCAGCACACGGCCGTTAACGTATTGCTGTTTGTAATCTTTAGGGAGTTGAGAGGCATCGATTGGGGGAATATAGCCACCGAAACATTTAGGCCAATCCGGGCAGCCCATGCCCGAACCCGAGCTGCGCACCACGCCACCGGCCAATATCAAAACAAAGAGCAAACCAATCGTAATGAGATTTATTTTCCTGAAACTGTCCTTTGATGTGCTTTTGCTCATTTACTGTACTAAAAAATTAGGGTACCTGTTTGGGAAATTATTTCCGGTACAGATACCCTAAAAGATCAGATCGGGAATAAATTATTTTACCGGCTCATTAGCCTTATTCACGGTTACCCATTTGTTATATTCCTCTAAACCAGCCGGGTTGTCTTCAAAGTCGTGCGGAAGGTTTGAGCTCATTGTTTCAGAATATGGAACTGTTTGCAGGATGAAATCTTCATCGTGGCCAGGCTTGCTGTAATCATAAGGCCAGCGGTAAACAGTCGGTATTTCACCCGGCCAATTGCCGTGGAAATGCTCAATAGGTGCAGTCCATTCAAGCGTGTTTGCCTGCCATGGGTTTTGCGTTGTCTTTTTACCCCAGAATATAGAGTGGACAAAGTTATACAGGAACGCCACCTGTGCCAAACCTGCTACTATAGCTGACCAGGTAATAAATACATTCACAGATAACCATTTATTAAACTGTGGGAAATCTGTCATTGAATAATAACGGCGTGGCACACCATCCAAACCTAAGAAGTGCATCGGGAAGAATACCAGGTAGGCGCAAATGAAGGTTAGCCAGAAGTGAAGGTAACCTAATTTCTCGTCCATCAGCTTGCCGAACATTTTCGGGAACCAGTGGTAAACACCCGCAAGCATACCAAATATAGCTGCCGAACCCATTACAAGGTGGAAGTGGGCGACAACGAAGTACGTATCGTGCAAATTAATGTCCAGCGCGGCATTACCCAGGAATATACCTGTTAAACCACCTGAAATGAAGAATGAAACCATACCGATAGCGAAAAGCATAGCCGGTTTAAAGCGGATATTGCCCCGCCATAAGGTCGCCAGCCAGTTGAACGTTTTTACCGCCGACGGGACGGCTATGATGAGCGTAGTGATCATAAATACACCGCCGAGGAACGGGTTCATCCCCGTAACAAACATATGGTGGCCCCAAACGATAAACGACAATACGGTGATACCGATAAGCGAGTAAACCATGGCATGGTAACCGAATATTGGCTTGCGCGAGTTAACCGACATGATCTCGGACGAGATACCCATCGCAGGCATGATAACGATATATACTTCGGGGTGGCCCAGGAACCAGAATAAGTGTTCAAACAATATCGGGCTGCCGCCTTCAAAAGGCATTACTTTACCGCTCAATATAATGTCTGACAAATAAAAGCTGGTACCCATGCTGCGGTCGAATATTAACAATACTATGCCGGCAACCAGTACGGGGAAAGACAATACGCCCAATACAGCTGTTAAAAAGAATGCCCACACAGTCAACGGCATTTTCCAAAGGTCCATGCCTTTTGTACGCATGTTTAATACCGTGCTCACGTAATTTATACCGCCCATAAGCGATGAAGCCACAAAGCATACCATGCTGGCGAGCCATAAGGTCATACCTGCTTCAGAACCGGGCATTGCTTTTGGCAGTGCCGATAAAGGCGGATATACCGTCCAGCCACCGCTGGCAGGGCCTTTCTGTACAAAGAACGAGCTTAACATGATAACGCAGGCAATAAAGAAGAACCAGTACGAAAGCATGTTCATGAATGGCGATGCCATATCACGTGCGCCTACCTGTAACGGGATCAATAAGTTACTGAATGTACCGCTTAAGCCTGCAGTTAACACAAAGAATACCATGATGGTACCGTGAATGGTAACCAGCGAAAGGTAAAAGTTTGGATCTAAACGTCCGCCTGGGGCAAAACGGCCTAATAAAATCTCAAGTAGAGGGAATGCTTTGTCAGGATAAGCTAATTGTATCCTGAAAAGGATAGATAGCGTCATGGCAATAAACGCCATAGTAATACCTGTGATCAGGAATTGCTTGGCGATCATTTTATGATCCTGGCTAAATATGTACTTGGTTATAAAATTATCGTGATGATGTTCGTGACCCTCTTCGTGGTGTATTACTCCGTGATCGTGAACTGCTGCTGTTGACATAATCGCTGATCCTTATATTAATTATTTAACGCTAATCTGTTTTGTGTGGTGCTGTTAGGCACAGTTGTTCCTGCCAGTTTCAAATCTTTTTTCAACGCATCGGTTAAATATGGTTTTTGCTGGGCAATCCATTGCTGGTATTCGGCTTCGCTAACCACGCGAATGATCCTTTTCATGTTATAGTGGCCACCGCCGCATATTTTATTGCAATACAGCATGTATTCAAAGTCGGGCTGGTTCAATTTATTACGCATTTCCTGCGTGGTAATGGTAGGGATAAATTTAAAGAAGGTTGGCAAGCCCGGTACAGCGTTCATCTGCACACGGAAATTTGGCATATAGCAGCTGTGGATAACATCCTGTGCGCGTATATTCAGGCGGATGGAATGATTAACCGGCAGTACTATCGTATCAGCACGCAAATCGTCGTAGCTGCTCCTGTCTTTATAATCAACACCCAGGTAATTGGTGCCAGTATACAATTGGTAATTTACCGTTCCCAATTTACCGTCCTTACCAGGGTAACGAATATACCAATCAAACTGGTGGCCCGTAATTTCAATGTTCAGGTCGCCTTTTTCCTCAGTGGTATTGGTAAAATCCTGCCATGCAAAGAAACCGAACACAACCAAAACAGTTAATACTATTGCCGGGGCAATTGTCCAGGCCTTTTCAATAGTATCATTATGTGGTACGAAGTCGGCTTTACGTTTAGCTGAAAATTTATATTTAAACAAAAAGGTGAACAATAATATTTGGGTAATAAAGAATACCACCATCGTGATCCAGGTTGTAACGCTGAACATCTGGTCCATCTTTACACCGTGTACAGAGGCTGCTTCGGGCAGTGTTTGCGAACCCTGTACGGTAAACGACCAATAGGCGCCATACAAGCCAAAAATCAGGAACACGAGGCATATTACCGCCATCAAGCCGTTCCAGTTAATTTGCTTTTTGCCCTGTATTTCCTGTGTAAGGTCATAAACACGAAGTATTTTACCAATGATTGCTATGGCGAAGCACAACACCAGGAAAAGCAATACGTAATAGCTTGCCCCCAGCCACACGGCACTTTTATCAGTGGTTGCCGCAACATCGGCAGGTGTTGCCGGGCCCGACTCGGAAGTTTGCGCCATTAGCAGGGTGGTGCCCGAAAGCATAAACACCGCTAAAAGGGAAAATATTTTTTTAGAATTTATTAGTCTTTTGAATCCCATTTTAATTTCTGTTTGGTATTCTTTATTAGTTCGCAAATTTAACAATTATTATAGCTGATGATGAAGGCTCTCCTGTAAAAACGGATGGTTCTTCGGCACCAGTGATTTGAACCTGCTCAAAGCGCTCAGCATCAGGAAGGTGAACAAACCGAAAAAGCCAATAGCAATACCCACTTCATAAAAATTAAAGCCCCTGCCTTTTGCGCCTACTGTTTCGGGCATAATCATCATGTAATAGTCAAGCCAGTGGCCAACTAATATAATTATGGCAACCCATTTAACCCTTTTGAGTATGCGTTTGTAATCACGGGCCATCAGCAGAAGGAATGGTAATGCAAAGTTGATAACGATATTGAGCCAGAACCATGGTTTAAATTCAGGCTCCCATCTTTTATAAAAATATATCGTTTCTTCGGGCATGTTGGCATAGTAGTACAGCAGGAACTGGAAGAACCATACATAAGTCCAGAATACGGAGAACGCGAACATATAAAGGCCCATATTGTGCATGTGGTTTTCATTCAACCATGAAAAATATCCTTTTTCCTTTAAGTAAACCAATACCAGTGTAATGGCTGCCAAACCGCTAACCCAAAGGGCCGCTAAATTATACCAGCCGAACATTGTAGAATACCAGCGCGCTTCTAACGACATGATGGTATCGAAACTGAAAACAGGGTCGGTAATACCGAACACCAGCAGGAGTACGCAACCGATGTTAAAGCTCTTTTTGTAATTGATCATGCCGCCAATCTCGTCTTCATTTACCGAGTATTTCACCAGCAGCCAGCCAAGCAAACTATACAGGCCAAGGAATGCTACCAGGCGTATAAAGAAAAATGGCAGGTTTAAATATCCTGATTTACCGGTTATAAGGGCATCGTAAAGCGGGCTTTTAGGATCAGTCATCCCTTTGGTGGCCCATTGTGCGTACAGGTACGGCTGGGTAACACCGTCAACCGTGTGCGTAGTAAAAATACCGGCGCCTATAACGGCCAGCAATATAACAGCTGCCACCGGCAGTACTTTTACAAAAGCTTGCGGCACCCTGATCATGGAAGCCGACCAGCCCGCCTGCGCTACATACTGTATGGCGCAAAATACCGCACCGGCAGTACACACACAGGTAAAGTAGTAGCCCATGAGCAGCAAATTCGAGAATGTACGTTCGGCATTTAATACAAAGCCCAATATCACTGATATTACACCTATTAAGATGAATACCAGGCTCCAGGTTTTGGTTTTGCCTTCAAATACATACCGTTCGTCAAAACTATTATGAGTTTTCATTAAAAATTAGCTTATAAAGTTTGTAAATGGTGAACATACATAATTACTTTCCAGCGCTCTTCGGGTGCAAGCTGCGATGCATATGAACCCATTGCGTTTAACCCATAAGTAATAGTATGATAAATTTTACCGTCTGTCAGATCTTTCATAGCGCCGCCGCGTGATGATTGTCCTTTTGAATACGATGGCGGCGGCGGGAAACCATGCTGCACTACCAACCCATCGCCCTGGCCGTTAAGCCCGTGGCATGGTGAGCAGAAACTGGTGAATAGTTGTTTTCCATCTGCTAAGTTCGCTGGGGTTTGCGGCAGCGGGCTTTTTACTTCAGCACTCGCGGCTTCGTAACCATCATGCGTATTCGGGTAATCGAACCTGGTCCATCCCAGCGGAATAGTACCAGCAGGCGGAACCTGTGCGGTTTTACCGTCCTTAAAATTATTGTTAGGCTGATCGGGATCATAGGCAATATGCTCATACATATTGGGCGCATATTCCCAGCCGGTACTTCTTTTATCCTTGCACGATGTAATAACCACCGTAGCAGCAATAGCGATAGCCGTTATACCTAATATCTTAAATTTATTCATAGCTAACATATTTTCTGTCGTTATGCTTAACTTCTACTGCTCCCGCTTCTTTTAATAACCTGTCAATATCTGCATGCGGCGTATTTCCTTTCGCATCAATGGCGATCACGAAGCGATCATCTGTTGCGCGGTAGTCCATTACCCTTGGCGTACGTCCCGGGAAAAGGTGCGTAGCAAAGAAAAAGGTAAATACCATACCGAATGCGCAGAAAAGCACTGTCCATTCAAAGGTGATTGGAATAAAATCAGGTATTGCGAATGCAGGCTTGCCGCCGATGTTCATTGGCCAGTCATGCACCAGGAAAAAATAGGCTATGGTGAAAATGGTTGTACCGCCAACGCAGCCAAACATAAAACCTGCATAACCAACACGTGAGTCCTTAATACCCAGCTTACCCTCGATACCGTGGATAGGCATTGGCGTGTACACGTCGTAAATAGGAATACTATTCTGCTGGAGCTTAGTAATTCCGTCCATCATTTCATCGGGATCTTCAAAACATCCCAGTATATATTTAGTGCTGCTCATTTAATTATACTTTTTCGTATTCCGCAATGTCAATACTATCAAACTTACGTAGTGCGTCCACATAAAACTCAACCTGCAACGGATCTTCGTGGCCTGCGGCAATCTGCTTGCGTTTAGCCTGCTCGCTCGAGCCTTTCAATATAACCTTCACTTCGGCGATAGCAATTGAAGGCAATACGCGGATGAACAACAGGAAGCAAGTGAAGAACACGCCAATCGAGCCTACAAATATGCTCACATCAACCCAGGTTGGGTAAAACATGGCCCAGCTTGATGGCAGGAAGTCGCGGTGCAGCGAGGTAACGATAATAACGAAACGCTCGAACCACATACCTATGTTGATGATGATTGATAAGAACCATGTTGCGGCAATGTTGCGCCGGACTTTCTTAAACCACAATACTTGCGGAATAACGCAGTTACAGCAGAACATTGACCAGCTCGCCCACCAATACGGACCGAAATAACGGTTAATGAAGGCGTATTGCTCATACTCAACCTGTGAGAAGTAAGCGATAAAGAACTCCGTGCTGTAAGCCACCATTACAATCGAGCCGGTTAAGATGATGATCTTATTCATGGCTTCGATGTGGAACATGGTGATGTAGTTTTCGAGCCCTAATACTTTGCGGGCAACCAGCAACAGCGTTTGCACCATGGCAAACCCCGAGAAGATAGCACCTGCAACGAAGTATGGCGGGAAAATGGTAGTATGCCAGCCCGGTTCCAACGATGTGGCAAAGTCTGTTGATACGATAGAGTGTACCGAGAGTACCAGCGGTGTTGAAATACCTGCCAGGATAAGCGATACCGCTTCAAAACGCTGCCAGGTTTTTACAGAGCCTGTCCAGCCGAAAGAGCATACCGAATATATTTTGCGGCGCAGGCCGGTAGCACGGTCACGGATAGAAGCAATATCAGGTAATAAACCGGTGTACCAGAATACCAGTGATACGGAGAAATAAGTTGATATGGCGAATACGTCCCAAATAAGCGGGGAGTTAAAATTAACGCCTAATGTACCGTACTGGTTTGGCAAAGGCAATGAATATACAAACATCCAAACGCGTCCCATGTGCGCCAGGATGTAGCTGGCGGCACAAATTACCGCAAAGATGGTCATAGCCTCGGCAGAACGGTTGATAGAGTTACGCCATTTTTGACGGAACAACAGCAAGATGGCGGAGATAAGCGTTCCGGCGTGACCGATACCTACCCACCACACGAAACCAGTAATGTCCCAGGCCCAGCCAACAGTTTTATTCAAACCCCATTCGCCTATACCGTACCAAAAGGTCCAGCTAACGGAAAACAGCCATAGGGTGGCGCCCATCGAGGCTACGGTAAACCCGATCCACCAGGCTTTTCCGGGCATTTTTTCAACAGGGTACAATATATCTTCCGTAATTTTGGCGTAAGTGATGTTTTCGCCGGTAATTAACGGTTCCCTGATTATCGATTCACTATGAGATGACATATGTTAAGTCTCTTGTTTTATATTAAGCCTCTAATTCAGTTCTGTTCCTAACTTTTACCTGGTAACCTACTCCCGGCTGTACGCCAAGCTCTTCCAGTACATAATAAGTCCTTTCGCTCTTCAGTGCTTTTGAAACTTCGGAGTTCGGATCGGCCTTGTTACCGAAAATTATAGCGTTTGCAGCGCAGGTTTGCTGGCAGGCCATTTTAATGTCGCCATCCTTAACCGAACGTTTTTCCATTTTAGCTTTCAGTTTACCGGCCTGTATGCGCTGGATACACATCGAGCATTTTTCCATCACGCCACGGAAACGGGTCACTACGTCGGGGTTCAGTACCAGTTCGGTATGTTCGCTTTGTAAGTAGTTTTCAAAACGATAGTCGTTCCAGTAGTTGAACCAGTTGAAGCGGCGTACTTTATAAGGGCAGTTGTTAGCGCAATAACGGGTACCCACGCAGCGGTTGTAAGCCATGTGGTTCAACCCTTCGCTCGAGTGTACTGTCGCCAGTACCGGACAAACTGTTTCGCAAGGTGCGTGATCGCAGTGCTGGCAAAGCATCGGCTGGTAAACTACCGATACATTGTCTATATCGCTATCAGGCAGCTGGCTTATTTCGCTTTCTTTGGTCACCAGGGTACCGCTGTCGTTAAAGCTGTAGTAACGGTCGATACGGATCCAGTGCATTTCGCGGCGACGTCGAACTTCTTCTCTACCTACAACAGGCACGTTATTTTCGGCGCTGCAGGCAACTACGCAGGCACCGCAACCGGTACAGGCATTCAGGTCTATAGCCATTACCCAGTCATAAGTAGGGCGTTGGTATTCGTCCCACATACTGTAGCTTTTGTGCTCATCAAAATGGCCGCTGGCTGCGTATGCGTCTTTCTTATATTCAGTAAAAGTAGTTTCGCGGATGATGCTGTTACGGCCTTCGTATGAATGGTGCGTTTGCGTTTGGGCAAGCTCGTACGTATCGTCGGTCTTCTTAAAATCCGCCACAGCAGTGCCCTGGAACGAACCATTGATGTAAGTGTTGAACGGATAAGCATTCTTGCCTACACCGTTACCTACTATACCGGCGCTGGTACGGCCATAACCAACCGCCACCGATATAGTACCCGCTGCCTGGCCCGGTTGTATTAACAACGGCAGGTCGATAGAGTAGTTATTAACGGTAATAGTGATGATATCGCCCTGCTCCAGTTTAAGGCTGGATGCATAACGCGGCGAAATGGCTGCAAAGTTGTCCCATGTAACTTTCGATACAGGGTCGGGCAATTCCTGTAACCAGGGGTTGTTTGCCTTGCTGCCATCTTTCATGGCCGGCGACTGGAACAATTGCAATTCAATTTTGCCGTCGCCTGTAGCGGCAAGCTCGGCGCTGCGTGCAGTTATTTTTGCAGCCGCATCGGCTAAACCGCTGGTTGAAGCTGTATATGAACCTGCGGTTTTTGCAGGTGCTTTAACAAAACCTGTTTGCAATAACGTTTCCCAGCCTTTTTGGCCTGATAAGCCGCCAATTGCCAATAAACTTTTGTCCCAGGTATTTCTTACGTAGTGGTAGTAATCTGTATAAGCACTGCCCGACCATAGCAACAGGCTCAGTTCGGCCTGGCGGCTGCTGTAAACAGGGTTTATAGCCGGCTGTACAATGGTGTAGTAGCCTTCCAGCGCGCTTTCATCGCCCCAGCCTTCCAGGTAGTGCGTGTTTGGCGCTACGATGTTACATAGATCAGCGGTTTCGTCGGCATGATCGGAGAACGACACCCTTAAACGAACCTTTTTCAGTGCAGCTTTAACAGCATCCGGGTTGTGGTAGCTATACGCAGGGTTAGCGCCCAGGAAGAATACGGCATCTACACTGCCGGCATCTATATCTTTTACCAATTCAACAATATCGGCATCGTTGCCGGCATATTGTTTTGAAGGATTATCCAGGTCGATAGTTGAACCGTAGCTGCCCAGCAGGGAGTTAATAGCGTTAACTACTGTTTGTATCGATACATCGTTTGAACCGGCAACAACCAGCGCTTTGCCTTTAGCAGCTAATAATTCTTGTGCGGCAACTTTAATGGCGTTGCTTGCGGCAATGTTATCAAGCGCTTTTGAACCAGGCAAAGTTGTACCTGCAATTTCATTGTATAAGCTGATGATCGCCAGTCCCTCTTCAGAGTTTTTGATCGGGATGCGCACATCGGCATTTGAACCGGTGTTGCTCATTCCGCTCTCGAACTGGATATGGCGCGACATTTTTTTGCTTTGCAGCGATTTATTGTTACGGTTTGAAACGTATTGCGTAGTGAACTCGGTCGGCGAGATCCATGTACCCAAAAAGTCGGCCCCGAAACTTACAATTACATCGGCTTTATCAAAATTATAGTGCGGTAACACGGCTTTGCCAAAGCTGGCCAGGTTTGCCTGTAATATGCCGGTGTATGATACGGCTTCGTAAACAATGTGTTTTGCAGCAGGGAAAGCCGCAATAAAATCGGCAATCGCAGCTAAAGTCGACGGGCTGTTTATGGTTGACGATACAATGCGTATGCCTTTGCCGCCGGCTTTAATAGCAGCCAGCTCGTTCTTAACAAAAGCATCAATACCGCCCCAATCGGCATCGCTGCCATCCTGCATCGGGTTTTTAACACGGCTAACATCATACAGCTCCAATACCGATGCCTGCGCCTGTGCGGTTGAACCGCCGCCGATTAGGGCATCATTAGGGTTACCTTCTACCTTGATAGGGCGGCCTTCGCGGGTTTTCACCAAAATAGCCTGGCCTTCAAAACTCGACACATAGAAGTTCGCCACACCGGGGGTTACTTCCTCCGGTTTAATCAGGTATGGAATAGATTTATGAACCGGCACTTTTTGGCAGGCGGCCAGCGTAACGGCGCCTACACCAAAGCCCATCGCTTTTAAAAAGCTGCGACGCGGTGTTTTATTCTGCAGGCCATCGCTTTCCAACACATCCTCAATCGGGATCGGCTCTGCAAATTCGTGTTTATTTTTCTCAACAAATTCTGGCGTTCTGTTCAGTTCTTCTAAACCTTTCCAGTATTTTTTATTGCTGTCCATTATAAGCTATATGTTGTTAGAGTCAAGAATCGAGATTCAAGAATCAAGACTTTTTTTGTTTTTACAATATATCTTTAGTACCTGTCATTTTCATTTCCTGCCATTCTCCAAGTTTCAAATCTATCTTGATTCTTGCCTCTTGCTTCCTGGCTCTTTTATTAATAGTGGCACTTACCGCACTCTATACCACCCAGTGATGCTGCGGTAACTTTCTCTCCGCGTTTAATGCGGTCGTGAACAGCTATCATGTTATCATAGTAGGCATTGCCTTTGTAATTTACTTCGGTACGTTTGTGACACTGTATACACCATTTCATAGTAAGCGGCGAATACTGGTAAATTTCTTTCATTGTCTGAACCGGGCCGTGGCACTGCTGACATTTGATGCCGCCAACCTTTACGTGCTGTGAGTGGTTAAAGTAAACCAAATCCGGCAGGTTATGTACCCTTATCCATTGGATAGGATGAGCCTTGGTTGAATCATACTTCGTGGTCTTAGGGTCGTAACCCAAAGCGTCATATATCTTATGTATTTCAGGCGACTCGGTTTTAACTGTCTTGTGGCAGTTCATACATATGTTTAATGAAGGGATGGTAGCATTTTTTGATTTGTAAGCACCTGAGTGACAGTACTGGCACTCGATTTTCATTACACCTGCATGCAAATCATGCGGGAAATGGATCGGCTGCTCAGGCTGATAGCCCTGGTGAACGTTGGTGTTCCAAAGGGTAACCCATGTCCAGCTGCCGCAGGCAATGGTACCGCAAACCACCACGAAGAATACCAGTTTCTTGTTTTTAGCCAGCTTCCTGATCACCGCCATACGGTCAACCGCCGGAGCTACGACAACTTCTTCTTCAGGAGCCAGGTCTTTCGCCCTTAATACCACTTTTTCAAGCGTACCGATAACCTTGTTCAGCACCAGGATAACGATAAAGGCAATAACGATAACGCCTATCAAGGCAAGTAATACAAAATTGCTTGGGCCGGTTTCGGCTGCCGGTGCACCTGCAGATGTCTTGCTTGCATTCGCCGGGTTAGCTGGATCCGTTTTCCATTCTGTACGAACATAAGCCAGTATATTTGCCACATCGCCATCAGCGAACTGCGCGAAAACAGACATGCTAGCCTGGTTGAACTGGTTGTAGATCTTAAGCGCCTTTGGGTCTTTAGCAGCAATAAGCGCCTGGTTATTTTCTACCCATTTGTATAGCCATTTGTCGTCGGTTTCTTCGGTAACGGTCGTGCCTAACGCGGGGCCGATTACTTGCCTATCAACAGCGTGACAAGATGTACAATTGGCTTTGAACAGCGCCTCGCCTTTGGTGGCGTCACCTTGCGCATGTGCAGAAAATCCCAAAATTGCAAAGCCGGCAAGGAGTAAAACCGTCTTTGAAAATTGTTTAAAAATCAATGAGATATTTCTCATAAAGTGTATTTATGCTGAATAATTCCTAATATTTGAGTAAAAAACAGAAGCAGATGGTATGTCGTTTCATACTTTTTCAGGCACAAAAGTATAATTTATTACATAATGGCTGACAAATTAATGACACGGAAACA
>Ga0302315_10004464_pt1 | contig 12193 bp, 12 predicted proteins | sample III_Palsa_N3_1_FD_200532 | JGI IMG/M metagenome (GOLD analysis project Ga0302315, IMG submission 200532) | Peat permafrost microbial communities from Stordalen Mire near Abisko, Sweden - III_Palsa_N3_1 | ecosystem: Environmental > Terrestrial > Soil > Palsa > Peat permafrost | place: Sweden... | reverse complement strand
GAGCCGGGGCCTTCTATTTACTTCTAACCGAATTAGTTACGCTTGAGGTTCAACACGTCTTGCATCATTTCGTCAGAGACGCTGATGACTTTGGTGTTGGCCTGGAAGTTACGCTGAGAATTCATCAGATTGATGAACTCACTAGCCATATCAGTCGTCGAAGACTCGAGAGTCTTAGCCGAGATCGCACCACGGCCACCGGCGCTTGGAGCACCGATAACTGGAGCACCCGACAGGCGACTTTCACGATAGAGGTTCTTACCCATCTTGAAGAGACCTTCTGGATTCTCAAACTTTCCTAACGCAACTTGAGCCAAGTTGACGTTCTGACCGTTCGAGTAAATCGCAGCAAGAGTTCCGTCGTCGTTGAACGTCATACCCGCAAGAGTTCCTGCGGTGTAACCATCTTGAGTCGTTTTGTACGCTTCAGAATTGGTTCCGAACTGAGTGACTTGAGTTCCTTCACCACCGGTTGCCTTGTCAGGACCGAAGTTGAATTTGATGTTTTGATCAGGAAGAGCGCCTTTGTTGAACTGGAAAGACGACTTGTCGATACTTTGGGATTTCAATTTTCCATCGGTATCGAAAACAAGCTTACCAGTCGCTTGTTCCATCAACTGGCCTTTTAGGCCCCCGTTGACTTCTTCACCCTTCGCCATTGCTCTCCACTGCCATGTGCCATCTTCAATTTTGTTGAAGTACATGGTCGTCACGTGAGCGGTACCCGCGCTATCGTAAACAGTCACGCCGGTTGCAAACTGAGAAGTTTGATCAGGGCGAGCTGGATCGAATTTCATCAACTTGTCTGCGCGAAGATCCAAGTTCATGAACATGTTCACGTCATTGGTTTTCTTAGCATCGATCACGGAACGATCGATCGAGATATCGCCCATTTTCGAGGTGATTTTGCCAGCTTCATCAGCTTGGAAACCTTGAACACGAAGGCCATCAGCATTGATGAGCTTTCCGTCCTTATCAAAGTGGAATGCGCCGTTACGACTGAAGGTCTGACCTTCTGGTCCCTTCATCGTGAAGAAACCGTCGCCGGTGATTGCAAGATCGGTAGAAGATTCTGTCTGAGTGATCGAACCTTGCGTGAAGATCGGATTCACTGCAGCGAGACGCGTACCACGACCGATTTGATTACCGCCGAGTAAGCCTTTGAGGGATTTTGCGATGACGTCTTGGAACTCTGGACGGCTAGTCTTAAAACCCGTGGTGCCTGCGTTGGCGATGTTGTCGCCGTAAATGGACAAAGCTTCGCCCTGTCCCTGCATTCCGGAGATACCAGTGTACATCGATGATAGAATACCCATGTGAGAGCGCCTCCTGCGCGTATATGAACCTTGCGGTTCACGATTGAGTTCAAAGCCAGCACGTCAATCAGACGTAACCTTTCGGTCTTGCTGGTGGCCTCCCTCAATGGGTCCGGCCATTACTTCTAACTTTCATGAGCAGCATCCTGCTACTCACGAATTTACTACGACTTTCTAAACAAGCACTGCGCCGTCAATGTTCGTAAAAACGTTGCCGGTCAGTGATCCACGATCCATAGCAGTAACAACTGTGCGATTCTTCACGTTCACGATCAACGCTGCATCTTTGGTCAAGATCAACGTGTCTTGGACGCCTTTAGAATCCGCCTTATCGATAGCATCGTTCACCTTTGCCATCGTTGCGGGATCCAACTCAATCTTTCGTTCCTTCAGCCTTTGGGTGGCGTGGGCCGAAAACTTAAGTGGACTCCTGGTCTGACTGAGATCCGAAGTCTTCGTCGCTGCTTCAGAACTTTCCTGGCTCGTGCCGGGGCCGTTTATCGTGCGATCAAAGACCTTATCGAAATCACTCGGACCTGAACCCGGTTTCTTTTTCTCAATCTGGTCACCGGATTTTATTCCGCCTTGGCCAGGTAGGGATGTGACATTTGGGTAAAGTATCGGTCCGCTCATTTTCCATTCTCCTTTCTGCTTCTATTCGAAGCTGATTTGCTACTCTTCCAGTATGCGCCTAATTACTCAGGCCGTTAGGAAAACCTTTTTCACTTGCTGCAGCCGTCGTCGGTGCAGCAGGCTTGTTCGCTGCAGCAGCTTCCGCATCCATTTCCGCTTTTTGTTGAGCGTACTTTTGAAGTGCAGCAGACATTTCAGGAGACGCACCGCTACTATCTAGATTTTGCGATCCTTCGCCTTTTGTAAAGCTGAAGAATTTACCACCTGCAGGTTGGCCTTGTCCGGCAGCTAATGCCGCTTGTCCCACTCCGGATTGTGCGCCTGCTGGTCCACCAGCGACTTGAGCACCGGGAGCCGCTACTTGCATCATCTGCGGACTAAATTGAGATTGGGCTGCGGGGATATCATCGATCTTCACGATGTTCTTCATCGTGACCTTTTGCTGATTATGCGCATCGCCGATCAAGAACATTGGCTCTGCACCTTCGAAGCTGACTCCGATGATGCGACCTTGCGTCTTAGGATCCGTTGGGAGGCTCGCGCCTCTTTCGTCCTTCGCAATGATCTTGAACGAGTAGTTCCCTGCTTTAGCAGGCAGGGTGTTGCTCTTATTGCCATCCCAACTAAACGTTTGATCGCCGGCCTTCTGTGGCCCGAGATCTTTTTCGAGGACTGTTTCGCCTGCTTCGTTCAGAACCGTGAGCTTCACTTCAGATGCGTTTCTTGAAAGAGCATATCCAAGTGACTCGTTGGTATTTTCGGAGTGAGGGAATCTCTCACGATCGACAGTCACGGTTTTTCCGATGAGCGCAGTCATTTCCATGCGATCGGAAGTTTGGTGATCCGTCTGCATCTTGTTCAAGTTCTGATTGACGTTTTGCAACTGTTCGACGGACGCATACTGCGCCATTTGAGCAGCCATCTCATCAGCGTTGAACGGTTTTGTCGGATCCTGATTTTTCATCTGGGTGATCATGATTTTCAGGAAGTCGTCTTTACCTAAAGTCTTTTTGATCTCACGAGCCTTCTCGGGCTTCGCACCATACTTGGCTTGGATCGATTTCATGATCTCGCCAAACTTGGCGTCAGTCTCAGGAGTTTTCAAATCTTTTTGTTGGGCGAGAATTCCACCTGGACCTGAAGGACCAGCAGTCACTACGGGAGTATTGACAACCGAGTTTGCGGATACTTGTGGATTTGAAATTGCGCCTGCCATAAATCTCCCTAAACTTTTTTTAGAATGGGGCGATACGATAAGTACCGCCCCATTTTTCACTTCTTTTACTTACTCAAAAAAATTACGCTAAAACGTCGAGACGTCCGTCATTACGCGCAAATCCTGAGCCAGCTCTTCCACCACCCGCCATTGCGGATAATGCCGAAGCTGCTGCCATACCCCTCATAGGGCGAGCAGAGAGGCCATCGCCGTTCGAGTTTTCACCCCAACGAGCGCCGCCTTGATTTTGTTGACCAGGGTTTTGCCCAAACATTTCTCGGCGGTCCGAGTTCATGAAGAGCGGTTGTCCGGACTGATGCTGCTGATGCTGATTTTGCGAGTGAGATGCATCATTACCCGAGAAAGCATGGGCAACAGATATATCCACTTTCGCAAGTGACAGATTTTGAGACGCCATACTTTCCTTCAATGTACTCATGCTGTCTTGAAGGATCTTACGTGCATTCTCATCAGAAGCTTGGATCTGAAGACCGACCTGCTGTCCTTGGGTTATCACTTTTACGTGAAGCTCCCCAAGTCCTTCGGGTCTGAGATGAATCTTCATTTCACCGCCGTTTTGACCCAGGCTTTTAATTCCAGCACTCACATTAGCAATTGCTTCATGTGAAAGTTGGTCTTGTACTCCTGCGCCAGGGACGACGTGTCCAGTAACTACTACGGGTGCTGGTGCTGCGAGGTTCTGTTGAGCTCCTGAGAGCCCTGCAGAATGAAGAGCATACGGAGAGCTCAGCGCATCTTCAGCTGACGCGAAGTCAGTAAAAGATTTTTTGCCTTTGCCTCCGAATTGATCGTCGACAAGTTGAAGGTCAGCGCGACTTCCGCCACCACCCACTTGTTCTTCACCTATAACTGGAGCTTCCGCACCATTTTGTCCTCGAACGAGAGTCAGAGTTTTAATAAACTCAGAACCCCCAAGACCAGGAACAGCTCCCTTGTTAGCGCCTTGCGGAGCTAACTTATCGGAAAGCTGCGAGCGTGGTTGACCCAGAACTTCGCCATTCATTTGTGAAATAGCTTGTTCCAAATTAACCGCACCACCTTCCGCTCCAAGCTGCTGTGGCAGCTGTGAAGCAATTCGTGCGTTCACTGCAACTAATGCATCCGCATCCGGGCCAGCCTTTTCTAATCCTTGTTCACCTCTCGAACGCAAGCCATTGGCTTGCGGCGCACCTGCCATCATGTTCAGCTGCTTTAAGGCAGCTTGAACTTGGGCGAGTTCGTCGGCTTGGGATCCACCAATGAGAGGACGAATTTCTTCGCCTTCACGGATAGGACGCTCCATACCTTCAAACACCCATTCTTGATTCCAGGGCTTGAGTCCAGCGATTGAGGACCCGGCACTTAAGCCGGCAGCTGACTTTGCGGTCCCCGGTGAATACTCGGCAACGTTCATATGAGCCGCCACACCTTTCGGCTGTGCGAACGCGACAACGCCTTCTTTTTGTTCTGCAGGCATAGCTTGAGCCTGCGTCCCTAAAGAGAGCGCTGCTTTCGATAAATTGACTTGCGACGCTTGAACTGGCGCATTTGCCTGGGCATTTGCGATCGCTCCTTGCTGTTGCAATTGTTGATCGAAAGTTTCATTAGAACTTGCCGATGATTTCGAGCCGTCCTTGCTCTGCGCTTTCTTATTTGGAGTCGCTGCTTGGGTTGCGCTGAGAGTTTGGCTCGTTTCCACCGGTGATGATTGATTCAGATTGTTGATCATTTGATTTTTCTCCTTTCTTCGTCGGCGATTTTTCGGCGACAATTGCGGTCTCAGCTACGTCACGCGACGCAGTCACAGCAGCTGCACTTGCAGCACTACCGTGTTTAGCCCGGACCACTCCGGCTAAAAGTTCGGTTAACTTCGAAGCCCGTGCGGGCTCCATAACGTTCATAACCTTGGCAAGCTTTGGTGTGGACATCTGGCTGATCGCGGCAACCGCAAGCCCATCGTCCAAGGTCGAAAGCATTTGTGCCGAAGCTTTAGGACTCATGTTCTCAAGCGTTTCGACGACTTTAGAAATCTTTTCTTCGTTGCCTTTGCGTTGCGAATCTTCAAGTTTCGCGATGTCATCGCGCGTTTCTTGAAGTTTTTTCAACTCTTCGTTGATCGCTGTTTCACGCGCCTTCAGCTCAGCATCACGGGCCGCGAGTTCTTTCCACTTCAGGTCAATCTCTTCGCGCTTCTTCTTGATTTCATCCAGAACGATTGGATCGCTTAAGCACGAGCTTGCGCTCGCGCTCATGGTGTTCGACATTGTATTCGAAGGGGCGCGAGTTTCGGTTTCGGTATTTGAAGAAGGGCTTGAAGACGGAGCTGCGGCGATTTCTCCGGTCTTTGGAGTATCTTCCGACATACTCGTCTGAGGTCCCAAAGCCATGATGGCCGTTCCCGCTATGAGGGTAACGACCGCGAAGAAGCCTGATGAGAACCTTTGTCGATTCTTCATGATGCTACTTCCTCGTTTTGCTTATTCAAAAGCGATCTCATCACGCTTAACTCGTCGAGCTCTTTTTGCTCTTTCTTCGCGATCGATTTCTTAAATTCCTTGAAATCTTTTTCACGAAGGATCTCGATCATGCGGGTTTGGCGACGTGTAAACAGATAAGCGCGAAGAGTCTTCTCGACGGTTCGACTTGCCCGCACGATCGCTTGATCCTGGCGGATGATTCTTTGCTTGGTTCCGGTAATATAATTTTGTTCGATTTGAAACGCGTTAATCGCGACAGCTTCGTTGCCGAGCTTTTCACGGCGATTTAACGCCTGGTCGAGTTCGGAGAGGATTGTGGCTTTTTCAGAGAGTTCTTGTTGATAGGCGCGCTGAGCAGCACCCAAAGCGCGAAGCATCTCTTCCTCGCGGGTCTGACGAATTTTCAATACGGATTCGAATTTGAACCTGAATTTCTTCATTCATCTCGTCGTCAGAAGCACTTCCTGTGCAATTGAACAACGGTCCTTGAATTAAGTTTGAGCTGAACCCAACTGAATCGCTAGACTGAATGTTTTGCCCTGCAGTGTGGAAGAATTCCACCGACCGGCAGATTTGACCTGGTTGTTTACGATCTACTCGAATGAAACGCGAATTTTCAAATCCGTTGGGTTTTGTCCAAGGACTTCAAGGGTTACAGAAGAATACGGATCCTTCCACTTCCCCACAAGACGATAGTCAGGAGCTTGACCCGTGGCCACTTGGGCCTGGTTAAACTGCAAGATCACTGATTCTTCCTCTCCGTAAGGATATTTTTTGGAAGTAAAGTGGACGATCGCGCCAAAGCGCCTCGACTGACTTTCATTCACCGGCTTATAAATCGACGGCAAATCGTACTCAGTCTGAGGTTGGCGAAACTCGACCCAAAAACTTTCACTAGGTTGAGAAGAACTATTTGCGCTCTTTTTTCGGGGAATCTCGAGAATCTTCAATCCGCGCTGAGCAGACGAAATCGGAATCAAATCATATACGCCGGCCTGAGTCGCCTTCGCATACTCGCCATCGGAAAACCAACCCATATCCACCAAATGTGGCCCATCCAACCAACCGATGCCCGTGTTTCCGAGTGAGGACATCACGTCCGTTGGATCGTTCTGTTCTTCGAGTGGCGAACTATCATCGACTGGGCGAACCACTGAAGTTTCCGAATTGACGAAAGTATCGGCGTGCATCAAGCCGAATCCGTGAAGAAGTTCGTGGGTAATCATTGTGCCCGCGCCGATTTTTAGACTAATTGACTCTTCGTTTTGCCAATCCGCAATTTGCTGCGGGTTCAGATTATGTTCGGCGCCTTCTTTTTCGATTTGTTGCCTTCGATCGGAGGTAAGGCCTTTCATCGCCTTAGTCCACCCAATCCAAGCAAAGTTAATGCAGCGTCCGCCCTGATCAGTCGAGACGTTCGTGCAGCTCAACTCCGCTCGCGCCGCCGCGATCTGCCCGAGAAAACTACAATGACCATTGGAACTCATTAAAGGCGTCATGACCACGACTCGGCTGTATTTGCTGAAGTCGATATCGTGGCGAACTTTTTTGATCACTTCGGACCAGAGTTTGTCTTCATGGTCGCAATAAAAGGTTTCGTCGAACGTGTAGGGTCCAAAAAAGGTAAGGTTGCGAAACGGGGTCTTTCCCTCAGAAACGGTATTGAAGTAATCCGAGACGGAAAGGTTTCCGAGTTTCCCGGCATAGATTTCTTTGAGGAACGCAGGATCCGGGCGGTAGTCTTCCTTGCTCGATCCTGGAGATGCCGGATTTTTGTAAGGGTCGCCGTTATAGTCAATTTGGATGACCGCGACGTCTTGAGGGCCCGAATTGGAAGCGACCTTAGGCGCGTCGGCAAGGTCAGCGCCGGAGTCGGCCGCTTGAGCTCCCCAGAAAACTGCTCCAGAAATCGTAAAAATCACCCCAAAAACCGCGAACATTGAAGTTCGAGTCGACATAAATAGCCCCCTGTGACGCAGCGCAACATAGCCCTCATGATCCGATTTGTCAAATGGTCCCCAACGCGGCTATAGTGCGCCCTACTTATGGCAAGGCTTGGATTTCATCTCGAAAAAGTCGCATCCGGTTCGCACGCTCGCGCGGCCACTTTTAAGACTCTCCACAACGAGGTTAAGACCCCGCTTTTCATGCCCGTGGGAACGCAAGCCACCGTGAAATCTCAAACGGTCCAGACTTTGGAAAAACTCGGATCGCAGATCTTGCTCGCGAACACCTATCACCTCTTGTTGAGACCCGGCCCTGAGGTCTTTCGCAAAGTCGGCGGAATTCATAAGTTCACCACTTGGAAAAAATCATTTCTGACTGACTCCGGTGGATTCCAAATCTTTTCTCTACCTCATTCGCGCAAGATGACGGAAGAAGGCGCGGAGTTTCAAAGCTACGTCGATGGACGCCGGATTCTTCTGAGTCCTGAACTCAGCATCGATACCCAAAAAGCAATCGGTAGCGACATCATGATGGTCTTGGATCAATGCATCCCTTCGACCGCAGAGCACGCGCAAGCGGTTACAGCGATGGAACTCACTCATCGCTGGGCAAAAAGAAGTCTCATTGCACGAGGCGACTCTCCTCAATCGATGTTCGGGATCGTTCAAGGTGCTTGCTTTGAAGACTTGCGAAGGCAAAGCGCTGCAGTCCTCACCGACATGCCTTTTGACGGTTTCGCCATCGGCGGCCTTGCCGTCGGCGAAACAAAACAACAGCGCAACGATTTCACCGAATTTACGGCACAACTTCTTCCAGCAAACCTTCCTCGCTATCTGATGGGTGTGGGAACTCCGATCGATCTTCTCGAAGCAGTTCATCGCGGCGTGGACATGTTTGATTGCATTCTCCCCGTATCGCTCGCGCAGCAGGGAGTGGCCTACACCTCGCGCGGACGAATGGAATTTAGAAGAAGCGTTTATAAATTCTCGGAAGAACCGCTGGACTCAAACTGTCCGTGCGCTACTTGTGCGCAATACTCTCGCGCTTACTTACATCATCTGACGAAAGCGAAAGAACTCCTGGGGTGGCAACTCATCTCTGAGCACAATCTCAGCTTCTACCATCGCTTGATGGCTGAGATGAGACAGGCAATCTTAGACGACCGCTTTGTTGAGTATTACAACCGGATGAAACCGATTCTCGAAAGTTCTGACGACGAGAATCCAAAAATTTTCCCGAAACCTCAGCGTGCGAAGACGAAGAATCAGTTGGGTGATTACGAAGTCAGCGAGAACCCGAGCGGCACTCACAGTATTCGTCATAAGAGTTCCGGCGAAGTCATGCATTCGGTCAACGATCCTGTCGAAGAAGCGCGCATTCTCTACATCGAACAATCTCGCCTGCGGGAACGCCTCGAGATGGCGACCGAGAAGCCATTAGTTCTTTGGGATGTCGGCCTCGGCGCCGCAACCAATGCGATGGGCGCGATCAAGTGTTTTGAAAGGTCTGAAAGCACTCGGAGATTTCAGATTTATAGTTTTGAGAACGATCTCAATTCTTTGAAACTTGCCGCACAACTTGTTGTCTTGTTCCCTCACTTAAAACACGCTGCCCCTCACCTTCTTCTGACGGACGGCAAATGGGTTTCGAAGTGCGGACTTCTCGAATGGCATCTTCTCGAAGGCGATTTTGCGGAGCAGATGCTGAAAGCGCCCGCCCCAGATCTCGTTTATTACGATCCGTTTTCTTACAAAACCAATATGCCTTTGTGGGGACTTCCGATTTTTAAGAGCCTCTTCCAAAAGTGCGCAGAAAACGCAGAGATCTTTACTTACTCAGCTTCGACAGCTGTTCGTGCAGCACTTCTTGGCGCAGGATTCTACGTGGCCAAGGGGCGCGGCACTGGCCCTAAAGAAGAAACGACGATTGCGACCAGAGGCGGCGGCGTAAAAGAACTCTTGGGTCGTGAGTGGCTTCAACGTTGGCAGCGCAGTCAAGCCAAGTACCCTTACGGTTTAGATTCAGACGACGAACGAGGTTTCGATGCGCTGATTTTAAAGCACGCGCAGTTCAGCCTTTCGACTGAATCCCTTCCTTTAGAAGTATCGCCCGAATAGCGTCGCGTTTATCGCCCTGGATTTCGATCACGCCGTCTTTTCCATCCATCAGATAGGTGCCGCCAGAGCCGCATTGATTTTTTAATTTTTTGGTCAGATCCTTCAAGAAGAGTTCAGACTTGGGTAGTCGATCGATGACCGTTACCGTTTTTCCACCGCGTTGCTGCTTTTCAATCCTCAGCACAGCGATGAACTTATAGCCTTTCGCCCCTTTTTCGACCGCAACGTCACCAACGCACGTGCATTCGGACTTCACTTCTTTGCAACGCGGACATCTTTCGTTTAATTTTGGATCGCTTGAATAAACTAAACGTGTATCTTTGCCATTGTTACTATCTGAACCCATAAGGAAATCATACCGTGTTGATCGTCAAATTGGAATCCGGACCAGAAATTCAAATCCCGCTCAAGGAACTCGAGTTTTCCTTTGCGCGCAGTTCCGGTCCTGGCGGCCAAAACGTCAATAAGGTAAACAGCAAAGCCATCCTCCGCTGGAACGTCGCTGCAAGCCCGACCCTTCCTCTCGGCCCAAGGATGCGCTTTCTCAGTACCTTCGCATCCAAGCTCACGAGTGATGGCGAGATTATTCTCAGTAGCGATCGGCACCGCGATCAGGGAAAGAACATCGAAGAGTGCCTGAGCAAACTTCGTCAGATGATCCGCGATGTCGCGATTCCTCCCCGCCCTCGAAAGAAGACGAAGCCCACGCGCGGAAGTAAACTCCGCCAAGAGAAGAGCAAGAAGGCCGGCAAAGAACGAAAACAAGGCCGAGCGAAGGTCCAGTTTTAAAACTTGTCCCAGTCCTTCTCAGGAATTTCGACCAGTTTTTTGAAGAACTTTCCAAGCTTCGCTTTTTTGATCACCAGACGATCGTTATCGATCGGGATTGTAATCGAATCATAGTTGCCAAAGACAAGCTTCGCGTTGATCTCTGAATAAATACGATCCCCAACTTCGTTTGGCTTATTTGGCGTGTTGGGCTTGTGCCACCAAAAATCGAACTCGTAAGGTTGAGCTCCCTTGGAGCCTAGGAATTTGGCGACGTGATCTTGATACTGCATCTCGATTGACTCAGGATCGTCAGAAGGATCGCCCATAGCTTTGGCGTCATAAAACAAAGCGACTTTTTGAATTACTTTTTGGGGAGTTGCGTATGAAATCACTCCTGCCAACGTCAACTGACCAGATGGATCTTCGAACTTCCCGTCCTTTCCGCAAGACCAATAATTATCGCGGTAGGCGAGAAATCGAAAACCATTAGGTTCAAAAGCGCCCGCACGAAGCACAATAGGCATTTGTGTCGGAGCCTGTGCGAACGAATAGGAAAGCAGATACTTTCCGGTCATTTTGTCAAAAAGCCGATTGGAGGTCTTGCAATCTCCACCCAAAGAAGTACGAACCACAAAGTAGTCCCGCGTCGGTGTAAATTCGAAAGCCTTCTCTTGGATCGTCCACAGCTTTTTGCCGTTCTTAGGATCGTAAGCGGTCACCGTAAAATCGGCATTATCGGATTCCCCTCCGACTGGAAGGGACAACTCCTTTTTAATCTCATAGAGGATCACTGTTGAAAAGCTACCCGCCCCTGGGAAGCGATACGGAAAATCATCGAATTGATAATTCGTATTTTTCACGTTCATTGTGGCGGCACCATCGGAAGTGGTCTTAAGCTCTGCTTCCGATTTCCCGGAATAGGATGCAGCTTGAACCAAACTAACTGAGCAAATGACAAGAATCGGCGCGAACCCAAGGTTTAGAATCAGATTTTTCATGATTTAAATAGGGTACCATAGGCGAAGGTTCGTTTTAATCCATTTTAGCCGAGTTTAAGGCTATTAAATTGGTTATTGACGCGATGCGTTAATTAAGATATACCCCCCGTCTATGAAAAAATTTAATCTGATTTCAAGCATCGCTATCGCTCTAACAATCGCGATGAACATTGCTTCTGCCGCAGAAACCGGCGGAAATCCTTCGTGTTCCTATGAGCGCTATCAAAACAAAATTGACGGCATCATGGACCTCACTAGGAATGAAATCATAGCGACCATGGTTCCTGTCGTCGCAGGTAGCACCATCGCCTACGTTGGTTTTAGTGGAGAAAACGCAGAGATTGGTATTTTAGGCTTCGCTATAGCGGGAGTAGGCGGTCTTGAATTCGGTGGCTTTTATGTCATCAAAGAAGTCGAAGCCCGTCATTTTAAGGAAGCTCTGAACAATATTCTTGGCGCCGAAGGAAAAAAAGACAGCGCAAAGGCTCTTGAACACACCACTCACCTGATCGACAAAAAAGCACGCGCCACTTATACAGAGGATCAAGTAGCACACGCGATCGTCGCCGCGGCAAATGCTGGAGCTTTTTGCGGAGCAGATGGAACGCTCGCTGTGACTGATCACTTTAGAGAAATCGTAGAATCCTACATCGCTCGCGACTAAGAACCTTTTAAGAACTATTTCTTTTGCGCGGCTTGGCTTTGAAGAAACGACTCT
>Ga0302315_10004463_pt1 | contig 12197 bp, 10 predicted proteins | sample III_Palsa_N3_1_FD_200532 | JGI IMG/M metagenome (GOLD analysis project Ga0302315, IMG submission 200532) | Peat permafrost microbial communities from Stordalen Mire near Abisko, Sweden - III_Palsa_N3_1 | ecosystem: Environmental > Terrestrial > Soil > Palsa > Peat permafrost | place: Sweden... | reverse complement strand
AGCTCATGCATCCATTCCGACAAGGATTCTGATTCCTACGGACTTCAGCCCCTCCGCTGATGCAGCCCTGGAGATGGCAACTAGCCTCGCTCAACACTTTCACGCAGAGATCCTTCTTCTGAATGTCATTCCCATGTTTCCGACGACGACTGCCTACGACTTCTTTCCCGAGACGGCTTTTCTTGAGGAAGCAAGGAAACATGCGGACAAACATTTAGCAATGCGACATGATGCTTTGGTTGCCAGGGGAATCCAGGCCAAGGTCTGTGTTGAGAGCGGGAATGACGTGGCAGGCAACATCATGACGGTCATCGATCGCGATGCCATTGACATGGTCGTGATTTCGACTCACGGCATTTCGGGGTGGCGACCGCTGGTGTTTGGCTCCATCGCGGAAAAGGTGGTGAAGCTTGTGCAATGCCCGATCTTGCTCCTTCGTTCCAACGAGCCAGTCGCAAGTGCATAGAGTCCATTGCGAGATTGTGCGAAATGGCCGTCGTCAAGACAGTAGAATGCGTGGCGGAATATGAACGCAAGTGGAGTTGCCACACCCGAATCTCCAGGCCTGTCTGCAAAGGAGGCTCCAAACGTCACCCCGAAAGGGCTCACGGGTGCCGAGGCACAGGTTCGTCTCCAAAAGGACGGGCCAAATTCGATGCCAGATGAGTCGGAGCATCCTCTTCGCAATGCGCTGGCGAAGTTCTGGGCGCCTGTGCCGTGGCTGCTCGAAGCCTCGATTGTGCTAGAGCTTGTTCTTCACAAGTATCTTGAGGCTGTGGCCGTCGCGTGTCTACTCATCTTCAATGCAGCGCTTGCTTACTTCCAGGAGGGTCGCGCTCAGGCCACGCTGAAGGCTCTGAAGTCACGCCTTGCCTTGAATGCTTCCGTTCAGCGCGATGGGGCATGGAAGACCGTAGCGGCCGCAGAGCTTGTATGTGGCGACCTCGTGAAGCTTTCGCTGGGTGGCGTGGTTGCGGCAGATGTGCATTTGATCGATGGATCTGTATTGCTGGATCAATCGATGCTTACGGGTGAATCGTTGCCGATAGAAGCCGGTGCCGGCGTGGAGACCTTTGCAGGAGCCCTCGTCCGGCGTGGCGAAGCAACGGCGGTAGTGACAGCGACTGGCGCTCGCACCAAATTCGGCCGCACCGCAGAACTGGTTCGTACAGCGCACGTCGTGAGCACACAGCAGAAAGCAGTGCTGCAAATTGTGCGCAACCTTGCAATCTTCAATGGTGCAGTGATCGTGATCATGGGATCGTATGCCTATGCTCACACGATGCCGAGGAGTGAGATCATTCCTCTGTTGCTGACATCGGTGCTCGCAGCTATCCCAGTGGCACTGCCGGCAACATTCACTCTCGCAGCGGCGATTGGCGCTCGTTCGCTAGCGAAACTGGGCGTGCTGCCAACTCGCCTTTCAGCGGTAGACGAAGCCGCGTCGATCGATGTGCTGTGCGCGGATAAGACCGGCACTCTCACACGCAACGAACTGACTATGACAAGCGTAAGGCCCATGCCGGGCTTTGATGAAGCCCATATCCTCGGGATGGCGGCTCTGGCCAGTTCTGAAGGCGGCGACGACTCCGTCGATGCCGCAATTCGCTCGGCGTCCTCACACAAGCCGGCATCCGACCTGCCAAAGCTGAATAAGTTCATTCCATTCGATCCCGCAAAGAAGACATCTGAGGCGACAGCGAGCGGCGCGAATGGCGCCGCGCAGCGCATCATCAAGGGAGCATTCACTGTGGTTGCTGGTCTCGCAGCTCCATCGCCGAGTGCAGCAGGAATGGCGGACGAACTCGAAAAACAAGGATTCCGCGTTTTGGCGGTGGCCGCAGGCCCACAACAGTCAGTTCAACTTATCGGTTTTATTGCGCTCAGTGATCCTCCCCGAGCAGACTCGACTTCTCTTATCTCGGAACTCAAGACGTTGGGCGTGCGCACCGTTATGGTGACCGGCGATGCGCCGGCCACGGCCGGGATAGTTGCCCATGCTGTTGGACTCGATGGCGCTGTTTGCCCTCCAGGACCCATTCCTGACAATGTCAAGCCGGTAGATTTCGCCGTCTTCGCCAGCATCCTTCCAGAAGGAAAATTCAATCTCGTCAAAGCTTTTCAAAAGAACGGCCATACCGTGGGGATGTGCGGGGACGGGGCAAACGATGCACCTGCGCTTCGTCAGGCGCAGATTGGCATTGCCGTATCAACGGCAACCGACGTAGCCAAGTCGGCGGCAGGCGTTGTCCTCACGGAGGCTGGCCTCGGCGGCATCGTGGCTGCCGTTAAAGAGGGCAGGGTTACGTTTCAGCGCATTCTTACTTACACGCTGAACTCGGTGATGAAGAAAATCCTGCAGGTGCTACTGCTGGCCGTCGGCCTGGTTATGACTGGACATGCAGTGTTGACCCCAATGCTCATGGTCATCGTGATGATCACTGGCGACTTCCTGGCTATGTCGCTGACTACGGACAGAGTAAGGCCATCGGAGTCGCCAAACTCCTGGCATATCGGCAAGATCACGATTGCTGGCGTCATTCTGGGAGTCTGCTTCCTGGCATTTTCTGCTGGAGTCCTTGCCTTTGGGAAATTTGAGATGCACCTCGGACTAGAGGCGCTGAGAACCCTCTCCGTGGTTGCTATTGTCTTCGGCAGCCAAGCCACAACATACGTTATACGAGGGCGCGGCCACATCTGGGGACTCCGTCCGAGCATCTGGCTGGTATCGTCCTCTGTGGCTGACGTCCTTATCATCTCCGCGTTGGCTATTCGAGGAATTGCCATGGCTCCAATACCACCTGCGATCATTGCCGGCGAATTTGCGGCGGCGTTGGTATTTGGGTTAATCCTGGATGGAGTGAAGATGCCCGTATTCGCTCGCCTTGGAATTATCTAAACTGGCAAGCCGCAGGCGTTGTAATGATGAAGCCATATACGATATGGACCTTTGCCCTGCAAATGAATGAGCCGAACGGTACATCGTAACTTCACCGCTGAGTGGAACACTACATCTGACGGGCCGAGTCATAGTCTGTAGCATTCCTGCTGCCGATTGAGAACGGCGCTTGCCGATCAACACTCTGCTTCGCTGTATTTTGCCCTTTCTTGGACAACAGCATTTCAACAAGTTCAATTAACGCGATACGCTCGGAAAGCTGGAAATTATGTCCACATCTGTAGTAGCAATCTATGACACGCACGAACAGGCGGAACAAGCGGTTAAGGAACTTCAGCAGGCAGGCATCGATATGAAGACTCTATCCATAGCCGGCAAGGATACTCATACGGATGAGCAGGTTGTCGGCTATTACAATGTGGGCGATCGAATGAAGCGTTGGGGCGGCATTGGAGCCTTTTGGGGAGGGTTCTGGGGACTCTTATTTGGGTCAGCGTTCTTCGCGATTCCCGGACTTGGACCGATTCTCGTGGCAGGGCCACTGGTGGCCTGGATTATTGGCGGGCTCGAAGGCGCAGCTGTCGTCGGTGGCGTGAGTGCGGTTGGGGCAGGCCTCGCCAGCATCGGCATACCCAAGGACAGCATTCTCAAGTACGACGTAGCTTTGAAGACAGACAAGTTCCTGCTCGTAGTGCACGGCACTGCCGATGAAGTGCTCAGAGCGAAAGATATCATCGCAGGGACTAAGCATAGTTTTCATGCTCTTCATGGCGAGACGGTACTGGCTTAACGCAAGCACAACACATTCGTGACGGATTGGATTAACACCGTTGGTGAAGATCCGACCCGTTGCCATGGATGAAGGGAGTTCCACATGCGGAAAGGTAGCTCATTCCCTGCGTTTATATCGATCATCCTTGTGGTGCTGGGCGCTGCATTGGCTTACGCGCTACATCTGGCTTCGGCAGACGCTTTGGCTGTATGCGTCTTCGTCATTTCTATTTTGCTTGCGTGGGTCGTATCTGCGTCTATCCAGATCGCCGATCAGTGGAACAAGGCCGTGGTGCTGCGCTTTGGCAAGTTCCGCGCTCTTGAGGGGCCAGGTCTCTTCTTCATTGTTCCGCTCATTGATACTATCCCGTACTGGATCGACATTCGTGTGCTCACCAGTTCCTTTAAGGCCGAGAAAACACTGACCAAAGACACGGTTCCAGTGGATGTGGACGCAGTGTTGTTTTGGAAGATCGTCGACCCCAAGAAGGCGGCCCTCGACGTGGCCGACTATCAAAGCGCGATCAGCTGGGCATCGCAGACAGCACTTCGCGATGTCATTGGCAAAACTATGCTGTCCGACATGCTAGAAGGCCGAGACAAGATCAGCGATGCTCTGCAGACTATTATCGATCTGCGCACGGAACCCTGGGGCATCAATGTCATTTCAGTGGAAGTGAAGGATGTATTGATTCCAGCATCGCTCGAAGATGCCATGTCGATGCAGGCGCAGGCCGAACGAGAACGTCAGGCGCGAGTCATTCTGGGCGATTCAGAGCGCCAAGTTGCCGAGAAATTCGGTGAAGCAGCCAAGACCTATATGAACAATCCGGTTGCTCTCCATCTGAGAGCAATGAACATGCTCTACGAGGGCCTCAAGGAAAACTCAACCATCGTCATTGTTCCGAGCTCCGCTGTTGAGACAATGCAGTTGGGCGGCCTCGCTGGATTGACAGCGCTTACTATGGGCCTGGGTCAGGAAAAGGCCGCCAAAGAAGCAGGCGCCGACGCAACGGTAGGCCGCGCATCATCGCCGATTCTCCATGATGATTCACTCGTCCTTGCAGAGACGGCGGCTGGTTGAGCGTGCAACAGGCGCTACGTACTCATGGTTGGATCATTCAATTCATGGAAGCAGGGTTAAGGAAACAATGCACAATATGAAGGAAGGGCATCACCACGAAGGCGGGTCGGCCGAGAATTCTACCGACAGGGACCTCGGCCCCTACTGGAGACGTGCCCACCGAGATTGGCGATTCTGGGTAGGCGTCGTGTCCCTGTCCGCTGCACTCATCATCTACGTAATGACGGTTGACCTGGCACTCGTACCTGGACGCTGATGCAACGAAAGGGAATTATCCCGTAGTCACGCCGGTCTATTCCTTTGAATAGTGACAGCGCAGCATTACCAGGGATCTTGGTTTTGCGGAGTACTCGAGAACGGGCAGTGGGTAGCCAATGCCATCCTCCACAATGTCGTTTGGCGAGTCGATTAGAGATTGCGGATGGAAACCGACTTGCTTCACTACCGGCGCAGCGAGTGGAATATGGCCGTTCAGTCTCATCCGCGCGCGAGAGTAAGGAAAAGTATCGACAAGATCATGTAGCCGACGATGCCAATCACGGACGTGCCACCTTCGTTATCCGAATCTGGAACTGAATTTTTAGTCTGCTGCGGATTCAAAGCATTGTAAAAAACGGGGAACCTCTCATCTGGCGCCATGGAGTCAAGCGAATTGAAGCTTTCGTAATGGGTTCTAGCGTGAGCGTAGTAGGTAAAGGAAACGGTGAATTTGATTGCATCGTCAGCTACCTCCGAGACGTGACCAGTTCACTCTGACGAACTCACGCTGGCAGGAGGTCACGCTAGCTTCGGTCTCCATCCAGATCGGGTGGAGATCCCCTTTCTTTATCTTCGATAACCTTGCTTTCGATTTCTTGGTATTTTGCTGGTTCGTCCGATTTTGTTCCGTAGAGCGCTGATTGGCCGCACTCAGCATCTGGCGCGCTCGTTCAATCAACCCCGGGTTGCTCATCAGCGATTCTCCTTACGCATTCTCTTTCGATTGATCGGGAAATGCGGCTTGATCGCATGGTGCATGCCGGCAGTGGCCTTTGCAGCCGCTCCGTTTTGATCGGCGTTCCCTTTAACTATCGGTGAAAATAGCCTTGCTCGGATGTCCCTTCGCCAGAGGTGCCGGGGAAGTTGGATCGCTGAAGTCCTTGGTCCACTGCCAATTTCTGATCTCCGGCATATCCTCCAGGTGCTCTCGGATATAGTCATGGTGTTCATTTAGTTTCTTGCCGAAAAGTGCGATCGCCTCCGCCGCCTGCAAGCGGAGCCGGGGTATGTGCTTGAGCGCATCCAGTGCCAGGTGAAAACGGCTCATTTGGTTCAGCACTACCATGTCGAATGGGGTTGTGGTCGTCCCCCGGTCCATATAACCATGCACATGGAAGCGGCCTTCATTCGAGCGGCCATGAACCAGGGTGTGAATGAGCCAGCGATTGTTGTGGAAAGCGAAGATTACCGGCGATGTTTCAGAGAAGAGCGCATTGAAGGACATGTCGTCCATCCCATGTGGATGTTTGTCTGGATACATGAGAGTCATCAAGTCCACTACATTGACGACACGGACTTTGATGCCAGGGACGTGCTTCTGCAATAGCCAGGACGTAGCGCAAATCTCAATGGTTGGTACGTCGCCAGCGCATGCAAGCACAACATCCGGCTCTCCGCCTTCATCGTTGGTCGCAAATTTCCATGTCGACACCCCGTGAGAACAATGCTCCAGCGCTTCGTCCATATTCAGCCACTGGAGTTGTGGCTGTTTGCCGCAGGTGACGACATTGACATAATTGCGGCTGCGCAGGCAATGATCGAACACACTCAGCAGGCAATTGCTATCGGGTGGATAGTACACGCGGATGGTTTCACTCCTTCGCGCCAGCGCATTGTCGACGTATCCGGTTGCCTGGTGGCTGAAACCGTTGTGGTCGTTTCTCCACGCGTGGCTCGTGAGCAGAACGTTCAAAGATGCGAGCGGTCTGCGCCAGGGAAACTCGCGGCATTGTTCAAGCCACTTGGCATGTTGCGTGGTCATGGAATCGACCACCTGTGCGAAAGCTTCATAGGAAGACCACATGCCGTGGCGGCCAGTGAGCAGATAACCTTCGAGCCAACCCTGGCAGAGATGCTCGCTCAGTACCTCCATCACGCGGCCATCCGGACCCAACTTGTCATCGATTGAGACGATCTCAGCCATCGAGCAGCGCTCGGTGGCTTCAAAAATCGAATTCAAGCGATTTGAATTCGACTCATCCGGGCAGAACATCCGGAAGTTGGTGAGATTCATCCTAAAGATATCTCCGAAGAAGTCTCCAAGCTTTCTGGGCGCCTCCGCCACTACTTGGCCTGGTCCGGGAATCTCGAGGGCATAACTCGTGAAATCGGGTAGATCGAGTGTGATCAGTTCTCGTCCGCCATTCACATGGGGATTGCCTCCCATGCGCCGGTTGCCGACAGGCGCTAGCTCTGCCAATTCTTCAATGAATTTGCCATTCCCATCAAAGAGTTCCTGCGGCTTGTAGCTTCTCATCCACGTTTCAAGAATTTTGAGATGTTCAGGATTCTCCCGAACCGTCGCCAGCGGAACCTGGTGGGCGCGGAAGGTGCCCTCAATTGGAATTCCATCTACTTCTTTGGGGCATCCCCAACCCTTGGGGGTGCGCAGGATGATCATCGGCCAGACCGGCTGCTTCTTAAAGCCTCCCTTGCGGGCATCCTGTTGAATGGAGCAGATCTCCGCATAGCAATCGTCCAGGGTTTGAGCCAGCAGTTGGTGAACAACCTCCGGTTTTTCGCCTTCTACGAAGTAGGGTTTGTAACCACGGCCGACATAGAGAGCCTTCAAGTTAGCGTCACTGGTGCGGCCCTGCGCTGTCGGACCGGAGATCTTGTATCCATTCAGATGCAGAATCGGAAGTACAGCTCCGTCACGCACGGGGTTGAGAAAGTTGACCGATTTCCAGCTTCCTTCGAGTGGGCACGTTTCGGATTCACCATCGCCGATAACGCAGGCAACGATGAGATCGGGGTTATCGAATGCTGCACCGAATGCGTGAACCATTGAATATCCCAGCTCTCCGCCTTCGTGCATGGAGTTCGGCACGTGAGGTCCACAGTGACTGGGAACGCCACCGGGAGTTGAGAACTTCCGGAAGAGGAGTCGCATCCCATTCTCGTCCGAGGTGATCTCAGGATGAACCTCCGTGTAGCTTCCCTCTAGATAAGAGCTCGCATTGAGAGACGGCCCTCCGTGTCCAGGGCCGGCAATATAGATAATATCCGCGTCATGCTCTTTGATCAGGCGGTTGAGATGAACGTAAATGAGGTTTTGACCCGGCGATGTTCCCCAATGTCCAAGCAGTCTTGGCTTGATCTGCTCCGCCTGAAGCGGCTCCCTGAGAAGTGGGTTCTCAAAGAGATAGATTTGGCCAATGCAAAGATAATTTGCAGCCCGCCAGTAGCGGTTCATTTTGTCGAGCAGATCTGGTGAAAGCGGACCATCAGGAACCATCTCCGTTGCTTCGCTCTTGCCATCCGCGGCAATCGCGGTGGACAAGGAAGCATCAAAGATAAAGCCAGATGAAATCCCGGTTTCTGCAAAACAATTGCTCAAGGACACCGGGCTCATTTCGTTGTCTGCGGAGGGGGTGATTTCGGTTGTTGCCATGATTAAGTCCTCTCGATCTCTTCAACCCGGCGAAGGAGTTTTGTGGGCTGCGTGGTCGCCGGCTTGTTCGCACTGTTTGCAACAGTGTTTGTCTGTTACTTTGTGAGCGACTTGCGGATTGATTTCAATTCCGCGCGGCGCTTTGGTGTGGTTTCCGGGTAAGCCATTTTCAAGTCCGTTAGCGCGTCCACAACGATTGCGGAAACGATCAGTCGTGCATTGTCTTTGTCATCCGCCGGGACCACATACCATGGGGAATGTTCTGTGCTGGTTTCGCTCAGGCAATCCTCGTACGCCTCTTTATACTGGTCCCAGAATTTCCGTTCGTGCATGTCGGCGATGCTGAATTTCCAATTTTTGTCCGGCTCATCAATACGTTCGAGGAATCGCTTCCGCTGCTCATTCTTGGAGAGATGCAGGAATATCTTGATTGTGTGTGTAGAGTTCTGGTGAAGATGCCTTTCCAGATCGTTGATCGAGCGATACCTATCTTCCCAGAGAGTCTTTCCTTCCTTCAGTTCTCCGGAGAGATTCTGCACTCGCAGAATCTCGGGATGCACACGAACCACAAGCACCTCTTCGTAATAGGAGCGATTGAAGATGCCGATGCGTCCTCTTTCCGGAAGCCTGCATGTCGTCCGCCACAGAAAATCATGCTCCAACTCTTCAGCACTCGGCTGTTTAAAGCTGAAGACCTCGCAGCCTTGTGGATTGACACCGGACATGACGTGACGAATCGCCCCGTCTTTGCCCGCAGAATCCATCCCCTGAAAGATAAGCAGCAGGGCATGACGATTAGAGGCATAATGCAGACGTTGCAGTGAACTCAGCGCCTCGACGTGTTCCTTGAGGAGCTTTTGATACTGCTCCTTCGACTTGCAAATCGGCTTGATGCTCGTCGGCCTGTCATCGAGCTTGAGCGCTTCTCCGGTACCGACACGATATTCGTTCGTACTTATCTTCATCTTGCTCCTAACCATCTAATTCCATGAGGCGGGGCTGTCTACCTTACCTGCCTGAAACTCCTTTTTGTTTGCTGCCTGGGGCTCGGGCTCCGCTTCAACTTAGTCCGGGTATCGCTGACTTTGGCAATGCAGTCGTAACTGGTACAACTGCGAAAGCAGCATGGAATTGCGGAGATGAGTTTTTTTTACTTGCTAGCCAGCAGGGAACTCCTTTGGAGTCAAAGATTCGATAAGTTCGATTTGCCAGGTCGTTTCATTCCTGTGGTAAACCATCTTGAGTGGAATCGAAATCGCAGCTGCACCACATGGGAGTAGGCTTACGCCAAGTATCTTCCCGAGATGATGAGAAATCTGTCCCAATAAGCTCTAACAATCGCGGTGCGGAAGTGCGTCGCAGGAGCCGAGACCACAGCACGTGCAGTCCTATGCGCTTTGCCTCAGAATGCAAGGGAACATTGGATATAGCCAGAGGCTCTGACCTATGCTTGAGCAAGAATGCACAGAACTTTGCTGCTAAGGGACATACGGTGAAGGTGTGGCCCTTTCTGTTCCCCACGCAAGCACTCCTTTCTCTTCTGCGATTGATCTGCTTTAGAACGACGCCTAGGATGGCAGGTAATGAACGAATCCAATTCTTCACATTATGGTCGGGTAGTCTCCATACGGGGTAGCGTCATCGATGTGCATTTCGATGAAGAGCTTCCTTCCATATTCTCCGTTCTGCGCACGGGACTGGACGAAAAGATCGTGGTCGAAGTCATGGAGCAGCTGACCGACCATCGCGTGAGAGGCGTCGCTCTCACGCCCACTCAAGGGCTTGCTCGCGGTATGAATGTGAAGAACACAGGACTACCGCTCCAGGTGCCTGTTGGCAAGACGATCATTTCGCGGATGTTCGACGTCTTCGGCCATGCGATCGACCGACAGACGCAGCCAACCGGCACTGAGTGGCGCAGTGTGCATCGGGCGCCGCCGCCGTTGTCAGACCGGCTCACCCGATCGGAGATTTTCGAAACCGGGATCAAGGCCATCGATGTGCTCGTGCCGCTCGAGCTGGGCGGCAAGGCCGGGCTCTTCGGCGGCGCTGGAGTCGGCAAGACGGTGCTGCTCACAGAGATGATCCATAACATGATCGGGCACCAGAAAGGCGTCAGCATCTTTTGCGGTATCGGTGAGCGTTGCCGCGAGGGCGAAGAGCTCTACAGCGGCATGAAGGATGCTGGCGTCCTCAAGGACATGGTGATGGTATACGGTCAGATGAATGAACAGCCGGGTGCCCGATTTCGCGTGGGCGACGCCGCGCTCACGATGGCCGAGTACTTCCGGGATGACGAGCACCGTGACGTGCTGCTGTTGGTCGACAACATCTTCCGCTTCATTCAGGCCGGGATGGAAGTCTCCGGTCTGCTGGGCCAGATGCCGTCGCGGCTCGGGTATCAGTCCACCATGGGCACAGAGTTGTCGGGGCTGGAAGAGCGGATCGCAAACACGCATTCCGGAGCAATCACGTCGATTCAGGCAGTGTATGTGCCCGCCGACGATCTCACCGACCCTGCGGCGGAGCATGTTTTTGGACATCTCTCAGCATCCATTGTGCTATCGCGCAAACGGGCAAGCGAGGGGCTCTATCCGGCAATCGATCTGCTGCAATCGAACTCGGCCATGACCACGCCGGGAATCGTTGGCGAAGAGCACTACACCCTTGCACAGGAGATTCGCAAGACGCTGGCGCAATATGAAGCGCTCAAAGACATCGTCGCCATGCTCGGCATGGAGCAACTTTCTCTGAAGGACCGCGCCACGGTGGGCCGTGCCCGGCGGCTTGAACGTTTTCTAACCCAACCCTTCTTTGCCACGGAGCAGTTCAGCGGGATGAAAGGGAAACAAGTCAGCCTCAAGGATGCGCTCGACGGTTGCCAGCGCATCCTGCGCGATGAATTCAAGGACTATCCTGAAAGCGCGCTCTACATGATCGGTGCGATCAGCGAGGCCAAGAAGCCCGAAGATACAAAGAAGCCCACACCGTCTTCTGATTCGAAGTCTAAGCCTGATGGAAAGCCCCGCTCAACGCGATCGGCTTCCCCTGAAATGCATCCGTCGACGCCGGAGCCCGCCCATGCAGCTTAAGGTCCTCCTCCCGACTCAGGTGTGCGTTGACAACGTGGATGTCGTGCGCATCGTCGCGGAGACACGGGAGGGATCGTTCGGCATTCTTCCCAACAGGCTCGATTGCGTGGCCGCTCTCGCTCCTGGCATCTTGACCTACCAGGAGAAGGAAGGCGAGCCTGTTTATCTGGCGGTCGCTGAAGGCGTTTTGGTCAAGGTGGGAGCACAGGTCCTCGTCTCGGTTCGTGACGCGATCGGGGGAAGCGATCTGGGACGGCTGCAAGAGGCTGTAAAGCAACGGTTCCTTACGCTCGACAAGCAACAGCGGGACGTCCATGACGCGCTCGTCCGGATGGAAGGCCGTTTCGTCGGTCAAATTGTGGAGCTCTTTCATGACCGCTAATCAGCCCGCTCCAAACAAAACAGCCCCCCGCGAAGAGGCCTCTTTCGCCGCTCAAGTTGGCCTGAAGGCCGCAAGAAAACAGCGTTTTCTGCGAGATGGCGACCAGGGAGTGTGGTTCGGCTTAGGGATGTCCGGGCTGATCGGCTGGTCAGTCGCCCTACCTACGCTGTTTGGAGTTTCTCTTGGGATCTGGTTGGATCAGCGGTATCGACAGGCATTCTCCTGGACGCTCACTCTCCTCTTCGCAGGACTGGTTCTTGGCTGTTTCAGCGCATGGCGTTGGGTCGCACGGCAGAACGATGCCATCCACGAGGAAA
>Ga0302315_10004455_pt1 | contig 12208 bp, 13 predicted proteins | sample III_Palsa_N3_1_FD_200532 | JGI IMG/M metagenome (GOLD analysis project Ga0302315, IMG submission 200532) | Peat permafrost microbial communities from Stordalen Mire near Abisko, Sweden - III_Palsa_N3_1 | ecosystem: Environmental > Terrestrial > Soil > Palsa > Peat permafrost | place: Sweden... | reverse complement strand
AACCCAGTGCTTCGTGGCCCGGAATCAATGGCATTTTTGGTTGAGCAGGCCAATCGCCTTGTACGGCATGCAAATCGGTGTGGCAAACGCCACAGGCTATTACTTTTACCAATATTTGGTTTTCGCCAGGTTCTTTAACCGGCATTTCTTCGATTATTAACTGGCCTCCAAATTCATGGACAACAGCGGCTTTCATTGTTTTAGGTATCATAATATATTTTTCATTTTAAGGTGGAACGAAACGGTTAATTGGTCTTTAGTTTTTATTATACCACCCAATTTATGTGGCGGTATCAGATCGAAGTCGGAAAAACTCAGTTGTTGTGATCCGATCAAATGCACAACTTTAGCGGTGTCAGAAATCTGATAGTTGACAGTATAGAGTTTCTTCACTCCTGCTATTTCAATTTCTACCTGCCCGGTAATTTTAACCGGCTTGATAGAAAGCCTTGGCAACTCACTTAAAGACAAAAAGCGAATATGAAGCCTGGGGTATTGTTTAGCTTTTAATGTTTTACGCAAATCATGCGTCATCATGGCTTTGTGGCAATCAAAACTTAATACAGCCGGGTTAATACTCCCTGTAAGGCTAATACCCTTTTCGCTTTCCCAAACAGTTAATGTGTCCGCCTGGTCGCAACTCGCGATATCACAAGAGAATTTATTGACGTTGGTACTACCGTTTACACTCAGGCTGCTGCTTTCGCTGATGAGCCATTTAGTTTGTGGCCTTGCACCAAGGCTTATTAAGGTCAGTATGATCATTATCTTGCCAGTCATGATTAAAATCCGATTGAAGCTTCTAATACAGCACCATGAAAGTTGCCACCGTTCAAAATATTAGCAGCCGGATAACCTTCATAATTCTGGTTTACATATTCAGCCTTAGCCATTATGTTTTTAGTGATGAACCAACCTAATGAACCAGCTTCGCGGTTAATGGTGATGTTTGATGTATAACCCTGCAGTAAAGCAGTTACGGTATTGTATCTAAAGCCTACCCAAAAGTTCTCTTTACCCTGCGGGAAGCGATAGATCAGATCAGCCGCATATTGCGTTGCTTTACGTTCCTTTACTTCTGTTATTGCACGCCCTTTCGCATCTTCGGCTGTGCCAAAAAACTCAAGGCCTTTATATTTCAGGAATACGTTACCCATAACGGTGTTTACTTCTTCACTAAAGCCGGGGTTTAACCTTCCTGAAAATGGGCTGTAATCTGCTTCATCAGAAAGCGTAGTACCGTTGGCTATATTTTGATTCTCCATTACATTAAAGTAGTGAGAGCCTGTACGGTCACCACCAAAAAGAGTACTACTATTAGCACTATGCACGGTATAACCAGAACCAGTAATCCTTACCCTAAAATCTTTATTTACCTGTTTATCAAATCCTATTTTCCCGTGGAATGCGGGATCAAATTGGTTGGGTTGATTTGTGGCAGAATCAATTTTAGTACCCGCAACAACAGTGGCATCCAGTTCGCCATTGGTCATACCGCCCATAACAAAAAATCCGGAATTGGTATGGATGTAAACCTCGGCACCTATTTCGGTAGCAAACTCATCCATAATATAGTTTTCTATAAAAGGATTGTACATCGTATTACCACCGTCAGACCTCCTGAAATGCTGATCGCCGTAATCCACATCAAACTGACCCACTTTGATGGTAATGTTTTTCATCAGCATGTTAACGATGTCACTTTTCAGAAACAGTAGTTTATCAAACTGGATATAACCACCTTTCACCCAGGTATCTTCATGGTGCCTTGATGCCAGGTACATCGTAATGTCCATTCGAATACCATCTGCTAACTGGGCATCAACATTAAGATTAGCCATTGGTAAATCGAAACCATTGGTTAATTTCTCGAGGCTATTAACGTTGCCTGTAAAGCCTGTTTTTGTTAATGGTGTAGCCGTATTAAAGTTTCTTAATGCCTGGAAAGCCATTTCGAAATTGCCGCCAACTTTTACTTTTAAATTGGTAAACGGAACAGTATCAATTTTTGAGGTTTCGAATACATTAACGCCCTGTTGGTTATTGGGACGAAAGAATTGCATTTCCTGTGCTTTAAGGCTTACAGGTAATAATGCCGCGGCTAATATTATATATAAGATTTTCATGATTATTTCTTGTAAATAAGGTTAAACTGAATAGTAAGATCGTTTGTCACCTTCATGGTGCCTAACATAAAAGTGGGTGGCTTAATGCCATAATCCGTTAACTGGATTTTCTTTTCGCCTGTACAGGTTATTGCATTATCAGCACCAACGGTCGCAGTTACTTCCATGCTAATTGGCTGGGTGGCGCCTGCTATGGTTAAGTTACCTTTGGTTTTAATCAGGTACTTATTTCCGCCTACCGATGTAACTACTGCCGAGGTAAGTTTATAGCTGATATCAGGATACTTGCTGGCGTTAACAGATTTGTAAGTTCTGTCATCCATAGAAGCATGATCGCTATGGAGGCTTTTTACTGCCAGGCGAAAGTTGAATGTGTGCAGTCCCTGCAATTTATCGCCATCAACAGTAAAATCGCCCTGGCTTTGCATTGCGGTGGATGTCATAGTCCAATCATGTACGTTTGAAGAACCAAGTACCTTAATGGTTACATCAGGACTTTGCGCTAGTTTGTAGGTCGCTTGTGCCATTACTAATTGCGGAACGGCTAAAAAAATGATTGCCGCTATGATAAGCTTGACAGTGGCAAATGAGTGATTTAATTTTTTCATGGTTATTTTGTTTAGGTCAAATGTATTGCTGATAGCACAGGTAAATAGTGATGAGGATTAATGGGAAATATGATGTAAATCAATTAATTACATATTTTTGATAATGATTACGATTTATAGTAAAAAAAAATGCCCATCCTCAAATTATAAGGATGGGCATTTAAATAAATCGATATGTTAGTTTAAAATACGGTAAGTGTTTCTTTTACTGCAGAACAAGGGAATATAAGCAAAGGCTTACCAGGATGCTCAGCCAATTTTTGGGTTACACTTCTGTTAAACACTTTTTGAAAAAGGCTACGCCTTTGATGAACCAGTACCAACAAATCGATATCTGTATGTGCGGTGAGCCATTTTAAGCTTGCGGTTACGTTATCGCTTTTAATATTATGGTAGATGATTTTTGGATAAGTTATTTTAAAAGGGATCTGGTTAAAAAATTGCTTAAGCATACTTTCTTCTATTCGGTCGTTTGATCCTTCGTCAGCAATATGAGTAAGCATAATCTCCGAATCGGAATATTTAGCAAGGCCGGATAATGACTCAAGAACATTGATATCGGAGTAATTAACCGCGCTGGCAAAAGCTATCAGCTTATAATCTTTAAACCGCACCTGGTACGGGATAACCAAAACCGGGAAGGCGGCATTTTCAATAATACTCCAGGCATGGTTAGTTCCTAAAAAGTTGGTCAGGTTATTGGCGCTATGCATGCTTATAACAGCTAACAATACTTCATGGTTGGCAGCTAATTCATTTAATTTATCTCCTACCAACCCTTCCGCGCTGCATTGTTCAATATCTGGTTTAAATTTGGTATCCCCTTTCTCTTTATCCAGTTCCGCTTTTAAACGCATAGCCAATTCGCTCAAATCATTTATACTATTCTCTTCACAGGCACGCATAGGCCATGCTTTACGATCTGAATTTTGTTCATCAGCGGGCACCTCGTATATATTGCATAACAACAAGTTTGCTTCTATCTTTTGCGCCAGTTCTAAAGCGTAATGCGCAACGTAATCGGCATTGATAGAAAAGTCGGTTAATACTAATATAGTTTTCATGCTGTAAAACTCCCGTTAAAATATGGTCAGCCGAATGACGGGCATCAGTATTTATCCTGACGTTGATCACTTGTCAAATTAAAAAAGTGACCACCATCACTTTTTGGCCTGAAATTCATCACCTATTACAGTTTTGCAATGCTCATATTTGATATATGGAAAATGCCGCGCTATTAGTTGCTATTATTGAGAATGCTATCGACGGTATTATTACCATTGATGAACGCGGGAGAATCGAATCTATCAATCCCGCGGCGTGTAAGCTATTTGAATACATTCCTGAAGAGGTGATCGGCAAAAATGTATCTATGCTGATGCCGCCACCTGATAAGGAGCAACACGACGAGTATCTGCATCGTTACCAACAAACAGGGCATGCGCATATTATAGGTATTGGCCGCGAAGTAAAAGGATTAAGAAAAAATGGTTCGATATTTCCTTTCCGTTTAGGAATAAGCCAGGTTCAGTATTCAGGACGAATAATATATACCGGTTTTATACATGATTTGAGCCGCGAAAAAGAAGCAGAAAATCAGTTAAAAGAATATGCAGCACATCTGGAAGAGTTGGTGGTAGAAAGAACACAGTCACTTAATGCCACGGTGGATGCTTTATTAGTGGCAAAAGAGGAAGTAGTTTTATCACTCGAAAAAGAAAAAGAACTGGGTCTGTTAAAAAGCAGGTTTGTGTCTATCGCATCGCATGAGTTTCGGACACCTTTAACATCTATTCAGCTATCTGTATCCTTAATTGAAAAATATGCCGAACCTTTTAACAGCATCAATATTGTTAAACACGTAGGCAAGATTAAAAGCGCGGTAGGTAATTTAACATCTATATTGAATGATTTTCTTTCGCTGGAAAAATTGGAATCGGGCAAACAGGAACCAACTTACCATGATTTTGATTTGGTGAAATTTGCTGAGACTATTACTGAAGAAATGCAGGTACTGGCTAAGCAAAATCAAAATATTATCTACCAGCATACCGGTACAAGAAGCACAATAAAACTGGATCAAAACCTGTTGAAAAACTGCATTGTAAACCTGGTTAATAATGCCATCAAATATTCCGGCGAAAACTCGTTTATAGGTTTCACTACCGAGATCAATCAACGTGAATGTATTATTACCATTAGTGATAATGGCATTGGCATACCCGAAGCCGACCAAAGGCATTTATTTGAAGCATTTTTCCGTGCCCATAATACTGGAAATATTCCCGGTACCGGGCTTGGGTTAAACATTGTTGCCCGATATACCCATTTAATGAACGGTACAATCGCTTTTAAGAGCGAGATAAATCAAGGCACATTATTTACTATAACCTTCCCAATATCATGAGTAAAAAAGTACTGATCATTGAAGACAATGACGATATACGTGAAAACGTTATAGAAATATTAGAGCTTGCAGGATACCAGGTTTCCAGCGCGAACAATGGTAAAACCGGCGTTGAACTGGCTTTGCAGGATACTCCGGATATTATTCTTTGTGATATTATGATGCCCGAAATGGATGGTTACGGTGTTTTATACCTATTATCCAAACGCCCCGAAACCGTTGCGGTACCATTTATATTTTTAACAGCAAAAGCTGAGCATTTTGATCGCCGTAAGGGTATGGAAATGGGTGCTGACGATTACCTTACCAAGCCCTTTGATGATATGGAGCTTTTAAGCGCAATTGAAAGCAGGCTAAAAAAGCAAGAAGGGCAACAGGCATTTTACAGCAAGTCATTGGATCGGTTAAACTCATTAGTTGCAAAAAATGGTGGTTTAGATGCTTTAAAAAAGATCATCGAGGAACGTAAAGCACGCTCTTTTAAAAAGAGCCAGGTAATATATTATGAGGGTGATAAGGGGAATGGCCTTTACCTGGTTATCAGCGGGAAAGTAAAAAGTGTTAAACTGGCCGAGGATGGGCGTGAATTAATAACCGGTATTTATTCGGCTGATGATTATTTGGGTATTAACGCAATGCTATCCAACGAACCTTATGCCGATACTGCCACTGCGTTGGAAGATAGTTTATTGTGTTTGATACCAAGGGAGCAATTGGAGCAGTTATTAAATATGTATCCAGAGGTTGCCCGGGAGTTCATCAAGTTATTAGCGAACAATATTCGCGAAAAAGAAGAACAATTGCTGCAGATGGCCTATCATTCCGTAAGGAAAAAAATGGCAGAAGCATTGTTGAGATTGCATCGCCAACCCGGCAGCACTGAAGATACATTTAAGGTTGCCCGCGAAGATCTGGCAGCTATGGCAGCCATGGCTACCGAAACGGTTAGCCGTACCCTATCAGATTTTAAAGAAGAGGGCCTGATTGAAAAGAAAGGTAGTGTCATTACCATTCTCGATCTTAATAAGCTGACTAAAATGAAAAATTGACAAAAATCATTTTTCTATTTGACCACGCTCATGGCGCAGGAATGCCTGTAACACTACTATTGCAGCATGAAAGTAGTAGCTTATAGTGTAAAACCTTTTGAAAAGGAACACCTGGCCAAGGCCAATCAAAAAAAACATGATATTACGTTAATCTTTAATTCGCTGAGTTTAGAGACGGCGGTTTTTGCCGCGGGGAAGCAGGCGGTCATCGTCTTTTCTACCGATGACCTTTCAGCCGGAGTGATCAATAAGCTGGCAGAATTAGGCGTTAAATATATCACCACGCGATCAGCAATTACTGCTAATATTGACCGCGTTGCTGCAAGCATACACGGTATTAAACTGGCTAATGCTCCTAACGAGCTGGACATCGCAGGCCAAACCATCCGGAACCTGGATATGTGGGAAATGAATAAGTGCGTAGGCAAAGCATGTATATGCGCCAAGGCTTGTAAGCAATAATCAAGACATAAAAAAAGCCTCCGAACATTATTGTCCGGAGGCTTTTTTTATTATAAAGGATATTAAAGAATATAAAGTGCTAACATGAGTAAATTTACGAATATGGTAAATATGAAAAACCCGATCACCATTCGGATACCTGAACCACCCATGCCCACAATGATATTAGCCAGGTATAAGCCAAATGTTATTGGTAATACTACGATTGAGGCGTTGTAATAATACATCAACACCGCGGGTATTGGCAGAAAAAGCACTCCCTGAAAAATTAATGAGAACAGGAACCAGACAGTTTTATGCTCGGCCTGGCTATCTAATTTTGCCATTAGGTTTGCCCATACATGGGTTTCTTTAACAGTTAACCAATTGTGATCTTCTCGTACGATTGATGTGTTTATTGCAGTTTCCATTTTGATTTGTTTTTGTAGTACAAATCTCCTTTAAATGAACAACTTAAAGCATGACCACTATCATTCTAAAAATGATTTTCGACACTAATTAAATGGATTATGAGTCCTATAATAACGCTTAACTTTTATCCTGTAAACATCAGATAGTAAAGTAAATGCTAAGATAGAAAGTGGGATGAAAAAGGAATGAAAACTAAAGTAGCGAAACAGGTATGCGCCACACAATGCGCCGCACATAAAGAAAAAGATAATAACCGACCTCAATTTGATTCGTGCTTTTAAAGCTGGTTTATCTGCTGTGTTTTGCTGAAATATTTGTCCTAACTCAATCCCAAGATCGGTAAAGGTCCCGGTAAGGTGTGTAGTCCTGACTACTGAACCTGAAACAATAGATACAAGGGAATTTTGCAGTCCCATAGCAAACAATAAACTGCCGGCGAAGATTTCCTTTGCAACAAGGCTATGATTGTATTGATACCCAAACAGAGATACGCCTAGCAATACAGCCATTTCAATCAGTATTGGAATAACATAAGAAAAGCGCTGGTTTCGGCCGATAAAAGAAACTATTAAACTCGATACGAAAGCTCCTGCCAAAAACAGGAACATCCATAATGCTACCACCCTGGCAGTTTTCCAATCCTGCATGGCAATCCGTTCTGCAAAAAGCGCGGCATGCCCGGTTACGTTAGTAGTTAATACCGAAAATCCTAAAAACCCGGCTGCATTCACAAAGCCCGCAGTTACGCAAAGCAGCGAAGCCAGCTTAACGTTGTGCGCGTATGTTCGTTTAGTACCAAGATGCCTTAACATTTATACCAGTTAAGTTAATAGTGTTTTAGCGGCATCGAACAATACACCTAAATTATGCCCGCCTTTATATATCGGGGTCGGTTGTTTGTCTAACCCTAATAAGGTATACACGGCGGTTTGCGCGGTCCTAACTGAATATTCAACAGTAAAGACGACATCCTCGGGTACTTCAACAAACTGGCCTATAAATGCCAGGTTATGCGATACTTCCGGCACTACCAATGGGCGGTCGCCTTTTTCCCGAACCAAAAACTGGCTGGTTATATAAGGCAGCATGCAGGGTATGCAATTGCTGGTTTCTAATATTTGATCTGTTACATCATTAAAGTGCAGATGGGATAATAATTCAGTCATGATCTCGGCCCCGGTACAGTCTGCCATTCTTTTTCTTACGAAGTTGCCTTCCTTATTTGGGAACAATCCATAGCCCCAAAATACGGTTACATCATTAGGCTGACCGATAAAATGTGGCTGATGCGGCAATACAACTGACATTAACCAATTTGAATCTTTAAAAGTCACCAACCCACCGGTACCAGCTACATTGCCTGTGAATTTTTCCATCAAATCAAAGAATTCACTACCCTTACAGGTTACGGTAAATGATTCCCATTTGGATTGGTCAACATGACTGTCAAAAACGGCGGGGTTGCCAAACTGAGCGTTACGTTCGGCAATGTTATGCCATAACTTCCAGCTACCACCTGCTTTGTTTAGTATTACATCGGGTGCTGTTTGCATGGAACCTAAACTCGAATCCGCAGTCATAGAACCAACAGTTACTAAAATCAAATCATGCATACTAAGCTCAATTTCTTTTTTGATGCTGTTTTGTTTATAATGGATGCGTTCAACCCGCTCCTTATCATCCAAACGCCTGAAATCAAGATTGGTTACCTCCGCCCCTGTTTCAAACTTAACACCTTGTGCTTGCAACCATTTTATTAATGGCTTTACTATTGAATCATATTGATTGAATGGTGTGCGGTCAACACCGGCAAGGGTATTTATCCGTTCAAATTCGTGTATAAAACGGTGCAGGTAACGCTTAAACTCAACCGCGCTGTGCCACGGCTGAAAAGCGAACATAGTATCCCACATATACCAAAAATTGGTTTCGAAAAAACGGGGATCAAACCATTGGTCTATTTGCTTTGCGCCCAATTTTTCTTCGCTAATAGCCATCAATTCAATCAAGTCGAGCCTGTCTTTATAGCTAAAATCCATCGAAGTGACATCAACAATATGTCCGTTTGAAACAACCCGGGCATTGGCATGTGTTTTTATATTTTTGTTAAAGGCCACAATCTCATCATGAACAGTTACAGCCGGATCAGTAAGCGATGGAATAAAAGATAGAAGATCATAAGTACATACGTAACTAAAGTTAAGCATCCGCCCGCCGCGTAAAACATATCCATCTTCGGGGCATCCGGAACCATCCAAACTACCACCCATAATAGGCTGTTCTTCAAATATGGTGATCTGGTCGCCCCGGATCTTTCCATCCCTGATAAAGTAGGCAGCGCTGGCCAGGGAGGCAATGCCGCCACCAACCAAATAAATATTGCGATAGGGAGTTGTTGTGTCTGAAGTTTCCATGGTAAATTTAATTTGAAGGGAAAACAAGTAAGGGAATAGCTATATGCTTAGCCATTTTTTGGGTATGGCTGCCGTTAAAAAGTCTGTTAAAAAAATTATGTGAACGATGAACCATTGCCATTATATCTATAGTTCCATGGTCGCACAGCCAGTCTAAGCCTTTAATTGTATGCTTGGCATTAACCACACGGTAGTAAATTTTCGGATAATTAACTTTATCGCTAACGTTGACCATAAATTTATCAACGCAGTGCTGAAATTCAGCATCATGGCCGCCTTCATCAACTATATGGGTAATCAGGATCTCGGCATTTAGCGGCCGGGCAAGCGTGATTAACGTTAACATACATTCCAGGTCATACTCCGGGTTTTTAAAATCAGTTGCGAAGGCTATTTTCCTTATCGGAACAATATCGGCTGATGGTGGAACCAATAATAGCGGCCTTTTTACAAAGTCGATTATCTTACTGGTATGGCTACCCAATAACAAAGTCCCTAAACCGCTATTACCGTGCGTACCTGCTATTACAAGGCCAATATTATGATTGTGGCTTACATTATTAATAATATCGGTTACTGCCCCGGCTTCGCTTATACAGCTGATGGCAGGGTTAAAACTTATGGTTTCCTCTTTATCTTCCAGGTATTTTTTCAAAACATCCAGTTCATGTTCGCTATCTTTTGCCAGCAGGTCCGATTCTTCCATTGGCCAGCTCACCATTCCAGTTTGCGGAATCTCTGCCGGCTCAATTATGGCGTTACAAATTATAATGTTGGCTTTAACTTGCCTGGCAAGGCTATAGCCATAAGCCACTACATGTTTTGCATCGGCTGAGAAATCGGTGGGGAATAGGAATGTTTTCATGTTGATACAAAGCTGCCTATAGCTGCCTGCCTAAGGAATGATAATCGTCACTATTTAAAGTGCTTATCATCATTGCTTTGTGCATTGATATTGCAGACGTTTGATACCATGTTAGGAGAATTAAATACAGAGCAGATCGAATGTTTGTTAAAGGAGCTACCGGTTGGCCGCATTGGCTGCCACGCGGATGATGTTATCTATATTGTGCCCATAAATTATGCGTATGACGGGATTAATATCTACGCCCACTCTGCAAAAGGGACGAAAATAGATATGATGCGTAAAAACCCTGAAGTCTGTTTCCAGGTCGATGCCATTACCAATTTGCAAAATTGGGAAAGTGTAATTTGCTGGGGTAACTTTGAAGAGATAACCGATATGCTGGAGCGTGAGCATGCCATGCAGAAGATAATTAATAAAGTTATGCCGTTAATGCAAGGCGCAGATGCACAACCTTCGCATGGGTTTACCTCAGCTGCAAGTAATGTGGGTGATGATTTAGAGTTGATTTTGTACAAGATTGTTTTGAGTAAGAAGACCGGGAGGTTTGAGAGGGATAGAATTATTGGAATTTAGAATTTATATCTAAGGTGTCACTTTCTGGTAAAATAAGATTATGGATATTCAAAAAAGTAAAAAAGGCCCCATGAACGGGGCCTTTTGCTACCAATAGCGTGGTAATCAAGGTTATCGCCGTATGGGCCAACATATAATGCCCGGGAACCCATCCGGGTCCGCGCCTTAACTACACAAAAACTAAACTGAATGCAATTCCATAAGTGAAAGCAATGTAAGTATCAATTCTTATTTAATCTTCTCGGTAAAACCTATCTGATTGCCCACCGGGTCTATTACCGTAACAGAAATGGTATCCGGAGCCCATTCGGGTACCACGATACCCGGGCGGTTGTATTTATATTTTTTATCAATCAATTGGCGGTGATACCCTTCCAATCCTTCGAAATCTTTGATAGTGATATGCACGCCAGGACTGCCATCGCCATGATGCTCGGACAGATAAAGGACTATATCTCTTAAAGAAACCTGGAGGAACTTTGGTGTCGTGCCTGGTTCAAATTCATGCTGCCAATCAATCTTAAAACCAAGCCAATCAATATAAAATTCGATAGTCTTGTCATAATCATAAATGCGGAGAGTTGGGATTACCGTCGCCATAAAACATTCTTTAATTAGCATAAAATTAGAGATTTTCGCTAAAAAAGCGTTAAAAAGTGAACATAATTTACAGCAAAAGATATTGTAGTTTTACTTGAAAAAAATTAAATACTTTATGGCTAACATGTTATGATACTTAAAAATTCGATCAAGGAATTTTCAGCCTCAGCAGTGATGAGAAGAGAGGTTTATATATTTTTCTTCTTTTTGATCGTTTTTATTTTTTTTGCAGGCCACAATGATTGGATCTATGACGAATCTACTTCTTACAATGGCGTACTAAACAATAGCTTTTGGGAGCTGCTTACTTATAGTAAATTTAAGCTTGCAAATAGCCATTTAATAAACAGCATGTATTTCAGGATGTTGCAACACGGGCATTTTACTGATGTTGTATATTACAGAATGCTCAGCCTGGTGGGTTTTCTTTTATTTTTTATAGCCAATTCAAAGATCCTTAAGCTGCTGAAAATAAATAATTTTTACATTATTTTTTTAACTGTAGCGCCATATTTCTTTTACTTTACTTATGGCCGTGGCTATGCTTTAGCTATAGGTTGTTTCGCCATGTCCTTTTTCTATTTGCTGAAATATAGTAAGGATCAGCAGGTAAAATATGAATACCTGATCGTTCTTTTTGGCATCATTTCTTCTTTGTCGATATTCTCGTTTTTGTATAGTTTTCTTTCC
>Ga0302315_10004451_pt1 | contig 12221 bp, 7 predicted proteins | sample III_Palsa_N3_1_FD_200532 | JGI IMG/M metagenome (GOLD analysis project Ga0302315, IMG submission 200532) | Peat permafrost microbial communities from Stordalen Mire near Abisko, Sweden - III_Palsa_N3_1 | ecosystem: Environmental > Terrestrial > Soil > Palsa > Peat permafrost | place: Sweden... | reverse complement strand
CTTGCAATTCCGGATCATCGTCGAAGAAATGATCGAGCATGTTGATGCGTGCGTCGAGTTCGCGCATCGCTTCTTCCAGATAACCCTTGCGATTCAAGGGCGTAACCTTGCCCGGTGCGGCGGGTTGCACGGCTTCCGGGTTGTCGACGAACTTCTTGAAATGCGCGTGGATGGCCGAGAACGTGATCGGCGGCGCGCTCGTGCTGTTGCCGCGCAAGACCAGCGTGTGCGCATCGAACAGCCAATCCATCAGCGTCTGCTTGTTCGCCGAAGGCCAGCCTATCGGGTCCATGCCGCCATGGACGGTCTTCAGGATGGGCGGCAGCAGCGCCAGCAGTTGCTGCCGGTCTTCCTCGCTCACCTTGGGCAGCACGCTCCACAGCAGATCGGGGATCAGCGCGCGGTATTCGGTGGCAATCGCCGGGTTGTTGCGCTCGGCATATTCGATGGCGCGCGCCCAGTCGTTTTCCAGGAAGTCGCGCAAATGCTGGTTGATGTTCAGGCCGCCGAGCGCTTCGCTGACCTGGGCGCAGGTGTGGGCCAGGCGCAGCGTGCGGCTCTCCGCGTGTTCCACCACCTCGGCCGCCGTCGCCACGCCTTTTTCCTGCGTCAGCAGCTCGCGCGCGATGAAGGTGTCGAGATCGTCGAGCATCTTCAGGAACAGGTTGGGGTTTTCCGTTTCGTCGGCCAGGATCGCTTCGACGATGCGGCAGATTTCTTCCGTGACCGCCACGCCGCTCGGATCGACCTGTTTCAGGCCGAGCGAGATCGAACCGATGCGGTTGACCAGCATGCGTGCCGGGTGCGCCTTGGTGGTCAGGAGCGATTCGTCGCGCAGCGCGATCTTGAGCACCAGGAACTGCAGCCGGCCCAACTGCGCGCGCACCTCGGCCGGCACCTGCGTATCGCGCAAAATGAACTCGAAGAGCATCGAGACGATATCGATCGTCATCTGCTCCTTGAGATTGCTCGCCATCTCGTTCAAGCCCGAGCGGCGCTCCATGATCAGATTGCGGATTTCGCCGCTCTCCGCATACATGTCCGACGTCTCCGGCGTGCTATGGCGAATCAGGCGTTGCACCGTGCCGGCGAGCAGGCCGGGCGCCGCGCGCATGGGCGCCGCTTCGCCTTCGCTTGCGTCGTCGAAATCATCAAATTCGTCAGGCGCGCTGCCGCCGGCGAAGAAGCGGCGCAACACGTCGCCGACAGCCTTCTTGCCCGAGAGCCAGCTTGGGCGGGAAGCGTTGGCGTTGCCCGTTTCCGCACCTGATCCTTCGCCAGAGCCTTCGCCGCCATCTTCGCCGCCACCCTGAGCATCGGCCATCGCGCCTGCGGTGCCCCGCGTATCACCCTGTGCGTTGCCTTGTGCTTGACCGGCGCCGCCGGGGCCACCCGATCTACCAGTTCCAGCAGGTCCGCCTGCGTTTCCGGAACCGCCGTTGTTTCCTGCCTGCCCGTCAAAGCTGCCGGCATTGCTTCCACCGGCGTTGCCGCTGCCTGCATTGCTGCCGCCTCCGGCGCCGCTCGCATTTCCGCCAGTTGCCCCATGGGAGCCGCCTCCCGGCGCTATGCCTTCCGTACCCGGCGTACCGCCGCCTGCATGGCCGGTGCCCGCCGCGCCATAACCGCCCGATGCCGCAGCGCCGGCAAATCCACCCGAGGCGCCCGGCTGTCTTGCAGCGCCGCCGGCGGTGCCGACATGTCTTGCATGGCCGTGTCCCTGGGCGCCCGATACATGACCGCCTTGCCCATCGCCGGCAAACGTCCTGCCAACCTGCGCACCGGGTCCGGACGGTGCGCCTTGCGTGCCGCCGTGCGAGCCCGCTGCCTGTCCTGCGCCGGAAGCGTCATGGCCTTGATGCATAGGTTGCGGAAAGCCCGAGGGGTCGACGCCTTGGGGAAACCCGGTATCGATTTCAAGTTCATTTTGCCCATGTCCGGATGAGCCGGGCCTTGCACCACGGAACGGGCGCGACGCCATCGCGCGCACCGAGCTGAACAAACGCTCCACCGGGCTGACTTGCGGTTCACCCTGCTGCCGCCTCGCATCCGCCTGGGTAGCGCCGCCTTGGCGCGGCCAGTTTTGCGCAGCGGCAGGGCCAGACGGCGCCTGGCCCTGGCCCGCTGCGGGATAGGTTTGCGGGCGTGCGACATTCCCCGGCTGCACATGGGCGCCGGAAGCATGAGCACCCGAGGCGTTCGGATTGGCGCCGGCCGGATGCCCCCTGCCGGCTTGCCGTCCCGCAGCGCCGCCGCGCGGCGCGGGTACAGGCGTAACGTCGTCCGCGAATTCGTCCTCGTCATCGTCATAGGCGGAACGCGACTCGGGCGAGCGCTTGGGTTTGAGCGCCAGCTGCGCGGCGATGCCGTTTTCGGCAAGGTGTTTGTTGATGGCGGCGTAAATCAAGGGTACCTGGCCGGTAAAATCCTCCGCCAACTGATCGGTCAGCGTGACGTGCAATTCAGGCGGCGCATCGACATGCTCGACCGCCATGACGATGGCGCGCGAGAACAGGTAGGGACGGAACGGGTTTTCGCGTTCGCGGATATTGTCTTGCTCGAACAGCAGGGCGATGCGGATGTTCAGATCGCGCAATTGCTCGCCGGCTTCATTGCGGAAGCGATCGGTGATGCTGTTGAAGCGCAATTCGTCTTCGAAGGCCGAGGTATCGATCAGCGAGATCGGCCCGTCGAGCATGCTATTGGAAAAGCTCGGGCGATAATTGCTGTACGTGGTCTGGAAGCTGCGATGCAGCAGTTTCTCCATCGCCTTTTTCGTTTGTGCCTTGAGATCGAAACTCTTCTTTTCCAGCACGCCGCGCGCTTCGAGCATGCGTTTTTGCCCCTGCGACGTGCTGGCACGTTCGCCCTTGGCGAAAAGATTCTCGGCGCTCTGCTTGATGACGGACTCCAGTCCGTCGACGAATGTGCGAACGAAGATCGCGCGGGTCGAAGCCAGCAGATCGTTCCGGTCGATTTGTTCGTTCGTCGCTTCCATCTGTGTTTCAGGCATCCGGGTTTTATTCTTCGAATCCAGGCCGACGGCGATCCGTCGGGATTCTGTCGGTCTGGGAATGATCGGCGCAGGGCTTTTCGCCTTGGCGCAACATTCCGCCGAATCTTGTTCTTGGTGCCCTGCGTTCAATCCAGTGTGGCCAACGCGGACAATTTATGGTTCGATTATAAATTGAATTGAATATTGACTTGCTTGAATAGTCAGAGATTTAACAATTGTTCACAGGCATTGTGCTGGACTTTGGTATCTGGCCTTCTGGTATGCAACATTGCAGCGTTTCCTCCAAGAGGTTGAAAGATAAGTGGTATTGCTTTTGCTCCATTTTTCGAACAGCGCCGCAGACCGGATTTTGCATTTGAGTCCGGTAAAATGAGGGTCAGTTCTCGTTTTATTTCTAAGAAAAGCGAAATCGATAAGGCAATGTGTCCGACAATCGCCCGTAATCCACGGACATCATTATGATGAAAAACGACGCCGTATCCGCATTGCATGACGATATCGCCGCATGCAAGTTGTGTGCCGCCCATTTGTCGCTTGGCCCGCGTCCGGTGGTGCGCTTCAGCGCGTCGGCGCGGATTCTGATCATAGGGCAGGCGCCTGGCCTGAAAGTGCATCAGAGCGGCGTGCCCTGGGACGACAATAGCGGCGATCGCCTGCGCGAATGGACCGGGTTGTCGAAAGACGTGTTCTATGACGAATCCAGAGTGGCCCTGGTGCCCATGGGATTTTGTTACCCCGGTAAAGGCAGCAGCGGAGACCTGCCGCCACGCAAGGAATGCGCGCCACAGTGGCACGGCAGCATCATGAAGTTGTTGCCGGCCTCGCGCCTGACACTCCTGGTAGGCAGTTATGCCCAGGCCTACTACCTAAAGGACGACCCGCGCAACATGACCGACAAGGTCAAGGATTTCCAGTCATTCCTGCCGCGTTTTTTGCCATTGCCGCACCCTTCCTGGCGCAGCACGAAATGGATGAAGGATAACGCTTGGTTCGCGTCCGAGGTGCTACCCGTATTGCGCGATGAAGTGCGCAAGTGCCTGACGCGGTGAGTGGCCCCGATCATCCGGCAGGCGAAAAAGAAAAGGGCCGCATTGACATGCAACCTTTTCGATATTTCCGGTATGCCGTGTGGGGCTAGAACCTGCGACCAACCGATTGAAAGTCGCAATGGCTTGGTCATTTATTTTTATTAATCATAGGCTTACAACCGTTGCCGCGGTTTATTGTCAACGGCACACAAGGGGTGGCCAAGCGCAGCGCGTTCAAATTGCGTCGCAAAAGAGGCACAGAGTCCAAGATTCAGGATTGTTGATGTTGTCGGAGTATCAATATAACTAAGCTAGTTGAGCACGCCGTCTTGTGCAAGTGCAAGCAGAGCGGCTCTAGCCTTTTGATTTCCGAATCCACTGGGGATCGCCAGAAAAAAGTGACATTGCCGATATTCTGGTCGAAAAGCAATTTTGTCTGCATTGTGGTGCCAGGGAGAGTCCGCCCCATGTCTCTTCAAACGATCCATACTTACCCCGATAGTGTCATCTTTAAATGCTCGGCCACCCGCAGTGCGTTGGCCATGATCGTCAATGACGGATTGACTGCGCCGCATGAGACGAAAAAGCTGGCATCGACTACGTACAGATTATCGACATCGTGCGCTTTGCAATTGATGTCAAGCACCGAGCTTGCCGGGTCGACGCCGAAGCGGACCGTCCCGTTTTGATGGGCGGTGCCGCCAATCGGAATATCTTTGCCGAGGTACAGATTCCGATCGAGCAAATACGGATGCAAATCCAGGGCATCGAGCATGCCCTCGAGTTTCTTGACGAGGCGATGATGGCCCTCCATATTGCCGACGTTGAGCGTCAATACCACCTGATTGTTTTTGTCGAGCGTTACCCGATTTTCCGGATTCGGCAGATCTTCGGACGTAATCCAGAAATCGACGCTATGCAGGGCAAGATAATCCAAAGCGAAATTCGGTGCGAACGGCAACCACGACGGCAAGTTGGCCTCGACGGTAGGACCATGCGATTTGCCCAGCATCTGGATGTGCCCCAATGGGAAAGCGAAATCCGGTGCGCCGAAATAAAAGTCGTTGATTGCCAGGGTCTTTTGAAAGACCGTCGGATTGGGCTGTCGGCTCAAGGCCATGAATGCAGAATTGTTGTGCCGCATATAGTTGCGTCCAACGAGACCCGAGCTGTTGGCCAGTCCATTCGGATGGAACAGGTTGGCTGAGCGCAGCAACAATGCCGCGGAATTGATTGCCCCACAAGAAATCACGACGGTGTCCGCGCTATAAATTTCCTCCCTGCCGCCGTGCCTCACAATCACGCGATCAACCTTGCGTCCGGTTTTATCGGTATCCAGCTTTTCGACATACGCGTTGGTAAGCAGGGTCACATTGGGATGCTTCAGCGCCGGTTCGATGCAAATGGTCTGCGCATCGGCTTTGCCGTTGACCATGCAGGGAAAACCGTCAAACGCGTCGCAGCGAATGCAGGCGCTATTGCGCTTGGGCTTTCCGTTTTCCTCATCGAGCAAGATGCCCAGCGGCAGCGGAAAGGGATGAAGCCCCTCCGTTTTCAAGGCATCGAATAATTGCTGTATGCGCGGCTCGTGCGATACCGGCGGATGCCGGTAGGGCTGGCTCGACGGCGCTTCGGTAGGGTCGACGCCGTGTTCGCCATGCACATGATACAAATGTTCGGCTTGGCAATAATACGGCTCCATATCGTCGTAAGTCAGAGGCCACGCAGGTGAAATGCCGCCGTGGTGTTTTACTTCGCCGAAATCTTCCCGGCGCAAACGAAACAACGCGGCGCCATAGAACTTCGTATTGCCGCCGACATAATATTGAATGCCCGGGTGGATGACATTGCCATCCTTGTCGTGCCAGGTTTCGTCAGCCTGATATTTGGTTTTCACGAAGACGGCGTTGGCGCTCCAGTTGTCTTGCTCGCGAGGAAGGAAGTCGCCCCGCTCCAATAGCAGGATGCGTTTCCCCGTCGGCGCGAGGCTATACGCCAGCGTGCCGCCGCCGGCACCTGTGCCGATGATGATGATGTCGTAGTGTGAGGTCATATCTTTCCCGTCATGTTTTTACTCCGCGAGATGGACATCCCGGATATCGGAACATCGGTCTGCCGTTACACACGCGTGCGGATCAAATCAGGCACATGGATGCCGCGTGCTTTGAAATTGCAAAGGAACGGACAAGGAGCGCCGGTGTCGTGATTCAATTTTGCGCATTGCACCGGTTCGCGGCCAATCAAGCGAAACGTCAATGCCGCCATCAACATGCCGCCGACCGGGGCAACGAAATAAATCCATGCGCCGGTCCAGATCCCACTCGGCGCCGCAGAGGCAATCGTGCGCGCCGGATTCATGCTCATCCCGGAAAATGGCGCCTCGAACGTGACGAAGGATGCAATCAACACACCACAACACAAGCCGGTATAACGCATCGATGCGGGGCGGCTGCTCACAACCAAGGTCACGCTCATCAAGAGGAACGAAATCAGCATCTCCATCCAGAAAGCCTTCTCCACGCCATCGGCGCCCGGTACCGTGATCACGCTCAGAACCGGCGGCAGCGTAAATGCCTGTCCCAACAGCGCACGTACCGCCAGCACGCCGATAACGCCTCCGGCGAATTGCGCGGCAATGTACCAGGCGGCATCACGCCATGTGATCTTGCCCAGCACGGCGAAAGTGATGGTCACAGCAGGGTTGAAATGCGCGCCCGAACGGGCACCCCAACGCGAATAGATCAATGCCATGGCCGTACCTCCCATCGCGAGGCCGATCAAAAGGCGCCGAAGCCAGGGCGCATTGACCAAGCCGTATAGCGGCGACCCCGCATATTCAACCGCGGTAGTGGCCACGCCGGCCGACATCATGAAGATACCCAGCAGCGCGGCTTCAATGGCATATTCCCGCCAATGGTGACCCGGTGCGGCAGTTGGCTTCTGGATGGTCGGCATCGTGACGGTTCATGGCGGCAGGCAATCGGTTATTTACTCTATATGAATTTAACCGAACGCAATGTTCGCTGGCGCACGGATGGCCGGAACATATCGGGCTACATTTGCAAAATGACCCATTCGGCATGTGCCCACGCGAAATTATGGCTATAGAACTATCTTGTAATCTGGCCGATACGGCGACGCCGCTTCATCATCCCTGGCGCAACTGTGTGGGTAGTTGTCATGCTCCAGTCACGCTGCGCGCGGACTGGCAAGCGCAATTGAAGCAGGCGAAGGCCGATCTTGATTTTCGTTACGTCCGCTTTCACGGCATCCTCAGCGACGACATGGGAACGCTGATATGCCAGGACGAGAAATCGCTGTATTCGTTTTTCAATACCGACCAGATATTCGACTTCCTCCGTACCATCGACATGCGCCCGGTGGTCGAGCTTTCGTTCATGCCCGCGACGCTGGCATCCGGCGGGAATACCGTTTTCCGCTATCGCGGCAACATCACGCCCCCCAAGGATTACGCGCAGTGGGGAGAGCTGATTCGCAAACTTGTCGCGCATTGGGTGGATCGCTATGGCATCGAGGAAGTTGCGCAATGGTATTTTGAAGTATGGAACGAACCCAACCTGGATGCGTTCTGGACCGGCGGGCAAGAGGGGTACTTCAAGCTGTATCAAACCACGGCAGATGCCATCAAATCAGTCGACCAACGCTTGCGCGTCGGCGGACCGGCGACTGCCGGCAATGCGTGGCTTGAGGATTTCCTGAGTTTTTGCAAGGGTACGGATTTGCCCGTCGATTTTGTCAGCACGCACTATTATCCAACCGATGCCTTCGGCCAGATCGGCTCGGACACTGTCACGCAGCTGGAGCATGCATCGCTCGACGTCATGCGCACACGGGCCTTGACCGCCAAGCATCTCACTGGCGACATGCCCTTGCTCTACACCGAATGGAACATCACATCCAACCCGCGCGACCCGATGCACGACCACGCGATGGCGGCAGCGCTGGCGGTACGTATCTGCATGGAGGTCGACGATTTGGTTACGGCCTACAGCTATTGGACGTTTACCGACATATTCGAAGAAAACTACTTTCCCAGCATGCCATTCCATGGCGGATTCGGCCTGTTGAATTTGCACGGTATCGCGAAACCGGTTTATCGTGCATTCGAGATGATGAACAGCCTGGGCGACCAGCAATTCCCTGTGCAGCAAGCAGTGCAAAACGTCGCCGTCTGGATCGCGGAGGAAAAGGCCGATGTCACCAAGACCAATATCTTGTGCATCAATCAGGCCATGCCGCTGAGACCGATTGCGACCGAGATCGTGCAATTGCATCTTACCGGGCGGCCCGGCAAACAGGTTCGGAAAGTAACGATTTCCAGGATCGACGAAGAAAATTGCAACCCGGAGCTGCACTGGGAACGCATGGGCCAACCGGAATATCTGAGCCACGCGCAGGTTGAGCAGTTGAAAGCCGCCTCGGTTCCCATGGAAAAAATCCTTCCCTTCGCCGCGTCGGCGAACACGGTGGCGATCGACGTCGAATTGCCACCGCAATCGCTGGCCTTGCTGCGCGTGGAATGGGAAGTGGCGTGAAGCCGCCGCTCGACAACCGGCTCGACGACGCGGCGGTGACACGCTTGCTGGAGCGCCTGCAATGCAATTCATTCGCTTATTTCGTTCACGAGGTCAATCCGGAAAATGGCCTGGTGCTCGACAAAACCAGCGACAACTGGCCTGCAAGCGTCGCTGCCGTCGGCATGGCGCTGACGGTGTTCCCGATTGGTGTCGAACGCGAGTTGATGGCACGTGACGAAGCGGTCAAGCGGACATTGACGACGCTGCGCTTTTTCGCCGAAAGCGAGCAAAGCAACGAACCCGATGCCACCGGATACAAAGGGTTTTATTATCATTTTCTCGACATGAAAACCGGCAGGCGGGCATGGAATTGCGAATTGTCGAGCATCGACACGGCGTTATTCATTGCCGGCGTATTGACCGCAGGAGCATATTTTCGGGGAGAAGGCGATAGCGAATCGGAAATCCGGCAATTGGCGGACACGCTTTACAGCCGTGTGGAATGGGATTGGATGCGCAACAATAGCGCGCTGCTATGCCACGGCTGGAAGCCGGAAAGCGGATTTCTGCAGTGGCACTGGGAGGGATATCAAGAGGCGCTGATGCTCTATATCCTGGCGCTTGGATCGCCGACTTTTCCGATTGAAGAAAATTCATATGCGGCATGGCTATCGAGCTACCAATGGAAGACCATCTACGGGATTGAATTCGCCTATGCGGGGCCGCTGTTCATTCACCAGATGTCGCACGTCTGGATTGATTTCCGCGGCATACGCGACGCGTTCATGCGCGACCGCGATTGCGATTACTTCGAAAACAGCAGGCGCGCGACGCTGGTGCAGCAGCAATACGCAATCCGCAATCCCTTGGACTTCGAACAGTACGGAGAATTCTGCTGGGGCATTACTGCCAGCGACGGTCCGGGCGAGGTCGTCAAGACGATCAACGGCGTGCAGCGGCAATTCTTTGACTATGTCGCGCGCGGCGTGCCCTATGGTCCGGACGATGGCACCCTTGCGCCTTGGGCGGTCGCCGCCAGTCTTCCCTTTGCGCCGGAGATTGTGCTTCCAACGATCGACAATTTTTCCGGCATGCACCTGCGTGCGCCCAACCCATATGGCTTCAAGGCATCCTTTTCACCGACTTATCACCTGAGTCCCGACGAAAAGCATAAGGGGCGATGGGTTTCACCCTACCATTTTGGTATCAACGAGGGCCCAACCGTCGTGATGATCGAAAATTATCGCAGCGGCATGATCTGGACCTTGATGCGACAGTGCCCGTATGTCCGCGCCGGGTTGCGCCGGGCCGGTTTTACCGGCGGCTGGCTGGAAGCGGCATAAATGAAAGGCGCTGAGATGAAGATTCAACTGGACGGGAAAACGGCCCTGGTAACGGGGGCGACTTCCGGGATAGGCAAAGCCATCGCGCAGGCGCTGGCCGCTTGCGGCGCCAAGGTCGCGGTCAACTACTTGACCACCCCCGAGACGGCCGTGAAAACGATCGATGCCATCACATCGGAGGGTGGGCAGGCGATCGCAGTGCCGGCCGATGTTTCCAATCCTGCGCAGGTAGCGGCGATGTTTGCCGAAATAGACCGGCGGTGGGGCGGCGTCGACATCCTCGTCAATTGCGCCGGCATGGATGGCCAGGCGGCGCTTGGCTGGCAAGCCGATGCCGACGTATGGAAGAGAGTCATCGACGTGAATCTGACCGGTGCTTTTCTTTGCTCGCAACACGCGCTAAAGGCCATGACCGTCAAAAAATCCGGCGTGATCCTCAACATCACTTCCGTCCATGAAGTGATTGCCTGGACCGGATACAGCGCCTACACCGCCAGCAAGGCGGGCCTGTCGATGTTGACCAAAACCCTGGCGCAAGAGGCCGCACCGTACGGTGTGCGCGTACTCGCCCTGGCTCCCGGCGCAATTAAAACCGAGATCAACGAATCGGTGTGGAGCGATCCTGCGAGCCTGCAGGACCTGATCGAAAAAATCCCATTGGGGCGCATGGGTGATACCGCCGAAATCGGCCGACTGGCTGCAATGCTCGTATCTGATTTCGCTTCGTATGTGACCGGCACGACCATCTTCGCTGACGGTGGCATGACGGACTATCCAAGCTTCGAACACGGCGGTTGAATGTAGAGCCTGTTTCAAAATGAGCATGGCGTTGTTGCTGGGGCGGCCGTCCGCTTCCTTGCCGTCAGTTTTCTTGATTGCCCCAATTTTGTCCCAAATATTCGAGGAAATCAAAATTTGGGTATTGGGTTGGAGGGATTTTGTGCTGATCGAGCCCATGCCAAACGAATGGTTGAGGAGTTGGGAAAAGAGTGATTTTCCCTATGAAGATGGCAGAAAACATGGACGAAAAAAGGGGTTGCACGTGCGTGCAACCCCTTTTGAATTTCTGGTAGGCCGTGCGGGACTCGAACCTGCGACCAACGGATTAAAAGTCCGATTTTAAATTCAAGTTTTTGACTTTCGTTTGGTTAAACTGTTTGTAAACTATTGACTTGAAAGGATTTTTTGATTTTTTTAAAGTATTGACTAAGAGGAATTTGTTGATATTTCGGGTAAATATGGGTAAATTCATTTACCCGTCATTGACCCGTAGCCCCTCAAATGAGCTTTTCCCGCCGTGTCGCGCTCCAGCCCTTTCCCGATCGTGGACTGAAAAGCTATGTATATGACGATGAGGTCAAAGGCCTGGCGGTGCGGGTGACCAGTACCGGTCACAAGAGCTATGTCGTCAGGTTTTTGAACTCCGAGACCCGCAAGCACGAATACGTCAAGCTGGGCGATTTCAGTGCATTCGACATCCGCAAGGCGCGGGAACTTGCGCGGATTCAGCTCGGCACGCTCCAAACCACAATGGCACTTGGGCTCGACCCGAAGCGCGAGCGGCAAAAAACCGCGTCGAAGAAAATTACGCTGCAACAGGCCCTGGATCGGTATATTGCTGAACGCAGCGACAAGAAAATGCAGAAGCATTTGAGCGAAGCGGCCCAACGTGATTATCGAAGCTGTATCCAGCGGCACCTGAAAAAGTATCTGAACCTGCCGATCAGTGAATTGACCAAGCAAGAATTTTTGCGTATTTATCAACGGATCGGTGAGGTTAAGCCGGCAACGGCCTTGAAATTGGGGCGCTATACGCGAGCCGTGCTCAATTACACCAATCTGGAAAACGACGGCAGCCTGTTCGATAAAAATCCGGTAACTTCCGCGCTTTCCGGGCGCCTTTACGGCAGCGTCCGGAAACAGACCTTCGTCCAGTTCGAACGGATGAAGGAATTCTTTACTGCAGCTGAACGCCTGGATGTCGATGACCATGACTTCATATATATAGCGTTGTTCAGCGGTTTGCGGGCAGGGGCGATCCGCACGCTGAAATGGGAAAACGTCGATCTTGCCAATAAAGTGATGTATGTATTCGAGGCGGAAATGCACGAAGGCACCAGCGCTTTGCCTATCTGCGGACGCTTGGTTCAGCTTTTCGAAGCACGAAAAGCGCGAATCGATTCAGATGAGTGGGTTTTTCCGGGCAGGGACGGCGGTCATCTTGTCGAGCACAAAAAAATATTCGACCGCCTGCACTTCACAGCCGAAAGGCAAATCGACGGCGGCGATTCGGGCG
>Ga0302315_10004448_pt1 | contig 12222 bp, 7 predicted proteins | sample III_Palsa_N3_1_FD_200532 | JGI IMG/M metagenome (GOLD analysis project Ga0302315, IMG submission 200532) | Peat permafrost microbial communities from Stordalen Mire near Abisko, Sweden - III_Palsa_N3_1 | ecosystem: Environmental > Terrestrial > Soil > Palsa > Peat permafrost | place: Sweden... | reverse complement strand
TTAAACAAGGAATCTTTATTGATTATTATCAGCGTGAGTCCATTTTTTTTAATGATTTCTTTTTTATGATAACCGGAGGTGTCGATGTCCTCCCATCGGTCTGGAGTTTGTGCACTGGTATACATTGCTATTACTGCAAGCAATGCAGTGAATATCAATTTTAAAAGGATTTTGTTCGTTTTCATTTATATAAATATATTGTCCTCCGCAACGTTGAATTTGCGGGAGCGCTTGTTTTTTTTTGTATGGATTAGAAGTAACGGCGATTAATTTAATAAGGAAGCTAATTTTGCCGCTAAATCATCACCCCGAAGGTTTTTACCTACTATTTTACCGGTAGGATCAATTAAAAAATTTTGAGGAATAGCCCTTATAGAATATTGTTTGGCAGCCATGTTATTCCAGCCTTTTAAGTCTGCTACTTCTGTCCAGGTTAACCCATCAGTTTTTACAGCTGCTAACCACGGTTCTTTTTTAGCATCCAGTGACACGCCTAATACGGTAAAGTTTTTGTCTTTATACTTGTTGTAAGCCTTAAGCACATTAGGATTTTCTGCACGGCAGGGGCCGCACCATGATGCCCAAAAATCAAGCAAAACATACTTCCCTTTAAAATCTGAAAGTTTAACAGGTTCACCATTCACATCATTTTCTGTAAAGTCGGATGCAATAGCTCCTACCGCAGTTGTTCTACCCGCCTCGATTAACCGGGACAGATTTATGCCTTCTTTACTGGCCTTCAACTTCGGAGAAAGGTTTTTAAAGGAAAGCTCATTGCTTATTGCTTTATCACTATTGCCATTCGTCATTTCAGATAAAGCCATAAGGCTAAAATAAGAGTCGGCGTTTTTGTTAAGGTAACTTTTTGTGAGTGAGTCACGTTCCTTCATTATCCCCCTATACTCGGCCATTAATTGATCCTTAAACTCCTTATTATTTTTTTTATCATCGTTGGCAGCGATATATTTTGCATCAATAGCATTAATCTTGTTTTCACCAGGCAACAATACCATTGCCTGGTATTTCATATATTCTTCATTAAGTTTTGAACCTGAAATGGTTGCATTTTTAATGGAATCTTTTCCATTTATAACGAGGTTCTTATTGTCCAGAAATACTAAAAGCATGTCCGCCTTCCTGTCAAAATTCAGACGTTGGCCTGTATGTTCTATTACTATTTGGCTTTTTAAAGTATCTCCTGCTTTTCGTTTAAATATAAACGTACCATTGGTTGATGCTGCAGAATCTAAACTGTGTTGATTGGTCCAGCCGTAATTGTAAACCAGGTATGCTTTTGCCGGGGCTTTTAAAGCATTCAATTTAATGGTTAATGTATAGTTAGTATTTTGAGCCCGGCTTAGTATAGGTAGAAGCGATAAGGCTATTATGATCAGTTTTTTCATTATTAGTTATATTAGTTTTTTCTTAATAGAACACACGTTTAAAGGGCATTGCATGGGGCCATGCCCTTAATTGAGCTTATTGTAAGTAACCGGGATTAGGTGTTAAATTAGCATCTTGTACAATATCTGCAGGAGGAATTGGCCATAAAGACATATAGCTTTTCCATGTAGTTACTTTTACAGGCGCAACCACATTCATAACAGAGTCTATTGTACCGGTTCTTTTCAGGTCAAAAAACCGGTGCCCGCATTCTGTAAATAACTCAGTTTGTCTTTCTTTTGCAATAGCGGAAAGGTAAGCAGCTTTATTGGTTGCTGTTGTGCCGGGTAATCCTGCCCTCGTTCTGATCACATTAATATCCGCCGCCGCGGTGCTTTCATTTTGCTCTGAACGGGCTTCAGCGCGTATCAGATATTGCTCCCCAAGCCTTAACATCACTTCATTTTCAGCCCCTCCGGCAGCTGCTTTATACTTGTTAGGGAAATAATAGGTTTGTGCAGCTGTTGGTGGTGTAGCCGGGGCTATAGATGCCCTAACCCAGTTAGTGAAACGGCCGTCATTGGGTTCAAAAGAGTTGATTAGAAAACTGCTTAACGATACATAAACATTAAAAGAACCGGGGGTTTGCCCTGCGGGTAATGTCGCCGGCATGCCATTATTATAAAAGGCATACTCGTATACACTTAACGCAGAGGTAGGTGCCAACGCCCATATAGTTTCCTGACTGCCAGCCAAGAAGGTTTGATTTAACGGAGCCAACTTGTAGTTTGTATTGTTAATAATCGCGGTTGACTGTGCTTCGGCATCTGCCCAATCTTTAGTATACAAGTAAACCCTTGCCAGCAGAGCAGTTGCAGATGCCTGGTTAGGCCTTATCCTATCGGTTGTTGTTGCTCCGGAACCGTCCCTGTAATCGGTAGGTAACAATAATTGAGCTTGTTTTAAATCACTTATGATCTGCTGATAGACCTGTGCCTGTGGTGCCCTGCTTAATGTATTGTTAACGGTATAGTCAGTTGTTAATGCCAAAGGAACATCACCATAATAATTAACCAGGTAATAATAAAGCAGTGCCCTCACAAAATAGCTTTCACCCAACCATTGGTTTTTATTAACCAAGCTTCCATTACTGCTATTGATGCCTTCAATTGCGGCATTAATAGTATATATTTTGGCATAAAGATTTGACCAGTTGCCGGCAGTGTTGCTTTGTATGGCATCCTTATAATATTGATCGCCAAAATTGCCAGGATTAAGATTTGTTAGTTCATCTGTATAAAGCCCCAATGTATAATCTATATTTCCGCTTGCCGATCCCGTAAATGGGCCTGAGGCATTCAGGCTTAAATAATAGCCTGCTATTACAGCCGAAGTAGAAGCATCTGTAACATAAACATTTTGGCCCGCGATAGTGTTTGCGGGTAACTGCGTATCATTTAAATACTTATTGCAACTCGCTATTGGTATGATGAATACTGCCAATACCGTGGCATAAATTATATTGTTTAATTCTGTTTTCATTTTAAATGATATTAAAGTGTAATATTAAACCCGGCCGTAAATATTCTTAATGGTGGTATTACACCGGCACTCAGATTTTCCGGGTCAAGACCACCAAATTTTGATACTGTAAGTAAGTTTTGTCCCTGCAAGTAAACAGATAGGTTTTTCAGGTGCATTTTTGTGAGCAGTTCACTTTTAAAGTGATACCTGATACTCACGTTCTGCAGCCTGGCATAAGTAGCATTGGTGTATGCCCCCGTACTTTGCTGGAAGAGTTCCTGACGGGATATACCACCAAAGCCGGAGGTGAGCTTGGGGATATCGGTAATATCTCCCGGTTTTTGCCAGCGATTTAACCATGCTGTTGATCCGTTTAAACCAAAAAATCCAAACGGAAATGGTGTTTGGCCTAAAAAGCTTTGACCCATCCTATCCGTAAAGTTAATGGAGAAATCAACAGATAGTTGTCTATAGGTAATAGAGTTTTGCAAGCCTCCGTAGAATTTTGGCGCCAGATTAACAAACTGTGTTTTATCTGCCTGGGATAATCCTGATGAATAATCAGCTGTAGCACCGGCTGCATTGGTAAAACTATAGTTGCCGGTAGCCGGGTTAACACCATTATATTTATATAATAAGATACCAGTTACCGGTTTACCTAATACATAATTAACGTTTTGATTAACATGTGATGGATCTTTTAATAATTTACTGCTTGGAATTGTAATATTAAAATTGGTTGTCCACGAGAAATTTTTATTTTTAATATTGGTCGATTTAAAATTGAATTCCCACCCGCTGGTGCTTATAATAGCGTCTGAGTTTAAGTAATATCCAGTAAAACCGGTTACCGATGATAAGGGTTGATCTACCAACTGGTTAGATGCCTTATTGTAATAGTAATCGGCTTCGGCATATATCCTGTCATGTAAAAAACCCAGCTCTAAACCAACTTCCGAATCTTTATTTCTTTCCCAGTTAAGCGTTGGGTCTGCCAGTGAATTAGTTTTCAGGCCTGTTTTTGAACCGTAGGTACCGCCTATTACACTATAAGTGCTTAAATATTGAAAAGGAGGTAAATTATCGCCGCCAACAACCCCGGTGCTTACCCTTATCTTTCCAAAACTTAAAAAGGGGATGTTGTCTTTTGCAAAGCTTTCTTCGCTGAATATCCAGGCACCCGCTACCGATCCGAAATTCCCAAACCGCATTCCTGGCCCAAAATTGGTTGAGCCATCCCGCCGGGCATTAACATCCAGGATATATTTATTATCCCACACATATTTTAAGATACCAAATGTGCCTATGGACCTGTAAGAAGTTGAGTTATAGTCTGTAGTAACGGTTGAACCCGCCGAAGGATCGCTTAATAAAGCATCAGACGGAAAACCTACTCCGCTTATCTGATCATGATACGTTAAATTATTATCGATCTCGCCACCAAGTTTGACGCTCAGATCACCCTTTTTACCTAATGTTGTGTTATACTCTGCGTACGGTGAAATTGATATGGACCGGGTATCATAGTGATTAAAAACGCTATTGGTTTGAGCTGCAGCCTGTGTATCATTGGGGTTAAATGTTGTGGTTGGATAGCCTATTAATTCTTTACCCGTCAAATCGTTATACCCGAAAATTGTACGCAAGGTTAATTTTTTTATTGGGTGATAAACCAGGGTAGCATTTGCCAGTAAGTTATTAGTGACATTATTATATAAGCGGTTAATATTACTGGCGACCGCGCTACTATTTACGTTGGTCCCGATAGATGCCCAGTCTACCTCACCATTAGGTAAATAAGCCGGCGGCGCATTTGGCGGTGTTAACGCGGCGCTGGAAAAATCATAAGGTACCATGTCATCAGTTGAGGAAAGAAACGTACCGGAAAGAGAAAGACTGAATTTATTATCTGCTGTATGGGTTTCAAGCGAAAATCTTAATGAACCATCATCATCCGAACCTTTGTGCCTTTGAATATTACCATTATCTCTCAGGCTTCCGCTGAAGAGGTAACTTGTATTCTTGTTTCCGCCGGAGTAAGAAAGATCTGCATTGGTAGTGGCAGCATAATTACCTAAAAACACTTTTTGCCAGTCTATATCCCTGCTTGCCGGCCAGGTACCATTTAAATCCAGGTCGCCCGATCCAACTGTAAGTCCATCATTTTTTATCGCTTCGCTCCGCAGCATCATGTATTGTTGCGTATTAAGTAATTTCGTCATTTCACCATTTACTGATACACCTGAATATACATTGGCAGAAAGGGACGCGTCGCCCTCTTTAGCTTTTTTGGTGGTGATTAGAATTACGCCGTAAGCACCCGATGATCCATAAATTGCTGTGGCATCGATATCTTTTAAAACGTCCACGCTTTCGATATCGTTTGGGTTTAAATAGTTTAATCCATTGCCACCTTCTAAAAAATTAGCAGTTCCATTAGTGCTGGTGGATAAAGGCAATGTGCTTCCCGGGTATCTCACGCCATCAACTATTATTAAAGGTTGTGTCGCCCCGAAATGAAAGTTAGCGCTCCCGCGTAGGTTGACAGTAACCGCCCCGCCGGGCTGACCGGTAACCTGTTGAATGAATAAACCGGGTACCACTCCCTGTAGCGCTTCCAGGACGTTAGTAACCGGATTTTTTTCTATGTCTTTTGCCGTTATAGTGGTTATGTCACCCGCATTTAACCGTTTGGATGTGGTGCCATAGGCCGTTACCTGCACCTGGTCGAGCGAAGAAGTTGAAGCAGACAGATTAACAGTTAGAGCCGGTTCCAAAGGCTTTAATTTTGCCTGGTCGAGGGCGTTTTTGGTTACGGTAACATCCTGCGTTAAATAACCCACATATTTTATGTTTATTATATCGCCCTCCGCTACCGAAAGAGAAAATATTCCCTTAGCGTTAGTAACTGATCGTTTACTCGTACGCTTATCAATAATAGTAGCTCCTGGCAATGGCCTGCTTTCATTATCAGCTACAAAACCTGTAATATCCGTTTCGTTATCAGTAAAAGTTTCTTCATGTTCTATTATTTTTTCTTTAATTAATACCGCTTTATCCTCCACTTTGTAGGATAATGGCTGGTTAGTGAAACAAATAGCCAATACATCCTCAATGTCAGCATTTTTAACATTTATCGTTACGGGGTTGGCGATTTTTAGCAAGCGGTTACTATATAAAAAGTCGTATCCGCTTTGGGTCCTGATCTCGTTAAGGATTTGTCCCAGTGGTGCATTGGTAACATTCAAGGTAATTTTTTGCGCGAACGAACTTGCACTTACATGCATTATAGATAAAGTAAGAATTGTTACAATCAATTTCATAACAAGCAAGGGTTTGTATAAGGCATGGCGATTGTTTCCACACCCGGAATGTAAGTTTAAATTCATAAATTTGAATTGTTGGGTTTATTAGTTAAACATTGTATCAGAGTCAATTTTAAATCCGACTTATCGGAAAGGTAAGCCCGACATACAGCCAAGGGTGCGTCCAACACCTTTGGCTTTTTATAAGGCTTAATTGAGTGGCATTATTATTTCGTAACAGTAACCCTCCTTCCTTCAGTTTTAAAATGAATATCTCCATTGAATTCAAGCATTTTTAATATAGCAGAAAGGTTTCTGGCCCGGGAGATTTTGCCGGAAAAAGTTAATTGAGGATCAGGCTTTACCTGGTAAACAACGTCAATATTGTACCACCTCGAGACTTTGCTCATGATACTTTCAATATTTTCATTGAATTTAAAATAACCATTTTTCCAGGCAGTCACTTCCTCTAAGTCAACGTTACCGATAACTGATATGGAGGATTGACTAACCTGAGCTTGCTGACCTGGCGTAAGTCTTATAGTTTGTTCATGATCCGAGACCTTTACAGAACCTTCTAAAAGTGTTGTTTTCATCATCTTTTCATCCGCGTAGGCCATAACGTCGAAATGGGTTCCCAAAACTTCCACCATTTGGCCCTGACTAATTACCCTGAACGGCATAGTTTTGTTATGAGTGATCTCAAAGTAGGCCTCGCCTTTTAAAGCTATCTTTCTTTGATTCCCTGTAAATCTTGTTGGATAAGTGATGCTTGATAATGCGTTCAGAAAGACGACGGATCCATCCGGTAATTTGACCTGCCACTGGCCACCGGCAGGAGCCTCAACGGTATTATATTGAGGAGAGGAATCGTTGTCGATTGCGTCCTCTGTCGGTTCATATACCAATTGTCCGTTGGCGGATTTGGTGATTTTTATTCCTTTTTGTACAGCTACCTGGCCTTTCAGGGCATCGGTTAAACTAATCCTTTGTCCGTTGGCAAGAATTAAAATTGCATTGTTACTGCCGGGCTTGATTATATTTTGAGCAGACTGTTGATTTTTATCATTTTGGAGATTACGGTGATAAATGAAAAACACTGCTGAAAGAAAAATAAGAACAACCGCAGCCGCAGCTACACGGTACCAATATTGTGAAAGCTTAAGCACACCGGGCTGAAGTTTTCCTGTTGCAATATGATTATGCAATTTTTGGTATAAAGCCTCTCTAAGCACTATCCGGTCGGCGTCCTCCAGCCTGGATGTGTAATCTTTCCGAAGACCGAATGCCTCGTAATACGCATCCAGAAATATAATTTCCTCCGGTGTCGCATTTCCTGCCTGATATTTTTCAAGTATTTTAAAAAACTGTTCTTTTTTTAACCGATCCATGTAATGGAATTTATATACACGTATCAGTAAAGTGTTTTTTCGCCCAGTCGATTATTAAAAAAATATAAAAAAGTTGAAAAAAACTATTTTCCGGATATAAACAGGAAGATATTTAATAATAAAATACCGGTTTTAAGTTTTGCCAGTGCCCGGCCCAGATGATTTCTTACTGTTTTTGGTGAGATATTGAGTCTTTTAGAAATTTCATCGGGGCTTAATCCTTCTTTATAGCGCATATTTAAAATAATTCGCTGTTGTTCGGGTAAAGCATTGATCAGGGCATTATAAGCGTTTGACAGTTCTTTTCTGAGGAGGCCGGCATCAGTATCGTCGCCATAGCTTTCCAGTTCCGCGAAAATTTCAGGAAAGGGGACAAAACGATTTTCCTTCTTCAGAGTATTGAATACCTGATTTTTTGTTACTGTAGTCAGCCATGCAGGGAGATTTTTAATTCCAAGCGTATCTGCTTTAAACCACAAGGAGGCAAACACTTCCTGAACTACATCTTTAGCCTGATCAGGATCGCCGAGGCGCTTGAATGCTTCATCGAGAACAGTTGACCAGTACTTTTCATACAAAGCCCTAAAGGCAGAGTGACTGCCGCTACCTAAGGCCAATAACAGTTCACTATCCTCTTTACTATGTTTTTTTCCTGCAAGCATTTATTGGTATGCAATTTACAAAAATTTAAATTTGAATATGCGATTTTACCGACCGAATGAAAGCTATTGAGGATAAAATCAAAAAGGACACGGGTTTTTATTAATTACCCCTGGCATTAGCTTTGAAAAAGATCGATACTATAAAACCAAAAAGAAAAGTCAGGAAAATTGCTAACACTTTACAGAGCCCATCAGAAAGATAGAAAAACTACCTGAAAAATATAATACTTTCGACGTTACAAGTAAACTGTTAAACAGTGACGACGATCCAGAACCGCAGTTTGATTTTTTATTTTCAAAAACAACTTGTTAAAATTTTTATTCTAAACAATGGAGTATGCTCAAAGGAGTTGGTATTAATGATTTTAACCTTGATAATATCAGAGATACGCCCTGTTAGGGTATTACAACCAATGTTATCGTTTTAAATTTAAACAGGCACAAAAAATCAGACTATGGCACTAGTAAAAGCTTACGCTGCACAAGCAGCAGACAAACCACTTACTCCGTTTTCGTTTGAGCGTCCTGAACCAGGCGCGGAAGATGTTGAGATAAAAATTTTATACTGTGGTGTTTGTCACTCCGATATCCATACCGCCCGAAATGAGTGGGGAGGGACAGTTTATCCGGTTGTACCCGGGCATGAAATCGTAGGTAAGGTTACCCGTGTTGGTGTCAATGTAACCCGCTTCAAGGAAGGCGATACCGTCGGAGTCGGCTGTTTTGTAGATTCTTGTATGCACTGCTCGAATTGCAACAACGATTTGGAGCAATATTGCGAGAACGGCAATACACAAACCTACAATTCATTAACTCAAGATAAAAAGACGATTACTTTAGGCGGTTATTCCAGCCATATTACCGTTACTCAGCATTTTGTTCTGTCCATAGCGGATAATTTGCCTCTGGAAAAAGTTGCACCGCTTTTATGTGCAGGTATTACAACCTATTCTCCATTGCGTCATTGGGGAATAAAAGCCGGGGATAAGGTTGCAGTAGTTGGGCTTGGAGGATTAGGTCACATGGCTGTGAAGTTAGCTGCTTCAATGGGTTCAGAGGTGACTATGTTAAGCCGTTCAAAAAATAAAGAGAAAGATGCGACCGAGTTAGGCGCAAAACATTTCAAACTTACTACAGACAAAGATACAATGACCGAGTTGGCGAATACTTTCGATTTTATTTTGGATACCGTTTCTGCTCTACATGACTATAATGAGTATTTGGGCCTTTTGAAAACCGATGGGGTCATGATTATCGTTGGTGCACCGCCAGAGCCCACACCCGTTTCGGCTTTCCCGTTCATTTTGGGAAGGCGCAGCTTAGTAGGCTCTTTGGTTGGTGGTATCAAGGAAACCCAGGAAATGTTAGACTATTGCGCAGAGCACAATATTACTTCAGATGTAGAGGTTATCAGCATCGATAAAATAAACGAAGCATATGAACGTACCATTTCCGGAGACGTACATTACCGCTTCGTAATTGAAATGGCGACTTTATGACAATCAAAAAAGCTCTCTGCAATCTGTCAGGGAGCTTTTAATAATTAGAAATAAAATAGAACTCAAGCATCACTAAGCTTACCAAGACCTAAATTCTAGCATTCTTTTCAGTTCGATCAATACGCGATGTCTTCTCAGCAGGCAGCGCTGCTGTCTTCCGGCTGCTATTAGGTAGGCAACAAACATTTTGTTCGTTTGGCACGTCTGTTAATCTTAATATTGCAAAATATATTTATTTTGCAAATAACATCTGGATATTTAATTGCTAATATTGCTATGGTTTACATTGCGTTGAGATACGTAATATATGGGTACACCCGTCAATACAATAATTAATCCGGGCCAGGTAAACTCGGGTTTATATATTATTAATGACGCGCAAAAGCTTAAACCCATTATTATATAAACCGCAGGCAATATTGGATAGCCGAATGCTTTGTATGGTCGCTCTGCATCAGGATGTTTAGCTCTTAATACATAAATGCCAATTATAGTGAGTACATAAAACAAAACTACTACGAAGGAAATCATATCCAGTAAATCACCGTATTTTCCGCTTAAACACAAAATAGAAGCTACCAAGCACTGTATCCATAATCCAAACTCCGGTACCGAGAACTTGTTGAGCTCGCCTGTTTTTTTGAAGAAGAGGCGGTCCTTTGCCATCGTGTAGTACACTCTTGCCCCGGCCATTATTAATCCGTTGTTGCAACCGAAAGTTGATATCATTATCATCAACGCAATAATAACAGTTCCTACATTACCTAGAATAGCTTTAGCCGCAGATACAGCCACCCTGTCCTTTGGCGCAGTGGCAATATCATGCAATGGCAAAACTGAGCTATACACAATATTTGCTGATACATAGATTAACGTTACTATCAGCGTTCCAAAGAACAAACTTAAGGCAATATCCCTTTTTGGATTGCGCATTTCACCTGCTATGAATGTTACATTATTCCAAGCATCACTGCTAAATATAGATCCCACCATTGCTGCAGCTATTGCACCTAACGCTGCCCCGAACGTGTATTGCGAAAATTTACCATTCGTATTTAACTTTTGTAAATGCCATGCATCGTTCCAGTTTGCATGCCATATATCGCCTTTCAGCATAATAAATCCGAAGATGATTAACCCAAACAAACTGAACAGCTTGGTAAGTGTGAAGGTGTTTTGAATAATTTTACCGCTCTTTACACCGCGGGTATTAACAAAAGTGAGCAATATAATCAGCAAAATAGAAACGATTTGTGCCGCGTTAATCGTGAAAGCCTTCGCCACACCAACATCGTCCACACCGATTTGCAGTTTCCATAATATATGGTCTTCACTAAAAGCTGGTATTAAGTAAGCGGCAAATTTTGAAAACGCAACTCCAACTGCCGCTATAGTACCGGTTTGGATCACCGCGAAAAAGCTCCAACCATATAAAAATGCAACAAGTTTATTGTAAGCTTCCTTTAAGTAAACATATTGTCCTCCGGCATTTGGATACATCGCACTTAGCTCCCCATAGCTTAAGGCCGCGGTTAGTGTCATAAATCCTGTAATTATCCAGATGGCGATCAGCCAGCCAACCGATCCTACATTCCGGGTAATATCAGCGCTTACAATAAAGATCCCCGAACCGATCATTGATCCGGCCACGACCATTGTGCCGTCGAGTAGATTTAGTGAATGTTTCAGATTATTATTATCATTGCTTTTGTATTTAATTTCTTTCATATCTTCTGTAATTCCAGTTTGTTTCATCAATGAATAATTGTGCTTGTTAAATAACATTTAAAAGGTTTTCAATATCAAACGCTACTTAAGCAAATAGTTCTGGCACTGTCGCTAAATCTAAAGTGGGAAAGGTTTAACAAACTATTATTCAGCAATTTATTTCGCATTCACAATCATGAAATCTAATTCAAAAAAGATGTAAAATCATTTGCTTAAGATTCATGAGATAGCTTGTATCCTATAATTTGTTCAGCTTTAAACAAACCAATAAACAAATAACCTGCATTTTGGAAACCCGAACGGTACGGAAACGTAATCTGCACTTACATGGTAGCATGCAATGGCGGTAAAAGCGCTACACATAAAAAATTAGGTATCAATTTCGAATTACATCAGGAAGAGCAGCTTTGGGTCGGCGATGTAGAAGTTGAAGGTTTAAAGCCTGATGCCTGGTACAACTGGCTTAGTCCAAAATTTGGTCTTGCGTTTGCTTTGTTCCCATTTAAAAATAGTAATAGCTGGCAGTTGCAGGCTGTAATGCCGCCGGATGCAGATGGTAATATTCCAACGCCAACATTGGAAAGCTTTAACCAGCTTTTTAAAGAACGTACGCAGATCGATGGCGTTACATTTACCAATAGTTCTTGGCAATCTATCTACCGGGTTAATATCCGCCGGGCCGAGCGGTATCGCGTGGGAAACGCTTTTATAGCAAGCGGTGCTTGCCACG
>Ga0302315_10004445_pt1 | contig 12225 bp, 13 predicted proteins | sample III_Palsa_N3_1_FD_200532 | JGI IMG/M metagenome (GOLD analysis project Ga0302315, IMG submission 200532) | Peat permafrost microbial communities from Stordalen Mire near Abisko, Sweden - III_Palsa_N3_1 | ecosystem: Environmental > Terrestrial > Soil > Palsa > Peat permafrost | place: Sweden... | reverse complement strand
GAGATACCCCGGGGCAGAGAAATCAAAGGCCAGTGTAAATCTGGAAGGGCGCCCAGTAAAAAGGCTTGCGAAAGCTGCTTTGAGAATGTAACAAAGCGAGCTTGGCGCTCCGCAGCGCAGCATCCGGGCTCCGCCCATCATGAAGGCCCTCATACATCCCATCCATCAGCTGCGCCGTCGAATCGTCACTCGCCTCCCACAATGCGCCAATCACATTGTGGGCCCCGGCCCGCAGAAATGCCCAGGAAAGCCCAACCAGGCCCTCGCCCGCGTAAGCGCGTATGCCGCTGCCATAGCACGCCGAAATCGTCACCAATCGCGCGTCAATGGGATGCCGCATCACTTCGCGAGCATACAGCTTGAACGAGTCCTGAGCGTCTTCCCCAGCCGGGCCTTTTGCTCCTGCTTGTGACCGGGGATCTGTCTTAGTTGGATCAGCCTTCGAAAGAATGATCGCCGAATCCAGCGGATCGGTCCGGCTCGCCACGCCATGCGACACAAAATGAATATACGAAAATTGCCTCGGACTGCTGGTCAGATACGCAGCCGGAGTAGCTTCTTTTCGCCCGAACACAACTTCATCGGCTGAAGCAAAATGTTTTCCGATTTGCGTCATCTCCTGCGCGGCATAGCGCAGCTCAGGATAGTTCTCGTTGGGAGAAACCGGATTGCCTATCAATAAGAGCTTCCCGCGTGCAACACTTCCAGCCTTGACTTCAGCGTTGACGGCCGTTCCGCGTTCCGTCTTCGCCGCCGCCACCATGGCCAGAGATGGACCAGCGATCAGAGTCGCATCCTCAATCCAGTAATGCGGCGCCTGCCCAGCGTTATCAGTTGAATTCGCAGCAGGCACCATCAGCGTCTCAAAATTCAACAGGCTCAACGGACCATCCGCCAGGATCATCACCGGAACGCCAGGACGAATCAGTTTCGCCGCCGGGGCCACCAGCATGTGATACAGCTCCTGCCCGGTGGAGCTTGCCGTGATCAGAGGATCACCAGGGTTCAGCAAAGCCTTGCGGTAGCCATCGAGCAGAGGAGTTATCTCCTTCTGCGCTGGCAACGTAAATAACTCGGTCTTCTCCGGAGTAATCGCCCAAAGATACGACTGCCACGTCCCCAGCCAGTAAAACAAAAGCGTAGCCCCGGCCTTCCGAGCCACTGCCCGCGGCGAGATGGACACCGGATGAAAAGACCCTTTCTTCATCGCCACTCCGAGCCCCTGCGACAGCGTCCGCGCCCGGCTCTGATCCGCCGTGATCAGAGCCTCTTCCGTCTTGCCCTGTTCAACCAGGAAGTGGATGTAATCGTCATAGATACGCGTGGCGTTGGCAAAAAATGAAAAGGTAGTGTCCTCATTTCTCAGTTGGTCCCGCGCACCTTCAAACGTAGCCAGGGCTTCCTTGTACATGCTCTCTGCTTCGACGGGACGGCCTTCCACCTCATACAGTCGAGCCAGCTGATGCTCGGCGTCCAGCCGCATCCATGTCTGACTCGCAGAATCGCGTTCGACAGTCCTGAATCGTTCTTCGGCCTGCTGGTCCTCTCGGCGCCCGGCGGCTATCTCGCCCTCCGCCAACTCGATGTCCAAAGCATCGATGCGGTTTTTGTTCACCTGAAGCAATGGAGTTACTTGATCCACGTAGCGCTTGGCGTCGTCGAACTTCCCAGCCTGGATTGAAACTTGGGCCAGGTCTTCCAATGCAGTAATGATGCGCGCCTTGCTATTGATTTGATTCGCAAACTCAAGAGCCTTAAGGTGGGCCTGCAAAGCAAGGGCTGGATTGTCAGTGCTTTCATAGACGTGTCCCAGATCCGTAATCCAGTCGATAGCCTCGCCGGAATCTCCAAGCGCAACGGCGCCTTCCTCGGCCTCCTTGAACATTTCCAGGGCCTTCTCATTGTCACCGAGTTCGTAATACGCCCATCCAAGATTTCCCTGATTGCTGACCAAAATGTCCCTGGCACTGAGTTGGTTCGCGATGCTATTGGAGGCTTGCGACCAACTGATCGCTTCATCGATGCGATCCCTGAGGAGGGAGTCATAGCCAAGATTCATGAGGGCAGTCGCTTCATCCATCCGCTGACTGAATTTGCGCGCCAAAGATAACTCTTGCGAGAAATACTGGCGGCCCAACTCGAGCTGACCGCGCTCGAGAGCCAATCCTCCGCGCGCAAGCAACAGCCCGCCGCAGGTTACAACTTCTGTATTCGAGCAAAGCCTGTCCGCCTGCAGCAATGCAGAGTCAGCCTCCTGATACTGATGCAGATGCGAGTGCGCTCGTCCCAAAAGGGCAAGCCGATGAATAGTCATCTCTGAGTCGCTGCCTGCAGGCAACGGGGGAGAGACAATCGAAAGAAGTTCTTCATCTCTCTCGCGCCAGGCGGCTGATTCCCCTTCCAGAATTCGAAATCTGGCTGCCCATCGAGGATCCGACTTATTGAACGCGTCGGCTAAGTGCGCACACAATTCCTGGCTCTGTTGCAGTTGGCCGTGCTGAAAAAGCATAGAGGCGCGATTGAATTCAGCTTCAGGCCCAGGCCCGGGACGGCAACTCATCGGGACCAACAGAGCTAATGAGAGGACGGTGGTGGTGGCGGCGTGACTGTTTTTCCGGTCCCGTTTGCCACGAGCGGGGCCGCCTTCAGCTTTGCGTCGATCGGGCAGCCCAGTTGGAAGTCGATCATCGTCAATTCGAAGGCGGTTAAGTCCACGTCGCGCGGGTTCGTCTTCGAATACACGTGTCTCAGACGCAGGACCGCGAGATAGATTGTTCCGAAATGAGGAATGTGAATCACGTGACCAAACCTGCGTCCAGGGAAAGAGCCCTCGGCCTGGTTGACCAATGAGCATTCGACTATCTCCTCACCGCCGGCGCTTGCTCCGAATCTCTCTGGAACAAGATTAAACCGCTCCCGCAACTCCGCAAAAGGGTTCGGATAACCATTTTCAAGATCGCGGATCCGCGCATGCTGTTGCGACACTCGAGCTGCAAAGCCGGAGCTCTTCGTGTAAGGCGCGTCGTTATCGGGCCTTTCCCCGCAAATGTTGAGATCAAGATCCAGCTCGACCTTGTGTCCGGCAATGCGAAGGTTTTCGAAACGTGTGCCCAGGAATGTGATCGAAGGAACGCTGCAGCGAAGGGGGTGTTCAGTTGAAATCTGTCCGACCACGCGGTCCGCAGTCACCACATCCAGCACATTCAGGCCCTCGATCACCGATGTCACTAGGGTGCTGTGACCATGCCCCGGCTTCAGGTCGCGATTGCCCGCCACTTGCGTGTACGCAGAAGCAAAGGAGAGGACCGATTCCACCCGAAAGCCACAGGATCGTTGAGCCAGATATCCGCCCTCCACGGGAAGCTTTACGAAGGCCTGGGGGTGGATCTCCTGCCTGAGCGGTAGTCGCAGCTCGCCTTCAAACGCAGCAGCTTGCGCGTCGTAATAATGGTACGGCTCAAGAATTTCGGTCATCGCGAATCTCGCTTTCTTGCTGTGGCCATCTCAGTTAGTCAAATGAATATCGAAGATATGCCGCTCGATCTCCGTTCGCTGCCCAGCGGCAGCAACCCCGGAGACCACCAGCGCATATGCTCCCTGCCGCAATCCCGCGCCGGGAATCATCAGCGACAACGTATCTCCATCCGCTCCGCTCGAAGCAGCGGAGATATTGTGAGTCCACGCAAGTTTACCTTCAGGATCGTATAAGTCAACTACATATGTGCTGAACGCCGACTGTTCCGGCAATTCCACTTGAAGTACCACTCCCTGCTTGCTGACCGCTTCCACAGCCGTGCGGCTGCCGCCGCGAGTGCCGGCACGAAGAGTAATCGAAGACATCAACCGCGGTTCCGTCGCAGCCAACCGCAGCGCCGGATACGTGATCAGGTTCTGATAGCCGACAACTACCAGCAGCGCCGCAAACACAGGCCCGGCAATCAAAGGCGAGACAAACAGCGGACGCAACCAACCCATCCAATCCCGCTTCTTGTCACCCTTCTCGCCCGGCTCCTTCGTGTCGAATCCGGCCGTCTCCGCCAGGGAGACGGGTTTCGCCTCGACAAGCTCAGGCAATTGCTCCTTGGCTTCATGGACAAACGAGGAGGCCGCGCGAATATCGAAGGCGCACTCAGGACAATCGAACATGTGCTCCTCAAAAGCGTCGCGCAAATCCGGCGTAAGCTCATCAAGCAGGTATTTCTCCGCCGCCATTTGTTCTATTGCTTCGCTGTGATTCATGTCTGCACCGATCTAATCCCTTTTGTTTAAGTGGCCGTGGCATACCGGTCATTGAAGTAGTGCGCTGCCCCGCTTAATCGTTTCAGCTTCATTACGAATTCATTCCCAGAGGAACCTGGTTGCCCATCCGCTTCAAATACTCCGCTTTGAACTCTTGCTTCGCCCGGTGCAGCAGCACCCGCAGATACTCGCGGTCCACGCCAAACTCGCGGCAAACATCGTCGCGATCTCGCTCGTCGAGAAACACAGCTTTCAGCAATCGACGATCACGGGGAGGCATATCCAGCAAAATCTCCCGTACCTTCACTTTCAGCTCTTTGCTCGCGGCCAGGTCCAGCGCATCGGCGCCGGTGGCCTGCGGTTCGGCAGCACCTTCTTCATCGAGCGAATCGCTGCGCGAAGACGACCGGTAATGCTCAAAGAGCACATTGTTGCAAACCGTGTTGACGAAAGCACCAAGCCTCTCCGGCTGCCGCAGCGTGCCGGGACTGCGCAGTGCCTTGAACACCCGAACAAACGTCTCCTGGCGCACGTCTTCCACCGCCTGCGGCGATTGCAGGCGCGAGCGCAGTTTCAATTGCAGCAGCGCAGTGAAGTAGTCGACAAAATGCTTCTGCGTAGGCTGATCTCCAGCGCAAAGACTGTCGACGTAAGTCGCATCGAACGAGCAAAATTGCAAGACGGGCTCCGCGTACCGGACAGGCCGCAAGTATAGCATCGCCGCAGTTTGCGCTATATGTGTCGAACCAGACGTGGCAACACGCCGCTCTCGCTCGAACTGCGCCGCGCACGTGTGCCGCCTGCGGTCGAAGGCATGCCTTCCCCGCGCTTCTCGAATGGATTCATGGCTCATTGCATCTGCCTCCACTATCGGGTACTTGGTTTTGAAAGAGGCGCCTCCAGCAAAGAGATGGCGCCAGTTTTTGCCAGACCGTGGGACAGTAGGCCAAGCCAGCCGTTCGAAGCGAATACCGCAAGCGGCAGAGAGAACCAAAGGCAAACGCCGTAAAAATGATGGACGATTCGGCGCAATGTGTTCGACAGGAGCTTCGTTCGGAGCCGTGCGCTAAGCAGCGCACCCAGCTCGGGGATCCGATCGCGCTCGGCCTTGGCCGTCAGGCGTAACAGCCTTGCGTCCATTGCCGATCGACGTGAAAACCGCCAATAAGAGTAGTTCCCATGCATCGCGATCCCATTCCGAGGAAACTTCAAACGGAGCTCGTCAGGTTGAACAAGCCCCGTCTGTTCTGAGGGAGAGTTGTTCGTCCAATCGCCGATTACCGCGTCGATCCGGGGCTGCGGGAGATCCCGTGAGGGTAAGACTTGCAAACCCTCGAAATGCCCAGATTCAGAGGTAATCGGCATGGACACGTCTGGTAGTGGCGAGCAGGAGCAATTCGTTTCAAGAAAAAAGGAAAAAGATTTTCAAGCCCTCCCGCTTTTTGCCAGGGAGCACTTCGCAGAACGCTCTCCGACCCAGACCGGTGTCCAACTTCCCGGAATACCAAGACTCATGAAGTACGGCAGATATACTGTTCGTTAACCGGAAATCAACTGCCTCATCCGCTTTGCGAAAGCCCCGCTTCTCCGGCTCTATCCCCGCTAGCCAACCTAAATTCCTGGAGACTTCATGACGTATTCTCGGTTACTCGCCGTCGCCCTGTTGCCCACCCTCATCTATCCGCCACAGTTCGCATTAGCCCAGGAGAAAGGTGACAACGCGAAATCCGGGTCCAAGCTCGATGCTCAACTGGATGGCTACTCCCGCACCGCCTCCGAGACCGAGCGCCAATGGGAAGAGAAATTTCGCGCCCTGCCCGTCCCCGACACCATCCGCGAGAACATGCGCCGCCTCTCGGCGCGCCCCCACCACGTCGGCTCGCCTTATGACAAAGACAATGCGGAGTGGATGCTGGGCAAATTCAAGGAGTGGGGCTTCGACGCACAGATCGAGAGCTTCTACGTCCTCTTTCCCACCCCCAGGGAGCGCCTGGTGCAACTCCTCGATGGATCAGGCACGGTCAAATTCACAGCTTCCCTCCAGGAGCCAGCAATCCCCGAAGACCCAACCTCCAGCCAGACCGCCGAGCAGCTTCCGACTTATAACGCCTACTCCGCCGACGGCGACGTCACCGGCCCACTCGTCTACGTGAACTACGGCACGCGCGAAGATTACGAGGAACTCGACCGCCTCGGCATCTCCGTCAAAGGCGCAGTTGTCATCGCTCGCTACGGCGGAGCCTGGCGCGGCATCAAGCCCAAGGTCGCCGCGGAACACGGTGCAGTCGGCTGCATCATCTACTCCGACCCAGCCAACGACGGTTACGGCGTCGCCGATTCCTATCCCAAAGGCGCCGGCCGTCCCAAGGATGGCGTTCAGCGCGGCGGCGTCAACGACACCGACTATCCCGGCGACCCGCTCACACCCGGCGTCGGAGCCACCAAAGACGCCAAGCGCATCGCCCTCAAAGACTCGCCCATCATCACCAAGATCCCCGTCCTGCCAATCTCTTATGCCGACGCAACCCCGATCCTCTCCGCGATCACTGGCCGCGTCGCTCCCGCAACCTGGCGCGGCGGCCTGCCCCTCACCTATCACCTGGGTCAGGGCGAAGGTACCTCAGAGCCGGCAAGCACAGCTAAAGTCCATCTCAAGATGTTCTCCAACTGGGACACCAAAACCCTCTACGACGTCATCGCCAAAATCCCCGGCAGCACCGAACCCGACGAGTGGGTCATTCGCGGCAACCATCACGACGCCTGGGTCAACGGAGCCGACGATCCCATCTCCGGTGCCTCCGCCGAACTCGAAGAAGCTCGCTCGCTCGGCGAGCTGGTAAAGCAAGGCTGGAAGCCCCGCCGCACCATCGTTTACTGCGTCTGGGACGGCGAAGAACCCGGCCTCCTCGGGTCCACTGAATGGGTCGAGACTCACGTCGAAGAGCTGAAGAAAAAAGCCGTCATGTACCTCAACAGTGACTCAACCGGCCGCGGATACCTCTTTCTCGAAGGCTCCCACGGTCTCGAACACTTCATCAACGGAGTTGCCGCCGACGTCAAAGACCCCGAAAAGGGAATCTCCGTCCTCGAGCGTACCCGCCTGCAGGAGATCGCCCGTGCCCGTGGCGCAGACCGCACCGAAGCCCGCTCCCGCGCCGACCTGAGAATCGGCGCTCTCGGTGACGGCTCCGACTACACCCCGTTCCTCGATTTCGCCGGTATCCCCGCCCTCGACCTCGGCTTCGGCGGCGAAGACCGCGGCAGCGAGTACCACTCCATCTACGACGATTTCTACTGGTACACCCATTTCGCTGACACCAGCTTCGTCTACGGCCGTGCCCTAGCCCAGGTCGCCGGCTCTGCAGTTATGCGCATGGCTGATGCCGAGTTGCTGCCCTACAACTTCAACAACACCGCCGACACGGTTTCAACCTACGTGACCGAAGTGAAAAATCTCCTCAAAACCGAGCAGGACGATATCGCGGAGAAAAACAAGGAGATCGACGAAGGCGTCTTCGATGCCACCAGCGACCCCAAGAATCCCATCGCCGCCCCCAAACGCGAAACTCCGCCGCCCTTCCTCAACTTCGCCCCACTCGAGAACGGCTCAACCGAGCTGACCGCAAGCGCCAAAGAGTATCAGAAGACAGTCAAAGCCGCGCAAGCCAACGGCGGAGCTTCTCTCGACGGCAACGGCATCGATCAAGTCAACCAGCTTCTGCTCCAGACCGAGCGCGCCTACCTGAGTTCAGCCGGCCTTCCCGGCCGCAACTGGTTCAAGCATCAGCTCTACGCCCCAGGCGCCTACACCGGCTACGGCGTAAAAACCCTTCCCGCAGTCCGCGAAGCCATCGAACAGCGCAAATGGTCGGTAGCTGATTCGTCCACCGTAACCGTCGGCAAGGTCCTCGAAGACGAGAGCAAGGCCATCGATGCCGCAACGGAGAAACTAAAATCGCTGGTCCCGGCATCTGAGGGAACAGGCGGTAAATAACGGCCAGGCGCGGCGGAGCAGAATCCCGGCTCCGCCGCGCCAAGGGCAGCCGATCCTTTGCTTGAGGTCTTTTGTCGCCGTTTCACGCTATATCAGGTAACCGGCAATGCAGCGCAGCTGGATTCCTTCGAGGAGAATCCATCCCATGTCCTACTCATCCATGCGCAATCTTTCGTCTTCCGAATACAGCTATCGGTCAGCAAAACTCCTGCGTCGAGCAGTCCTTGTATTCGGCTTCGTTCTCGCCCTGATCCTGACATTCCTGATCGGCGCCGCTTGAGGCCGGCGATAACAAAATGAGCATTCTCAGAGGCTTGTCATCCTGAGCGAAGCGAAGGACCCGCTTCGCCCTGGCAAAGCCTCCGTACTCAGCCCTCACACCAGAAACGGATTCCGTCGCTTTTCCTCACCAATCGTCGTAATCGGACCGTGCCCGGGCAGCACGCACGTATCCTCAGGCAACACCATCAACCGATGATGGATCGACTCCAGAATCTGCTTGGAATTCCCTCCGGGCAGATCCGTCCTGCCAATACTTCCAGCGAACAACGTATCTCCCGCCACCAGTAGCTCCAGCGGTTTGAAGTAGAGGCAGACACTCCCCTGCGTGTGTCCCGGCGTGAACAGCACCTGCGCGGGGTAATGCTTCAGACCAACCCTCTGCCCGTCCTTGAGATTATCATCCGGCGGCGCCGTCTCCGGCGTCTCCATCCCCAGCCAACCGGCCTGCGTCTCCATCATCTGCAAGAGAGGCAAGTCATGTTCGTTCAGCAGGATAGGTGCGCCCGTCAGCCGCTTCAGCCGCAGGGCGCCTCCAATGTGGTCGATGTGCGCATGTGTAATCAGGATCTGCGTCAGCTTGAGCCCAAGCTCAGTGAGCCGCCGCTGTATGCGTGAAATTTCCGCGCCAGGGTCGATGACAATCGCCTCGTGGGTCGTTGGATCGCCAAGAATCATGCAGTTGCACTGCAATGGACCGACAGGGAAAGTCTCTAGAATGGGCTTCTCAGTGGCCATGGAGTGATTGTAGGGCAGGGAATCGCGATCCGAGATATTTCCGGACGCGAAAAAAGGCAGACCGTCAGATCTGCCTTCAGGAAATCAGAATTCTCCGTAAATGTTTTATTTGCCGGGCTTGGCAGGCGCTGAAACCGGAGCGGAACCCTTCATCCCCGAGAACACGGAATTGCTCGTCCCCGAAGAGCGCAGATAAAGAATCGTCAGAGAAAGCGACGTAATCATGAACAGCGCCGCCGCCCAGGCCGTCATCTTGGTAAGCAGGTTGGCGGCGGCGCGTGGGCCAAAAGCCGTCTGCGAACCCTGTCCGCCAAACGTACCAGCAAGATCCGCACTTTTGCCCTGTTGCAGCAGAACGACGCCAATCAGGAAGAAGCACACGATCACGTGAATCACGATTACTGTATAGAGCAAATAGTGCATTCAATTACTGCTTTCTCAAGCCTCGTTTACTGAACCATCTCTGGCGGTTTCGCCAACAGGAGCCCAGCTACGGGAGATTGTATGGTGCGGAGGAGGGGACTTGAACCCCTATGCCTTGCGGCGCAAGCACCTCAAGCTTGTGCGTCTGCCAATTTCGCCACCTCCGCACAGGGGCAACCATCGAAGTATACCAAAGGTACGACCCTCACGGAAGGACGTGCGCCTCCGAATCACCCTGATCTTTGAAACAGCCTCTCGTCCCACATGACCGTCTCCGGATTCGAATGCGTGATAGACGCAAACTCTTCATGCGCCGGATTCAGCAGCACATTCGACTCGCGTCCCCCGGTCACCAGCGACGGAACCATCAACGCAGCGCTGCGAGCCTCATCCAGCCAGCGATCCCCGAAATCCTTGCTGACCTTCTGACTCGGATTGTCCCAGCCGGTCAGATCCGAAGCCGCAACGCGTTCCATTGAAACTCCCTCTGGGATTTCGATCTCAACCACGCCATGCGTTTGCGGTATGCGCCCGATATTCGCGTGCGCCAGCACCTCGAGAATCGCGCCGGCGTAGGTCTCAGCCGCGTAGAGGACTCCACGGCCGGGAGAGTTCCACCGTCCGCCATAGAGCCGCGCCCCGGTTGAATCAAATACGGGAAAACGAGCATCGGCAATGCGAAAACACCGGATCGAGGCCAATAGCGTCAGGCCGGGATGCCGTAGAAAATCTTGTTCAGCAACTCTTCCGCCCGCCGCGCCCCAAGCTCACTCATGGCAGCCTCCAGAGGCGATCGATCTTCAAGCTCTGGATGAGGCTTTGCCAGCCATGCCTGTGCATCTGCTCGATTACTCCAGACATATTCAGCCGCGGCGATCACCCGCGCCAGCCGCTCCGTACGCTCACTCTGGGCAGGAGTCAGCCGCGAGCGTCGTTTGTAAGTAGCCTCAGGGACGACCCGATACAGCATCGTTCTGGCTTCCTTGGCCGAAGCGCAGCCACGGCTGACCGTAAGCCGCAACGCCTGCTTGGGAAGGCCAGTCGACACCGCCACTTCGAGAGCCCGGACCGAATCAACCGCTCCGCCAAGTGTGGCCGCTCCCCCCATGACATCCGCAATGCGTTCCGTCTGCGTCATTCCAAACCTCTGGGATCATTATAGCTCTGAACAGGTATCAAGTGATACCTGTTAGCCAAATTCCGCAGAGAGGGCACTGGCCGGCCAGCTTCTCAAGCCTGCAAAGGCGGAGAAATCGCAGCCACGTCGAAGCTGCGCCGCAATACAAAGCCAAGCGCCTCGTAAACCCGGATGGCGCCGGAATTGGCCGCGAAAGTATGCAAAATCGGCGTCTCACCGCGTGCGCGAATCTTCTGCTTCACCGCCGAAACCAGAGCCCGCGCATACCCGCGTCCACGAAAGTCGGGATGCGTACAAACCGCGCTCACCTCCATATATCCCGGCATCGCGAGCCGCTCCCCGGCCATTGCAGCCAATCGCCCATCCTCGCGAATCCCGATAAAATCCCCCAACTCAATCGTCCGCGCCGCAAACGGACCCGGCTCGGTAAGCGCTGTGAGCTCCAGCATCTCAGGAACATCCGCCTCACCAAGGGGCTCAATGGCAAAGCTGCTCGTCAATTGTTCAGAAACTTCGGCGCAAACCATCTGAACGCCCTCAATGTGCCTGCGCATACGCCAACCCGCCGGCAGTTGCGGCGCAGACTCCAGAAACAAGATGGCAATTTGGTCCGGAGTGAAAAGCGTGCCCAATTCGGCATACGCTTCAGGGCTCTGATCGATCATTCCCGCCAACGGTCCAATCTCGGGCAGAAACCGGCGGGCAAGATCGCCACCCAGAGCAAAATTCGAGCGATGCGTGATCAGCGAATTCCAGATCGGATTATCCAAAGCGTATGTGAGCGTGTCGGCAGGCATGCCTTTTCGATGAATTGCCACCCCGAAAGAATCAGCTTTCGCGAGACGATCCGAGTCCAGGAATCAACCGCTCCATCCACGCCGCCAGCGCCCGCTGGTCCATATCGCCCTCTGCATGGGCCGCGTGTACATTCCTGCGATCCTGCTCCGGCCGGTTCTGGCTCAGCTTGAACTTGCCTTCAATCTTCGCAATCGCAATCCGAAAGCCCACAATCCCGCTGGTCATCGAGATGCGATAGCCAATCGGCAGCTCACTCCACTGCTCCGCATACGCCGGCTCATTGACCGCGATCAGATTCTTCAGCAGCGCATCCTTCCGCGCATGAGTTGTAGCCGGATCGTCCTTTTCGTCCTCGACAATCTCAAGCACTCCGGTTGCGTGGACCGCAATGTAATTCCAAGTCGGCACCGACTTGCGCTCCACATAAAGTGAAGGCGAAACATAACTATGCGGCCCCGAAAACACCACCAGCGTTTCCCGCCCAGCCATCGCCTTCCAATGCGGATTCGCCAGCGCAAAATGCCCCTCCAGCAATCCATGCTCGCCCTCGTTGTGAACCACCAAAGGCAGATGCGTCGCCGTCGGACGACCATCCGCGTCGGCTCCAAACAGAATG
>Ga0302315_10004443_pt1 | contig 12232 bp, 12 predicted proteins | sample III_Palsa_N3_1_FD_200532 | JGI IMG/M metagenome (GOLD analysis project Ga0302315, IMG submission 200532) | Peat permafrost microbial communities from Stordalen Mire near Abisko, Sweden - III_Palsa_N3_1 | ecosystem: Environmental > Terrestrial > Soil > Palsa > Peat permafrost | place: Sweden... | reverse complement strand
GAGAACAATCCTAATGATATGACCAATGTTTTTAAGCTACTGAGTAAGCTTACAGGCAAAGGCATAACAGTCGTGATTGCACATCACAACAGAAAGGCAGGTAGCAAACTGGGGGGCGCAGGTGATGAAATGCGAGGGTCTTCGGGTATCCTTGCTGCCGTTGAGTGCCACATAGCAATTAAGCGTCAAGCCAGAAGTCGTGCAGTCACGATAGAACAGACTAAAAACAAAATGGACGAGGAGATGAAGCCATTTAAGGTCGTAATGGAGGGCGACACTCAAAAAGGCGAGACGATAACGTTTCAGTACAAAGGCGATATGTTGCCACTAAAAACTACTGAGGAGACGTTGCGAGAGACTATTTTCACGCTTGTCGCTAACAATGACGGTGAGCTGTGCCAAGGCGATTTGCTTGTCTTGCTAGACGAGGCAAAGGTTCCTACAAACGAGCATAAATTGCGCTCGGTACTAACAGAAATGGTTAAGGCAAATGAACTTGTGATAGTGAAAGGTACTGGCAACACAAAGAACTATCGCTTAGGCTCTATGGCTCCTGACCAAGACGAGGAGACACCCGAAGCCGAATAAACTACACACCCTATGGGGGCTAGGATTCTCGGATTCAGCCCCTTTTTAGTTTGCAGCCCAATGGGCTTGCCCCATTAAACAGCCAGCAGCTCCGAGTTTAGATTAAACGATTCAGCTAGTTCTTGTAGTAAAGCGTCATCTTCCAACTGCATTGCCGTAGCCATAAGGCTGTCGTATGCTGGGAGCCAAGAGTTTTTAAGAGACCCATTAGGGTCTTTTTCATTTAAGGCTTGGAAGGCTCGTAAGTGTTGTAGAGGCGTATAAGACAATGATTGGTCGTATAAGTACACGTTATAAACCAAAAATCGCAAAAGTTGCTGTTTAAGAGTATTATCAGACGTTTTGAACAGTAGATTAGCCTTTTGGGCAAGGTCTAACAGTAGTGAGGTAGGTAGTTTATGTAGGGCTAAAACTGGACAATAGTAGGTAATAATTGTATAATTACACGTTATTATGACAAGCGATGAGACTAGACCTGACATAGGACCAGAAAATGAACCATTCCACTTATTAACATGGGACGAGGTACGTGCTGATTTTGAGATGGCACATAATATGCTGGGCGAGACATCACTAAACTCTGCGCCAAATGTTTTTGTTGGACAAGAAAGAGCAAGAACAGCTCTGGCCAACTTTATTCGCACAGCAGACGATGGAAGTGTGGCATTAATACGAGGTAGATTTGGTACTGGCAAGACAGCTTTGACTAATAAAGTGCTGTATGACATGGAATGTGAAGGAACAATAAACCGGGACGATATTGCCTACGAGTTTTCTAACACATCAGATGGTTATGTTGCTGGACAAAAAAGACGCAATCCAAGCATTGTAGTCATGGAAGAAGTCGGTCGTGGCGCAACAACCACTTACCTTAATGCAACTAGGCAAGCAATTGAACAAGGTCATATCAAGAGATTGATTGTCAATGGTGATGATACCTTAAACGACCCGCAGTTTCTTGAAGCTATTGGGGTAGCAGAAGATAAAGTCACTAGAATTGACATAGAACCACTCACTCCTAGCTTAATGAAAGAAGTGATAAGGTCACGCCTTAATTTCGCCTGGCGATATCAAAAAATTGAGCGCATAACACAACTTTATAGAAGTGACATACCAGTTATTATTAGTGAGCTCCAAAAGCTAGACGGCACTGAAAAGTATACCCAGGAAGTAATGGATAGTTTATTTGACGATGACTTTTTAAGGGCGATGGCTCCTCGTACTGAGTATCCCGTTTCTGAAGTTAGGGCTTCAATCACTTTGCTCTCTCGTATGACGCAGACACGCAATTATAAGCAATCTGCTAGGTTTGATGGCGACACCTACGTTGAACACACTAAGCAACAAAGGTCGGCAGAACTTAATAGCGCCGAGATTGAAGTGCTTCAAACTTTATCGGAGATAATAAGCGCACAGGGTGAAGACGAAACATTTCAAGCCTTGTCTGCAAAGGAACTTATGATGAAAGTTCTAGGCAACACATGGCAAGTTGATGACTTTATGGGTAGGATAAGAAACTTGCTTCACTTTGGTTATTTAAGGGCCTTTGAAATAAGTGACCTTGACGATAAAGAAGACAGACTACCTAGTGCCAGATTTATTCCAGACCAGCGGGTTTTCTTACAAGCACGATACGCACCTTACGAACTAAAACCAAGCAAACAGTTGACAGATGACTTCATAGCTGAAGGCGAAACGTTGGAAGAAAAGGCAGACCAACTTTTATCTGCTTTCTTGTACGGAACAGTTAATCGTCATACGTACCGAAGAATTGCAGCAAGGATAGTTAAAGAGCAGATGGGTAAAGAAACCTAAAACCTGTATTTTTGCTATACTTTCAACATGACACACGATACAAGAACACAGTCTATTGAAGTTCCTTCAGCCCCTAGCTTAGAAGTGCTTCGTGAACAACGTCTGGCAGAGATATTGAATCCAGACCACGCTGCATTGTTAATTGTTGACCTTCAGAATGACTTTTTATCAACCGAGGGTAAGTCAGCAGCTTTGTGGCACCAAGACGTAGCACCTATGCAAGCTGTGCTACCAAAGATTGAAACAGTTGCTAATCAGTTTTATCAAAAAGGCAGACCTGTTATTCGCACCGTTACTTATGAAGACCCAGAGCTTCGTACCGAAGCTGGGCGTGACCGATTTTTGTGGTTTGAGGACAATGACCGTGAAGGCGAAGTAGCCTGTTTGAAAGGAACATGGGGAGCTGAACTATATGTGCCAGCTCGTGATGGTGACGTAATCGTAGAAAAGGATAGGATATCTGCTTATGTCGGGACAAGACTACATGATGTTCTAGCTGAACATAGTATACAAACTTTAGTGGTTGTTGGTCTAAAGACCCAACGCTGCGTAGCCCGTACAGTACAAGATTTATCCGATAACGAGCCTAATTTGCACGTTGTTGTTTTGGAAGATTGTGTATCCTCTGACGACCAGACCCAGCACGAAGCTACACTTACAGAAATGAGACGATTTTATCCACCAGTAATAACTTCGGATATTTTGGCTTCTGCTTGGTCTAAAGTACCTCAAGATTAAAACCGCAAAACAGAACTACATATACTGACCTACGTTTTACGGTTTCAGATACCTGCCCTCCTACTATCTTCTGAGTCTATACACAACCTCTGTTTATTAGTCTAATACAACCGTAGACTCTCTAAGAAGCTGCCTAACGGGTGTTTAACTTTTTTGTGTATCAGCTTAGCTCTATAACGCTGTAGCTTGCCAAAGGCTATTCAATATGGTTTAATAGGTTTATAATTATAGTATGAGTAATATTCGGACACAAAAGGTGGGTCGCCCATCTGTTATCAACGAGGACATCATGCGGAAATTGGAAGCTGGACTCGCCACTGGTTTTAGCATATCTGCTGCTTGCCACTTTGCAGGTATTTCTACTTCAACTTACTATGAGCATAAAGCTTTGGATAAAGAGTTCAGAGACCGTGTAAGGTGGGCAGAAGAATGGGCAACCTACAAAGCACGACAAGTCGTCTTAAAATCCATTGAAGACGGGTGTGTTGATACGGCTAAATGGTTCCTATCTAAGAGAGCACGCCTAGAGTTCGGCTCCCAATAAGGCTATACAACAATGGCATACAAGTTTATAAACTCATCACAGGTTAGCTACTTCAATAAGGTTCAAACCATAGCAGAGAAGTTTGAGGCAGATTTAATCGCTTCTGGCAGGTTCGTTTATTTAAAGACTGGGGGCAACAAAAAGATTTACGTTGAGAAAGTCACAGGACGTGAAGTGCCAGTAATAATCCCCTTACTAGCCAAAAAACAGATACCAAGTTAAAAACGCAAAAAATCATTATCTATAGTAACTGCGTTTTTGCTTTTTCAAAGGAAGACCTTTTACCTACTTGTTTATTATAATATTTGGCTTTACGTACACTGTAGGAGCCTTACTATGCAGAGATATTGTGAGAGCTATCAGCGAGGTTAGAATCGCCACTAATGCAGTAATGAGCGTAGCAATCAGAATCTTATGTTGTGACCGCAATGTTAAGTCCAGCGATTCCTTGTCCTGCATAAGTTTGGCTTGTTCTAGTCGGTCTCTGTTTATATTTTCAACTTCTTCATCAGTAGGAACAGGTACGTCTACATAATGTCTTGAGGCTGTTCGGACACGGTTTGATTCTTGTTGTTGCCTTTGACTTGAATATGGCTCTAAAGTCGGTCCAAAGTAATAATTACCTGATGATGACTTTATGGGAGTCAGGTACTCTTTGATTATTTTCGTTAATCTTTTAAGCCGCTTCTTTGCCATATCTGCATTATATACTTAGACACCATTTGGTTATTTGTTTCTCATTAGAGTAGAGAAATTGTGGACAAAAGTAGATTTTGATGTCATAAGGCTGTAAATTAACAAGTATGTACGTTAGACGCTTTACTTCACTAGATAATGCGATAGCTAATCGTGAGGCTATAGCTCACATAAAAAGCCTTTACCTAAGAGGCAAAATAACCAAAGAAGTGGCTGAAGCACTCGCTGAACCAGTTATTAACCGTATCAATAATCGCCAGCAAGAAATAGCCAATAAATATGGCAAGCGAAGCTACCCTAAGACCACTTTTATTGGACTTATGCGCTAATGAAACTTATTTGCATTAGTCGTGTGAGTGACGAAGACCAAATAAAGAGTTTGGGCGGGCAGTTGCTAAAGTTAAAGCGATACGCTCAAAATATAGACCCGAAAGCTGAATATCATCACTTCCAAGAGTCGGCTCATAAAGACGTACGCAAAAAGTTTGCTGAACTTGTTGCTCACATTAAGGAGCGTTCACAAAAAGAGGTTATTGGAGTGGTTTTTTGCAAAGTTGACAGATATACGAGAGGAACAACGCACCAAGACGAAGTTAGAGCCTTAAACGACCTTGTAAAAGCTGGACGTATTGAACTGCACTTTTGTGATGATGGACTAATAGTCACCAAGGACTCACCTGCTACTGATTTATTTCGCCTGGGCATAAACGTTGCTTTGGCTAAGTATTACAGTGACACAATTAGAGAAAATGTTGCCCGCAGGTATGCTCAAATGCTACATGACAAAACGTGGGTTGGGCGTTGTCCGCTGGGTTACTTAAATGTTTCAAATGAGATTGAGGGCAAAACAGTTAAAGACATTATTGTAGATAAAGAACGTGCGCCACACATAATTACTATTTTTGAGAAACGCTCAACTGGCATGACGTACGCCGCTATTGCCCAGCTCGTTAATGAAGCTGGTTTACGCAGTAAAAGCGGCAAGCTAATAAGCAAATCTAAAGTTGAACAGATAACCCGACAACCTTTTTACTACGGCACTATGCTCTACATGGGCAAGTTGTACCCTCACAAGTACGAGCCACTGATAACAAAAGATTTGTACGACAAGGTACAGCGTGTCCGTGACCAACGGCATGACAATCGTTCCGCATACAAAACTATTCCTTTTGCTTTTAATGGCTTCGTACGCTGCTTAGAGTGCAAGTGCATGATTTCGTCTTACAATAGCCGTAATAACACTTACTTAAAGTGTTCTAAAGCCAAATACAAGACCTGCAAAAATGTTAGTACACCTGAATCAGTCGTTTTGCCCCAAGTTGAGGCTATGCTCAAGTCCTTTGCCCTGTCAGATGATAACCTACAGCAATTAGTTGAAGCTGTTAAGAAGAATCATGGCGACCAGCAGCTTAACCTTAGCAAAATGGTCATTGAAACCCGTGAGGAGTACGACAAAGTTACTGCCCAGCTAAAGACCTTGACCTACGAACGCTTGGACTCAGTTAAAACAGGTAAAGGCATCAGTGCCGAATTGTTTGACGAAATAGTTGAGGAGTTGACTGATAAGCAACAAGAGCTAAACAAGAAGTTAATTTCGCTCACGGATTATAACAAAACCTACCTCACCACAGCCTCACTACTGTTAGACCTTGCCCAAAAGGCTAATCTACTGTTCAAAACGTCTGATAATACTCTTAAACAGCAACTTTTGCGATTTTTGGTTTATAACGTGTACTTATACGACCAATCATTGTCTTATACGCCTCTACAACACTTACGAGCCTTCCAAGCCTTAAATGAAAAAGACCCTAATGGGTCTCTTAAAAACTCTTGGCTCCGGGGACTGGATTCGAACCAGCGACCTAGTGGTTAACAGCCACCCGCTCTACCGCTGAGCTACCCCGGACTATGAATAACAGATTGATTATACGAAAGCTGAACGACCTTAGCAAATTTTGGCTTAATGTCTGTTTAATGTCTAGTGTAATCTTGTAAAAATTACAAACCTATTTTATACAACTGTAACAACAGGTTAACGGAGCTGAAAATGAGATAATTTTATTAATTATGTGATATTTTTTACAGATATCTAGACGCTATGTTACTATTATGCAGTAAAAGCAAAACAGTGGCGCGATATATAAAGGTGGGAACAACAAAATGGTTAAATATCAAATAAGTGGAGGGGCTAGATGCGAAAACCAAATAATGCTATCTTCAAGTCGTCACTATTCTCTTCTGGGAACGCCACAACACGCTCAAATCACAAATTAGTCGGAAAATTCGTAAAACGCTTCGGTATCCTAGGTATCGGAGCTTTTGTTTTAGTCGCCCTTTCTACTCAATCTGTAGACTCTCATACAGCAGACAAATCTGCTAAGACCAAACAAACAAGTATTGATCTTGTTCAAAACAAACCTGCAGCTCAAAGCACGAAAGCATCTAACTCGAATAATGAAAGCCAGGACAACAATATGAGTAATTCAAGCCAAGGTAATTCAGTATCAACAAATGTAACAAGCAATACTACGAACGGATCATCAACAACGAATGTAACCGTCAATGGTAAATCCGTCAGCGTCCCTACTAACGGTTATGTAGAAACGAATGTTGATAATACTCAAGTAAACGTGTCTCATAGCCAAACCGATCAAGGCAATTCAGTTAATTTGAATGTTTCGTCCAATAGTAATAGTGATTCAGGGGGTAACTAAATATGTAGACTAACTTTATTTTGGTCATTCGACTTAAGCTAGACAAACTTGTTTATCTTAAGTCGGGAGATCAAGCCCGGGACAATATCAATTAATCATTAAATAACCACAAAGGGAGGTGTTTTATGAAAGCACAAATCGCACGTGCTGTTGCAACGACAGTACTTGGCCTCGGACTTACTACTGGTTTCGCAGCAGCACAGTCAGGGTCTCTAACAAATACAGGTCCTAACTCAAAGAACACTGTGAATGCAGGTGTGTCAAACTCTGCAAAGATCAACAACAGTAATAAAGTAGGCGTCGCAAGCTACAACGGCCAATGGTCACAAACTGGCTCAGCATCTGCAAGCGATAACACTACTGCTGGTTCTGCAACTAGCGGTGACGCTTCAAACTCTAACGCTTTTGACGTTAATGCAAGTGTAGACAATAGCGGAAGCACAGACTCAGCTATGACTGGTATGGACGGTTCTTCAGATGGTGGTGGCACTAGCTCTATCACAGAAACAGGCCCTGATTCAACAAACACAGTTAACGCAGACACAACTAACAAGTTGGACGTTAACAACAAAAATGACGTTACTGTAACTAGCCTTAACCTACAAGGTGCTAGCACAGGAAACGCCAGCGTTTCACACAACACTACAGGTGGCTCTGCTACTACAGGTAGTGCCTCAAACAGTAACTCTTCTAGCGTAACTGTAGACGTTTCTAATTAATTTAATTAGCGTTACGGTTTAAGCTAAAAGGCTCAAAGAGGTTTTGGTTATATAGGTAAGAAGGGTTAAAATAGCCCTTCTTACTGAAAAACCCGTTTAATTTACTAAAGAGGAGGCTGTCGATGTCATTAATATTGTCTAGAATACCCAATCAGTTCGTTCGCAAGTTAAAAATTATTATCTCAGTTGTAGCTCTTGTCACGTGGATGCCAGCATCACTTTCTTTGCCTGCTTTCGCGGCAACATGTACGCCTCCAACGTATGCCAATGGTGTTCATCAACCAGTCGGTGCTGACGCATCACTTTATCAATATGACTGTACTACCGGTCTATGGGAAAGCGCTTATTATTCATATAACCCAACAACTCAAACATATGCGCCTACTTATCCGATTACATATACGTATAATCCAGCTACTGGAAATTATGATTACCCTGATTACGTATATGATGCTCCCACTAAATCATATGACAAGGAAACGTACTCTACAGCTACACCACCCGCAGGTGCAGATGTAATAGGAGCTCCGACACCTGCTGTAACAAGTGATACTGGATCGGGCTCTTCAAGTACCGGGAATGGCTCAGGTTCAGGTACTAACTCAATTTCCAATACCGGGCCCGATTCCACTAATGGAATTTCTGGAAATAGCGGAGACAATAGCATTAGTAATACTGGACCCGACTCTAATAACGGAATAAATAGTAACGGAAGTAATGATACGACAGACAACAATAATACGAACGTAAATGTTGGCAATACTTTAACTTCAACCGCTAGCACGGGGAATGCTACAGTTCTAGATAACACGTCAGCTGGTGACGCAACCAGCGGTGATGCCGTCACCACAGCTAACGAAATAAATATGCTGCAGTCTACATCAAATGCTTTAGGCGGCAATGCAACAACGTTTGTAGCTAACATTAACGGTAATGTAAATGGCGATTTACTGATAGATCCGTCATCATTAAGCTCTATTCAACCATCGACTGATCCAGATTCAACTACTACAATTAATAACTCCGATAACAGCTCAATTACCAACAATGTTAACTTGGCTTCGGATTCAGGTAGTGCTGACGTTTCTGGAAATACAAGTGGCGGTGACGCAACCAGTGGCTCTGCTAGCAATATCGCAAACATTGTTAATATGATTGATTCAGACATTTCAAGCGGTCAATCATTTGTTGGGATAATTAATATTAATGGTGATTTGAATGGCAACATATTACTGCCAGCAGATTTTGTAAATCAGATGATTGCTGACAATGTCCCTGAGGTTAACATAGAGACAGGTACAGGCCCAGATTCGTCTAATACAATTAATGCCAACAATGGTAATACAACTACCGTTAACAACAATAACAATGAAGGCATTACTAATGACGTTACATCAACTGCTGCTTCAGGCGATGCTAACGTAAGCGATAACACAAGTGCGGGTGACGCAACCAGTGGCTCTGCAAATACGTCTATAACGGCGTTTAACTTGACCGGCAGTAACATCATTGGTAGCAATGATCTCCTTGTGTTCGTAAACGTGGTAGGTGGTTCATGGGTTGGTTTGATCCTTAACGCACCTGCTGGCTCTACAGCTGCAGAGTTTGGTGGCGGTATAACCTCAGATACATCAGCCAACACTACCGTTAACAACGATAACAACGAATCAATTACCAATAACATTGACGAAAATGCACAAAGCGGTAATGCTAATGTTACGGATAACACCAGCGGCGGCAATGCTACTTCAGGAAATGCTAACAATGCTGTAAATGAATTAAATGTTGAAGATAGTAACCTTTCTCTATCTAATTGGTTCGGTATCCTATTCATTAATGTCTTTGGCACATGGAACGGAAGCGTAGCACTGTACACACCAAGCAGCACAGGAAGTGCTGGTACGCCTACTACAGGTGGCTCTTCTTCTCCAGTGTTTAGCTTTAAATCTAAGTCATCAACTGCTGCTTCAGGCTCTGGTTCTAGCTCAATGTACCCAACCTATCTAAGCTCATATGTTGCTAACCCAAGTAATACAGTGGGTAGCTCAAGCAACAATAGCAACGCTGTACTTGCCGCAAGCTCAAATCTTAAGACGCCTAGTACAAATTCTAGTTCTCGCTTTACTACTGATAAATCAAGCGCACCTTGGATGATAATCATCGGTAGCATAGCTCTATACTGTCTCTACCTGGTCTGGGATCGCAAGCACAACTTTGGCACTAAGACTAAATAAGTAAGCTTTTCTATCTAAGCAAAGTTTTCGTCTTTGATGAATGCTATAGGTACAGTCACTATAGATAGATAATGCAGTACCAGGCTAATGCAGTACCAGCTGAAGTAAACAGGTATAAGTGCTATGTAGCCAAGCTTTTGCAGATACTTAATTTTCTCTGCAGTTAGTATTGTGTAACACATGAATATAGCCATAGCTGCCCAGCTGACTAGTAGGAAGTCAGGTTGCTTAAGGCCAATAGCTAGATAAACAAAGTAACCCAGCAATACTGGCCATGTTAAAAGAGCTAGATTAAAGACGCCAATTGAAATAAGCTTCGCAAGCATTAGTCCCCTAGTTCGCGCATTACTAGCAATAGTTAAGTACTTAAACCTAAGTAGCCAAAAGATCGTGTTATAGCGATCCTGATTAAAGTACTGGTCGATAAGCTGAGTTATTGAAAGACTTTTAGTATATAGAATAGCCGTACTTTCATAGCCGGTTTCTATTTTCTGAGATTCATACAAGTAAGACAAATCATCATCTTTATATGACTTAAGTAGTTTCTTAAGTACCGATTTCTTATAGAAAGAATTCTCAAATGACTTGCCCTGCTCTAGCATCCCAAAGTAACTGGCAGCTTTTATGGCATGGCCTTTAACAAGCAGGCTCAAACTTAGAAAAATGCTCGCTATGTCTTCTGAATTAACTGACTTTTTATTAACTATTAGAATGCCTAAGTCCTCATTCAGACTAAATCTAGTAACAGCTTGGTGAACAGTATCTTTTTCCAGGTTAGTACCACTATTTATAACTAAAACTAGTTCTCCATGCACTTGGCGCATGGCTGACTTTATAACGCCGAAACTGTTAACTAATTTTTGCTTTTGTACATATCTAATCTGTTTATTTGCATGAGTGGCTCTAAAATTATGAACAAGTTTTTTAACTTCATTAGTAGGATAAAGAAGACTTACGACCAATTCTAAGTTTTTGTATTTGAGCTTAGATAGGCTCTTAAGAGACTCTTCAAGGCCAGTACCATCGCCCGTTATTACTATCGAAACTAGAGGTCTTTTTTTATACGGTTTTGCATGAGGATGCTTCAGCTGGTGACTCATGCGCTTGACCTGTTTAGCGTCATATAAATTAACTCCGGCTATGTTTGTTAGCGCTGCGGCAGCTAAAGTAGTTAGGCTGAAGACAAATAAAATGTCGAGGATCATGATACTACTTTCTGAAACTGAAACTCAAACATTGTCCGCCACTCATTTAACGATCCCGTACATGTTTGAATAGTTAGATTCGGTGCGCCGTCGTAGATTAAGACTGTCGTGTCATTAGGTGCGACACTGTATGACTTTTGAAAAGAGTATTCCATAATATGGCCATTGCTCGTATAAAGCATAGCCAGCGCACCGGGCTGTGGGGTAACGTGCCTTAATGCACCGAAAACAAAATCGTTATTATGACCATAGATAAATGTTTCGCCAGTTATGTTATTGGCCAGAGTACTATCCATATCAAACTGGGCATGATAGCCGCTAAGAGTCCAAGTAGCATCGTTGGGATTATAATAGCCCTCGTCAACTGGAATATCTATTGATGATCCTGGGATAACCAGCCGTATAGGGCGACCTGTAATGGCGATTGTTCCGGTTGAGCTGGGCTTAAGTGGTACTTGAACTATGTTACGTAAGTTGGCTATAGGAGTCGAACTTGATGGGCTAAGACAGAGTATGGCAAAGGCTATACTCAATGCGTATATGAAGCTTAGACGCAGATAGTATGAGCTCTTCTTAACCCACCAGTGACCGTTCGACATACCTAAACCAAAACTGTTCTACTAGCGAAGTTGCTGGTGCTTAAGAGTAGCGAAACCTAGACGAGCTAGACCCATTACTCCGGCTACAACCGCTACGCCGATGGCTGCGTCAACCAAAGCACTGTCGCTACCTGTGTTAGGTAGGCTGCTTGGAGTTGTTGCAGTAGTTGCAGTAGTAGAAGTTGTTGACTTCATGGCTGCTGCTGGCGCTGTCTTTGAGACTAAAGCGCTAGTTGTAAATGTTGTGCCTGATTTTGATGAAACTGGTGTGCAGCTTGCACCTACTTGAACGGTGTTGGTGTTGCTGTTGCTTGAACTGCCGCTTGTTGAGTTGCCACTAGAGGTGTTGCTTGATGATGAAGCATTACCCGAAGTAGAGC
>Ga0302315_10004442_pt1 | contig 12233 bp, 5 predicted proteins | sample III_Palsa_N3_1_FD_200532 | JGI IMG/M metagenome (GOLD analysis project Ga0302315, IMG submission 200532) | Peat permafrost microbial communities from Stordalen Mire near Abisko, Sweden - III_Palsa_N3_1 | ecosystem: Environmental > Terrestrial > Soil > Palsa > Peat permafrost | place: Sweden... | reverse complement strand
CTACAAAGTGGACGTGGATGCCATCGGCCTCAAGGTGCGGCAGGAGTTCGCTGTCAAGCAGAAGGCACAGACAGCCAAGAAGGGAATCGCCAAAGTGCAACCCAAGCCTGCCAAGAAGGCGAAGGCCGCTTAGCCTTCGCAGTCACCTTGATGGAGCCTGCCCCGGTAGGCTCCGTTTTCTTGCGCCCGTCTTCCCACCCTGGGCGTTGCTCCTGCAAGAGCGGCAGGAGCAGCTATGCCCGCCCACCCGACGGGCTTGAAATGGAGCGAATGGCGCATGCGTAGTCGTCTAATGTAACGAGGCCAAACTCATGAGTTCCATACTGCTGCCGGTTCTTGGGTAGCTTTATTTGTATGCCAGGATTGATCGCACCTCCCTCATGCGAGCGGATGAACCGGTCGCACAGTGGTTGAGTTCCGAAGCGGGCCGCCGAGTGATATTGCACACATGAGATCGTGCAAGTAGCCATTACCAGCGAGGTCGATGGCATACGGATGGAAATGATGTTCGCCGCTTGGCCGTCGGCGGCCAAGCGTTCGACGAGAAGGACTCTGAGTTCTTCCGATGCGCTACAGACGGTGGCTGCCATCCCTGCGGGACCAGAGCCAGCGATGATGATGTCGTAGTGCTGGTGTTTTGGGGCTGAGTTAGGACATGGCGCTCAAAGTCCTCTAGCGTAACCTTTAGCTGGCCCGCTATCGAGTGGCAGGAGTGCCGAACGTTTTGTTAGGAGGCGCCCGATTGTCGCCGGTGTTTGACTCTACTGCTTGGCCAGTGCCGCGCGAATGCTCGCCGTCACCTGTTCCGCCATTATCGCGTAGCCTGCATCCGTATAGTGCACATCGCCACTGTGCAGATCCTGGTGCTTCAGCATCAGCACATGCAGGTCGTCCGTCGGAATTCTCTCACGCTGCACGATCGCCGCAGCCAATCCATTGCGTGCGTCAATCCGAGCATTCGTCGCGCTGCCTTTCCCCACACCACTCGGATCCGCATTATCCTTCAGCAGCGGCGTAGTCGTAGCCCAAATGAGCTTTGCCTCCGGCGCACCGGCGCGCACCACCGCAATCATGTTTGGCAGACCCGCCGCATACTGTTCCTCCGTATAGCCGTAGCCATGCATCCCATTGTTGAAGTGCACCACCGTAAACTTCACGCCAATTATGCTGAAGTAGTCATGCAGTTGCCCTGGCAGCTGCCCCGGCACCCGCGGGTCCCCGCTGCACGCCGACGTAGCGAACAGGTACACATTCGCCACTCCGTTCAGGTCCTTCTGCACCGCCGGATAGTACCCGCGTGTAATCGAGTCGCCCACAAGCAGAACATTCGGCAATCCCAGCACAGGCTTAGCGGGCCGGTCGCTCCACGTCCATTCAATCTTTTCAGTGATAGGGAGCTGCGCCTGCGCCACTGCGCCCAGCGCACACAAAAACAGAGCAGTAAGTGATATTATCCGCCGCATAGTCAAGCCCTCACACGTAAATCGTTCGCATTGAAACTGCCAGATGCGGAGAAGGATTTGGATTCCTTGCTGAGTTTATGTGCCCCAGCCAACATGCGCAATATGAAAAATAGATTTTATTGACAAAAATTGAAACGTTTGGCTACTATGGTGCCCGCTACTCGAACTGTTGAAAGACCAAACTTTACATATGTCTCGGTCTGTAGAACTTTGCAAAGAGGAACGGATTATGCAGAAGTACCCATGGCGGCGGCAATCGTCCCCCGCTCGAAGAGCGTCTCATTTGTTTGCGTTGGTCCTTGTGCTTCTGACGCTTGGAGCGTGCGAGTCCTTGTTTTGTCCGAGGGCGGAGGGGCAGGCGCAAAATACTGGGACACTGACGGGACGGATCACCGACCAGACCGGCGCCGCCGTTCCGGGAGCGTCGATCGAGCTCACCTCTCAGGGCCAGGGAAATACCGTGAAGGTAAAGAGTAACGCTGCGGGTGAGTACGTCTTCAACAGCGTACAGGCAGGCACGTATAGTCTGACCATCAACGCAGCGAGCTTCGGCACCTATATGGTGAACGCGGTTACCGTGAACGCGGATCAGGGGACGACTGTATCCGCGGCGCTTTCGCCAAAAAGTGTTTCCGAGACGGTTATCGTAAACGCGCCGGGTACCGGGGTCGATGTCACGTCGGCAACGATCGCCACCGTGATCGACAACAAGCTCGTGGAGGACCTGCCGCTGGACGGCAATAATGTCGTCGATCTGGCCGCGATGCTGCCCGGCGTGACCAACATCAATGCGCCGACGACGTTTACGTCCGATACAGGCGGCCCGACCTACAACGTCTCGGGAGCGCGCGCCAACCAGAACCTTATGCTGCTGGACGGCGCACTGTGGAACAACCTGTACAACAACTCCGGCCTGAACTTTCCGCAACGCTTTGCCCTGCAAGAGGTGAGCGTGCAGTTGAACAGCTTCAAGGCGCAGTATGGTCGTAACGTGGGCAGCGTGTTCAATGTGGTCACGCGGGGCGGCACGAATCAGATTCACGGGACGCTATGGGAGTATGCGCAAAACAAGGCCTTCAACGCGGCCGACTATATGTCGCACGTGAACCCCAAGCAGGTACAGAACCAGTTCGGCGCCCAGATCGGCGGCCCTCTGCCGTATACGCGGCACAAGGCATTCTATTTTCTTTCCTGGCAGGATCTTCGCCTGGCCTCGCAGGTGACCGCGAACGACAACACGCCGACTGCGGCGGAGCGGGGATTCATGCCGGATGGGGTCACGCCACTGCGGTGCTTTACACCCGGCTTCGCGAGCGCAGGTACCGGGACATGCGCGCAATTCGCCACCGGCAGCACTCTACAGAACCCGCTCTATACGGGGTATGTTTCCCCCTACAGCGCAGCTGGGCCGGTTGCTATAACCATCTTGAACACGTGGTGGCATCTCGAAGGCAATACTGGAACAAATCCGTGCATTACCTTGATACAGTCGGTGGTAGGGACGGGAAGGTACATGCCAAACAACGGCGGCACTGGTACGTCGGAGATCTCGGAGGTCCCGAGCATTTGCTTCGCTCCGGTTTCCGTGAACATCCTGAAGAGGATCGGGCTGCCGAATCCAGCCACGGGTACCTTGACGAGCACCGCTCCGCAGCCGCGCAACGAGCAGGACGGACTGGCGCGCGTCGATTGGAACCTGCACCGTCATTCAATCGGAATGCGCTACTATCAGACCGCCGTGAGCGACAATACGGCCAATGGCGTTTCGGGCGGCGTCGGCATCGCCAACTATGAGATCGACGCCAACTCGGCAGCCATTCACTTTGGAGGTATCGACGACACCTGGGTGGTCACACCGAACCTGCTGAATGTGGTGCGGGCGGCCTACAAGCGCTACGACTATCTTGTCTATCCGACGGACCCGACCGACCTCAACGCCCTGGGCGGATCGCTGGTGACGCCAGGCCATCCGTCGTTGCCTCTCATCAGCGTCGCTGGGCGGTTTAACGCAGGCTCCGGCAACAACTATGTCCGTTCGGTCAATGAAGACGTTCAGTTGGACGATTCCGTGTCCTGGTCGCACGGCCCGCATAACCTTCAGGCTGGCGTGGAGTACCTGCGCCTACAGTATCTGAGCACCGCGGACACCTCTCCCAATCTTGCAACGGGACAAACTGCCAGTACCTTCACGGACTGGGCGGTGGCGGACCTCCTGATGGGCCTTGCGGGGGGCGTCACCGTGGGCAATTCGGTGAACTATGCGGCGATCCAGCACGACCTTTACCTGTATGCGCAGGACGATTGGCGCGCGACACCGCGGCTGACGGTCAACATCGGGCTGCGCTATGAAATCCCGTTTCAGTGGTACCAGCCGAATGGGCAGTCGGCAACTTTCATTCCCGGTTACCAGTCCACGGTCTTCCCTACCGCCCCGGCCAACCTTGCCTTTGTCGGCGATCCCGGAATCGGGCGTTCGCTGGTGGGAACGGACTACAACAATGTGGCTCCGCGCCTGGGGGTGGCCTACGACCTCTTTGGCAACGGCAAGACCGCCATCCGCGCGGGTTTCGGCATCTTCTACGATGCGATCAACGCGCAGGTGGTGGGTGTCAGCGAGCCCTTTCACTACAGCGCCAATTATAACGCTCCAACCCCGGGCGGCTTCAGCGAGCCGCTGCTCAACCTGCCCGCCATCCCTTCCAACTATGTCAAGGGACAGGCGCCGACGTTCACGACCCCCTTCGCGATGACCTTTCCGGACAGGAACTTCAGGACGCCGTATACCGAGGCGATGAACTTCGGCATCATGCAGCGCATCAACAGCGCGTCCACGATCGAGGTGGACTACGTTGGCCGCATGGGGCGCCATCTTGCCTTGGGATATGATATGAACCCGGACATTATCGATTGCTCCGGATCGTACTTCCAGACAAACCCGGCGCTCTACTGTACGGGCGCCACGGGAGGGCAACCAGCGCGCGCGAAGTATCCCAATTTCAATGTTGGAGGCACCGGCGCACTGGACTACATGACGGTGAATTCGTCCTCCTACAACGCGCTGCAGGCGATCTTCGTCAGCCGCGCGAGCCGAAGCCTGACGGCGACGGTGTCCTACAACTACTCGAAGTCGCTGGACGATAGCAGCAGCAGCGGCATTTCGAATTCGACCGACCAACCGACGCTGGATGTGCATCATGCGAGATCCGACTTCAACGTGACCCATGTCTTCAACATGGGAGTTAGCCAGAAGATGCCGCTGGTGACCATGGGCAAGTCGTGGGTGCGCGCTGCGTTGAACGACTGGACGCTCTCCGGATTCTTTAACGCACACACCGGACAGCCCTTCAGCGTAGTGGACGCCGGCGACACGACCTTGCGCGACGAGCGCACACAGTATGCTCAGTTTGCGCCCGGCGGATATCACCCGCTGCCGTCCAATCGCCACCGGGCGGCCAAGGTCCTGGAGTGGTACAACGCCGCCGACGTCTGCGTACAGGGTGGTCCCTACTGGCTCAATGGAATCCCTGAGGGAGCCGCCTCGGCGGGGACTGGGAGCTCGGCAGCAACCCCAACGTATTGCGCTAACGGGCCGCCCACGCTGGCGAACCCAACCAGTTCGGGGTATGGAAATATACCGCGCAACTTCTTGACCGGACCGGCATACATCAACACCAACATGTCGGTGCATCGCGTCTTCGTCATCCCGTGGCGTGAGGGCTGGACCCTGGATATGCAGGTGTCGGCGGTCAACAATCTCTTCAATACACCGAACCTTGCGAATCCAACCTCGAGTGGAAGCTTGCCTGGCGGATTGGCGCCGCCAATCGATTTAGGCACTCAGGCCACAGCCACCAACAATACCGGCAGAATTGTCGCCACGGCGGGCAGCAATAACGCAGTCCTCACGAATGGCCGCCGGGTGCAACTTGGCGCGGTTCTCAGGTTCTAGCACGCAGAAACGTCTTTTCGTGTCAACGCTGTCGCTGTATTGGTTTTGTGGAGTCGCTATTTATGTTGCGCAATCGTTTCCCCGTTTATCTTCGTGTAGTGCTTTCACTTAGCGGTCTGGTCTCGCTGTCCGCGGTATCGGCGGCCCAGACGCTCGTGCAGGTTCCATTCACTTCAGTGGCAGCGGGCATTCCCGCCTCCACCTTCAACGGCACAACGGCGGCAACCGCGGTCTGCAGTGCCGCAATCGATGCCTATGGCGATGGCTGCCCGCCGACCCAGGCAACCCTTAACGTCCCCTACGGCGCATTCACCGACTCCCTGGGCAACATCTATATTGCGGACAGTGGCGATAGCCAGACACGGGTGATCTATCGCGCCGATTATACCGGCAATCCGCTGGCGGCGGCGATCGTTGCAGCGAATCCTGGCCACTCGTTTACCCCGACCTTCGGAAACATCTATACGTTCGGCGGAAAGACCGGCGGCTTATCGAAGCCTTACTACTGCACAGGCAGCAGCGGCCAGGAGGGCTATGACAGCTCAGGGGACGGCTGTCCCGGGCAATATGTCTACGCTGCCACGCGCTCGGCGGCTGTAGACAGCCTGGGCAATATCTTCATCGCCACTACCGAGGGCTACCAGGGGGTACGCGTCATTTATGTCCAGGGCCTCACCGTGTACAACATGATCGTCACCTACAATCAGGCGGTCAATGGCGTGACCGTCGTGCCGCAGCCGGGCCACATCTACTCTCTGAGCAACCCAGCCGGTAGCGACTTCGGCAATGTGCGCGATATAGCGGTCGATTCCAATCACAATCTCTACGTTTCGGATAGCAGTCTGCTCGTCATCAAGAAGTTCACCGGGACCGGATGGACAACCTATCTTGCCGGCGGCGGTACTGCCGCGGGAGCCGATGGGGATAACGGCCCGGTTGGCTCCGCGGCGATAAACATCAGCTCCGGGTACTCGATGTTCTGCGATCCGTATAACAATCTGTTCATCTCGGACGGCGGCGACGCTCGTGTTCGCGTGGTCTATAACTCCGGCCCCACGCCCCCGCTTTATGCGGAGGGCAGCAACACCACCTTTGTTACTCCGGTGCCGGGAAATGTCTACTCGGTGGCAGGCGGAGGTACGGCCACTGCCACCGGAAGTTTGGCGAGCACGCTCAACCTGGGGGGTAGCGTAGAAGGTATTGGCATGGATGCGGCCGGAAATCTTTACTTCCAAACCGCTGGAAGGGTCATCTGGCGCGAGAACGCGCAAACCGGTATCGGGGTGGCGTTGAGCACGATCGGCGCCAGTACAGCGGATGATTACAGCGCTGTCCCACCTCCAGCAGTCCCAGCGGCCGGTGTTGCGTGCAACGGCGCCACGGGCGGTCCGGTGATGACCGACGCTTATGCCGATGGGTGCCCCGCAACCGAGGTCTATCTCTATGGGCCTTCAGGGCGCATCGTCTTCGACACCATGGGTAACTTTTATGAGGCGGAGGGGCGCACCTCTGCTTCGGGACAGACCTCGGCCATCGTGCGCAAATATACGTTTGCGGGCCAGTTCGGCACGGTGGCCACGGGAGGGGCAAAGAGCACCATTACCCTGGCTTACACGCCGTCAAGTGGCACAGTTACCGGAACGCCGACGCCGTCCTACGCAATTACTGGGGACGCAACCGGTGAATTTACGGATGCCGGCAGCGACCTCTGCGGCAAAACTCCAACCAGCAGCGGCACCCTGACCTGCACCTACAATGCAACCTTCCAGCCCGCGCTGGCCGGCCCACGCCTGGGCTCGCTCACGCTCAGCTCTTCGAGTACGCCACTGGTGACGACCTTGGTTGGCGGGATTGGAAGCGGGGCACAGATGTCTATCGACCCCGCCACCCAGACGACCATTGGGCCTGCTCTCTCGCCTTTGGGCGTCGCTGCCGACCAAGGTGGCAACAGCTATATCGCGGATGCAACCAGCAATAGTGTGTATAAATCGATTGCCGGGGCCACGCCCACAGTCTTCGCTACAGGTTTCAATAAGCCCGCCGAGATTGCAGTCAACGGCGCGGGCGCGGTATACATCGCTGACGCGGGAAACAATCGCATCGCACAGGTCGTCAAGGGAGCCGTCTCCGCGTTCCTTACGACCTACAACTCGCTTGCGCTGAGCAATCCCCAGGGAGCGGCGGTCGACCAAATCGGCGACGTATTTGTCGCGGATACTGGTAACAACCGCATCCTTGAGGTGTCGCCCATTGGCGCCGTTTCGGCGTTGGGCTTCAGTGGTCTGAGTTCGCCGCTTGGCCTCGCGGTCGATGCAGCGGGCGATGTGTTCGTGGCTGACAGCGGCAACGCTCGCATCGTCGAGCTATCCGCGGCAGGCGTGCAGAGCAGCATCTCCGTCTCGCCGGCGCTCGATAAGCCGGTGGGAGTGGCGGTCGATCCCGCCGGCAACCTTTATATCGCCGATGCGGGAAACCTGAACGTCGTTCAGGTCCCTTACGGCTCTACGACGGCCAACGCGCTGGTGGGCGATCTCAGCGGACTCACAGGCATTGCCGCCGATACCATCGGCGATCTCTTCATCGGCATCTCCGGCTATGGCGAGCTGGAATTGAACCGCGAGCAGATTGCCGTGGCGTATCCGAACACCAATGTCGGAAGCACAGTGCAACAGTCGTTGACTCTCGGCAGCACCGGCAACACCTCGTTGGTGACCGGGACCCCTCTAAGTTCCGGCACGGACATGACTGACTTCTCCGTTGTGTCCGCGGCGACGAATGGCTGCACGGCGACCCAGACGCTCGCCCCAGGCGCCAACTGCGGCCTTGCCGCGACCTTCCAGCCGACCAAGACGGGCAGCCTTAAGGATGTGGTTACGTTCTCCTCCAATGCTGCCGACAGCGTCACAGCGACCCTCACCGGCAACGGTGTGAGCGAAATCGCCACCAAGACAACCCTCGGCTATACGACAACGACCGGAGGTCTTCCGCTGGCCGGACAACCCTTCACCGTCACGGCTACCATAACGCCTGCCAGCGGTACAACCGAGACCGGCACGGTCACCTTTGCGGTCGACGGCATTCCCCAGAAGCCGGCGGTGACCGTGGTCAACGGCACAGCCTCCATTTCGCTGACGCTGGTGGCGGGCAGTGACACCGTCACCGCCATCTATAGTGGCGATTCGAACTATGAGGGTAGCGAAGCGAGCATCACTTTTCAGGTGGTGACCATACAGCCGTCTGTTCTCACTCTGACCATCGGCAGCAGTGGCACCTTCAATGGCTTCCCGCAGAACGGCGTCCCCTTCACCCTGACAGCCACACTTACCTCAGCCGCCTCGCAAGGACCGATCGCCGGCACAGTGTCTTTCTATGTTGACGGAAGCACCACGCCGACGGTTGTCACGGTAGCCGGTAACGCAGCTTCCATCACGCTCACCCTTTCCCCCGGCAACAGCAACCACACCGTCATTGCCGTCTACAGCGGCAGTCCGTACTACATGAGCAGCACCAACACCATTACCTTCCTCGTCATTCCATCGGGCCGGATGGCGATTATGCTCTCCTCCAACCCTGCCACTATTACCTATGGCCAGTTGCCGGTCATCACCGCGGCACTGTCTGCCAGTCTAGCCGCGGGGAACCCAATCCCGACGGGCACCGTCGCCTTCTCCGTCAACGGCGGCGCACCGATCACGCTACCTTATCCGGCCTCGTTGACAGCAACTCTGTCGACGACCCTCCCAATTATCCCCGCAGGCAACGACATCATCACGGTCACATACAGCGGAGACAACAACTATGCCCCCGATACAGCCACGCTGACGCTTACGGTGGCGAAAGCTACGCCAACGATCACTCTGCAGATAACACCGACTGTGGGGGCCAATAACAACTACTTCGGCCTGACATCGACGGTGGGTTCCTCCTCTACGGTTCCAACTGGCAAAGTCATCTTCTCTTACGGTACGAGCAGTCCCACTACCGTGGGGACCGGCACGCTCAACAGCAGCGGCGTAGCGTCCGTTACGACCTCCACCAACGTGCAGAGCAGCTATGTGTTTACGGCCTCATACAGCGGCGACGCGAATTTCCTGCCGGCCACGGTCAGTGTGACTCCATCGCCAACCTTCATTATCAGTATTCCGGCCAGCGCAATTTCGGTTCCCCAAAACGCCGTGGGAGAGTTGACCGTCAATCTGAACTCGTTCTATGGCTATACCGGAACGATCAGCTTCTCATGCACGAGCATGCCTGCCAACGCTGTATGCCGTGGCCTCAACACCGTGAACAACATCTATACTCCCACCGTTGTTGCACCGGATGTGGTCACCGGCGCGGTAGTGCAGATATTTACAAACGTGCAGCAAAACGTAGCCTCTCTGGAGCGCATGACACCGGCGCAGCGGAAGCCTAATGCCGTCACGTACAGCGCAATGGCTGCGGCAGCTTTTCTGCTAATCGGCCTACCATTGTGGAGACGGCGTGCCGCCCGGTTGTTCCTGCCGGTCCTTGCCCTCATTGTCGTGCTTGGCTTCTCGGGCTGCGGCAGCGATACGGCCTCTAATACGATCTATGTAACGCCAACCGGAACCTATTCCATTGGCGTCGTGGCCACGGACGGCACGATCTCGACAACCGCAACGGCAACGCTGACTGTTCTCCCAGGTACTACAGCCAACCGGCCAAATTAAAACGCCGGAACGGCCTGCCACTCGTACTTCCTATGTATGCAGAGTTCACGTCCGACTAACTGGCCGTGGGATGATGGGCCACCTGCATATCCGCGAGTCCCTCAGATATTAATTGATCTCAATGAGACGCCCACGCTTGGACGTCAAGGGGTTACACTACGCGCATAGGATTGACGAGCATGGCCTCCCGCCGGCCCCCTTGGCAAGACGTTTATGGATATCATGGTTCTCGGGCCGCGCGACTACTCTCGCTACCTCAACGGATTTCGATGGGATAGCAAGCAGTGGGTTGGCGCGTGTAACACTATACGAGATCGATAAGGGAGCACCGAAAGAGCTATGACGAGAGGACGCACAGATAGAGGCGGAAGAGGTAACTCGAAGAAGACGAACTACTCGGCGCCGGCTTTGGAAAAAGGATTGGATATCCTGGAGTTGCTTGCGCACCAGTCCGAAGGTCTGACTAAGAGTCAACTGGCGCGAAGCCTACAGAGGAGTGTGTCTGAGATTTTTCGAATGCTGCTTTGCCTCGAAGGGCGCGGATACATTGCGCAGGTTAGCGAAGAACGCTATTCCCTGACACTTAAGCTGTTTCATCTGGTTCAGGAACACCCACCAACAGAGAGGCTGATTGCAGATGCGCTGCCGGTGATGAAGCAGTTGGCCTTTGAAACCGGCCAGTCTTGCCATATGGGCGTACTGGACGGGGACAAGATCGTTATCCTGGCGCAAGTGAACTCGCCGACTACTGTTGGTTTTTACGTCAAACTGGGGTCAACCGTCGATGTGATGGATGCCTCGAGCGGATACGTCATCCTGGCTCACCAAGACGATGAGGCGCGTGATCGTACGCTAACGGAGTGGAAGCGCCGGACCGGCAAGAAAGTTCCCGCCGACTTTGAGGGCCACCTAGATCGAATTCGGAAGACCGGGTACGAGAAGCGCGCGAGCTACCAGGTGAAGGGTGTGCAAAATATTAGCTTTCCTGTCTGTGATGAGCGTGGTTCGACGCTGGCGGCGCTGACCATTCCTTATATTGAATATGGCAAGTCGTCCATGCGGCAGAAAGATGTGATTGCGGCACTGGAAAAGGCGACGCATGAAATTGAAGCGGCAATTGGCCGAAACCACTCGAGGGAATAGCAATCCAAGTCGCGGGCCACTTGGAGGCCAACAGAAATGGATTGGGTCAGTTTTCTTTTCTTATTTCCGAAATCGCACGCCTTCCTTAAGTATCGATTAATATCGGGAAGGTTCCCGGCTCTGCGTTCCGCTGAAATGGGAAGAGCCCTCGTGAAAACCAGATGTTTAGCAGTGGCCTATATCGATAAAGACGAGGATGCTATTGGACGTTGGGCATTGCCGAAGGGTCTACTGCGGTAATGTTCGAGCCGTAGCCGAATAGGGCCACCGCCACGTAACAGGTAGCAACCGCAAGGTAACCGCGCGCGTAACTTCCGGTATGTTTGGCGATGAAGCCCACGATGGGGGGCACGATGCCGGCGCCGATAACACTCATGACGATGAGAGAGCTGGCAAGTTTGGTGCGCGGGCCGAGATCTTTGACACCGAGCGCAAAAATTGTGGGGAACATGATGGACATGCAGAAGCTAGTAACAAGGATAGCCCAAGCCCCGAACATACCAGGATGGAATACTCCGGCGAGCACGAGTGCGATGTTGATGACGGCGTAGAGGCCCATCATGCGCCGCGGCGAGAACCAACGCATGAGCACTGTGGAGACAACTCGGCCCAGAAACAGTGCGACGAGGTTGCCGGTCAGGAAGAAAGCTGCGGTCCGCTCGGAAACACCCGTGTACTGCTTCATGTAAGGGATGAAAGCCGACCATGTGGCTACCTGAGCCCCGCAGTAGCAAAACTGCGTAAAAACCGCAGCCCTTACCTGAGGGGCGTTCAACAGCGCTGCGATCTCGCTGACGAGGCTGCCTTGGGCGAGGGCCTCTTCCTGCGCAGTTATACGAGGAAAACGTACACAGGCGATAATGGCGGCCAGCAGGAGAACGATGCAGCCGAGGACGACGTAGGTCGGGACGACACGCATGAGCTCGGTGTGAAGATAGGCTGCGTATGCGTTCTTGGTCTTGAGCTCCGCAATATGTGAGGCGGAGA
>Ga0302315_10004434_pt1 | contig 12253 bp, 6 predicted proteins | sample III_Palsa_N3_1_FD_200532 | JGI IMG/M metagenome (GOLD analysis project Ga0302315, IMG submission 200532) | Peat permafrost microbial communities from Stordalen Mire near Abisko, Sweden - III_Palsa_N3_1 | ecosystem: Environmental > Terrestrial > Soil > Palsa > Peat permafrost | place: Sweden... | reverse complement strand
TGGCACCCGTCTGCGCGACGCTAAAGATCTTGACCTGCGCCGCAGCCGCACCGGCAGACAGGCACAACGCCGATACTATCGCTATCCTCTTCGCTACACGCATACGCTTACTTCGTCCCCATAAGATGAATCGTTCCCAGTATTCCCGATGGCAGAACCTTGATATCTTCCGCATTCATCGGTGTAACCCTCTCGCCATAGCGTGCATTCAGTAGATGATAGTCCGTAGGCGCACGCCCGGCGAGCATGTTCACCGCGGTGTTCGCCACCTGGATCTCAGTCCGATTTTCACCTTCATGCAGCTCGCCGGTAATGTCCAGCGCATATGGCGGATGCCACACCGAGCCAACCCGCTTGCCATTCACTGTCACCACGGCAGCATCGCGAATTGGCCCGTCCAGCAGAGCGCGCATGCCGCTCTTGACGCTCGGATTCGCCACGACTACCGTACCCTGACCAAAATCAAGCCACACCTTGCCTGCAAGCTCTGCTGCCGTCAGATGAACCGACTTGGTATACGTCGCCACACCAGAGAAGTACCGTACACGGTCTTCATCAGCCCACGAGTACAGCGTCTCCATCTTCTCCTCAAACGCCTTCTGCTGCCCTTCTGCGGAGAACGCCACTGGCAGACTCAACACATCATCGTCTCACCACCGACACTCTCTACAAACTTCTGCTTCTGCCTTTGGCTTCGACCTCAACACGGTGGCTTCGGACTTTACCGGCAATGCCTGCAGTAGCACCCAGCTCTTCTTCTTCTCCGTAGCCGTCCCTAACGGCAACTATCGCGTTTATTCCGAAGAAATAAGGCGGGTTAGTGTGGATGCGCTGATGCATCGATTGTTAGCCGACGACCCTTCTTTTCAGAGGAGGTCGATGCGTGTGCAGGTGCAGCTCCTGTCGATTCGCGCACCATCAATTCGGGCTCGAACATGATGATCTCGGGATAGGCTTCCTTGGGAGACTCGATGCGCTTGAGCAGCGTTTGTACGGCGATTTCTCCCATACGACGAAGAGGCTGCCGCATGGTAGTCAGGCGTGGAATTTGATAGGCGGCACTCGCAATATCGTCAAAGCCAATCACGGAGATATCTTCGGGGCAGCGAAGCCCGCAGTCGACGATCGCGCGGGTGGCGCCAATGGCAGCGATATCATTGAAACAGAAGATGGCCGTGAAATCGCGGGTGCGCGCGAGGAGATCGCGGATGACGGGATAACCGAGCTCAGGGGACCACGAGTTTGCGACAAGATAGACGCAGAGCTCCGGGTAGACGGTGATGCCGACGCGCTTAGCCATGGCCAGAATGCCTTCCCATCGCACATCCGAATCCAGCGCGTGCGGCTGGCCCTTCATGAAGACGAGGCGGCGATGGCCGAGATCGTAGAGATGCTTTAGAGCCAGCAGTGCAGCACGATCGTGATCCATCACAATATTGGTATTGCCCTTGATCTTCTTGTGTCCTGAGATCGAAACTACCGGGACATTCAGCTCCTCGCTTAGCGACGTGTTCACCAGCAGGTAGCCGTCGACGGCACGCTTGGTCAGTAGACGGGGATACTCGTCGATCAGATCGCGCCGGCCTTGATGGCTGACTACGAAGTGGAGGTAGCCGGATTGCAGCAGATGCTCCTCGATGCCGTTCATCAGCATGGTAAAGTAGCCCTCACTGAACTCTGGGACGATCACCCCGACAGTGAATGTCTGGCGGGTTCGCAACGAGCGAGCAATCGGGTTGGGGCGATAATCCAGACGCTTTGCTGCCTCAAGGACCCTGTGCCGCGTAGTGGGGGCAATGGCCGCAGCACCAGGGGCATTGTTCATTACCAGCGAAACGGTTGCCGGCGACAGGCTAAGGTATTCGGCCAGTACTTTCAGGTTGACGGGCTTTAAATCTGCCGAGCTTGCTTTACGCGTTGTCATCGTACCAATCGTTGTACCACTTGCAGCCATCGGGGTGTGCCATCGGGCGGAAAACTGCCTGGCTGCAACAGGCCGCGACTCTCATTCTGTCTGACCAATTGGCTCTTCCTGAAAACTGAAAGAAGTCTCTAGGCTAGCGTGACATTCTCCTGTTATGCTTTCACGCTGTACGCTATTATCTGGAACTAAATCGTTTCAGTGAATTAAATACGCCTCATACAACGAGTGGGAGCTGCCCCAGACCCGCCTCTGCAATGAGCCTTAATAAGGGACCGCAACCCATGAAGATCGGCCGCTTTTTTTGGATTACCTGTATGTCTTTGACGTTAGGGCTCACACAGGCGAGCGCCGGGCAAACAGCGGGGACTTCTACGCCTGACATTGCCAAGGGACAGCCGTGTATGAATGCCGCGCTTGATCCAGACAGACGCGCGGATCTGGTGCTCCACGAGATGACCCTGGACGAGAAGATCCAGATGGTACATGGAACCGGCTGGGGGGTGTTGCGGCCCGGAGAGCCGATAGCACCCGGGCACAATCTCGGCGCCGGGTACACGCCTGGGATTCCGCGATTGAATCTCCCCGGCATCAATCTTGCAGACTCTGCGGTGGGTATTCGGATGGCAGCCATGCAGAGTCGCTACGCTACGCTGCTGCCCTCTGTGACCGGGCTGGCGGCCAGTTGGGATCCATCGGCGGCCTATCTCTATGGCTCGGTGATCGGTCGCGAGTTGCGCGCCCAGGGCTTCAATATGTCGATCGGTGGTGGGGTGGACCTAATCCGGGAGCCACGCAACGGACGGAACTTTGAGTATGCGAGCGAAGACCCAATACTCGCCGGGACCATGGTGGGCCAGCTCGCTTTGGGCGTTCAATCCAATCATGTGATGGGCGACATCAAGCACTATGCACTGAACGACCAGGAGACAGGACGCAACACGCTGAACGCGGTGCTGGATCTCCGCGCAATGCGCGAGACCGATTTGCTGGCGTTTCAGATCGCCATTGAGATGGCGCATCCAGCGGGGGTGATGTGCTCTTACAACCGTGTGAACGGCGACTTTTCGTGCGAGAACGACTACCTGCTCAATAAGGTTCTGAAACATGATTGGGGCTTCAAGGGATGGGTTTTGTCGGATTGGGATGGAACCCATAGCACCGTCAAGGCAGCGCTCGCGGGACTTGATATGGAACAACCCAGTGGTACTTACTTCGGCGCTCCGCTGAAGGATGCTGTGCAAAGCGGTAAGGTGCCGGCAACACGACTGGATGATATGGTTCATCGAATTCTTCGCAGCATGTTTGCCACCGGCGTAGTAGACGCTCCACCGCTGCGGAGTGTGGTCGATCCCTTCCGTGGACGTGACGATGCGCAGAAGATCGAAGAGGAGAGCATCGTTCTATTGCAGAACAAGGGCGGAATCCTCCCGCTCTCGCCGGGGCAGGCACACAGTATCGCTGTGATTGGAGCACATGCAGACTTCGGTGTGCTTTCCGGTGGCGGATCAGCCCAGGTGGATGCGCCAGGAGGAACGCCAGGGGGATCGGAGTGGGGCAAGCCGGTTTACTTCCCTTCCTCGCCGTTGCGATACATCAAGGAGCAGGCTGGATCGGATGCCGCCATCACGTTCGATTCAGGTGCTGATCCAGCTAAGGCTGCCAGAGTTGCTGCGAACGCTCAGGTTGCCATAGTTTTCGTTCAACAATGGATGACCGAGGGTCAGGACTCAGCAACGCTAAGCTTGCCCGATAACCAGGATGCGCTGGTCGCCGCTGTTGCCGCGGCGAACGCAAATACCATCGTTGTGCTTGAGACGGGAGGGCCGGTGTCGATGCCGTGGAGCAGCCAGGTAAAGGGCATCCTTGAAGCATGGTATCCGGGCATTGGCGGAGCTCAGGCGCTTGCGAACGTGCTATTCGGTCGCGTGAACGTGTCGGGAAAACTACCCGTAACTTTTCCTGCACACGACTCCGATCTTCCGCATCCACACATCGCCGGCCTGACGGAACATACGGCGAACAACGGGATGAACGCGGCCAACTCCAATCAACAGGAGCAGCCGGGGAACTTTACGGTCGATTACAACGTGGAAGGCATGAAGGTGGGCTATCGCTGGTTTCAGAGCAAAGATACGCAGCCGCTTTTTCCGTTCGGCTTTGGCTTGAGCTATACGAACTTCAGTTACAGCAATCTGCATGCCGATCCTAATGCCAAGAGCGTCACCTTTACCTTGCAGAATACGGGGACGCGACTGGGAGATGAGATCGCTGAAGTGTATGTAACCCTGCCGAATGCTGCGGAAGAACACTTTCGAAAGTTAGTCGCATGGCAAAGGGTTTCACTGGCGCCGGGCTTGAGCAAGACTGTGACTATCCCATTGGATCCGCTTTACCTCTCTATCTATTCAACGACAGACGATGGATGGCATCGGATTGCGGGCAAGTATGGCATTGAGGTGGGCTCCTCTTCATCCAGCCTTCCGCTTCATGAATCGTTAAACCTGGGCTCTCAATAACAATTTGTAGATTGAAGCAAAAGGCGGTCCACTATTGTGTCCGTGACTATGATTCGGCAATTCGCTTTGGTTAGCAGTTTCTTGTTGGCCTGCTTTCCTGTGATGTCGCAGGAAAGGGCAGTTTATTCGAACCCCTTGGCTCCTGTTGAGGCGCGTATTACCGACTTGCTTGCGCGCATGACCCTAGAGGAGAAGATCGACGCGTTTGGCACCAACCCTACCGTGCCGCGACTTGGGGTGGTGGGCACGGGGCATGTGGAGGGCCTGCATGGGCTCGCGCTCGGTGGCCCCGGAGGCTGGGAAGGGCGAAATCAGACCGTCATCCCAACGACGCAATTTCCGCAAGCCCGCGGGCTCGGCCAGACATGGGACCCGGAACTGCTGCGGCAGGCTGCGGCCATCGAAGCTTATGAAACACGCTATGCGTTCGGTAAATATCATCGCGGCGGGTTGGTCGTGCGAGCGCCAAACGCGGACCTGAGCCGGGACCCTCGTTGGGGTCGCAGTGAAGAGTCGTATGGCGAAGACCCATTTCAGACAGGCACAATGGCTACGGCGTTTGCACGCGGCCTGCAGGGAGACGGAACATATTGGATGACGGCTTCGCTGCTCAAACACTTCCTCGCCAACAGCAATGAAGATGGCAGAGATGGCTCATCCTCCGATTTCGATGAAAGACTCTTCCATGAGTACTATGCCGTGCCGTTCCGCATGGCGATAGAGGATGGCAAAGCCAACGCGTTTATGACTTCTTATAACGCGTGGAATCACATGCCGATGACGGCCAACCCAGTGCTGCGGGATGTCGTTATGCGCGATTGGGGTTTCGATGGCATTATCTGCACCGATGCAGGCGCCCTAACGAATATGGTTAAGGCGCATCATGTGTTCCAAACCATGCCTGAGGCGGCAGCGGCAGCGATCCATGCGGGCATCAATCAATTCCTCGATACTTATAAGCCTGCTGTAGAAGACGCTTTGAAGCAAGGGATATTGAAAGAGGCGGACCTGGATAAAAATCTTCGTGGAGTATTTCGGGTCATGGTGCGGCTCGGGATGCTCGATCCGAATTCACGGGTACCGGAAGCACGCATAGGGCTCGACAATAGCACTGGCGAAGACCCATGGAACACGTCTGCCTCTCATGCGCTGGTTCGTAAGGTAACCGACGAATCCATCGTTTTGTTGAAGAACCAAAGCGAACTGCTTCCGCTCGATAGTAGCCGTCTGAAGTCCATCGCCGTGATCGGGCCACTCGCCAATAAGGTCGCGTTGGACTGGTATAGCGGAACTCCACCTTATGTGGTGACTCCGCTGGAAGGAATTCGCATTCGTGCCGGCTCTGGAGTAAAGGTTGAATCTTCCGATGGCACTGATCTGAGCGAAGTCTCGGCTCTCGCGAAGCGATCCGATATTGCCATTGTTATTATCGGAAATCATCCCACCTGCGATGCAGGCTGGATGAAGTGCCCGGTGCCGAGCGATGGAAAGGAAGCGATCGACCGCAAGAGCTTGACACTGGCACAAGAGGAGATCGCGAGAGCCGCGCTGGCCGCGAATCCGAAGACAATTGTGGTGCTTCAGACCAGCTTTCCCTACACCACTCTTTGGACGGACGAGCATATCCCCGCGATCCTGGAGATGACCCACAACAGCCAGGAACAGGGTAACGCCCTCGCCGATGTACTCTTCGGGGATTACAACCCGGCCGGACGCCTTACGCAAACCTGGGTTCAGTCCGAAGCTGACCTTCCGCCGATGATGGACTACAACATCCGGCATGGACGTACCTATCTCTATTTGAAGTCGAAACCGCTCTACGCATTCGGATATGGTCTGAGTTACACGACCTTCGCATACTCGCATCTTCAGGTAAGTAGGACGAAGCTGGCCTCAAAAGAGATTGCGACGGTGAGTGTCGATGTACGAAACACCGGCCCGCGAGATGGCGACGAGGTTGTTCAGCTCTATGTCTCGCACAAGCGCTCGACTGTGGAACGGCCGGTCGAAGAACTCAAAGGCTTCCAGCGAATCACGCTGAAGGCCGGCCAGAGCCACACCGTAACGCTTCCACTCGCCGCGAAAGACCTCGCTTACTGGCAAGACAGCAGCCACGCCTTTATGGTCGAACCGGATTCGGTCGAGATTCGCGTAGGTGGCTCATCCGACAATCTCCCACTACAAGCTACCGTCCAGGTGGTACGGTAACTTTCGAGAATTTTACGGCGCCAAAGGAGCACGAGATGGTTGTAAACGTATCCTCGAAGACAAATCGCAGCGCATACATCCGAGCGCTATTGCTTACATGCGTGACAGCCGGCTGCTGCGTGCCCGCAACAGCGCAACAACTTACTCTGGCGCGTAATGAAGCCACAGTTGTTGTCGAACCGTATGCTCCGAACATTGTGCGAGTAACCATAAGCCTACTGAAGCCACAGGCACTGGCTGGACCAGGCTATGGCATCATTGCAAAGCCACAAACAAAGGGCTGGACAACCGAGTCCAATACTTCCGGGGACACGCTGCAATCGTCCCGGATGATCGTGAAAGTGTCGCCGCAGGGTGGCCCTTATAAACCCACCGGCACAGCCGCCGATATTGCGAAGTTCTTCAATGGTTCCACGCCATGGGTAGGGCTTTCGATCAAAACGCCCGAGGGCGAGACACTACTCGACATGCAGGGCTGGCAGATGTCCGTACCCAATCATAAGGATGGCAACGCGGACAGACTCTACGATCGGCGGCCGTCGGACGACCCTTTCTATGAGGTTGGAGCAACATTCAAAGCCCCTCCGGATGAGCACTACTACGGCCTTGGACAGAACCAGGAAGGCTACATGGATCGTCGCGGCCATGTGCTCCGCTGCGCCCATGACTATAATGCGCCGGGCGGCCAGAGCGTCTGCGTTCCCTTCATGGTCAGTAGCAAAGGCTATGGCCTGGTGTGGGACAACCCCTCGCGCACTACTGTCGCGTTTGCGCTGAATGATTCAACTCGGTGGACCTCCGACGTAGGGCAACGTGTCTCGTTCTTCGTGATCGCCGGCAAGACTTACGACGAAATCTACGAAGGCTACCGGCTCCTTTCGGGTGAAACGCCGATGCTGCCCAAGTCTGCCTATGGCTACATCCAATGCAAGCAGCGCTACTCCAGCCAGGCGGAGTTGATGGCTGTTGCCAAGGGCTATCGCGATCGTCATCTGCCGATCGACGACCTTGTCATCGATTGGTTCCACTATACGGAGATGGGCGAGATGAACATGGACCCCGCGAAGTGGCCCGACCCTGTTGCAATGAACAAAGAGCTGCACGCTATGAATTTCCACGTGATGATCAGCGTGTGGCCACGCTTTGTTCCAGAAGACCGCTACTACGCGACTGTATTGAAGAACGACTGGTTTGAGAAGCTCGCCGACGGCACGCCGACCAACGGCCTTCCCTACGATCGCGCGGGCTCCGACATCGATACAACAAATCCTGCTGCCGCAAAGTGGTATTGGGACATCGTGAAGACGAACTACGTCGCAAAGGGCTTCGATGCCTTCTGGGCAGATGAGACGGAACCTGATCTCCCACCGAACGGCAGCTACTTTCACATCGGTCCCGGCACAGAGTTCTTCAACACCTATCCGCTGTTTCACACGGCAGCTTTCTACAACGGAATGCGCGCGGACATGAAGGAGCGCGCACTCATTCTCGCTCGTGATGCTTATCTCGGTGCGCAGCACAATGGAACGATCTTCTGGTCGTCCGACATAAGCGGCAACTGGGATACATTGCGGCGCGAGCTGCCTACGGGCATCAACTTCGTAGCATCGGGAACGCCCTACTGGAGCACTGACATCGGCGGCTGGCAATACCTTCCCGGCTATCACAAGCCCGATCGTCCAGTGCTGATCGATCCCTCCGATGCACGCGATGAAGTAGGTCACTACGACGACTACCCGGAGCTGTACGTGCGCTGGTTTGAGTACGGCGCCTTCCAGCCGAACTTTCGCACTCATGGAAGCCGCCCGCAGAACGAAGTCTGGTCCTATGGCAAACAGGCCGAGCCCATCCTCGAAAAGTATCTCCGTCTTCGCTATGAGTTGATGCCCTACCTGTATTCGCTCGGGTATCACACCCATCAAACAGGTGCGCCGTTTATGCGTGGCCTGTTTATGGACTTCGGCAATGACCCTAAGGTCGCGGACATTGGTGACGAGTATATGTTTGGACCGGCATTGCTCGTGGCGCCTGTGACCGAACAGGGCCGTACCAGTCGAACGGTCTATCTGCCCGCGGGAACAGATTGGTACAACTTCTGGACCAACGAGCGCGTTCATGGTGGAGAAACAATCACCGTAAACGCGCCGATTGATGTGATCCCTCTTTTTGTACGCGCGGGATCCATCATCCCAATGGGAACGGTTGTGGAGAGCACAAACGACACGCAGAAGATCGCCAAAGTGCGTGTTTACGCCGGCGCCGATGGCGACTTCAATCTATATCGCGACGATGGCACAACCTATGGCTACGAAAAAGGAGACTACGAGGTATCCCATCTCCACTGGTCGGATGCTGATGCGAAGCTCACACATACTGGGGCTCCCGTCGGTTTTGTTGCGGACAAAGACGTGATTGATATCATTGGCGGGTCGTCGAAGCCTTAGTACTTTCGTCCTACAAAACAGAGGTCGCAATAGATGAGCTCCCCCAGTCGTCGCAGTTTTCTCGGTTGGCTTTCCGCTACGCTTGGTAGCTCAGCCTTTCTGCCCCGCTTGAGCGTCGGTCAAGTGACTGCTGTCACACTTGACGACGCTTCGAATCCTCCGATGCTTTGGTACACCCAGCCGGCCAAAGAATGGGCCGAGGCGCTGCCCATCGGCAATGGAAGCCTCGGCGCCATGGTCTTTGGCGGCGGTAATGATGGCTCTCCCGCCAACGAGCTGCTGCAACTAAACGACGACACACTATGGTCTGGATTTCCTAAGGACGGCAACAATCGTGATGCCAGCAAGCATCTCGCCGATGTGCGTCACGCTGTTCTCCAAGAAAAGAACTATCACCTTGCCGATACGCTTTGCCGAAAGATGCAGGGCAAATTCGCTGAGGCCTATCAGCCACTTGGCAATCTTCACATTGCGTTTACTCATGCCGGGTCTATCAGCAACTACCGCAGAGAACTTAATCTCGACTCTGCGTGCACACGCACCAGCTATGAGACCAATTCCGCCTCCTTCGTGCGCGAAGCCTTCGTCTCGAACCCTGACCAGGTACTGGTCCTGCGTGTAACGTCCAGCCAGCCGCATCAACTCAACTGTGTGCTGTCGCTCGATGGAGACTTGCAAATTGCCACGAAGTCTATAGGCGGGAATCAGCTCATCCTTACCGGGAAAGCGCCTTCGCATGTGGCTGGCGCGGGTCACCCACAGGGCGAAAAGCCCGTTGAGTCGTCGGATAAGCCGGGTGAGGGAATGTACTTCGCTGCGGCCATGCACGTTGCCGTAGAGGGCGGCAGCGTTGCTGCATCGGGAAATGAGCTAACGGTCAAAGACGCCACAAGCTTCATTGTGCTTCTCACGTCTGCCACAGGCTATCGCGGCTTCCACTCCATGCCCGATACGCCGTTGGAGCAAGTTGTAGCCGAAGCGCAGAAGAAGCTCGCTGAAGCTCAACAGAAAACCTTCACCACCTTGCGTGACCGGCATAGAATCGACCATCAGCGGTTATTCCGGCGTGTTTCTCTGGAGCTTGGCAGCGGCGATCACGATCAAGCAACAGACCAGCGTCTTGCGAGTTTCGGTGCTGCACCTGACCCTTCCCTGCTTGCGCTTTACTTTCAGTACGGCCGCTATCTGCTGATCTGTAGCTCGCGACCCGGATCACAACCGGCGAACCTGCAGGGGCTTTGGAACTATCAGGTCACGCCGCCCTGGGGCAGCAACTGGACCTCGAACATCAACATCGAGATGAACTATTGGCTGGCGGAGACCTGCAACCTCAGCGAATGCGCGTTGCCTCTCTTCGATCTCATCGCGGGGTTAAGCCAAACCGGTGCCATCACCGCCAGAGAAACCTATGCTCTGCCAGGCTGGGCGGCACATCACAACCTCGACCTGTGGCGAACCTCCAATCCGGTCGGAGAAGGTGTTGGTCAACCGACGTGGGCGAACTGGGGCATGGCCGGTCCGTGGCTTTGCTCGCACCTTTACGAACACTTCCTCTTCACCGGGGATCGTACCTTTCTTAAAACCAGTGCATGGCCTCTGATGAAGGGTTGTGCGGAGTTCTGCCTTGCGTGGCTGATCGACGATGGCAGCGGCCACCTGACCACCTGCCCATCAGAGTCGACCGAGAACGATTTCCTCGCGCCCGATGGAAAACCCGCCATGACCAGCGCCGGCTGCACTATGGATATGGCTCTCATCCGCGAGCTATTTTCCAATTGCATTGCCACAGCGAAGACATTGGGCATCGACGAAGCTTTCGCGGAGAGACTACAGAGTTCGATCCCGCGCTTGATCCCTTACCAGGTCGGCAAGTACAGACAGTTGCAGGAGTGGTCGGTTGATTTCGAAGAACACACCCCCGGACAGCGCCACATGTCGCATCTTTATCCGCTCTATCCGGGAAGCCAGATCACGCCGCGCGAGACGCCGGAACTGGCCAAAGCCGCACGGGTCTCGCTCGAACGCCGCCTCGCGAATGGTGGCGCTTACACGGGATGGAGCCGCGCCTGGGCAATCGCCTTCTGGGCTCGACTGCTCGATGGCGATAAGGCATGGGAGTCACTTTCCATGCTGATGCAGCACAGCACGAACAGCAGCCTGCTGGACACTCATCCGGGAGGCAATGGCGCCATCTTCCAGATCGACGGCAACCTTGGCGCCACTGCGGCCATCGCCGAGTTGCTGCTGCAAAGCCACGGGCACAGCATCGACCTGTTGCCCGCTCTCCCAACAGCATGGCCTCAGGGCAAGGTCACGGGGCTCCGCAGTCGCGGCGGGTTATCGGTCGATCTTGAATGGGCCGCCGGACAAGCAACCTCCTGCACACTGCGTCCAGACAGGACCGGAAGATATTTATTGCGTGCGCCAAGCGGTCAGACTATCGCAGCGGTAAAGAACGGTGCGCAGGTAATCCCATTCAAACCTGAACGCGATAGCGTCGTCGCCACAACATTGCAGGCAGGACGAAGCTATCTTGTCCACTTCAGCGGACGAGATGTAGTTGCCTGAAAGGATCTGGTGAATCGCCATCATGCATCGCCGTGACGTCCTCAAGATAGTTGGTAGCGCCTTCGCCACAAGCGCCCTGCCCCACGTGCTGCGGGGCGAGACAGCGCCAGCCGCTGCCACCTTCACCATCGGTCGAAAAACCATCACGACGATACCTTCCGATTTCACTGGCCTCAGCTACGAGTCCGCACAGCTCGCAAACCCCAGCTTCTTTTCCGCTTCCAACACCGAACTGGTAAGGCTCTATCGCGAGCTCTCAACACAGGGTGTCCTGCGTACTGGCGGCAACCTCAGTGCCTTCTCCGCGTGGTGTGACGATCCCTCCATTCCCCTCACCGCCATAGAGAAAGCGGCCATCGATCGCGGCAAGCACTACTGGGAATGGGCGCTCTGCGATCCAACCATCGCCAGGGGAAACCACGAAGTGGTCTTCACGCCGGCGTCTATCGAAGCGCTTGCAGGCTTCCTCGACGCCACCGGGTGGAAACTGCTCTACGGCCTTAATTTCGGAACAGGCACACCCGAGCAAGCCGCTGCTGAAGCTGCCTGTGTGCAGAAGCTGGTTGGTAAAAATCTCATCGGCTTTCAACTCG
>Ga0302315_10004430_pt1 | contig 12259 bp, 10 predicted proteins | sample III_Palsa_N3_1_FD_200532 | JGI IMG/M metagenome (GOLD analysis project Ga0302315, IMG submission 200532) | Peat permafrost microbial communities from Stordalen Mire near Abisko, Sweden - III_Palsa_N3_1 | ecosystem: Environmental > Terrestrial > Soil > Palsa > Peat permafrost | place: Sweden... | reverse complement strand
ATCACCATCGGCATCAGTTTGTCGGGCAAGCTGTAAAAAAAAAAGCAGGGGTGCGGTATGTCCGCCACCTCTGCTTTTCAGGTTGCTCCGATTTCTCTGCAGGAAAAATTACTCGTTTAGACCGGCTAAGCAAAACCGCTCCCCGTCGTTCCCGCGAAGGCGGTGAAGCGGGGAATTCGGGCAGCTTGCTGTCTGCCTGCGTAACAGTGCCCGCTTGCAAGCGGGCACTCCCTCCCTATAGGGATGCAGGGGAACCCGTAGTGAATTAGATCTGGCGGACTCCCTATGGATTCCCGCCTTCGCGGGAATGACGGAGGGTTAATAGCGCTTTAGCTTATTGCCACGTCGGATGAGCCGCTTCCTAAAACACCGAAATTTTCCTATCTCACGTTGATTGAATCAATCATTCAACACCAGCAAACTAACCCGCCGATTTTCGCTTCTCCCCTGCGCCGTATCATTGGAACTCTTAGGCTTGGTTTCTGCCAGGCCCGATGCCGTCATCCGGCCGGCACTGATGCCGCGCTCCTGCAAAGCCCGCACGATCGACGCTGCGCGTGCCGAAGATAACTCCCAGTTCGACGGAAATTGCGCGGTGCTGATCGGCATGCTGTCGGTATGCCCTTCCACCACGATTTGATTGCCGTTTTTTACCAGGATGTCAGCGATTTTCGTGACAATGCCATTTGCCTGTTGCGCCGGTTGCGCAGTGCCGCTGGCAAACAGGGCGCTATCCTTGATGTCCAGCAAGACGCCCTCTTCGCGCGTCTCGACGGTAATCTCGCCGTCCTGCACCAGATCGGTAAAGGTGTGCGCCAATTCCTGCAACAGTATTTGTTGTTTATCGACGACCGGGTCCGGCACCACCGCCTTTACCTGGGGCCGATGCGGTCGAATACCGGGAATCACGATCGGCGCGTGCAAGTCTTGCTCTACGGGAGTCGCCGCCCTGAGCTCAGGATGTTTAGGGAGCTTGGCATAGAGCACCAGGAACAAGACGAATAGCAGGGTCATGAAGTCGGCGTACGAAATCATCCAGCGATGATTGCCGGCCGCTTCGTTTTGCTCTTGGTCTTGATGAAAGGAGATGAAGTCCCGCATAATTTAAGCCTTCACGCCGCTACCCGCCGGATATCGACCACGTTGTCGGCCTTTTCGCCGGCAGCAACGAGGGTGCGTTCCACCAGGCGCGGCTGCTTGTTCTGGGCGATCATGGTCAAGCCCTCGATCCGCAATTCGTCACGCAAGGTCAACTCGAAAATAATCGCGCGCAGTTTGGCCGCCAATGGCAGGAACACCAGATTGGCCAGCACCAGGCCGTAGACGGTAGCGACAAACGCCGCTGCGATGCCGTTGCCCAGACGCGATACGTCGCTCAAGCCATTCATCACCTGCAGCAAGCCGACTACCGAACCAAGAATACCGACGGTAGGCGCATAAGCGCCGGCCGATTCCCACATCTTGGCGGCGTGGCGCAAGCGGGCGTCGCGAATCCGCACGTCCATCATCAACGTGTCGCGGATATATTCAGGGTCATAGCTGTCGACGATCATCTCGACGCCGTTTTTCAGCAGCGGGTCTTCGATTGCCATCGCCAGGCTGTCGAGCTTGAGCGCACCATCCCGATAGGCGATTTTCGACCAGCCGACGATTTCCTTGATGGTTTCTTCGCGGTCTGAAATCGGTGGATGCTTCAACCAGCGCAACAGCCGCACACCCATCAGGAAATCCTTGGGCGAACTTTGCGCGATCACCGCCCCTAGCGTGCCGCCGAAGACGATCAGGAAAGCCCCCGGCTGCGCCAGGGTCAAGAGCGAGGCCCCTTCCAATAGTTGTCCAGAAAATATGGCAACAATCGCCACACCTAGCCCTAATATGGTCATATAAAACATGGGACCTCGCAATGTCGTGAATTAGCTGGCACGCTTGCTAGCGGCCAGGCTAAAACAGTGTCACACACGAAGGCTCGGCTCAAAGCACGGAACAGCGTGCGATTTGGCCTCGAATTTTCGACTTGCGTGGAAACAAATTGTTACACGGTCCTTGCGCAGGCTTTTTGGCTTGCTGCAAGACATTAAATTTGCAGCAAAACCCGCAAACTCCCATAAATATGGGATAGGCATGATGCCCTTTTTGGATCAAGCTTCCGGAGATAAGTTCAAGTTCTCACTGAAGGTTCAGAGATAGCGGCGCAAACGCCGGTGGTTCGAAGTGTCATAGAGACAAGAAATATACATGTGTCATCAAACAATCTGCATGCATTCGGGGACGATTTGAGTCGTTCCGACCAGCCCAACGAGTTGGCGCAGACTACTCCTGCCTGCGCAAGCAGGGAGATCCCCGTGGACGTCAAATTGATGGCGACGATGGCGCAGGAGATCCTGGCCGACATGAGCCTGGGCGCCTGCGCGGAAACCATTACCCAAACCGTTCAAGTTCTCGATTTGGGTAATGGCAAGAAAGCAGCGTTACGCATTACGATCACCACTGATGACGATGCGTTTATGTAAGCTTGCAGCACCCTTTACTACGTCTCAAGTTTTACCGGGAATGTGCCTATCACTAAACGCCGCTTACGACATTCTCAATACAGCGCCAACTGCGGTGAACGCCGCCCCGATCCAGCATATGACCGGATTATAAGGCGTCTCGCCTGTCATTTGCGCAATACCGGTCGCGATACCGCACACACCGCCATTGGAATACAGACAACTGTCGGCGCGCATCAAACTGGTGCCGAGTTTATGCGCGATCGGCCCATAGAACGAAACCCACCAACACACTGCGGCGATCAGCAAGACGATGCCCAGGATCAACAAATTATTTGCCAGCTTTTTTGCGTTCATGCGCCTCCCCTTTATTGTGTGATCGCATGCTACCGACTTGCGACGTAGCAGTCCATAACAAAATAAGGCGCCCGGCAAACGCCAGCCAATATTAAAAGAAAAAGCATGATACGCTTTCAACATTGCACTGTTTGCCGCTCAGATCGAAAAGAGGACAACATGAAACTGAAAATGCCCATTCTGCACCTTGCATTGATCGCCCTGGCCGCGCCTTCTGTCGCATTCGCGGTATTGGGCGGCGACGTGTCTTCCATTCAAACCGACCGCATGCAGATGAAAGCCAGCTTGCCGGTGGCAAATATGGCGGCCAATTACACGGTGCATGAAATGTCGGTCGCAAGCGGCACCACGGTCCGCGAATACGCAAGCGCAACCGGCACCGTGTTTGCCATTGCCTGGCAAGGCCGGTCGATACCTGACCTGCGCCAATTAATGGGAAGCTATTTTGACAAATACACGACCGCAGCAAAAACCGCGCATGGCGGCCATACGCATTTGATCGTTCGGCAAGATGACCTGGTGGTCCGTTCCGGCGGACATATGCGTTCATTCGCCGGCAGCGCCTACGTGCCCGGCATGCTGCCCCAGGGCGTCACGGAAGCGGATATCAAGTAAGGCGACGACAAAAGAGCGGCCACCGCGTTCCTCCGACACAATTTTTCGCTATTGTCATAACAAGGCGTTGAGTTGAGTGATATCAAGCGGCTTGACAAAGTGCTCGTCAAACCCGTGCTCTGCCGCGCGGTGACGATCTTCGCTTTGGCCGTAGCCGGTAATAGCGAATAGGCGCAGCGATTCGCGCCGAATTTGCCGACGCAAACGCTGCGCCAACTCATAGCCATCCATGCCGGGCAATCCTATATCGAGCAAACAGACGTCGGGTTGAAATTCCTGCGTCAATAGCAACGCGGCTGGTCCGTTGTGCGCCACCTCCACCCGGTGTCCATGAATCTCCAGAATATCTTGCAGCACATGCGCCGCGTCCACATTATCGTCAACGATCAGAATCGCCAAGCCGCTATACCGGGCAATGTCGCTCCCAGTTTTCGATCCGGGCGCAAGCTCGTCCAACTTTGGCTGAAACCTCTCCTGGGTCGGCAAACGCAACGTGAACGTGCTGCCCTTGCCAAGACCGTCACTGTGCGCTTCCACGCTGCCTCCATGAAGCGACATCATGCTGCGTGCAATCGCCAGTCCAAGCCCAAGCCCACCTTGCGACCGGCTCAACGCCTGACGCTCTTGCACGAACAGATCGAAGATCTTGGGCAGCATGGTAGCGCTGATACCTATGCCATTGTCGCTGACTATCAATTCCACGTCATTCTCGCGGCGCGATGCCGCGATACGCAGATGACCGCCGGGCTCCGTATACTTGGCGGCATTGCTGAGCAAATTGGCAATAACCTGCCTTAGCCTTGCAGGATCGGCTTGCACCGACAGGCCGCTGGCGGCAACATCGACGGTAAGCCGATGGCGCTTCGCTTCAATCAGCGGACTGATGGTTTCGATCGCGTTCGCCACCACGTCGCCTAGTTCTACTTCTTTCTTGCGCAACTCGACTTTTCCCTGGGCCACGCGTGAGACGTCGAGCAAGTCATCGACCAACGCCACCAGATGTTGGGACTGGCGCTCCAACACGGCGAGTTCTTTCTCCGCCGTTTCAACGCCACGCATGCGCATCAGCTGCAAGGCAGTAATGATCGGCGCCAGGGGGTTGCGCAGTTCGTGGCCGAGCATGGCAAGAAATTCATCCTTGGAGCGGTTGGCGCCCTCGGCCGCGCGTTTGGCCACGGCCAACTCGGTGACCTCGAACACCACGACCGCCACGCCCTCTATGACGCTGTCTTCGCCATACAAGGGCTGATAGACGAAATCGAAAAAACACTCAACAGGCGAAGGCGGATCGCCGCGGTCGATGTCGACCCGCACCGAGCGGCCGACATATGGTTTGCCGGTGGCATAGACGGTGTCGAGCAACTCGAATATGTGCTGACCTTCGACTTCGGGCAATGCCCGGCGCACCGGCAAGCCGATCAGCGCACGATGACCGACCAACTCATGGTAGCGTTCGTTGGCCAGTTCGAACACGTGCTCGGGCCCCCGCAGGATGGCGATTGCAACGGGCGCCTGGCTGAAAATGGCTTGCATGCGCCGTGTCGCATTCCTTTCCACAGCGCGTCCCCGCTGGCGTAGTATCAGGGCGTCAATGCGCGCTACGAGTTCTCGACTGGAAAACGGCTTGACCAGATAGTCGCTGGCGCCGGCCTGCAGACCTTCCACGCGCGCTTCCTCGCCGGCGCGGGCCGATAGCAGAAGTAGCGGCAGCTCGCGGGTCGATGGATCGTCCCGCAGCACCGCGAGCAGGCCGAAGCCGTCGAGCCGCGGCATCATGACGTCGGAGACGACCACATCAGGCCGCTGGCGCTTTATTGCCTCCAATGCCTCGACGCCGTCGGCGGCGATTTCAATCTGCCAGCGCGGCTCCAGCAGCCGGCGCAGGTAGTCGCGCATGTCGGCGTTGTCGTCGACGATCAGCACGCGCTCGGAGGCGATCGGCGTCAGCGAAGTTTCCGATATGGGCAAGGCCGGCCTCAGTTGCAGGCCGATCCAGCCTGCAGCCTCCGACACATAAGCGCCGGCCGAGGCACCGATGGCAGCCCCTTCTTGCCGCGCACGAATCTGAGCCGGGTCCAGGTGCGCCATGCCCAGGGGCAGCGTAATGCGGAATTGGGTGCCGCGCCCCAGCGTACTGTCGACACGTATGGCTCCGCCCAGCAGTGCCACCAGGTCGTGCACCAACGCCAAGCCGATACCCGACCCTTCGTGCGTCCGCGAGCGCGCACTCTCGATTCGATAGAACCGCTCGAAAAGCCGTGGCAACTGATCGGCCCCAATGCCGATCCCGGTGTCGGCAATGGTCACCGTTACCGCTTTCTGATCTGCATCGGCGCGCAGCGTCACACTGATCGCGCCCTCAAAGGTGAACTTGAAGGCGTTAGAGAGCAGGTTGAGGATAATCTTTTCCCACATGCCCACATCCACATAGACCGGGGCAGGCAATGGCGCGCAATCGACCTGCAACTGCATTCCCGTGCTTTCCACGGTGGAACGAAACGTGCTGGCCAGATCGGCCGTAAGCGCGGCCAGATCCACCGGTTCGAACGCGGCCTGCGCTCGGCCGGCCTGCACGCGTGAAAATTCAAGCAGGGTATTGACCAGCTTTTGCAGCCGCACCGCGTTGCGCTGCATGAGATCGAGGCGCTGACGCTGGATTGGCGCCAACGTTGCCGCATCCTCGATCGCCTCTTCCAAGGGAGCCAGCAACAACGTCAGCGGAGTGCGAAACTCATGACTGACATTGCTGAAAAATTGGGTCTTGGCACGATCGACCTCCGCCATCATGTCGAGCCGCAGGCGTTCCTCCTCAGTTGCGCGCGCATTCTGGATAGCATTGCCGCATTGGGTCGCGACCAGGTCGAAAAAACTACGGTAGTCGTTGTCGAGCTTGCGCACGGGGCTGACGCCTAGTACCAACACGCCGACAGCGGACGCCGTTGCCATCAGCGGCAATAGAAGCGCTTGGCGCACCGTCTGCTTGGCCAGCCCGACAGTCCTGGCAGTGGGCGGCAGTTCGAGCAACCGCGGCGCCGCTTCGCGCAAGGTCGCAATCAGCGCTGACGCCAACTCATCAAGACAATTACCCTTGTCCGTAGCCGCGCCATTGTCCGTTTGCGCGATGCCGGCGTCGCTTTCCACCCTTTGCGGCGCCGTGGCCGACACCGCATCTGCATTGATACCGGTCGCCTGCCAAAGATGCAGCGCATCGCCACCTGTTGGCTGAATCGACGACGGATGATTCAGATACAGCAACGCAAATGGGATATCGTCGGAATTAGCAGCCAGCGTAGCCATTACGCTATTGACTGCGGTATCGACCCTCTTCTCCAACAGCGAGCGCGCTGCCAATTCCGACAGTGTCTGCAGCCGGCGCGCATTCAGGTGCTGGGCGGTAACGTCTAGATTAGGGCAAAACAGCCCGGCGACATTGCCTGATTCGTCCCGAATCGGGCTGTAGGAAAAAGAGAAATACGTCTCTTCAAGAAAATCGCCCCGATTCATGAACAAGCGCACATCGTCGGCATTCGTTGCCTCGCCCGCGTCAAATACGCGGTTGGCCAGCGGGCCGCAAATATCCCAGATCTCGGACCAGACCTGGGCGGTCGGCAGACCCAATGCCGAGGGATGCTTGGCAAGGCTGAGGACGTCTATATAGGCGTCGTTGTAGAGAAATGTGATGTCCGCGCCCCAGCCTATCCACATTGGCTGTCGCGAACTGAGCATCAGGTTCACCGCTGTCTTGAGGCTTTGCGGCCAGTCGGAAATCGGCCCTAGCGGTGTGTTCGACCAATCGTGGGCCGCGATCAGGCCGCCCAACTGACCCGGAGCGCTAAGGAATTTGTGGTCGTGGACGGTGGCGATCCGATCGTTACTCATAGCGCAAGGTTGAGCCCATATGATGTTGCAAATTATATCATATTTTATATCAAACTCATTCAATCCAAACGGGATTATCGCTCCAGCCTCCGGCCCCCTGATACATTTGGTTGCACTCCTTACCAAACTGAACAGACTGTTCGTCGTCCTCGTGCGTTAATGAGACAAGAGCAGTTCTGTTGGTCCACCTGAAAGGAGCATTATCATGAAAAAGTCTTTCCTCGCCGCAACCGCTGGAGTCCTGGCTGGCGCCACCTTGCTAATGTGCGCAGCCCCCGCAATGGCGCATGACCGGGTCGCCATCGGCGTCTCCGTCGGCGTACCGGTTGGTTTTGTTGCACCGGCCCCGGTCGTCTATGGCCCTGGTTATTATGGTCCCGGTTACTATGGCCCGGTAGTTCGCGTCGGCGGACCTTACTATCATGGCTGGAACTACGGCCATGGCTACTATCGTGGCGGTTATCACGGCTGGCACCGTTAAGCAATAGCGCATAACCAGTCCCGGCCATGCGCCATGTACGCATGGCCGGCGACACAAAACGCCGATATCATTGCGTTTTGTACCTACTGATGAGGTTGACATGTTGAAAAGTGTAGATCGATTTTGCATTCTCAACCGGCAAATAGCATGAAAGGCCAACGTTTCCTGTTGGCCTTCGTCTTCGCTTTTTCCTCGTCCTGCGCCTGCCTCTCAGCAGGAGCGGCGACCAAGCCGCTTTCCGAGGAAGATGTGCGCTGGCTCAACCGGATCACCTACGGCATCGATGGCGCCACGGTGGCCGAATACCAAACCCTCGGGCGCAAGGGATTTCTGGAAAAGCAATTGCGCGGCAGCGAAGACGGCATGCCGGCCGCCGTCAGCGCCACGCTGGCGCATCTGGATATGATCAACTTGCCTTTGAGTCAATCGTTGCAAGATATCGACCTGGCGAACAAGCACATCAACACGCTACCGACCGAAGACGACAAGCAGCAAGCGCGCAAGCAGCTCAACGACCAGGCCGGCATCGCGGTGTACGAAACCAACAAGCGCCATTTGCTGCGCGCCTTGTATTCGCCGGCACAGTTGAAGGAGCAGATGGTCTGGTTCTGGGATAATCACTTCAGCGTGTTCCAGGGCAAGGCGAATTTGCGCTGGTCGGTGGCCGACTATGAAGAGCATGCGATCCGGCCGCACGCATTGGGCAATTTTCGCGATTTATTGATGGCGACGCTGAAGCATCCGGCGATGCTGATGTATCTCGACAATGCGCAAAGCGCCGGCGGCAAGATCAATGAAAACTACGCCCGTGAATTGCTGGAATTGCATACCCTCGGCGTCAACGGCGGCTACTCCCAGCAAGACGTGCAGGAACTGGCGCGCATCTTGACCGGTGTCGGCGTCGATACGCAACCGACATCACCGAAACTGAAGCCGGAATGGCAGGCCTTGTATTTACGCGACGGCGCCTTCGAATTCAATCCCGCCCGCCATGATTTCGGCGATAAACAATTCCTCGGCCAAAGCATCACCGGCCAGGGTTGGGGTGAAGTCGAACAGGCGATTGACTTGATCGTCAAGCAACCGGCCACCGCGCATTTCATTTCCAACAAACTGGCGCTGTATTTCGTCAGCGACGATCCGCCGCCGGCCTTGGTTGACCGCATGGCGAAGGCTTTCCAGCATAGCAATGGCGATATCTCCGCCGTGCTGCGCACCATGTTCAGCTCGAAGGAATTCACCGCGTCGCTGGGCAGTAAATTCAAAGACCCGATGCACTACGTGGTGTCGGCCATGCGGCTGGCCTACAACGGTAAAACCGTCACCAACCTGAAGCCCGTGAATAACTGGCTCAATTCACTCGGCGAGCCGCTCTACGGACGCCTGACTCCCGACGGTTACGGCATGCGGCAGCGCGACTGGGCCAGTTCCGGCCAGATGTCCAAGCGCTTTGAAATTGCGCGCGCGATTGGCGGCGGCAGCGCCGGGCTGTTCGATTCCGACGACGGCAGCCCGCCGGTGGCGTTCGGCTTCCCGATGCTGTCGAATCGCTTGTTCTATGAAACGGTCGACAATGTGATGAGCGTGCCGGTCAAGCTGGCGCTCGACAAGGCAGCGTCGCAAGCGGAGTGGAATGCTTATTTACTGGCGTCCCCTGATTTCATGTATCGATAATTTGACTGCGGAGCACGCCATGTCTAACCCTAACTATTCGCAAGCAAACATCGGTGCCGGACGTCGATCATTCCTGAAGCGTTCGCTGTCGCTATCGCTACTGACAGCAAGCGGATTAAGTGCCGGCAGCCTGTTTGCCGCGCCGGCCACGCAAAACCGCTTCCTGCTGGTATTCCTGCGCGGCGGCTATGATGCGGCCAACTTGCTGGTCCCATACAACAGCAGTTTCTATTACGAATCGCGCCCGACGATTGCGATCGCCAAGCCCGACGCCAAGAATATGCAATCGGCAATAACGCTCGATGGCAGTTGGGGCCTGCATCCGGCGCTGCGCGAAAGCATCGCACCGCTGTATGTGCGCAAGGAAGCGCTGTTCATGCCCTTCACCGGGACCGACGATCTGTCGCGCAGCCACTTCGAAACCCAGGACAGCATTGAATCGGGACAAAGCGGAGCCAAGAATCGCGACTTCTCTTCCGGCTTCATGAACCGCCTGACACAAGTCATCAGCGGCGCGCAACCGATCTCCTTTACCGATGCCTTGCCGACGATTTTCAAGGGCAACACCAACGTCGCCAATGTCTCGCTCAAGGGCGTCGGCAAACCGCCGTTCGACGACCGGCAATCGGCGATACTGGCCGGCATGTATGCCGGCCATCCGCTGGAAGACAGTGTGCGCGAGGGACTCGATCTGCGCCAGGAAGTCGGACGCGAAGTCGAGCAGGAAATGCAGGCGGCAAATCGCGGCGCGATCTCCCCCAAGGGATTCGAGCTGGAAGCGCGCCGCATGGCGCGGCTGATGCGCGAGCGCTATCAACTCGGCTTCGTCGACGTCGGCGGTTGGGATACCCACGTCAATGAAGGCGGCGCATCCGGCGCATTGGCCGGCAACCTGGACAATCTGGGGCGCGGCCTGTCGGCCTATGCGCAGGAAATGGGCACGATGTGGAAGCAAACCGTGGTCGTCGTGATATCGGAATTCGGTCGCACCTTCCGTGAAAATGGAACGCGCGGCACCGATCACGGACACGGTTCGGTATTCTGGGTGTTGGGCGGCGCCATCAACGGCGGCCGCATCGTCGGCGAGCAAACCGGCGTTGACCAGGCATCACTATTCCAGAACCGCGACTTCCCGGTGTTGAACGATTATCGCGCCGTGCTGGGAGGCTTGTTCCAGCGCATGTACGGCTTGTCTGCTGACGAAATACAAACGGTTTTTCCGGGAACGAAGGCGCGCGATTACGGGTTGGTGTAGACATATAGACAAGCACATAAAAATGGTTGCTCCGATTTCCATATCAATAGAATCATGTATTCACACAGGGTTATCAAAATCTCCCATCATCATTTTCGCCTTCGCACTGCTCGTTACCCATTAGTTGAGCGGGCGTCTCCCCTCGCCCGCTTGCGGGAGAGAGGAGAAAAGCTCGCTCTACTTATCATATTGCCCACTAGTAAGAGTTTGTAACTCCAGTAGAAATTCGCATCGAAAAGATCGATGCTTGAATTGTGGCGAGATGACGAAGATCACTTGTCGCTGATGTAAATTCATCTTCAAGTTTTATCGTGGCGCTGGGTATTCGTGTCGGTGTGGCAAGGGGAGACGACCATGTGGTTAGACGTGACCGTGAGGCTGGCTCGCGCCGCCTCCATTACCGCTGCCGTGACCTTAGCGACCCTGACTTGTACGCCAACCCGCGCCGATGTCATCGACGGCGAACGCATCGCCATGATCGACGCTTACGCGTTGGCCGCATCACCCTCCGTAGAAACCACCCCCACCGCCTTGGTGCGCTACCTGTCGCAACCGGCACAGAACGACACCGAAAAAGCCCGCGCCATTTTCCGCTGGGTCGCAGACCGCATCAGCTACGATGTCGATGCCTATTTTTCCAATAATCTGGTGACGATGAACGCCGAAGACGTGCTGCGGCAGCGGCGCAGCATCTGCGACGGCTACGCCACCTTGTTCGAAAGACTGGCGCGCGAAGCCGGCATGGAAGCAGTCACTATCAAGGGTTACGCTAAAGCCTACGGCTACGTGCCGGGCACGCGATTCAACCGCCCCAATCACGCCTGGAATGCGATCAAAATCGACGGCCAATGGCGCCTGGTCGATACCACCTGGGGCGCCGGCTACGTGCGCAACGGCAGATACGTCAAAGTGCTGACCGAAACCTTTTTCCTGGCTCCGCCCGAGCAATTGATGTTTTCACACTTCCCGCTCGATCAAGCCTGGCAATTACAGTCGACCCCGCATCTGAGCAAAGCCGAATTCGAAGCGATGCCCAACATGGAGCCGGCGTTTTTCCATCTCGGCATACTAGGCGAAAACGTGTGGCGCGAAATGAACGCCCCCGATTTCAGCGGCAGCTTCGTGCGCACCTACGACCTGCCCTATCATCTCGCCGTCGTCCAGCAAGCGCCTTTGTCGTATCGCCTGCATGCCGACCAGCCGCAGCAATTCAACATCCGCAGCGACGCCTTCGAGCAAATGGCGATCGTGCACAACAATAAATGGACCACCATGTCGAAGGACGGCAAGATATTCAAGGTCGATTTCGTTCCGCGCAACAGCGGCGACATGATGGTGGTCGGTAAAAAGCCGGGCGCTGCGAATTTCACCGCGATTTTGGGTTATCAGGTTGCGCCGTGATTTAATTAATTCGCTTTGGCTGACGCAAAAACAATCTCCGTCATTCCCGCGAAGGCGGGAATCCATAGTGAGTACGATTTAACGACCGGCTTATGGATTCCCGCCTTC
>Ga0302315_10004429_pt1 | contig 12259 bp, 12 predicted proteins | sample III_Palsa_N3_1_FD_200532 | JGI IMG/M metagenome (GOLD analysis project Ga0302315, IMG submission 200532) | Peat permafrost microbial communities from Stordalen Mire near Abisko, Sweden - III_Palsa_N3_1 | ecosystem: Environmental > Terrestrial > Soil > Palsa > Peat permafrost | place: Sweden... | reverse complement strand
CAATAGCCCCCTTGTTGTCGTTTAAATTTGTTTTGGCTACGCCACGATATTCGTATAGATCAGCATTGTTGGGTTCGAGTTCAATTGCATGGGTAAAGTCCTGTACGGCACCGCTGTAATCGCCGGAGTTACTTTTTGCATTGGCCCGGTAATGATATAAATCGGCATTATTGGGTTGTAAGGCCAGCGCGTTAGTAAAATCGGCAATGGCGTTACTATAATCTTTTAGGTTAGCGTAAGCATTTGCCCGGTAATTACTGGCGTTAGGATAGGATGGGGTAAGGGCCAAAGTTTGCGTGAAATCTTTTATAGCATCCTGGTCATCATGCTGGTTACTGTAGGCGTTAGCACGATAAAAATAAGCATTAGCATCCTTAGGGTTTATTTCGATGGCTTTTGTAAAAGCGGAAATTGCTGTTGTGTAATCTTTTCTTCCTGCGGCCTGATTGCCATTCTGAATATAAGTATCGGCTGTTTGTGCTAAGGCGCAGTATGGTAACAGGAAGAGAACAAAGAATATTTTTTTCATAAAAAATGAGGAAACCTTAACAGTGGCTTAAGTCGATTTTTAACAGCCAATGTATAATATAACTACATATACCTATATTGTATAGCAGGGATTTTGTTTAAACGGATTTTGCGTTGCTAAGTTTTAAGTGTTTTTTGTTTGTTTTGCAACATAACGAGTGCTTTACCTGCTCTTACTTTGCGGGTATCTTCTTGTTTTGCAGATCCTACCCAATCGCAATAACCTTGTTTGTATGATTTCGACAGACTTTCAAAAAAAGCGTTTGCCTCGGTGTCGTTGTCCAATAATAATTGTAGCTCGGTAGGTGTACCGTCAATATGTTCTCCTTTTTTAAGCATATGGCTTATATAAATTAATATTCAACAAATTGTTCGTCGGGGTAGCACCATAACCAACGTTCGCCGGGCTGTGCCGAAGAGATTACCGGATGATGATCCTGATGGTAATGTTTGGTCATGTGTTTGGATGGTGAATCATCACAACACAAAGTAACCCCACAAGTTTGGCATACCCGTAAATGTACCCAGGTACCATTATGTTTTATGCATTCCTCACAAACATTATCCTTGCTAAGTTTTACACTTTTTATGGCTTTTATGTGAGCGCAAACAGATTGATCTTCCATATTTAAAGATAAATATAAATTAAACAGATATGTAATTATCCACTTTATAATTTGTTATTGAAAGACACAGTTAAACAGATTTAATCAATGCTAAATATTTTTAATCGTTGATTGTTGAATTTCAACTTTCCTCTGCTGTTTGTTTGTAACTATTTAATATTGTTTACATTAGGCACATATCCTTAAATTTTATACAAATTATGAAATTAAACCTTACCCGCATATTTATTGTATTACTTGCCGTTGTATTTTGTTATTCTGCCTGTAAAAAAGCAGCAACTAAACCGGTTTCCACTTCGCCTATAACTGATATAGATGTGGCAAAACAAATTGCATCAAGTCTGAATCAATCACTTACAGGCCAATTAGGAGGTACCAATATTAATGATGGTGCAAAAGCACCATCAAGCATTGTAGCAGGTAAAAAAACGAAGACAGTAAATTCGCTTAATCCACTATGCGGATATGTGATTGATACTGCTTATACGCACTTGGTTTTACCCGGCGATACCACGGAATGGCTTAGTGGAAAATTCCATTTTGTATATAATTGCAGTTCAAGCTATGTTGATGGCTACACCGTATATGATAGCTTGAAAGTTGAAAATTATAGCCCAACCTTTTTGGATGAATACACCAATGTTCAAAACTATACTTTTAAAGCGACTGATAGTACATATAAATCAGCTACACTTAATGGTTCAATTGTTACCTCAATTTCGCATGAGGGTATTACGCCACCTCAAATCCAAAAACAATTTACTTTAGTTAATTGTAACTACCAATTAAAGGGTTTGTTAGTTGTAAACGGATCAGGTACTACCGACATAACTACAGGTACAGCAACATTTACCTCCTCGGTTGAAGAAGTTGACGGTCCTGTTGGTACTCACGGATACTTTGCCAATTATGCGGGATCAATCCAATATATAGGTAATCATCAGGCAAATTTAATTATAACAGGGGGACATACCTATTTAATTAACTTTGTTACCGGGGCAGTTACTCAGCAATAATATAAGAAACTAACGCTATAAAAAAGCTCCTTTCAAATTGTTGAAAGGAGCTTTTTTGTTTATGTCGACTATTAATTAATGAGCCTTCATCCTAAAACCTAACCACACATTAAATGTTCCTGTAATAAAAAAAGCTACCGCTATAAATGTGATAAGTGTCATCGAACCAAAAAAGGCATTGAAAATAATCATCAAACCAAATATCACGGTGATAATACCGCTTATAGTCAATATCAATGATTTTCCTAAAGCACGTGAAAAGCTGATCAACGAAAATCCGCGGAGGAGAAACCAGATACCCACAATAATGCGCAATATGGCAACACCTGCGGCTACATGCCCCATAAGCACTAAACCTAGTATCAAATCAACTACACCTAAAAATATATGCCAGCCACGGTTGGTCTCGGTTTTATCCCTAACTGCATGTAGCAATTCGCCTAACCCGGCTATAAAAATGATCAACCCGAAAAAGAAACCTAATGCTACAAAGCTTGTAAGCGGTGAGGCAATCATCCAGATACTTACTAAAATAAAAAGTATCCCTCTTAATAAAAATACCCACCAATGACGTAGGCGACGGTCGACTGATAAATCCATGTGTTTGTTTTTTATTTTCAACCAATGTAACAGGTAAATGTTTGTGTAGTTGATAGTTTGCACATGAAATTTTTAGTACATAAATTTATTAGTATAAAACCCGACTTATGAAAAATCAGTTTAAAGCAGCCTTTGCGCCAGTATTATACATACCAAAAGGTACTATTGATATTGATTTTTATAAGAATGCTTTCGGTGCTATTGAATTGCGAAGATTTAACAATGACGATGGCAGCATACACGTTGCCGAGTTTACTATTGATGGCGCAATGTTCCATTTACATGAGGAGAATTATATTAAAAAGGCATTCAGCCCGCTAAGTTGTAATGGCACAACAACAAACATTGGCTTAATGGTTGCTGATGTTGATGCGGTAATGGCACAAGCCCTGGCTGCCGGTGCAAAAGAAATATCGCCCGCGCAGAATTACGATTATGGTTTCCGGCAAAGTGATATTATAGACCCGTTTGGCCATCACTGGACAATACAAAAAGTGATTGACCAACGCTGATCTAATTAGCATATAGCAAACAAAAAGAGATTAAAACGTATATTAGCCGGTAATCTGAAACGTAATATTAATTAATGGTAAGTAAATCAAAAATTCAAACTTTAGGGCTTTTAAGAGGGGTTGCTGTTTTAGCAGTTTGTTTTTGTCACTTTGGTAAGGCGGTTTCCACTGGTGCCGTTTTACCTGGCTTTTTTAGTTGGATTGCAGAGAATGGGAAGTATGGAGTACAAATATTTTTTGTAATATCAGGCTTTGTTATTCCTTATAGTTTATTTAAGGCAAATTATGAATTTAAGCATTACTTCAAATTTTTATATAAAAGAGTTTTGCGTCTTCATCCCCCATATCTTGCCGCATTATTACTTACACTGGTTATAGCATACTTGTCGTACAGAGCAAGACATTTGGCTAATCCCGAAACTATTAGGAGTATTTTACTTAGTGTGTTTTATATGCATGCTCCTGCCGATAATCCGGTTTTTTGGACCTTGCAGATTGAGGCTGAATACTACATATTCATTGGTTTGTTTTTCGTTTTTTTAATGAAGATGCCAAAAACTTCCATTTTAATTTCAATACCGGTATTGTTGTGGTTAAGCCAAACACAACTTGCAAGTTATATTGGCTTATTAAGTTTTATTGTTTTCTTTTTGATAGGGACTATAGGTTATTTGATCTACATAAAAGAGAAGAATTCGACACTCGAATACATTGCGTTATTCATCTTAATTGTTTTTTCATTTTTGTTTTACGATTTGGTAGGCGCTATTGCTTCTTTATGTACTATCTTGATAATTTTATTTTACAGGAAACCGATACACTCGGTTCTTGAGTTTCCAGGCGAAATATCATATTCATTATATCTAATTCATTTTGTAATTGGGGTTAAAATAATTAATTTACTTCAACGACATTCGGGGCCTAATTATAACTGGGTGCTGTTTATATTAGCTATGGTTATTTGCATTGGTGCATCATGGATCTTCTGGAAATTTATTGAAAAACCATCTGCCGAACTTTCAAATAAAGTTAAATACGGCAAAAAGAAAACCGAGTTTTTAAACTATGATTTAGAGACTGAAACTAATTAGAAATGGCTATATGTTATAACATATAGTCGTTTTGGGTCTGTGTTATAGTGAGCCTATTTGTGATCTACCTGCTTAATTATCGCAATAATATCTTCATTACCATACTCAGCCTCTGCTTGCTGAAAGGTTTGATACACAGTTTCACCAAGCGGCGTAGAAAGCCCAATATCCTTTGCCAATCGTAAATCCTTAGCAATTAGTTTCAATGCAAAGGCAGCCTTGTAATTATCGTTAACAATAGCATCACCTTTTATTTTACCAAATGCACTACCTAAAGCGCTATTGTTAATTAGCGTAGTCAAATCACCGGGATCAATGCCATTATTCCTTGCTAAAATAACAGCTTCCGCTAAACCCTGCGCCGCAAAACCTAATAGTGTGTTAATAGCAAGTTTGGCAACATTTCCCGCGCCATTATCGCCAACCAGCATGGCCAGTTTGCCTAATTTTTCCAGCACAGGTTTTACTTGTTCAAATGCCTCAGCATCACCGCCAACCATCACAACCAAGGTGCCTTCCTGGGCTTGTTTTACACTGCCTGATACAGGCGCATCCAAATAATGGTTACCTTGTTCTGCGCACTTAGTCGCAACCTCTTTACTGATAGCCGGTGATACTGTACTCATGTTGATGATAACTTTACCGGATGTTTTCGCACCCAACAAACCATCATCGCCATAAAAAATGTCTTTTATTGCATTATCATCCGATACCATGATGATTACCACATCTGTTTGTTGTATTAATGCAGATGGAGTAGGGGCCGTTGTCGCCCCCTGTGCTTTAATGGCCTCCTCTTTTTCCTTGGTCCGATTATACACGGTTACCGGGTAATCTGCTTTTATCAATTGCTTCGACATAGGGTTGCCCATTGTGCCAAGGCCTATCCAACCGATTTTTGTTGAGCTCATGCTTTTTTATTTAGATGATTGCAAATTTACTGCTGCTTATTCATTAATGCGGCATTGAATTTTAACAACAAAGTGAAAATGTCGTTATATTTATTCATTGGTAGAGTTGCGCTTATATCATAAATATCATGATAAGCTTTTATACCCCCCATTGTATAAATGTAAAAAGCCGGGACGTTGTTTTTTGAGAAAAAATAATGATCGCTATTGGCTGCTTCTCCCCGTGAATTCACTTTTGCCAATAAATCATCTTGGTTATTAATTTGCTTTAGTATATTAAACTCCTTGGGGTAGATGGTTGCATTAACAACGGTAATGCCATCAATTCCAGTACCTTCCAGATCCAGATTAATTAAAAAGCGAATACTCTTAAGTGGTATCAGGGGATTCTCTGTAAAATACTTCGATCCCAACAAACCAATCTCCTCACCCGAAAAAAGAATGAAAGCCATAGTATAAGGCTGGGGATGTGCCGCGTAGTATTTAGCCAGCGATAATACTTGTGCCACGCCGCTGGCATTATCATTAGCTCCTGGGAAAAAGGTTTTTCTCCCCATGCCACCCAAATGATCATAATGCGCCGTATAAACTATAACTGAATCCGGTTTTAATGTACCCTTAACTACGCCGCAAATATTGGCGGTTTTAAAGTTGGTTATGAGCTTATTTTTAATATTAATGTTGATGGAAACCGGTTTAGATTTAAACAAGTTTTTGTTAAGCTCAATTATAGTGTAGTCTTTAGCTTTCTGCTCTGCCGACCAGGTTAGTTTAACCTCTTTTACAACCATAACCCTATTAGCAGCATTAACAAAATGTGTACTGTCTTGCTGTTCAAGCTGTATGGTTTTATTTATTCCCCGGCTTTCCGGGCTAACGATAAAGTCCTGTCCGGGCACCAGTGATTTTCCGTTTATAGCAACATCCATTTTCCCGGGGTAGGTATTTACCGAAAAAGAAAAGGGCTGTAAAAAACTTTTGCCATCCATGGGTTTAAGCCCAATGCTTTTAAACTGTGCTGTTAAATATTTTTCGGCTTTGTGTACACCATGTTTGGTGTATCCTCTGCCCCAAAAATGGCGCGAAGATAAAGTGTCGACTATTTTTCGTGCAAAAGCTTCGTCCTGCGCCAAAAGCAGCTTCGACGAAAACAAAAGCAGTAGGAGTAAGGTTAGTTTGATCTTCATTTAAGATAAATAGCGGATCAATATAATCAATTGTTTTATCGTAATCAGTTAGATTAAAGACGCGCTAGTTTTTAGTCACTAATACCCAGTCAACCTGCATTAGCGCTTTGCCTTGTTTAATTTTATCAACACTACTTTGCGATAGGCCATAGTATGGCGTTGTTATCTTATTAACACCGTAAGGGTAACCGCCACCCAATGCGAAATTTAATATAATGTATTTAGGATTGTCATAGGCCCAGCGGCCATAATGTTCAACCATTGCACGTGTAACGGTGTAAGTAACTTTGCCATCAATACTAAAAATCATATAGTTGGTAGTCCAATTAACACTGTATACATGCCATTGGGTAACATCAACACCTTGTGGAAAATGATAACGGTAAGCAATTGGCGTATTACCAAAATAACCAGGCCCATGCATTGCATGGCTCACCCACGACGAATCACCAACGGTTTCCATCATATCAATCTCCCCGCAGTCAGGCCATTTGCCCTCGCCCAATGCCCAAAAGGCCGGCCATAAGCCTGCGCCACCACTCATTTTAATACGTGCGGACGCTGTTCCGTAAGTGAATTCAAATTTTGAACGGGTGTTAATACGCCCGGAAAGAAAATCATACTTTCGTTGCTTATCGCTAATATAACCGGGGTGATACACAGGTTTTATTTCTAATTCACCATCTTTTAGAGTAAGCACCGATGATGAATCAACATAAGCCTGTTGTTCATTATTAACTGTATTGCCGGTAACTTCAACATTCCACTTTGCTCTATTAAGGAAAGCATTGTTAAAGTCTTCAAAAAATAAAGTATCGGGTTTATTTTGCGCAATTGCTAAATGTGAAAGAAAAAGAACAAACACGCATGAGCAAAAATATTTCATAGAAATTTGATAAAAAACAAAACTAAATAATTTATTACGGGTTATGGGTACAGTATTTTCAAAAAGTATGTTCTATGATTTTTACTTTATTGTCTCAATAATTGAAAATTTTACATCTTATTTGAGAATAACTTTTTAACAATGATAATTAACTGCTATTTAAAATAAAAATAATGTAACCCCATTTTGTACTAAATATAAATATATTTGCCGATGAGAGCCAGGTCGATAATGCATTAAAAAAATCTATTGCATCATAAAAGTGTTATCAAAAGCTATTTAATTTTATCTTTGGGCAAACTATAAAAAGTAACAGGTTATTAAAAAAACCTAATCATACAATTACTATTGTATGTCAATCCACTTCTTCTATGATTAAACAAACACTAAAAAAAATATCATTATTTGCATTTATTGCTTTCCTGTTCTCAGCTTGTAGTAGCGAGAAACAATTAAAATACTTTTCAAGCCTACCAGGGCGTCAGGATACAATAAATGTTGCTAAAGCGTACATTCCCAGAATTCAGCCGGGCGATATTTTATCTATATACGTAAACTCATTAAGTCCTGAGGCGAGTAGCTTTTTTAACCCATATACCGGAACAAGTAGCATGGCCGGTGGCAGTTCACCATCTTCTTCGGGCGGGGCAGGACAAATGACTCAGCCTGGTTATCTTGTTGATCCATCCGGTGAAATTGAGCTTCCGCTAATTGGGAATGTAAAAGTGAGTGAATACACCACTACACAGGTAAGAGATACTCTTAGAAAATTATTAAGCGTGTATTTAAAGGAACCCACAGTATTAGTCAGATTTTTGAATTTTAAAATATCAATATTAGGCGAAGTAGCCCACCCTGACGTATATAATATACCTAACGAAATGATTACTTTACCGGAAGCGATAAGCATGGCAGGTGATCTTACATTGTATGCCAGAAGAGATAGTATAGAAATTATTAGGGATGTTAATGGCAAAAAAGTATTCGCTAATGTTGATTTTAGCAAAAGGGATGTTTTTAGCTCGCCATACTATTACTTGCACTCCAACGATATAGTTTATGTTAAACCTGCCAAAACTAAAACACAACAAACAGATAGATCTATACAATATGTATCTATTGCGGCAACCTTAATTTCGTTGATTTTAGTAATATTTAGAAGATAATTAGTTCAATTTTAAAAATGAGTCAAGATAACGAGTTGTTTGGACAGAGTAAAAGTGGTGAAGTAAACATTCAGGAATTATTACATAAGTATATATCAAAGTGGAAGTGGTTTTTGATATGTGTTATTATTTCTTTATCAGTAGGTTACATCTTTATAAGATCGCAAATACCACAATATATTATTGAAACTGATATTTTAATTAAAGACAATAAAAGTTCCGGTGATGAAAAGGATCTTTTACAATCGCTTAATGTAAACACATCAGGTAAAGTTATTGATAATGAAATTGAAATATTAAAATCATATTCATTAATGGAGAAGGTGGTAAATGACTTAAACCTTCAGAACTCCTATTTCATTAAAAACCGTATTTCTCAAATAGTTATATATGAAAATCTTGGCTATAATGTAGAGCTGTTAAAAGCAAATGCAAATACGTATAGTCAGCCCTGGTCGGTAAAAGTAATTAACAAAAATCAGGCAGTATTTAACGGGCAAACTTTAAATGTGAATAAGCCAGTGCAAACAGACGCTGGCTTAATAATGATAACAACCAACAATACTAAAATTGATAACAGACTGTTGTTTGTGAATTTTGATACCGTACCAGATGTTGCTCAACGTTTTATTGCTAACCTGTTAATAGCACCGGCAACTAAAGATGCTACAGTATTAGCAATTAAATTACAAGATGCCAACGTTGATCGTGGAAGAGATATCTTAAATAAATTAGTTGATGAATATAATCAAGCCGGTATTGATGATAAAAATGTCACAACATCTAATCAATTAGTGTTTTTAAAAGGCCGGATTGATTCACTTGCAATTGAATTAAGTTCAGTTGAAAAAAATGTTCAGGATTATAAATCAGCTAATAAAATAACTGATATAACGGCTGAATCGACCGCAGCTTTAACTGTGATGCAAAGCAATGATGAAGCGCTCACCCAATTAAATCTTCAAATGGGAAGTTTGAACAATTTGGAAAGCTATTTATCCAGCCCCAATACCGGGCAAGCTAAATTGCCGGCTATGTTAGGTATCGCCGATCCTACTTTGCTTGCATTGGTTCAACAACTAGGGGAAGCGCAATTAAGAAAAGAAAGTTTATTAAGAACGATTCCTGAAACTAACCCGGTTATAAGTTCAATAAACGATCAAATAAGTGCACTGAGGCAAACAATAGCCGCAACAGTGCAAAATTTAAAAAGCAGCTTATTAGAAAGTCAGAAACAATTGCAAGCTAAAGGCAATCAATTTGAATCAAATATTCGCAACGTTCCTTTAAAAGAACGTGGATTAATTGATGTAATGCGCGAGCAGGATATAAAAAACACCTTGTTTACTTATCTGCTTCAAAAACGTGAAGAAACCGCCTTGTCTTTGGCCTCTACTACATCCGATAGCCGCACTATTAATGCAGCACGTGGTAATTATACCCCAATTAAACCTGTTAAAGCTACACTATATTTAACATTTTTATTGTTGGGTTTGATTTTACCGTTTGGTTTTATTACAGGTAAAGAAGCATTAAATGTAAGGGTGAGAAAACGTAGCGATATTGAAAAATATACCGATACCCCGGTTATTGCAGATATATCACAAGCGGCAGATTCTGACCCACTGATAGTAATATCAAGGCCACGCTCAATGATTGCTGAGCAAATACGCGCTATGCGTTCAAACCTGCAATACATTATCCCAGGTAAAAACGATAAAGTATTATTGTTTACTTCATCCATCAGTGGTGAGGGGAAATCTTTTGTATCATTAAACTTAGGTGCAAGTTTAGCAACAACAGGTAAAAAAGTTGTTATTCTTGAACTTGATTTACGTAAGCCTAAATTGAATGTTGCTTTAGGTATTGATAATCAAATCGGTATATCAAATTATTTAATAAATCAATATAGTTATGCTGATATTATAAAACCAATACCGCACCAGGAAAATTATTCAATTATTACAAGCGGACCTAATCCGCCTAACCCGGCCGAGTTATTGCTAAATGGCAAACTTGATATATTAATTGAACAATTGAAAAAGGATTTCGATTATATAATACTTGATGCCCCACCAATTGGCCTGGTTACTGATGCGCAAATATTGGCGAAATGGGCTGATGCTACATTGTATATTGTACGTTATAACTACACACATAAAAACCAGATTTCGGTAATTAATGATCTGAGGCAAAAAGGATTATTCCCTAACCTGAACATAGTATTTAATGGTGTTGACTTCTCTGCCAACGGTAGTTATGGTTACGGTTATGGTTACGGCTATGGCTATGGCTACGGTTATTATTCAGATGATAAGCCTCAGAAAAAATCTATCTTAAAACTGTTTAAAAAATAAGTTTAAGTAGCTAAATTAATTATATCGTAATTATTGTTTTATATTAATTAATAACAATAAATAAAAAATAAATTATATTACAAATGGGTGATCCGACTACAAATGATTCCTATAACGATAGCACTGCAAATGAAGTTCATATTCAGAAATGGGACCTGGAGATAAGGCCGCAAAGTAGTGTATTTGATCTGCACTTAAAGGATGTTTGGGCATATCGAGATTTGCTTTGGTTATTAGTAAGGCGCGATTTTGTGTCTTTTTATAAACAAACCATATTTGGCCCATTGTGGTTTTTTATACAACCTATATTCACCACAATAATTTTTACGGTAATTTTTAGTAAGCTGGCCAATATAAGCACCAATGCCGCGCCTGCACCGCTTTTTTATATGGCCGGTACTGTAGCCTGGAACTATTTTGCAGATAGCCTTACCAAAACCTCAACTGTGTTTAAAGATAATGCCCCGATTTTTGGTAAAGTATATTTTCCAAGGCTGATAATGCCAATAAGTATTGTATTCTCAAACCTGGTTAAATTTGGTGTTCAGTTTATTTTATTTATTATCATGATGGCTTATTACTTGGTTTCAGGTAACAAAGTCGAGCCTAATGTGTATGTTTTATTATTCCCGGTAGTTATTATCTTAATGGCAATACTAGGTTTAGGGGTCGGGCTTATAATTACGGCCGCTACAACTAAATATCGCGATTTGGCTTTTGTGGTAACATTCGGAATTCAATTAATGATGTATGCTACTCCCGTAATTTATCCCCTTTCGGCAGCGCCGGTAAAATACCGTACTATTATTGCGCTTAACCCCATGAGCGGTTTAATCGAAACATTCAGGTATGGTTTTTTAGGCACCGGTCAGTTTTATCCGGGGGCTTTTATCTACAGTGTTGTAGCCAGTATATTTATTTTTTTAATAGGACTGATAGTATTTAATAAAGTAGAAAGAAACTTTGTCGATACAGTTTAACAAGTATTACATTATTTTTATTTCATGAGCGATATTGCTATAAAGGTTGAAAATTTATCGAAAGCTTACCAGCTAGGTGATTTTGGAACAGGTACGATAAGCCGGGACATTGAGCGTTGGTGGGCACTGATGCGCGGGAAGGAAGATCCGTTTTTAATGATAGGAGAAACCAATGACCGTACAGTAAAGGGTGGAAGCGATGTTATTTGGAGTCTTAAGGATATTAATTTCGATATTAAAGAAGGAGATGCAGTTGGTATTATTGGCCGTAATGGAGCAGGTAAAAGCACGTTGTTAAAAGTATTAAGCCGGGTAACATCACCTACAACAGGCAATATTAAAGTTAGAGGGCGCATTGCTAGTTTATTAGAAGTGGGTACCGGTTTCCATCCTGAACTG
>Ga0302315_10004426_pt1 | contig 12264 bp, 6 predicted proteins | sample III_Palsa_N3_1_FD_200532 | JGI IMG/M metagenome (GOLD analysis project Ga0302315, IMG submission 200532) | Peat permafrost microbial communities from Stordalen Mire near Abisko, Sweden - III_Palsa_N3_1 | ecosystem: Environmental > Terrestrial > Soil > Palsa > Peat permafrost | place: Sweden... | reverse complement strand
AGAAGAGGATAGAAAACAGTACAAGGACAAAATGCTTAACAACCCGCTTGTTATTAGAAGGGCGCAGGGGCTTACCTGGTATCCGGTAATAATAAGAGAATCTTACTATGGAGTAGGCGAACGGCTTATATTGGAATTAGAAAGGCCGTCTCATACAGAAATTCATCACCAGTTTCAGTTTGGTAAAGTAGCCTCACTGTTTAGCAATTATAACAATGAGGGGACAGACAATCCATCCATTTCCGGAGTAGTAACATCTGTTCGCCCTAATAATATAAAGCTTATATTGTTTGTTGATGAACTGCCCGACTGGGTAGATAATGGTAAACTAGGCGTTGACTTATTGTTTGATGAGTCTAGCTACAAAGAGATGGAGAATGCCATAAACCAGGTTATGAAGGCAAAGCACAACCGGGTGGCAGAGTTAAGGGAAATACTACTTGGGTTTGAACCCGCAAAATTCACAACTCTTAAAAATCCTGTTACTATTCCATCTTTAAACGAAAGCCAGAATAAAGCAGTAAATAATATACTAACGGCAGAAGATATAGCCATAGTGCATGGCCCGCCAGGCACAGGCAAAACTACCACTATAGTGCAGGCTATTAAGCAAGTGGTAGCCCTGGAAAAACAAACCCTTGTTTGCGCCCCTAGCAATACGGCTGTCGACCTGCTTACAGAGAAACTGAATGAACAAGGCTTAAATGTATTAAGAATAGGCCACCCGGCACGTGTAAGCGAGTTTCAGCTTGCCCATACGTTAGACGCGAAAATAGCGGCGCATAAGGAATACAAAACCATTAAAGAGCGAAAGAAAAGGTCTGTGGAGTTTAGGAATATGGCGCTTAAATACAAAAGGCATTTTGGAAGGGAAGAACGTAATCAGCGCAAAGCAATTATGGACGAATCACGGAAGTTACAGCAAGAGGCGGCGAAAATTGAAGAGTATATTGTAGAAGATTTGATTAGTAAGGCAGATGTCATTACCTGTACCCTTGTTGGCTCGACAGCTTTTGTACTGAAAGACCTTAATTTTAAAACTGTATTTATTGATGAAGCCGCCCAGGCTTTGGAACCAGCAACCTGGATACCTATTCTTAGGGCGCAAAAAGTAGTGCTTGCAGGCGACCATTTTCAGCTTCCACCCACTGTTAAATCAGTTAAAACAGCTAGGGAGGGACTTAATGTTACTCTTTTTGAAAAAGCTATAAGTCGACAAAAGGCTGATGTAATGCTGGAAATGCAGTACAGGATGAATGAGAAAATAATGAATTTTTCGGGAAAGCAATTTTATAAAGGCTTGCTAAAAGCTGATCCAATGGTTAAAGACTGGATTTTAGACATTGAAAATGAGCTTATAAATACTCCTGTTGAGTTTATAGACACAGCAGGGTGTAGTTTTGAAGAACAATTAAATAAGGAAAGTTCAAGTACATATAACCCCGCTGAAGCAGACCTGCTTTTAAAGCATTTGGGTTTGCTTTTCGAGACATTGGAAAACGCTGGAAAGAATATACTCGACTATAGAGTTGGTATCATCTCTCCTTATAAGGCACAAGTAGAGTTATTAAAGGAAAAGATAAAGGAGCTGCCATTTATGGAAACAATGGGTAAAAATATTGCTGTAAACACAGTTGATGGTTTTCAGGGGCAGGAAAGAGATATTATATATATAAGTCTGGTGCGTTCCAATTCCTCAAGCGAGATAGGTTTCTTGGCTGATATACGTCGAATGAACGTGGCCTTAACTCGCGCTAAAAAGAAACTGGTTATAATAGGGGATAGCGGTACTCTTGGAGCGCATCCTTTTTATAAAGAATTTTTAAATTATACAGATTCTATTAATGCATATAAAAGCGCATGGGAATTTTTATAAATTTGCAGCCATTATTTGGTTAATAACTTATAAGTAAATAACTTTCAAATTGATTTTTTATTAAAAACATAAAAAAATGGAGATTTATCTGGTAATACTTGTAGCCATTGCAGGCTTGTTTTTTTCTTTAATTAAATCCGCATGGATTGCTAAGCAAGATCCGGGTAACGACCAGATGAGAAAAATTGCAGGCTACATTGCCGAAGGAGCGCTGGCATTTTTAAAAGCGGAATATAAAGTTCTTTCCATTTTTGTTATTGCTGTGGCAATTATTGTGGGTGTTTTAGCAGATGAAGAAAGTTCGCACTGGACGATAGCTTTATCTTTTATAATTGGCGCTTTTCTTTCTGCCTTAGCAGGTTTTCTGGGGATGCGCATTGCTACAAAATCTAATGTAAGAACTGCCAATGCAGCTAGAACCAGCTTATCTAAAGCATTAAATGTATCCTTTTCAGGCGGACTGGTAATGGGCATTAACGTAGTATCATTAGGGATACTTGGAGTTTCTATATTATTTCTTGTTTTTACTAATGTACAAAGCATTTTTGGAGGAGAAGAATGGCATATTGACAAAACGCTGGAAGTGCTTATAGGGTTCTCGCTTGGGGCAGAAAGTATTGCTTTGTTTGCCCGAGTTGGCGGCGGCATTTATACTAAAGCCGCCGATGTGGGGGCCGACCTGGTAGGGAAAGTAGAGGCAGGCATCCCGGAAGATGATCCTCGTAACCCTGCTGTTATTGCAGATAATGTTGGAGATAATGTGGGAGATGTTGCAGGTATGGGCGCTGACTTATTTGGTTCTTATGTAAGCACTATACTTGCTACAATGGTGCTTGGCCTTACCGTAGATGCTATGAGCAAAGAAATTATAGGCGTTAACCCAGCTATAGTACTTCCATTGCTTATTGCAGGGGTGGGCCTTGTGTTCTCAATAGCAGGTTCTTTTTTTGTTAAAATATCCGAAACCGGAAACCCGCAACGGGCTCTTAATATAGGTAATTTTGGAGCAGTTATTATGACAGCTATTGCATGCTATTTTCTTATACCCTACGCGCTTGATGAAATAGTAATAGTAAACGGAGTACCACATCCGGTTTTACATATATTTTTGTGCGTTGTCATCGGCCTGGTAGTAGGTACGCTTATAAGCATAGTAATTGAGTATTATACCGGTAAAAATGGAGCGCCCGTAAAATTTATTGTTCAGCAGTCGCTTACAGGTGGGGCAACCAATATTATTGCAGGTTTAAGTGTGGGCATGCTTTCTACGGCTATCCCGGTTCTTATCCTGGCTGCGGGTATAATAGCCGCTTTTTCTACAGGCGGCCTTTATGGGGTTGCCATTGCCTCTACGGGCATGATGGCTACTACTGGTATACAACTTGCTATTGACGCGTTTGGACCTATTGCAGATAACGCAGGAGGCATCGCAGAAATGGCTCACCTTCCAAAAGAAGTAAGAGAAAGAACAGACGTGTTGGACTCGGTAGGAAATACAACTGCCGCCATAGGCAAGGGGTTTGCCATAGCTTCTGCCGCGCTTACTTCGTTGGCTATGTTTTCTGCCTTTATGAAAACTACGGGGCTGGAAAGTATAGATATAGCTAATGCCAAAGTATTGGGGGGCCTGCTTATTGGAGGAATGATTCCTTTCTTGTTTTCTTCCTTCGCAATCAGGGCTGTTGGAAATGCCGCCAATTCTATGGTAGAAGAGGTAAGGAGGCAGTTTCGCGAAATAAAAGGTATTTTGGAAGGCACTGCCGAAGCAGATTATCAGAAATGTATTGCCATTTCTACAAAAGCGGCTTTACGGTACATGGTTGCTCCGGGAGCTTTAGCGTTACTTTCGCCCGTAGTTATAGGTTTTGTGCTTGGCGCTGAAGCGCTAGGAGGTTTTCTGGCTGGCGTTCTGGTATCTGGAGTGATGATGGCGTTCTTCCAGTCAAATGCTGGCGGCGCCTGGGATAATGCAAAAAAGAAATTTGAATCGGGCGTTGATATTAAAGGTCAAATTTACTACAAAGGCTCTGACCCTCATAAAGCCGCAGTAATCGGCGACACCGTTGGCGACCCTTTTAAAGACACTTCCGGGCCTTCCTTAAATATTCTTATAAAGCTGGTATCTATTGTTGCGCTGGTAATAGGTACCTCTTTACCAAACATGTAAAGTAAATTGAATTTTATAAAAAAAGGGCTGTAAATAATTTATTGTAAATTTTATAGCCCTTTTCTCACTACTTTTCTCATTTTATTTAAGTTTCAATTAGAAAAGTCTATAGGTATTTGTGTAACAAAAAAATTATATTTATTGTTACACAAAATATTAAAACTTACGTATATTGTATATATAAAGAACAATCTATGAAAAAAATTACTACTATTATTTTAAACTTTCTACTGATACCTATAATAGGAATTTGCCAATGTCCTATAGTAGCAGACTATGAATTTACAGGAAATGCCAATGATGCAAGTTCTTATAACATTCCCGCTACAGATTATGGGGCTACACTAGCGCCGGACAGGTTTGGCAATGCCAATAACGCTTATTACTTCAATGGAAGTAGTTATATACAGGCAGATACCAATAATAGGGGTGTTGTTAGTTTAGTTACATTATCCGCCTGGGTTAACACAACTACCGGCGTTATGATTGCAGAGAAATATAACTATGCAGAAGATGCTGGTTACTATATAGCAGTCTATGAAAATAAAGCACAAGTAGCAGGGCGAGACGGTTCGGGGAATTTTTATTCTGTTTTATCACAGAACTCTGTAGCCGATGGGCAATGGCATTTAATTACAGGGGTATATAGAGGTACTCAGTGGGAAATATGGGTGGATGGAGTACTGGAAGGTACTTTAACAACCGGTCATAGCACAGGAACTCTAAGTAGTTCAGAACCATTAACAATAGGATATAATGCTGATGGCTCTTTATCAGGAGGGACATTATACTATTTTACCGGATTAATAGACGAGGTTAAGATATGGAATTGCGCATTAGATTCCGCTACTATTGCTTCCGCATATAGCAAACCCTGCGCTCTCGTTGCCGACTATGAATTAGATGGCAACTCTGTTGACTCAAGCTTCAATAATATAACCGCCACAGATTATGGGGCGACCCTTGCCCCAGACAGGTTTGGCAATGCCAATAGCGCTTATAGGTTTAACGGAGTAAACAATTATATTTATTGTGATACTAATAACAGAGGTATAACTTCCTCTGTTACAGTTTCTGCATGGATACAAACCACTGCGGCAAACAATGGTAACTTCATAGTCGGTAAGTATAACTGGTCCGAAGATAATGGATACATAATGGCAATATATAATAATAAAGCTCAATTTGAAGGAAGGGATGGCTCAGGATTTTTCCAGACTACAGGGGGATCAAAAACAACAGTTACAGACGGGCAATGGCATTTGGTAACAGGAGTGGTTAGAAACGGCGTTTGGGAAATATGGGTGGACGGAGTATTGGAAAATGATTCAGTATCTGGAACTTCTAATCCACAACTTGCAAACACACAACCATTAGTTATAGGCTATTATTCGGAGAATCAAAGTTCTTATTATCAGGGAGAAATAGACCAAGTTAAGATATGGAACTGCGCATTAGATTCCGTTACTATTGCTTCGGCATATAGTAAACCTCCTGTATTATGTCCAATAGTAGCTGACTATGAATTTACAGGAAATACCAATGACTCAAGCTCATACCACATTACAGCCACAGACTATGGAGCAACACTAGCGCCGGACAGGTTTGGCAATCCTAATAGCGCTTATTACTTCAATGGAAATAGTTATATACAGGCAGATACTGTTAATAGGGGTGTTGTTAGTTTAGTTACATTATCTGCCTGGGTGAACACAACTACTGGCGTTATGATTGCAGAGAAATATAGCTATGCAGAGGATGCTGGTTACTATATAGCAGTTTATGAAAATAAAGCACAAGTAGCAGGGCGAGACGGTTCGGGGAATTTTTATTCTGTTTTATCACAGAACTCAGTAACCGATGGACAATGGCATTTAATTACAGGGGTATATAGAGGTACTCAGTGGGAAATATGGGTGGATGGAGTACTGGAAGGCACTTTAACAACCGGTCATAGCACAGGAATTCTGAGCAGTTCAGAACCATTAACAATAGGATATAATGCTGATGGCTCTTTATCAGGAGGGACATTATACTATTTTACCGGATTAATAGACGAGGTTAAGATATGGAACTGCGCTTTGGATTCTGCTACTATTGCATTAATGTATAGTCCCCCTACTCAGATTACCGGTATTACTTCAGTTTCTAGTACTGAGGGACAAATAATTGTTTTTCCTTCCCCAACATCAGACGTACTAAATATTAAAGGCAATACCCAGGGAGTTATTGAAATCGTAATTGCTGATTATACAGGCCGATCTGTATTGGATGTTCCTTTTAATTCGCAAATACCAGTAAACAATTTACAAACTGGTGTTTATGTAATTCTGTTTAAAGGAGTGGGGGGCAGTGTCCTGGAAAGCCTTAAGTTTGTTAAGCAATAAATTTAATTAATATAAGATTTGAGAAAGCTGAGGCAGGAATGCTTCAGCTTTTTTGTTATAAGACGAGAAATAGGGTAGTTATTTTAAGAGAAATAAATTTTTATAACCTTATACATATCATCGTTTAGCGGTTTTATTTTTATATTGTTACTTTGTAGTTATCATAGTTCAGTATGGCGTTAAATTACATTTGGGTAGCCTTTTTTCTTATTGCTTTTGTAGTCGCGTTAGCCAGGCTGGCTTTTTATTTTTTATCATCAAACCCCAACCCGGAAGACCTTGCGGTTTTTCCGAATATTATTACTAATGCCTTTGACATTGCAAAAGTTGCCGCTTTTGATATTGCCCTAGGGTTAATAGGAATACTTACATTGTGGATGGGTATAATGAAGATAGGAGAACGTTCCGGCGCGGTAGCTATTCTTGCTAAACTAATTGGGCCTTTCTTTAACAGGTTGTTTCCGGAAGTTCCTAAAAATCATCCGGTGATAGGACAGATTTTAATGAATTTTTCAGCCAATATGCTTGGCCTGGACAATGCAGCCACTCCTTTAGGACTAAAAGCTATGCAGGGGCTGCAGGAACTTAACCCCCAAAAAGATACCGCCTCCAATTCCCAAATTATGTTTCTGGTATTGAATACCGCAGGGTTTACATTGGTTCCGGTTACTATTATGGTTTACCGCGCCCGAATGGGAGCCGCCGATCCTTCGGATGTTTTTATTCCTATTCTTATTACCACATTCTTTTCAGCCCTTACAGGGATCACGGTAGTATCCATTTACCAGAAGATGAACCTGTTGTTTGATAAAGTGTTTTTGGCTTATTTTATAGGTATATCTGCCGTAATCGCAGGTATTATTTACTACTTTACATCTTTGCCCGAAGGTAAAATGCAGGTGGTATCTAAACTGGCCAGTAACTTCTTTATTTTTAGTATTATTATCTCCTTCATAAGCTTGGCTCTGTATAAAAAGATAAATGTATTCGAAGCTTTTATAGAAGGCGCTAAGGAAGGATTTGATGTGTCCATTAAAATTATCCCTTATTTGGTAGCCATATTAGTTGGAGTTTCTGTATTTCGCACTTGTGGCGCTTTAGATTATCTGGTAAATGGATTAGGTAGTTTAGTAACAGCATTAGGTTTTGATAATAGTTTTGTGCCTGCTTTGCCTACAGCTTTTATGAAACCTTTAAGTGGTAGTGGAGCAAGGGGTATGATGCTTGAAATAATGAAAACTAAAGGAGCCGACTCTTTCCCTGGTCGCCTTGCCAGCATTTTCCAGGGGGCTTGCGATACTACTTTTTATATAGTAGCTGTTTATTTTGGCTCAGTGGGTATTAAGAAAACCCGCTATGCAGTTGTTGGCGGTTTACTGGCTGATTTGGGCGGAGTGATAGCGGCAATATGGGTGGCGTATAAGTTTTTTCCTCCACATTAAAAATGGCAAAACTTTCCAAAAGCTTTTTCTTGCGAGAGGATGTTGTTCAGATCAGTAAAGAATTGTTAGGGAAATATCTTTACACAAACATTGATGGCGTAGGTACTGCTGGTATGATTGTGGAAACGGAAGCCTATATGGGGCCGGAGGACAAAGCAAGTCATGCCTTTGGTAACCGAAAAACACCTCGCACAGAGAAATTTTATAGTGAAGGTGGAATTGCTTACGTATATCTGTGCTATGGTATTCATCACCTTTTTAATATTATTACCAATAAAACGGATATTCCTCATGCTATACTTATCAGGGCTATAGAACCCAAAGAAGGTATAGAAACAATGTTGTTGCGGCGAGGAAAAACAAAGCTTCAGTGCAATCTTACTTCCGGGCCGGGGACTTTAAGTAAGGCGTTGGGTATTAATTCAAGTCAAAACGGTCTAAGCATAACAGGAAAATCAATCTGGCTTGAAGATAAAGGCGTTAAATTAAAAGAGGAACAGATTATAGCCAGTCCCCGCGTGGGTATTGACTATGCGGAAGAATATATTAACAAACCCTGGAGATTTCGTATAAAGGATAACCCATGGACAGGTAAGGCTAAGTGATATTTTTTTATCTTTGAATATATTATAGTATAAACCAACTAGTGAAGTGAATAAATCTGTAGTCTGTTTATATCTTTTCTTTCAGTTTACCCTAAATTTTGTTTCATTAGCTCAGCAAGGCTCTAATTGTTCAGAAGACCTTGTGCCTAAATATGGGCAAAACCGGATGTGGGGGTACGCTAATCTCTTCGGGCAATGGGTTATCAATCCTATTTATACTAAAGTTTCTCCTTTTATAGAAAATAAGGCAGTAGTAGAAAAAGGCCTTTCTTACGGAGTAATAGATTGCGATGGGAATGTTATTCTTCATTGCGACTATGAAGGACTAACAAGTTTTCGTAATGGTAAAATTTGGGCAAAGAAGAGTGGCCTATGGGGGCTGCTGAATGAGAAAGGCATAGTATTATTACAACCCGAATATACTGAGATTAACCCCATAGCCCATACGGAACTAAGTTGGATAAAGAAGGAAGGTTTATGGGGATTGTACGACGAGGATAAAGGCAGATTTATATGCAAACCTCAATTTAAAATTGCTCAAATAATGTCTGAAAATGCTACACTGGTTCAGATCACAGAGCTATTCGGAGTAATCAATCACGTTAATTGCAGTTACTTGTTACCGCTAAATCTTACAAGAGTTAAGAAAATAGGTTTACATGATATTATTTTTTTGCAAAACAGTAAATGGGGTATTTTTAACGAGTGGGGTAAAATAGTAACTAATGCGGAATACGATACTATTTATACTAAATACGAGGACTTGCTTGAAGTGAAGAAGGAAGGGAAGTATGGTTTGTTACGCATTAAAGGGAAAGAGATAATAGCTGTTGAATACGACTCAATTGGAAGCTTTTCTAATGGTTTCTTTCTGCTAGTAAAAGATGGAAAGTACGGTTATTCGAACAGGCTTGGGAAAATATATATAAAACCTGAGTATGAATATGGAGAGGAATTTAGGGATGGGAAGGCAATAGTAAAACAAAACGGCAAATGGGGAGTGATAGATTATACCAATAAGTTTGCCTTGCAGCCGCAGTATACCTCGGTACGTTGGAATAAGGATTTCTATGTAGTTGCTCAAGATGGTAAAGAGTTTATCTATGATAAGGAACTACAAAAAAAGATTACAGATATTGCTTTCGATTCGGTTTATGCTGAAGATTTATCATCTCATTTGAGAGTTAAGATTGATAGTAAAATCAGATTCTTTAGCATAAAAGCTAAAGATTATATTTCAACAGCTTATGAAGATGCAACTGAATTTAAAGATGGGTATTCCATTGTAGAAAATAATAATAAATGGGGTGTAATTAATGAAGTTTGGAAATTAATAATACCATTTTCTTATGAAAAAATTAGGTTAGAAAAGTTAACAAACAGGATTGTTTTTTTTACAAAGCAGAACAGCAAATACGGGATTACAGACGCCTATGGAAAAATTATCCTGCCCTGCGAATATGAGCTTATAACCAACGCACCGCCAAATTTCTTTAAAGTTAAAAAAGATGGAAAATATGGCATTTACAAAACAACAGGGCTGGCAGTAAAAGAACCTATTTATGATCATATTACTAATAAAATTGAAGACCCAAGCGTCCCTGTATGGCCTGCCATTGTTAGCTTAAAAGGAAAATACGGCATCATTAATGAAAAAGGAGAAGAAGTTTACCCTATAAAAGCCAATGAAATACATTCACTGGATGAAGGCTTTTTTGCAGTAAAAGAGAAAAAGGATTACGCGATATTTAATGCAGTTGCTGGAACTTTGTCCGAAAAAAAGTACAATGAGGTTAAAAAATTTGGTAGTGGGTTAGCCCCTGCCAGGAACGGGAAAAAGTGGGGCTACATTAATGCCAAAGGTGAAGAGAAAGATAAATTTGATTATGAAGAAGCCTTTCCTTTTTATGAAGGATACGCAATAGTAAAAATAGGTGGTAAGTATGGGGTAATAGGCGTTAGCGGTAAATACATTAGTAAGCCGGAATACGACAAGTACGAAGAACTGCCTAATGGTGTAAGGTATTTATGGAAAGATGGGAAAAGGTATAATATACAGGAGAATGGAACTGTACGTTAATTACCCGAAGAAAATATAGAGCAACAGAAAGGTAAGAATAAATGAAAGGTAGTAGAGAAGGTCTACTTTTATGTAAACTTTATATTTTTTATACAGATCAATAAGTCGGTTCATTATTCTGATTTTAAAAGTAATTTACAAATTTAATAGGATGAATAAAAGGAGACATAGGCCTTTTTTCTTTACAAGGGGCTGGTTGCTTACCTCCCTGGTATTTTCTTTCTCCCTGGTTTCAGCGCAAAATTTAGATAAACTAAAAGAAGAGTTACAAAGAATTTCTTTGGATAGTACTATAACCCACGGAATAGTTGCATTCTCTTTGCGGTCTTCCGATGGTAAAATCCTAATGCAGAAAGATGCAGAGAAAAGCCTTTCTCCTGCTTCTAATCTTAAAGTAGTAACAACAGCCACAGCTTTACAGATATTAGGGGAAGATTTCCGGTTTATAACTATGTTGGAATATGATGGAAAACTGGATAAGGACGGGGTACTGAGCGGGAATATTATTATAAGGGGTGGGGGAGATCCTACCCTTGGTGCAGGAAGGGCTGAAGGAACACAGGGTATAAACGAACTATTTGGTTTGTGGAGCGCCAAAATAAAAGAAGCAGGTATAAAGAAAATAAATGGAGGAATAATAGCAGTAAATGGTATTTTTGGACAAAATCCTATACCAGATTACTGGGTATGGACAGACATAGGCAATTATTATGGGGCAGGAGTTTTCGGTTTAAATTGTAATGAGAATATGTATAGGCTTATATTTAAGCCTGGGATTAAGGTTGGCGATTCTGCCGCTATTCTTCGCACAGAGCCTCTTATCCCTGATATAGAGTTTGCGAATGAAGTTACCACTGCTGCAAAAGGTTCTGGCGATAACTGTTACGTCTACGGCGCTCCTTATTCCAATAGGAGGTATGTAAGAGGCACTATACCTGCTGGTGTTGATGAGTTTGCTGTAAAAGGCGCTATGCCAGACCCCGCTTTTTTTTGTGCGTATTCACTTACTCAAAAACTTGAGCAGGATGGAGTAGAAGTTACTAAGTCTCCGGTAGTAGTAGCTGGAAATTATAAGAACAATTTGACGAAACTATATGAAGTAAGTTCCCCAGCGCTTAAAGATATTGCAGCGCTTACCAATCAGGGCAGTATTAACTTATATGCGGAGTGCCAGCTTAGAATGTTAGGTTATAAAGTAAAAGAGGAAGGAAGTACAATAACAGGTATTGAAGTGATAAAAGACTATTGGAAGAAAAAAGGTATGGACTTATCTGGCTTCTTTATATACGATGGCAGCGGCCTTTCGGATGCCAATGCAGTTACAGCTAACCAGTTTACTCATTTGCTTTCTTTAATGACTAAAGAGAAATCGTTTAAAGCCTTTTATAATTCCTTTCCGGTAGTAGGGCTTAGCGGAACAGTCTCTAATATGTGTAAGGGTACTAAGGCAGAGAATAATGTGAGGGCAAAAAGTGGTACTATTAATAAAGTAACTTGCTATTGCGGTTATGTTACTACTAGTAAAGGAAAACTGCTTTGTTTTTCTATGATGGTAAACAACTATGATGGTAAAGCCAGACAGGTTACAAAAAAACTGGAAAAGCTTATGGTTATTATGAGCGAATAATTCTTACGATTATTCTTAAAAGTTTAGCATAGAAAATCTTCTTTTTGCGGGCATAAACTTATTTACAAGATTATATATAT
>Ga0302315_10004425_pt1 | contig 12267 bp, 11 predicted proteins | sample III_Palsa_N3_1_FD_200532 | JGI IMG/M metagenome (GOLD analysis project Ga0302315, IMG submission 200532) | Peat permafrost microbial communities from Stordalen Mire near Abisko, Sweden - III_Palsa_N3_1 | ecosystem: Environmental > Terrestrial > Soil > Palsa > Peat permafrost | place: Sweden... | reverse complement strand
CATCGGACTAATTTCTACTTCAGCGTCTACTTGCATCCACAAATCCTTAACAGGATGTTTGCCAAACCGCATCCAAAAACAGTGCTCTCAGCGAGCGGGGAAGGGGGTTTTGCACATGTTTTACGCAATAGTTTGCTGCAAAGCGCCTGGCTTAACCGACCCCATGTCCCAGGTCGGGTGCTTGAATGACAACGATAATCGCATCTGGACTCTTTGCGGTCTCACCTTGGTCATCTTTCGCAATAACATCGGCCTTGTATTGAACCGTCTTCCCGCTGACGGCGAGCGCTTGTAATTGTCGGGGAGAGAATTCGGCTCGCCAGGTGGTGCCACCAATATTCTCCAAGGGGACTTCGAGGGGGATGTCGCGAAACTTGAGTGTGACGCCGGAGATTTGTCCCTTAAAGAATTTTACGTCGGCGAGCACTTCGGCTTGTTGATTGGGTTGCAGATCACGATTTAAGGTCACGACCTGAGGCTCCGCTCGGGCATTGAGCACGCTCGGGTGATCGGCGGAGATTTCTGTGGCACCGTTTGGATTCCCATTTGAATTCTTTGGCGCACTTGAACAACCCGTGACTGCTGCGAGCATCATCCCCATCATAAAAGTCGCTATGAGCGTCGAAACAAATGAGAAGGAAGGTACCATGCTTGAGAAACTGCAACGCAGGTGCCAGGCGGCCTATTCGGATTTGCTATTCTTTAGCTCAATCCATCTCGAAAAATACTTGGTGCTGCGATGCATATTGAGTTGAAGGACAGACCCTATCCAATTCTTTTGACGACGGGACTTCTGATTTAGCTTGAGCTCAAGCAGTTGTGAAATGATGCGCGTCTGATTCTTCGTCTGCGAATGTTCTTCTGCAAGAACTTCGAACCCTTGCTTTTGAAGCGCGCTCCACTGGTCTTCGTTCTTCCAGGCGTCATGACTCGCTTGAGCGAAGGCTGCGACATTGTCAGCGATCAATCCAGGGAAGCTCCCACTTGCCATCCCTTCGGCTCCGATTGATGTCGTGACGACTGCAGTGCCAGTGAACCAAGCATCCGAAATTTTTCCTTTGATGCCCGCGCCGAAGCGAAGCGGAGCCAGAAGTACACGATATTTTGAAAGGGTTTCGTACTGATCCTTCGCAGGGCCCTTCATGCGGAAACCTGTCGCAGGGTCATCAAGATCCATAAATTCTTTAGGGGGATAGGCACCATAGACGTGCAACTCGGCCGTATTTCCAGTCAGCGCACGAATCGCTGGCCAGATGTGAGACTTCATCCATCGAAAAGAATCCGCGTTCGGTGGATGCCGAAAATTTCCGATCGAAACAAAATGTCGGCGCTCTTCAAAACTTGGAAGTGCAGAGATGTTCGGTTGCCCGTACGAAAATTGAAGAAGGCTGATGAGATCGGGCGAAACACCAAGTTCGATCAGGAGTTTCTGTTCAGCGCTTGAGATCGTCCAGGAGTGGTCGCTCCTTAGGATCGACGACAGCTCTCTCAGGAAATCTTCACGTGCGTGTTGGGAGATGAAGCTCAAATCTGTTTTGGGTTCTGGAGCATGGGGTTGCGGGTTTGCCCGAGAGTTCGCCTGAGAGTTCGAGTGAAACGCCGCTTCGCGAGCTCTTCGCAAAAAATGAAGATCAATGGTGTCCACAATACGAGTGGCGTCGGGAGCGTGTTCTTCAACGCGCCATCCAAATTGTTCCTCGATCAGAAATCGGTCGAAGATCACGAAGTCTGGTTGAAGTTGACGGATGAAATCATCGAAGCGTGAATCGTTTGCTTGGCAGGAGAGCGTCTCGATCCCGAGTTCACGAAGCTTCGCCGAAAACTCGTTCTCTTTTGCAGGCGAAGCATAGGAGACTTGCCAACCCGCACTTCTAAAGTGTTCCATCAGAGACCACGAACGGAGCCCCGCAGCAGAGGCATTAGTCTCCGGCCAAACGTAGCCCACTATGAGGATTTTCGTGATATGGCTCATGCTATGACTCATCCTACGCTAGTTTCTACGTCAGTTGACCTTCGCGAGTCCACTCTGTTTATTTCGCTCCGCTCCCCGTTTGCGAGAAGAGTTCGCGTAGCGTTCCTGGAGAACGAAATCCCGTTTGCCGAAAAGACTTTCGACGTGTTTAAGCCGACTCCAGAACTCTATGAGGCTAATCCCGTGGGAAGAGTGCCGACTTTGATTTTGAAAGATGGCCGAAAGTTAACAGAGTCGCACGTCATCCTTCAGTGCCTCTACGAGGGCATTGAAAGCCCGTATTTTTCACAGGCTCTCAAGGTCGAGGTCCTCTATGAAGGGGCGATCTCCGCAGGGATTTCCGAAAAGTGCATCGACTATTATTTGGAGCAACTGCGACCAGAAGCACACCGGGACCCCGCGCTTCAAATAGAAATTGATCAAGCCATCAGCCATAGTTTGGAGCATTTGGAAAAGCGTCTGACGACCTCTTCTTTCGTTGTAGGGGACCGCTTGACCCAAGCTGATTTTGATTGGGGAGTTTCGCTCGCCTATCTCGAACTTCGTTATCCGGCAAGCCGCTGGCAGGAGCGCTATCCCAAGGCTGCTACATTTTTTGCCAAGCTTGATCAGCGTCCCTCCTTTCAGAAGACAAGGCCGCCGGCTCCTTGAGCGCATACGCTTTGCAGCGTTGAAGGTATGAAACCTATTTCAGCCATTCAGCTATTACGAGATGATCACAAAAAAATATTAGGACTCTTCAGGCAACTTGAAGTGATTGAAGCGCGCGCGCCAGAAATGCGTGATGCAGTCGTGCTCGAACTTTTCGAAGAGTTTCTTATTCATTCGCAGATCGAAGAGCGATTATTTTATCCCGAAATTCATCGCCGGATTCAGGATAAATTTAAAGTCGAAGGGAACGAAAGTGGGTTGATCGACCAAAGCTTTACGGATCACCAAGAGGTCGCCATCCTGATTCAACAGTTTTTTAAGAAACGGGTCGAAGAACAAATTTACGACGGATCCAAACTTCAGGAGATGAGTGGACTTGTTCAGGCTCATATCGTGGAGGAAGAGAAAAGACTCTTTCCATTCGTTGAGAAGAACTTTGCAGATAGCTTAGAGGAGCTTGGAGCGGGAATGCTCGCGCTGAGGAACGACTTGAGAGAGGCGAACCACATCCCTGACGCATCAAAGCCATCTCACGCCCAAAACATGGATGGAGGCGAGCAAAGGCGCATTGCCTAGTGTAGTGGCTAGTGGCGAGAGGCTGGATCAAAATCCATTTCGTTGTCTTGCCCGTTTTGTTCTTGGGCGAGATCTCGAATGACTTGAGGACCTACCGCAAGGCCTGCGATCGCTCCTGCGACGAACAGAACAAGAGGGTCGGCTGCGAAATGAGAGCGAGTGCGTCGGGCCGACTTGTTTTTTCGACGCAGCATCACTCCTGCGGCAAAGCCAGCGACCGCGATTGAGGTAAGGATTGCTCCTGGGTTGTTTTCAAAAACCTCCCGAGCCTGGTTGCTGAGGCCACTGAGGGACTCCAGGCCGTTTTGAAGGTTTTCTTCAGCCTGGTTGATGATTTCGTCAAATTTGGAGAAGTCAGGGGTATTCGCACTCATAGGGATTCTTTTAAGCAACACGTATGCCGCACCAGGATCTGGAATTGACTTGAAGCGTGTTTAGCCTAAAATTGATCCACTCATGCCAATTGCCTCATCAAAGCCCGCACTAAAAATCGACAAAACAGAACTCATCACTCAAATTCGCCTCAAACTCGAAACCGAATTGCAGTCCATCACTCTGGCCGCAAAGGCAGCGTATGAAGCTGCGACGCACGAGGAAAGTAAGGCTGAAGACTCGCATGACACTCGCGGTCTTGAATCCTCTTACTTAGCCGGCGCAGCAGCTCAGAGAGCCGCTGATATCCAGCAGCAAATTTTTGTCTACAAATCGATAGAACCCAAAATGTTTAAAGAGGGAGACGCGGTCGGAACGACTGCGATCGTCGAGGTCGAGTGCAACGGAAAGCGCTCGCTTTATTTTATCGCGCCTCAGGGCGGCGGTATGAAGATTCAAGTCGGCAAGGACTCAGTCCAAGTGATCACGCCTCAATCGCCGCTCGGTGATGAACTCATGGGACGAAAAAATGGGGACTTGGTAGAAATAGAAGCGCAAGGCGTGGCTCGCGAATACGAAATTATTTCGATCATCTAATGCTAAACACGACGCTGAATTATCTTCAATGCCCGACACCACGCTGTAAAGACGGCAAACTCTCGCTTCACGAAACGAAGAGTAAGAAGCTCGATGAACAGATCACTGAGGTGATCTCGGGAACTATCAATTGTTCCGCGTGTAAAAGAAAATTCCCCATTCTGCGAGGCATCGCGGTTCTTGTTCCTCAAGTTCGGGATTATGTTTTAGAACACGTCAAAGGTATTTCTCGTTGGGTGCCAGATGCCGAGATCCCCGGCGACCTCCGAAGAGATTTTCAAGAAGCAAAGAGCGAGATTGAGACCGAGCATATTGAAGAAGATCTTGAAGCGGAACGAGTAACCGCGCTCTATGTGATGAATCATTTTCTTCAAGCCAAGGGTGTTGCTAAAACGGGAGCGTGGTGGAAGGGAAACCTCCCGGACTCTAGCCCCGAGATTGAAGAAGTGATCCAACGCTTTTGGGACAATGGGCCTTTCGCGAAAATTAAAGAGCTCTGGGGCGACAAAAAAGAAAGTCTTGTTGAGCTAGGTTGTGGAGTAGGGGGACTTTACGCTCACCTTCACTCCTCCGTGACGAACTACCTCGGAGTGGATAGTTCATTTGCGAGTATTGCGTTGGCTCGGAGTCTCGCGTTAGGCCTCCCTAATGGACTGAGTTCAGACGAGAAAGTTTTAGTTCCGGGAGATCTTCTCAACGGGACTGTTTCGCAAAACGTTCGGGATCAAGTTTCGTCGCCCGCATTCAAGACTAAGTCGAAGGGACAAGCCGATTTTATTGTGGGAGATGCGCTTCATCCTCCGCTTCTGCCTGGCTTGTGGGATGTTTCCGCTGCGCTGAATATGATCGACATGCTCGATGACCCAGGAGTTCTTCCCGCTCTTCAAAAAAAGATCGTTAAAAAAGAAGGTCTGGCCATTCAGAGTAGCCCCTACGTCTGGCACCCGCATGCTGCTAAGACCCTCAAGAGACAAACAGGATCTTCTGATTCCGCTCAAGCAGTCGAAAAACTTTATGAAAAGCAGGGGTTCAAGATTTTACACACCGCTCGGCATGTGCCGTGGTTGTTTTTCAAGCATGTGCGCCAGCTTGAAATTTATTCGGTGCACTTGTTCTTTGGTCGCGCTTCTTCTAAGTAGTCGGGGTAGTCGGGCGTTTTAGAAAAGCCTTGTTCAATTTCGCCGCGAATTCGGGTGTCGTAGTAGCAGTGTCGCCCGCGGTGAGGCGTGCGAGCTGCTTGAGAACATCCTGCGGATTATTTCGTGTACCGCCGAGTTTTACCAGAGTCCGTCGATCCAGCTGCGTACAAAAGCGAATGAGCTGAGAGCCAATCGGAATCTTCGGATCGCTAGTTCCCCTTGGAAAGCCACTCCCGTTCGCTTTTTCGTTCACGCACAAGATGAGTTCACGTAAGGCCGGGTCGATCGGAAGTTTTCTGCCCAAAGCGAGATCCAAGCTCTCAGAAGGGTAGCGATGATAGGCCGCGATTTCTTCTGGTGTCATGTCATCGAGGCGGTCATGACGGATTTTTGCAGAGACCGCAAACGGAGTGATCAAAAGCCCGATCGTGCTCAGCAATGTCGCCATCATAATTTCATCGATCTTGTCCAATTCCATCTGAAGCGCAAATAATCCCGCATAAGCTGCGATCGCGGGCGTGCGCTCGACGGAACCAAATTCACCGACGGTAGAGTTGTTGACGATGTCGAACGCATTGCCGTGCGACGCGAGAGTGTTGACCAACTCGCCTGAGAGAATGCGGCACTTTTTGACGAGTGCTTCACCCTCTTTGTAAGAAGAATGCTCGCTCTGGTCGGTGAGAAGAAAAGCCAAGTTCGCGTAACTTGCGTAAAGAGCTAAAAACTCCGCACGACATCGGGTTGCAAGTCCCGCAGCCGAAAGGTCCTGATGTTTCTTAATGTAATCAGCAAATTTAGAAGCCGCGTTTCGCTCGATATAGATTTCACCAACTAATTGAACTTTTTTTAGTTTCTCTTCGGGAAGGAGATCTCCCTCAAAAGCAAACTTGATGAACTTCTGGCGTTGCGGAAGGAGGTGATAGACATCAAAGCCCAATTCCTTTCCTGGCGTCAGGTCGGTGGCTTTGATCGCGAGATAGCTTGCACGGATGACTTCGCTACAAGCGTAGTCGAGCTTGCTAGTCGTGAGTAATTCTTCCTCGAGAAGGATGAGATTGGCGCCCGACTTTTTTGCAAACGTCGCGGTTTCTTTGGCGAGTGTTCCTGATACGGAACAAATGATGAAAGCAGAAGGACAGACTTGATGTGCGACCTGAGCAAAGTCTTTTGCTTTGGACTTGCCGCTGGGATCGCTCATCGCGCAGATCACGAGGCGATAATCGTCCGTCGCTTCCATAAGCTCGTCGATATTTTTCCAGTGGTTGAACGAGTAGTTAAATTCGGACGAGAGTTCTTGAATCCGTGAAAGGACCCGATAGTCGTCCGAAAGCACCCCGAAGTCGTAACGCTTCATCTGTTCAGTCTGGATCGAAACGGCCAACGGATCAAGAGGATCAAACGCCCAGCCATTGGAGTTTTCTTCTGCACACCCTTTGCAGCCCGGAGGACATGATCACTATGCCTTTAGCGTCTGCTCTTCTGGTGTCATTAGTTGGACTGGGCGGTACGGACGATGGGAGTGGCGGGGGCTCTCAGCAACAGCAACAACAGCAGCCACCTTCACAACAACAGCAACAACAGCCGCAGCAGCAATCGTCGCCTGTGCCCTCACCGTCGCCATCCTCGTCTGGTGTCGTTGTAAAGACAGAGCAAAGAGCTCTTTATTTTGCCAGCTTAAGCCCCTTGAATGGTTCTGACGTCACTGGTCATGCTGGTGTTGTAGTGGACGGGGACAGCGTAGGCGTTTCTCTTCAAGCTTCCGGTCTGGCGCCAAACCAGATGCATCCCCAGTATTTAAATCCTGAAGCGCCGTGTCCGGAGGAAGCAAATAGCTCCAATACTTCGTTAGACCCTTCGGCCTCACTTGGATTTCCTCTAAGTTTAGCAAACCAAAAGGGAAGTTTTCCACTTTCGTCGACTAACGGGAATTTGACTTATATCCAATCGTTTCCCGAAAACGCCATTTCGAATGCTCTCGATCTTTCTGAAGATGTCATCGAGATCTTGAGTGTGAACTCCCAGCCGCTCGCCTGTGGTAAGCTCTATCGAATTCGAGAATAATCTGTCCGTACCTAGATCCCTCCGAATATGCGACACTGTTGTGGCGGAAGGATACAGCCCTAACTACTCCAAAAAATATAAGCTTATGAAGATAGGGACTTAGAGCTTTACACTTCTGGCATTCAAGCTGCTTTTATACAGTGCAGAAGGGGACTCTATGAAACTTCGAAATTTACTCCTACTTGGACTTATTGTTTCGATGAGCGCAGAAGCAGCTCCTAAAAAAGTTCATGCCCCAAAAGAAATGCCCCTGAACCTTCATGAAAAAGTTGCTCACCTTTTGGATCGCCTCGCCTATGGAGGGCGTCCTGGTGATGCCGAAAAACTTGAAAAGGGTGGCTGGCCCGCGATTCAACAGTGGATTGATCTTCAGCTTCATCCCGAAAAAATATCGGACGAGTCTTTGGATCGGAAGCTTTCTAATCTGAAAGCCCCATCCATGAGTTCAATCCTGCTTCTTTCGACCTACAAACGTCCAGAGGACGTCGCTGTGGGAATGGGTATAAAAAAAGAAGACTTTCAAAAGAATGAAGATCTCAAAAAACAAATTCGAGAAAAGATCGGTGAAGACCAGCTTCCAGATGCCATTGTCAAACAGATGACCTCTCAGCGGATTATCCGCGCAGTTGAGAGCCGTCGTCAATTGCAGGAAGTCTTGGCGGACTTTTGGCTGAACCATTTCAATATCGATATTTCGAAAGGTGAAGAGCGATGGCTCTTCCCGGAGTTTGAGCGCGAAGTCATTCGAAAGAATATGTTTGGAAACTTCCAAGATCTTTTGGATGCGACCGCTCATAGCCCAGCGATGCTTTTTTATCTGGATAATCAAGCAAGCCAGAGCGCAGTAGATTACGGCAATCCGAAGCGCGGGCCAGTACCTCGAAAAAATGGTGGTTTGAACGAGAACTATGCACGTGAAATTTTAGAGTTACATACCTTGGGTGTCGACGGTGGTTACACCCAGTCAGACGTTACGGAACTCGCTCGAATTCTGACGGGCTGGAGTATTGACTCACCAAGAGAGAATCCGGTCTTTAAGTTTCGTGACCGAGTTCATGATCAAGGCGACAAGATGTTTCTGGGTCAAAAGTTTGAGGCGGGTCATGGGGTCGACGAAGGTGAGAGAGCTTTGAAGATGATTGGATCGAGCCCTTCCACTGCAAAGTTCATTTCGTTTAAACTCGCCCGCTACTTCGTTTCTGATCAACCGCCTCCGGCACTAGTAAGCCGTCTGGCTAAGACTTTTGAGCGTACGCACGGAAACCTTCGAGCTGTTTATCAGGAGCTTTTTTCGAGCCCCGAGTTTTGGTCTCGTACTGCATACCGTGCGAAGGTCAAGAAACCGATTCAGTTTGTGGTTTCCTCGGTTCGTGCTTTGGGTGGCGAGCTTGAGCTTAAGAATGATGTTCACAAAGTTTTGGCTTCCATGGGCGAAGAGCCTTATCGCTGCGCTCCGCCTACTGGATATAAAGATACGGCCGAAGTTTGGGTAAATCCCGGAGCCATGGTGAGTCGGTTGGGATTTGCATTGAAGCTCTCTTCTAATCGAGAGGAAGGGGTCTACGTCACTCTTCCGCGAATCGATCATGTTCCAGATGATTCTAAGAAGCTCGTCAGGCGCGTCGAATTTAGTCTTCTTCACGAAAAAATCAGTGATGCATCAGAGAGCGTTGTGATCCGCGAATTTCAAGACGAAAGCCGCACCATGGGAGACGGTGAAGTCCGACCTTTGAGTCTATCCAAAGCATCGGGCTTGATCTTAGGGTCACCAGAATTTCAGAGGAGGTAACTGCCATGAATCGACGTTATTTTTTAAAGCAAACAGGGCTTGCAGCGGTCGGACTTGGAATTTCACCACTCTTTCTTTCTCGAAGTGTTCAGGCGCTTGTAGCCTCGAGTCTGGACTCGAACCGTAAAAAAATCTTTGTATTAATCATCCAGCGTGGGGCGATGGACGGACTTTCTTTGGTTGTCCCCACAAGTGATGCCTACTATTCACAAAATCGCCCAAGTATTGGACTTCAACCTCGTGGAGATGCTCCCTTATTGAAGTTGGATGGTAACTTTGGTTTTCATCCTTCAATGCAAAGCTTGATGCCCCTCTGGGAAAACCGAAACTTGGCGTTGGTTCACCAAGTGGGATCTCCCGACACGACAAGATCCCATTTTGATGCCCAGGACTTTTTGGAAGCAGGTACGCCCGGAGACAAGAACACTTCGGACGGATTTTTGAATCGAGCACTCATCGCTGCGGGTGGGGACAAACTCCCGCTACGTGCGATCGCACTCCAGCCGAGCATGCCACGAGTTCTTCAAGGGACCTATCCTGCGATTTCGATGAATTCGCTTCGTGATTTTGACATTCGGGGCGGAAACTCCAATCAGAAAGAGGTGAAAGGTTTTGAATCGATGTACCAAGAAGCGACTGACACCGTCTTTCGTGGAGTAGGTCGCGAGGTGTTTGATTCGCTTAAGAGTGTGAACGGGATGCAAAAAGATGGTGCAGACCGAAATGGCTTGTATCCGAAAAGTGGAATCTCCAATCGCCTTCGCGAAATTGCGGATCTCATCAAAGCGGACCTTGGAATGCAGATCGCTGTGACTGATATGGGTGGTTGGGATACGCACGTCAATCAGGGTAATGGAAAGGGACAGCTTTCGGATCGCTTCAAGGAGCTTTCCGAAGCGCTAGCCGCTTTTGCAAAAGATCTTGGTCCTCGTTTTCAGGACGTCGTGGTCGCAACCGTGACGGAGTTCGGGCGCACCGTGAAAGAAAATGGGACACGCGGAACCGATCATGGCCATGGCTCAGTGATGATGGTGATGGGTGGATCTGTGAACGGCGGCAAAGTTCACGGCGAATGGAAAGAGTTGAAAGCCGAGAATCTTTATGAAGGAAGAGACCTTCCTGTCACGACGGATCATCGCGACATCTTTTCGGAAATTCTCTTCAAGCATCTTGGTTTAAAGCAGGCACCACAACTAGCAGCGGTCTTCCCTAAGTATAATGAAGATCAGACGAAGTGGCGCGGCGTCCTCAAAGCTTGAGATTGCGTCTTGCAATATTGTCGTGCAAAATGCAAATTGCACTATGATTACATGCAGTTACATTTAACTCCCTCTTGCGTCGCGAGCGCTCGCATTGTAAATGAAGCCCATCAACGTTTGTGATGAGGGGGATACATCGTGAAGCCGACTTTGCCAACCAAGCCTAGAGCTCGTTCCAATTCTAATTCAAAAACACCGGTTAAAAACAAGACGGACTCTGTCGGTACTCCGATCAGTTACGCACCACCCGCGCAAATCAATGTTTCAACAATGAGTGAACGCGATCAACTTCGCGAACTTTTGAGGACTGTGAAAGCAATTCGTTCCGGAGATTTCTCTGTTCGTATGGCAGTCGCCGGCGAAGGAATTATTTCTGAAATCGGCGACGTGATGAACGACATCATCGATCTCAACGAAACCATGGCAGACGAGTTTGTTCGCGTGGGTAAGATCGTCGGTCAAGAAGGACAGATGAACGAGCGCGTTTCCTTAGGTTTCACCAAAGGATCGTGGGCGACTTCAGTGAACGCCGTCAACCAAGTGCTCGGCGACTTAGTGCAGCCGATCACCGACGCAGGCCGTGTTATTACGGCCGTCGCAAAAGGCGACTTGTCACAAAAAATGATTATGGACATCGATCAGCGCCCCTTGAAAGGGGAGTTCGCTCGTATCGGTAAAACCGTTAACTCCATGGTGGATCAGCTCAACTCCTTCGCATCGGAAGTTACCCGCGTTGCGAAAGAAGTGGGTACGGAAGGAAAGCTCGGCGGACAGGCCGACGTTAAAGGATTGTCCGGTACGTGGAAAGATCTCACAGACAACGTCAACCAGCTCGCAGGTAACTTAACGTCTCAGGTTCGTAACATCGCAAAAGTGACGACTGCCGTCGCGAAGGGCGACTTGTCGCAGAAGATTACCGTGGATGCGAAGGGCGAAATTTACGAATTGAAAAACACCATCAACGTCATGGTGGATCAACTTTCTTCGTTCGCAGCGGAAGTGACTCGCGTCGCAAAAGAAGTGGGTACGGAAGGCCGTCTCGGCGGTCAAGCAGATGTGAAGGGCGTTTCGGGTACGTGGAAAGATCTTACTGACAACGTGAATGGTCTCGCAAATAACCTCACCGCTCAGGTTCGTAACATCGCGAAAGTGACGACTGCCGTTGCTACCGGTGACTTGTCTCAAAAAATTACGGTGGACGCCCGTGGTGAAATTCTCGAGTTGAAAAACACGATTAACACCATGGTGGATCAGCTCCGTTCGTTCGCAGCAGAAGTGACTCGCGTCGCGAAAGAAGTGGGTACGGAAGGAAAGCTCGGCGGTCAGGCCGATGTGAAGGGCGTTTCGGGTACGTGGAAAGATCTCACCGATAACGTGAATGGTCTCGCGAACAATCTTACCGCTCAGGTTCGTAACATCGCTAAGGTGACGACCGCAGTCGCTACCGGCGACTTGTCCCAAAAGATTACAGTCGATGCTCGTGGCGAAATCTTAGAGTTAAAAGTCACGATCAACACCATGGTGGATACGCTCCGTTCGTTCGCAGCGGAAGTGACCCGCGTCGCGAAAGAAGTGGGTACGGAAGGTAAACTCGGCGGCCAAGCGGATGTGAAAGGCGTTTCGGGCACGTGGAAAGATCTCACCGACAACGTCAATCAGCTCGCAGGTAACTTAACGTCTCAGGTTCGTAACATCGCAAAAGTGACGACTGCCGTCGCGAAGGGCGACTTGTCGCAGAAGATTACAGTCGACGCCAAAGGCGAAATCTTCGAACTCAAAAACACCATCAACGTCATGGTGGACCAATTGAACTCGTTCGCAGCAGAAGTGACTCGCGTCGCGAAAGAAGTG
>Ga0302315_10004424_pt1 | contig 12267 bp, 8 predicted proteins | sample III_Palsa_N3_1_FD_200532 | JGI IMG/M metagenome (GOLD analysis project Ga0302315, IMG submission 200532) | Peat permafrost microbial communities from Stordalen Mire near Abisko, Sweden - III_Palsa_N3_1 | ecosystem: Environmental > Terrestrial > Soil > Palsa > Peat permafrost | place: Sweden... | reverse complement strand
CCATCTTCGAACTAGGTATCGGAGTTCAATCTCACGAGGTCATGCGGCTCCGATAGATTTACCTTGCATTTCTTCCACGTCGTGGAATAATTGCAAGGTATGATCAAACGTGCAGCCAAAGCGCGGTTACTTCAACTTCTTAGCCAGTTCCCCGCCGTTGCTTTGCTCGGGCCCAGGCAAGTTGGCAAAACGACGCTTGCCCTCAGTCTCACCAGCGAGGCGGAAAATTCACCGCTGTACCTCGACCTGGAGCTTCCTTCAGATCGCTCAAAGCTTGCGGACCCGGAACTTTATCTCTCCGATTATGAAGATCGACTCGTGATCCTGGACGAAATCCATCGTCTTCCAGGAATCTTTCAGACTCTGCGAGGATTGATCGACCGGAGAAAACGAAAAGGAAAACGCACCAGCCAATTCCTCTTGCTCGGATCGGCGTCTATTGATCTCTTGCAACAGTCTGCGGAGACGCTTGCGGGCAGAATCGCCTATACGGAGCTGACTCCATTTCTGGAAAGCGAAGTGGTTGGCTCTTCCTCCAATGCCAGCCAAGCGCTTTGGGTCCGTGGCGGCTTTCCGGACAGCTTTCTCGCCGACACCGAGGCTCAGAGCTATGAATGGCGCGCGGCCTTCATCCAGACGTATCTGGAGCGGGATGTTCCCGCGTTGGGTCCACGCATTCCAGCGGAGACGCTTCACCGCTTTTGGCAGATGCTTGGACACAATCAGGGCCAGATGCTAAACGCGGCGCAGCTTGCGGCGGGGTTGGGGATCAGCGGCCAGACGGTCGCCCGATATCTCGACATCATGGTTGATCTCCTGCTCGTGCGTCGTCTACAACCGTGGGCTTCCAATGCCGGCAAGCGTCTTGTCCGCTCCCCAAAAGTCTATGTGCGGGATAGTGGACTTCTGCATACGCTCCTCGGCATACGCGATCAGGAAACGTTATTGGGCCATCCCGTCGTCGGGTCGAGCTGGGAAGGAATGATCATCGAGAATATTTTGGACACGGTTCCGGCCAACACGCAGGCATGGTTTTACCGAACATCTGTTGGAGCCGAGATTGACCTCATTCTGGAAACCGCGCCAAATGAGCGGTGGGCAATCGAGATCAAGCGTTCCCTCAGTGACCCGAAGCCGAGTAAGGGCTTTTATATCGGCTGCGCCGACGTCAAGGCCGACCATCAAATCGTCGTTTACCCAGGCCAGGAGAGCTATAGGAACGACCCAAAGACAGAGATCATGCCCCTGGACGCGCTACTCAAACTGTTGTCAAGCTAGGCGACCCGACGAACCTCATGACGAATCAGACGCGGACTCTTCCGCTATATGGCCGCAATCTTCTCACCAACGCTCGAAACGCTACGCGCCATCTCATAACGCCACATGCCATAGCTTCCTTCCGCATTGACCGCGCTCACCCAACGAGCTGCCGCACTCGCCTTCACTTCGGCTAGCGGGTCGAAGCCCTTCGTTTCGAGAATGACCGTTGTATTCGGCAAGTCTTTCAACCGGACGAGGAAGTCCGGAACGTAGTCATGCATTTGTCCATTGTTAAGGTATGGAATCCCGAAACCTAACCCCGCGTTTTTGACAAAAGCCTCGACACGATGATGTGTATCCAAGATGAAGGCGGCTGCTTGTTCCCATCGCTGGGTGTCTGCAATAACAAAGTTCACGTGGCTCCGAGTCACTTCGCGCACGTCTTTGCTTGTCCAGGTATCGACATCTGCGGTCGATCCTTCGACCCGGTTTTCTTCGTACCGAGGAATCTCGGGAGCTTCTCCCTGCGCTTGATCCGGTCGAATATGTTCCCGAAGCACCTCTATCAACCAGCCAAAGTAGGGTGATAGGAAAGCGTCTTTCAGATCCCCACCATGGAGGACCTCGACCCGCTCTCTAATATACCTATCGACAACCGGAATGATTTGCGGGAAAAGGGTGTGCGGCGCGATTGTAGCCGCCGGCTGCGCGCAATATTCTCGGGTCAATCTCTGCGCACACTCAAATACAAGCTGCTGCATACGATGTCTGCGTCGAAACTCTTCCAAATCAGCCTGGGATGCTCGACCAGGTCCGCTCATCGTAAGGCGACCTCTATCTGTCATCGCGAAGCCGCGCATCTCAACTTCTGTCGGAATATGGAGTGGATCGATTGTGAGCGCTGGAACATTCTCCCAATCAAAAACGATTCGGTTGCGAATGGCTTGCGTGTACCCCTCAACCCTGGGAAAGGTGATCTTAAGCGCGGACCGTTCCGGTAAGGCGTGCACATGGTGACGCCTCACTCTCTCTGCGGGAGCAACTTGCGCATTTGCTTTGAACGGCACTACTTCGAACGGCACCCCAAGCACTGTCGCGATCTCTTCCGAAAAGCGATCATCTTCTCCTAGAGCATAGCTCGCTCGCCGTAAACCGCGGCCTACAACTTGCTCACACAGCAACTGTGACATGAAAGGGCGGAGGCCGATGATGTGCGTTACAGTGTTGCAGTCCCAGCCCTCAGTCAGCATTCCGACGCTCACGATACACCGAACGTCTCGCCCAGGAGGATGAAGGGGGCGGCCAAGTTTCTGTGCCGTCTCAACAAATTTCTCGGGGTAGATAGGCTGCCCTTGCCTATCCCGTGTCCAGTCTGTCTTCCCGACGGTATCCAATGTGAAACGCATCCATCGCGACTCATCACCCTTTGCACCGTCCGTGTTTGTCTCCTTCACGACCTTGGAGTCCACCCGTATAGTGACGACATTCCCATCGCGATTTCGCAATTGTTCCAGCCTAGCTGGTGGAAGACCTGCCGGCGTCTTATCCTCAGCGATCCACTCGTAAATCACTTTTGCAAGCTTGGTATTCTTCACAACCAGGATGTAAACCGGTTCTCTCTCGCGAGACTCACTCTTCCAATGATCGAATTCGATTTGCCAGAGGCTACCCAACATTGTGATCGGTTGCTGCGCCCACTTTAGAATGGCCTCGGGTTGTGGATTGGCACGTGTTCCGCCCCGTTCGCGTGCGGTCAGCCGACCAGGCTGCATAATCCAATCCCAGATATTCCGGTAACCAGGAATCTCCGCTCCCGTGTTATCGCGGGCGGCCAACTGCGGCACTTTCACGAGTCCAGACTCAATAGAATCGATGAGGCCGAAGTCACTCACCACCCAGGGGAAAGGCTTGTTTGTCTCCTGCCCAACCCGACCAACGAAATAAGGTGTTGCTGACAGGTCCACACAGACATTGATTCCCCGCATCCGGTGGATGCGGTCGAGGCCGTCAACCCAGACGGTAGCCTCTTTCTTATCGGTCAATAGCTCGTCTTCATCTTCTTCATCGTCAGCTTCGTCTTCGTCCGGAATCTCTTCCGCGATTCGATAGGCATGGTGTGCCTCATCATTGAGGACGAGAATGTTTTTCTTTCCGCCAATGTCGCGCCCCAGGACTCGCTGGAGTAAGGCCGTATCGCTTTCCACGTACCGAGCCGACTCTACAAAGACCTTTTTAAGAGCGCCCGTCTTCGGGTCGGTTTCTGCGTCCAGGACGGTCAGAAGCCCACGCGACACCTGGCGCTCAAACTCTTCGAGCGTAAGATATCTCTTGTTGCGAGCTGTAGTCGTTTTCGGCCCGATCCGAATCGCCTCGCGTGTTCTCACGAGAACGCCGCGCTTTTCGACTTTTGCACCGTCCGTCTGGACACTCTGGGGCTCGAAGACGTGCCAGTTAGTGACCAGGACCCGGCCCTGGGCGAGTTGGGGCATGAGATGTGTCGGCACCAAATCACGTGTTCGATAGATGCTCGCGTCTCCTCGTTCGGTTTGCAACTCCGTCAAGCGGTCTCGGATCGTCACATTTGGACACACTACGACAACCACATCGGAGAAACGCTTGTCCCCACGGCTCGCCACTTTGTTCAAGATGCTCCACGCAGTAAGCATCCCCATCACTGTCGTCTTGCCTGCTCCGGTCGCCATCTTGCAGGCGTATCGAAGGAAGCCACTGTATCCTTCGCTCTTCCGATCTGCGCTGGGCTCATCCCGAGGCACTGATATCCCTTGGAGGAGGTCTTGACGAGCCTCGGTGAGAAAGATGATTGTCTTCGCAGCTTCCAATTGCGCATAAAAAAGCCGCTTTTCCCGACCTTCATCCTGCCAGTATGTGAGCAACTCTGTAGTGGTCCGGGTTGCGCCAGCATAGCCAGAGTTCTCCCAGGCTTTCAGGCGATCTCGGATGAGGTTCACCATTACAAGCTCATAAGCGCCGGTGTAGAGCGCCGACGGTCCCAGAATCCTGCCGTCCGTAGTCCAGGAATTCCGTTGGTCACGAGGCTCGAATACGAACGACGGCCTTCGACCATCCCGCTTCTGGGGCGTCTCGCCTTCTCGCAGATACCAGAAACATTCCGGCTCACGGAATGGACTATTCAGAATCGGTTGGCTGACCTCATTGCTGCTCATGCTTTCACCGCCTCCGCAGCCTCGCTCAGCTTTTTCACAACCATCAGCTCATTGCCCCGGTCGTCGATCACTTTCACCGCAATCTGCGAGTTCTTGTCTGCCTCAAAAGGCGCACTCACGGACCCTGCGAGATGGTCCCAGAGACTTGCTTCGTAGTCTGCTTTGAGTGCTTTCTTCAGCGCGTCCCAGGCGCTAGTCCGCGGAAAGAACGCCTGCGTTACGTGGAAGCACATACCGTTATAATCCGTATCGAGCAACCATGCCGGTACATCGTCGCCCTTGGAGTGATGATTCTCCATCGAGATCGGGTCGAAGACATCGAGACCGAGCAGTTCGACTTGATACCGGCCACCTTCCAATTTGCTCACCGCAATCTCTGGAAGGCCGCACACTGAGAAGATTTGGCTCGAACGCATGTTCTTGAGCAAGTCGCCCATGTTCAGATCCATCGTTGCTTGCACGTAAGTTGCCGGTATGCCCATGAGCTCATCACAGTTTTGGATCAACTGCCGAGCGTTAGGCTCGATTGCAAACCCTATGCAGTAGAGATGGGTGTAATCCTTAGCGGCAGCTTCTTTCGCAGCTCCGTACACAAGGCCCTCGGAGATACTTCCGTTTTCCGGTCCGAAGACGATGGCTATTGATTTACGGCTCATACCTGGGAGGAGCAAGCCGCTAGCCTCAGCGGCTTCGTCGACAACGTCGGCCAGAGTCGGCGCTTGCCCGTCTGCGCTCACAGCTACGCTTGCCTCTAGAAGGCCCGCCAATGTCCGTGTTAGCGGACGAATATTGTGCAGTTGAACTGTACGATTGCCTTCAAGTCGCAGTAAGGGACTTCGGCGCAGAATATCGAGCATACGGTCTACATAGCTGCCGATCTGCTCGCTCGGAGTCTCGATAGCCGCACGTTCCGTCTCTGGTCTCGATTGATTTTCGATATCGAGCGGTGTCGGAATCGTCGCCTCAAAGCAGAACGGCCCGGTGATTCGCGTGACATTCTTATCTTCCTCAGGTCGATCAACAAGGACTTCCTCCTCTGGAGGCTCATTGTTCGCAATCGACTTCAATGTCACATGCGGAACTATCCCGCCGACCTCTTCGTCGTTTCGGTTCTGTCGGCGCTGATATTCAAAGCCTGCTGAGGGAGCTTCACCACCGCCTTTGATTTTGTACCAAGGGAATGTTGCAGTAATCAGCCTCTGTCGCGCTAGTGCCAAGGGTACTCGCGACGTGTCACATGTGAGCCATCGTCGCCCCCACTGCTCGGCGACAAACGCCGTAGTTCCAGAGCCGCAAGTCGGATCGAGAACTATGTCCCCCGGATCGGTCGTCATTAGAATGCACCGTTGAATGACAGTCGGAGTGGTTTGGACAACGTAGGCGCGACTTCCGAATTCGATAGTGTCTTGCCATGAATTGACCAATGATGACAGACCAAAATCGCGGACGTACATTTTGTAGTAAAGCTTGTCACCGAGGACAAAAAGCCTTTTCGAGGCTTCAAGCGTCTTGACCCCCGCAGGCGTCGTTCTCCAGCTCTTCCCACGCTTTGTGGTGAAGATCTTCCCTTCAAAATTGATCGGAAATGTACAGGACGGGGTGTAGCCGGACGAGGCTAGGTCGGAACGTTTGAAGATTCGGTGTTCTTTCGATGTTTCTGCAAACGTCTCAATCTCTTCTTTACTCAATCGCCGGTAACCTATCTGGTCTTCTGAATCTGCGTAAACGAATTCAGAATCTCCCCCAACATTCTTCGGGACGTAAAGGTTTCGATATTTCATTCTTTCTTTATCGACCGCATACCAACATAGGTAATCAAAGACGGATTCAATATTCCCAGACTCAAGAGGCATCATCGTTTTGAAGTTAATAACTGCAACAAAATTTTCTTTACCAAATACCTCGTCTAGAACCTCGCGAACGTGATGCAAATTGTCGTCGCTAATCTGTATGAAGATACTTCCTCGGCTAGATAGGAGATTACGTGCCAAGATCAGACGATCTCTCAGGTAGGCTAGATAAGAATGAAGGCCGAGCTCCCAGGTGTCTCGGTAAGCTTGAACCATTTCCGGTTCACGCGTGAAGTCCTCGTCAGCATTGTTGTCCACGTTACGTTTACGTACGAACGGCTGAAAATTCGATCCAAACTTTACTCCATAGGGAGGGTCCATGTAGATCATCTGGACCTGCCCGCCCATTCCCTCGTACTCCAGCAGTGAATTCATCACCACCAGCGAATCGCCCAGCACCATCCGATTCACCCACTTGTCGAGGTGTTCGTACGGCTTCATGCGCTCCGCCAACGGCCTGCCAGTATCTCCGAAGAGGCTCGCCTGCAGATCTACGCCCGCCCGCTTGTGTCCTTTGAGCGTCTGAAGAATCGCCTGCGTCGAGAGCCGCTCATGGATAAAGAGCGGCAGTGTAGGCACTTCCATTGACAACCGCTCAGCTTTTCCTGCCCATTCAAGAAATGGCTTGCCCAGTCCCTGTAAAGCTTTGACCGCATCCTCCAGGCCGCTTACTGTCGTCAGCACCTCGTTCCCGGTACCGATAAACCGCTTCGGTTCGGGAAAGCGATGGGGAGCCGGCAGCTTTGATGACTCCACAATCAGTCCAAGGAGCCATTCACCCAGAGACCGAGTAGGGCTGTCATCCCAACTGAGCGCCGGGTCCAGGGAACTGTCGTAACGGTAAGTTTTCGGAGCTTTGCGCTTCTTAAACTGAGCCTGCGTGCCCACTTCGGGCCGTGTCGGCGTCTCTTGCGTGTGCTGGTATGGCTCGGCAATTCGGCTGGTCGCAGGGCGCTTTTTACTTGGTGGCATTCGTTCTCTCTCTTCAATGCTCTTAGTCTTACAGCTATCACCGGCTTCGGTAATTGCGACTTTGGTAACCACAGGCGGGGAGAGATGCCAGGACGCGGTCGGCAGCCTCTCTAAATTCTGTGAATGTGTATCCAGGAGCATCATACAAAGCGGCGGGCAGAGACCGCGAGGAAAAAGCCAACGGTTCTTCGGTGCTCGCTCTGCTTTTGACAGACCGACAGGGGCGGAGCGACCACAGTATTTGGCCATTCAGGCCGCCATGCTCACCCGGGGCGGGCATTTCAGAAGCAGCTATGGGGTCTAAACGACCGACTCCTGCGGCGAGGACGATCTCATGCCGGAGATGATCGTCTTCAGCGTTTCGAGAGGGCCTGGATGATGCCGGTCCAAGTAACGGGCGATCTTCTCATCACCGAACAGGCGGTCGAGATAGGCGCATGTCACCGTTAGTGTGAGGACGTCAGTGCCATAGGTCTCTTCGATTGCCTTCAGGTTTTGAATAATGCCGTCGGTGTCTTCGCCCAGCAGCGTGTCCGCCGCGTCGGCATTGGCCTTGTTTTGGCGTGCAATTGAAGCCTGTGTCAGAAGCGCCGGAGGACTGATGGCGAGCCTGGTCTTTGCAAACGATACAGAATAGTCATTGCGGAGGAGCATTAGCTCCACTGTCGCGATCTGTCCAATCGCTTTCATCTTTCGCAGTATTGGGAACAGTTCCAGGCTTAGCTTTTTGTCACGCAACATCTCTACGACCTCTGGGCAAATTCCTTCGAGCATTTGCGCCCGCCTCCGAATTGCCGCAACATCCACGTTCAGGGTAGCGGCGATACGCTCCTCGGCGACGCCGCTCTTGAGAGCTTCCATCAGCATGAAGTGTTGGGCTACAGGTGGGATGTGGTTAACTCGCTTGTTGTACGAGTAGCTCTCATCGTCCGTGGAAAGGATGCAGTTAACTTCCTCCGTCCCCAATATCTTGAGGGCCTCAAATCTGAGATGTCCATCCAGTAGCAGAAAGCCTTTACCTTCCTGCGGAAATACCACCAGCGGCTCGATTAGGCCGATTTCGCGGACGGAGGAAAGGATTTGTTTGAAAATAGAGGAACGGAGCGCCTCCGCAGTTGCATTCCGCTGTGGAACGATCGAGCTCAGCGGCAGAGTTAGGATGTTGTTCTGAAAAGCAGAACGCAAGTTGGCGGCGGCACGTTTCATTGTTGAAGCCTCCCCGCGAGCTCGGCAGGAATGGACTGGACGCCCTCGGCCTTTAACAAAGTTCGAAAGTGCTCATCTCCAAATAAGATTCGCGCAGCGGAAGTCAACAAAATCAGCCGATCTCTTGTTCGGTTAGCTTTCACAACCAAAGCGGTCTGCTCACGAATCTTCTGCTTGTATTCCTGGACCAGGGATTCGCCGGTAAGCTTGCGATGCCTCGGCGGGGCCTTTCCTAGAAGTCTTTGTTTTTCCAACCTCTGGCTTATAACGCGGCGAGCGGCAGAGATGCGCGCTCCGCGCAGGTCACCTTTCTCGTAAGCCTCAGATAGTGCCCTGGAAATCTCATGATTGTTGCCAGTGGCGATTTCTACTGCAACGCTGAGCGGTATACGCCCGGCCTCGACAGCCAAGACAAGAAATTCTTCCCCTTTATCGATGAGGTTGCAGATTCCATATAGGTACGCACGATCCAGGCCGAGCTTGCGAGCGATCTGCTCGCTTGAGTGCCCTCTCTCACGCAGAACCCGAACCTCGAACAAAATGGCATGCGTTGATGCTGGCCTTCTCGCTATGTTTTCCACCAGGCTCATCAATTGCCGATCCTGCTCAGGTGCTTCGATGACAATTGCTGGAATGGACATTTCACCAAGCTCGACAAAAGCCTCCATACGCCCTTGCCCGCATACCAGATCGTAGCGTTTGCCGTCGGAATTTGATTGAGGTCTTTGCGCCACGGTGATAGGCCGTTTCAGACCTACAGTTGCGATGCTTTGAACGACCAATTGCCACTTGAGTCGATTACGTGTTCGTGGATTTATGATTCGGATCTCTGATATTGGGATCGATTCAACTTGTTGCTCGTTCACGCTACATCCTCCACCGAAATTCTTTTTGCGAGGTTGATAAACAGACTGAGGGTATCGAATCGATACAGGTCGAGTGAAACTCCATTGTCAGCCGCAAGACTGAGCCGCTTCCAGAGGAGATCAATGCTCGGAAGCAGGTAGTAATCCTTAACGGTCTGATTCCCTGGATTCAATCGAGCGGCAATGGTAATGTCTGGCATTAGGCTGGCATCGAACCTGAGTCGCCACCGTGGGGACTGGGCTTTTGTCTCCTGACATCTTGAAAGGATGAGAGACGCCGTGTATTCGGAATTGATGGTCAGCAGGTCGGAACGGTCGTCTATGTCTACTTGCGCCCCGGTCGCTCGCAGATTCGCAACAATGATCTGGACCAGATCTTGATGCCGCCGACGCAACTCCCGATTTGCCTCAATAAAGCTGGAATCTCGCCGGTCGCTCCAACCAATGAGTTCGTAAGCTCGATGCAGACCGCCGAATCGCGACATGTAGATTGAACTTGAAGGCATATCTTCTGCTTCATCGATGAGTATTCCCGACAGCTTTCCGCACCTCTCTAGGAGAGAACGCAAACGTGCGAGCAAGTCCTCATCTGTCAAGTGAATATGTCGAGCATCGATAATCTGGCGAGCTTGCAAAAAGACATCAGTGGATACGATCGCCTTGAATGCTTCACTACGAGAGATCCACATTTCAGGCGGATTTATCAGGCGTTTCATCTTTAGCTTGTAAGAACGCCGGTTGTACACGTTGGCGCCAACGTACTTAGGGTTCGTAAGAATCTGATGAATCGTCGCTCGCGTCCAAGGTTTTTCCATGTCAGAAAGCACACCCTTGCTGTTGAGATAGAAGGCAAGGTTCTTTTCGGATTCCCCATCTTCGATAAACCGCGAGAACAATTCTCTCACTACCAGAATCTCGGCTTCCGGCCCAGGCACCAGGACAACACGGTCCGTCTGTAGGCTCTTCCGTTCGCCTCTCGCTAATAATCCCTTTTCTCTGCCGTCACGATCAATGAGTTGGCGTCGAAGACCATAACCAGCCGGGCCACCTTGTCTAAATCCGAGTTCGATGAGACGGCATTGCCCAGCAAAGACTTTAACCGAGAGTTCCCGACTGTACTCTCCAGCCATCGTCCGCTTGAGAGTCTTCATTAGTGCAGACGCCATGCTCCCATCATTGGCGAACTGCTCGCCGCAATAGTGAACGCGGATACCGGCACGTTTCAAGACATATTCGTGATACGCGCTTTCGTCCGCGTCCTGGAATCGCCCCCAGCGGCTCACATCGTAGACCAATACGTCCGTGAAGTTGGTTTTCCCTTGCTCAACATCCCTCAGAAGCTGACTTAGCCCATCCCGGCCCGCTAGATTGAGGCCGCTTCGCCCATGGTCATCGTATGTGGCGACGACGTCCATATTGTGAGTGATGGCATACTTTGTGATGGTGTCAGCCTGATTTTGTGGAGAGTATTGTTGATGTTCTGTTGACATTCGGACGTACTGAGCCGCACGGCTGGTGAGTGAAGGCGAATTGTCATTTTTCGGCAACATAGGGTGAGATGAAAGGCCATCAACCTCTCCGACACTATGCTTCGTTCATGAATATCAACTACCGATTTCTGACTGCGCGAGACAAACAATGGGAATAAGCCAGATCCGTAGCAAACATTCACAGAGCACTCACTGTCATGGACGCCGTACCCTCCGCTCCGGTGTCCGTCAAGGCTCTCCGCTGCGCTTCGACCGCTAGCGCGGCGCTTCGCGGCCTTGACCGACACCTCCGCTCCGGGTGGTGGCTAAATATGAGAAGCATGCGCTTCTCTATTCTCAAGAGAATCGGACCTTCATTGTTTTTCGGCGGCCGTTGTGACACTTTGGAGCGTCTTAGGGAAAGCGCGGCGGCACTTCGATAGGCGCGGGTGAAGGCAAGGTTACGCTCTTTTACGTTAGAATTGTGTCGTCTTTTGAAAGTTTCATTTCAATACGGCAGAACAACCGTTCGCCGAGGTCTTGGTCGGACCTTTGTGGTTGCAGAGCAAATCACTTTGGGCAGGAACTCAAACGCCTTGTCAACACAGAAAACAGGTCGAAACGTGAACCGCGAAGGACAGCGCTGGACGGAAGACCGCGCTGGGATGACCCTGCGCTTACCCATCGATCTTCGTGAAGCGGTCACCGAAGAGGCGCGGGTGGCCGGTGATCTTTCTAGGGTGGTGCTTTTCGCCCTTCGCAACATCGAACGGAAGGATGTAACGGTCAAGCAGACTCGCAAAGCTGGACTTCCGCTATCCAAACCTCAACTCTTGCATGTCGGAGCGGAAGTTCGATCCGTGATCCGAGCCTGGGCGGAAGAGGAAGGTGTGAGCGTGAATGCAATTATGGTGAGCGTCCTGGAACAATTTTTCAAGCGGCTTAGGAAGAGTAAATCCCTTCGCGAAGAACTCCGTTTGGAACTCCGGGCAACGCGCGGCTTTTTGCCGACCTAAAAATCATCCGCCAAAATTCGATACGCTTTGCGATACGCCGGATCTTGACGGGATACCAGCTTACAATGACTTAGGGAGCCACCGGGGTCTTGTAAGTTGTTGAAAAGCCTACTGTTGGGACTATGGCATGGAAGAGGTCATCGGTTCGATCCCGATCAGGTCCACCAATTACTTCAATCATTTAGCGCCACCTCCCTTCCGCGACTTTGTCGCATCCTTGTCGCAAACTCCAAAACGACACCACGCACCGGTTTCGCTTCGGCCGTCTCTGCATGTGCTGCGGTTCCATGGAGAGTGTTCTGAGAACTCTCCTGCGCTGCTGCCCAACAAGTTTCTCCCTGTTGGAGCGAAGACTTTCTGACTCCATTGGAGTCTCGTCCGCTGCAAGTCCACCCACATCGCCTTTATTAGAGCGAAGGAACAAATAGCATTCCGACACGAAG
>Ga0302315_10004421_pt1 | contig 12277 bp, 8 predicted proteins | sample III_Palsa_N3_1_FD_200532 | JGI IMG/M metagenome (GOLD analysis project Ga0302315, IMG submission 200532) | Peat permafrost microbial communities from Stordalen Mire near Abisko, Sweden - III_Palsa_N3_1 | ecosystem: Environmental > Terrestrial > Soil > Palsa > Peat permafrost | place: Sweden... | reverse complement strand
TTTAATGGTGTTCGATGGGAGGGACAGAAAAGTGGCTACCTCAGCTACGGAGTGTTGTCCGAAATAGTACATGACCACCGCCTGGCGTTCGGGCTCCGCGAGTTGTGCGATTGCACGGGCAATCTCTGCACGGGTCTCGTTTTCCTCGGCATTTCGCACGGGATCCTTCTTTTCCGTGGGGGTGTCGCCCATGAGATGGAAAGATACAGCATCGCCGATTCCACCACGCAACGTGCGAACGCATTGCCGATATATGATTGTCCGGAACCAGCCGGGGAAAGCGTTTGGGTCCTTCAGGCTTGTGAGGTGAAGATAGGCTTCGACGAACGACTCCTGCGCCGCATCTTCCGCGTTGTGTCGATTCCCAAGAATCGAGCCAGCGTACAAGATCGCGATGCGCTGGAATCGTCGAACTATACGATCATACGCTTCTCGGCTGCCCTCTTGGGCCGCGCGAACCAATTTCGAAAGTGACGTCGTGTCTGGGGTTATTATTTCCATATTCTCCGCTTCCACTAGTATGTGTGATTCTTTTGCTAATCGGTGCCTAAAGCTTACATAAGCTCAATGGTTAGACAAGCGGAGAGGTCCGTGAGATAATCGAGTCGGCGGAAATGATCAATCGATTGCCGCTCCTTCGCGGCGTGGAGGAACGCGCGGGGGGCGACGAGGCGACGGCAAAAAATTGAGAAATACCTCTTCAATGACGGTCCTGATTGGGTGACTGAAAGGTATTGCCCAGGACATCCAGTAAACTGAGAATCCCGGCATAGTTGCCGTATGGGCTTGTCGGCGTAGTGGATATCGAGATCGGAATGCAGCAGCACCGTGTATATCCTCTCCAATACCACCAGTAATGCGATTGGCTTGAGGTCAATCCCGAGCATCATCGCAGGCAGATTGGCGCCGACGATAATAAGCAGGAAATCTACCGGATGCTGGCGTGAAGTCGCGCTCCAGGTCATATCTACGACGGTGTGGTGAACACGGTGGAACTTCCAAAGAAACGGCAGTTTATGCGCTAAGCGGTGAAAAACGTAAACCCATATCTCTGCCATGAGGAGCGTAGCGGCCGCTTGCAGCCAAAATGGTTGTTGCTTAACGTACAGTAGCCATGGCGCAGGCAAAAACTGCCTCATGAAAAAGGCAATCTCGTAAATTATCCCAGCGGCAAACCATAAGCCGAACGATTGATAAAACCACATACTGGCGAGGTCTTTAAGCTTGGGTCGAGCCGAATTGTCGCCCTCGAACAGTTCCTCAAGCGGCCAGAAGATCAAGGCGCACACAAACACAAAGCATGCACCGCTCGCGCACACACCGATCAATAGGTGAAATTGGGAGTTACTCGGCATGACTTGGCTTAATAGCCTGCTATTGCGCCGTGGTTGTTGACACCAATTACATTGAATGCGAAGGCTAAAGCGACGAGCCCCAAAAGCGATAGAGAAACCAATATCACGATTTTTAAAACTTTAGGCATTACGAACCTCACTTAGGTAATTATACGGTGGTCTGCTAAATTAAATCACGTTGCGGCGACGTGATTTTTTTCATTGGTATAATACTGAAGAGTGAGTACCTACATTCGACAGTATTGTTACTAAGAGAACCAACCCAATGAGCACCGAAGCAACAGAACCGAAAGAATACGCAGCACCGCAAGGAACCAGCAAGAGGATTGTATGGCATTCCGGGGACAACGAAGCTGTTGATGTAGATGTGGTGGCCGAATGGATTGTCCTGCGCAAGAAGGAAAAGCCTGCGGCTGAAATTTTTCACACGTATTACAAGGTCGCAGATGCTAAAGGCCGCAGGCCGGTAACATTTGTGTTCAATGGCGGACCAGGAGCCGCGTCAGCGTATCTCCACATCGGCGGGATTGGACCTCAGCGAGTCGCGTTTGGCCCGAATGGCACTATGCTGCCACCGCCAACTCGTCTTGTGGAGAATTCCGAAAGCTGGCTTGTACAGCGTGGACATGGGAGGGTGCCCTTCTGGCGCTTTGCGCGTGAGCTTTTGAAATCCGACCAGAAAACGCTCAGTTATTACGATGCATCGGTCACTGCGATAGATCCGTTTCCCGACCGCGAAGGGAACGAGGGGCCGGAGCCGGGGTTGGCTGGTTCGCAGCGTCTCTTTGTGAGCGGCATCAATCACCTGCTGCGCAGCGAGCTTAATGTCGAGACCGACCGCAAGTACGAGATATTGAGCTACGATGTGAACAGGGACTGGAAGCGCGACGATAAGAGACACGTCTTTGAAGCTCCGGCGGGAGCCATCGACGATTTGCGCTATGCCATGAGCGTGAACCCGCATATGAAAGTTCTCATTGCGCACGGCTATTACGACATGGTGACGCCTTACTTTTCGTCTGAACGCCTCGTTGAACAGATGAAGCTATTGCCGGAACAAAGAGAGAATCTCTTCATCCGGCATTTCCACGGCGGGCATATGTTCTACACATGGGACAAATCGCGCGCCGATTTCCGTGACTGGGTGCGGCAACATTATGTCTAAGGTGGTTGCGCACTTTTATAGGCGGTCAGAAAAACGTTTGGAAAAAGCCTCTCCGGCATACAATATTTGGGAGTTTCTTAAGGGGGCATCCGTACAATAAAGATGTAAGGTATTAAATGTCTGGAGACCACTGTGTTAGACGAAGCCTTTGCCAAACCACTAACGGACGCGCCCGATGCCGCCATTGAGCGCCGTACGCTTGAGATCGGCAAGCAGCTTCTGCTGGATCTGCAGCGTGAAGAACGCGGCGGCGGTATCCAGGACAGGATCTACGGCGCGATGATGGGCATAGCCATGGGCGGTGGAGACTCGACTAAGACGCAGATGTTTCGGTTCGTTGATGTCCTACCGGCATTGAAAAGTCCTGAAGCCATCGCTCTGCATCTGCGTGAATATCTTCTGCAATCCGATGTTGCTCTGCCTCCTGGAGCCTCTTCGGCCCTCCAAATAGGTAACAAATCGGCCCTCTCGCGACGCCTTATGTCGGCGGCGGTTCAGCAGGGCGCGCGCATGATGGCCCGCCGGTTCATTGCTGGAGCGAACGCTCATGAGGCAATCGGCGTGGTAGAGCGCCTCCACCGACAGAACCTTGGGTTCACGCTCGATCTCCTCGGCGAAGCAGTGACGAGCGAGGCGGAATCCGTTGTCTATCAAGAAAAGTACCTCACCCTGCTTGGCGATCTCGCGAAGCTCACGTCCCACTGGAAAACCCGACCGGTCCTGGAGACGGCTCCCTTCGGCAGCGTCCCAAAAGTAAACGTCTCGGTAAAGCTCTCGGCTCTTTACGCGCACTTCGATCCGATGGCTGCAGTCGCTACCGCTGAAGCTGTAAAGGCGCGGCTTCGGCCAATCCTGACCCTGGCGCGCAAAATGGGAGCGTTCGTTAATGTAGACATGGAGCAAAACGACTTCCGAGGCATTACGCAACGTATTTTCCAGGAGGTGCTGTGTGAAGAGGAGTACCGCGACTGGGCGGATGTCGGCATTGTAATCCAGGCCTATCTGGTGCGGTCCAGCGAAGATTTAGTGGCCCTGCGCGACTGGGCTGTAAAACGCGGGACCCCTGTTTGGGTTCGGCTTGTTAAAGGGGCCTACTGGGACTATGAGACCATCGTGGCGGCACAGCGCGGGCACATCGCGCCTGTGTATACGAACAAGCCGGAGACGGACGCCAACTACGAGCGCTGCGCGGCCTTCCTGATTAAGAACTGGGAACACCTGCATCCCGCGATTGCCTCGCACAATGTGCGGTCAACGTCGCATGCACTGGCGCTCGTCGAGGCGGTAAACGCCCCGCCTGGCGCGGTAGAGTTTCAGGTTCTGTACGGCATGGGCGAGCCTCTCGGACGCGCTCTTGCCGCGCAAGGGCAGCGTGTTCGCGTGTATGTACCCTTTGGAGAACTCTTGCCTGGTATGGCCTACCTGGTGCGGCGACTGCTGGAGAATACGTCCAACGACTCCTTCGTGAAGAAGATGTCGGACCATGTGGATGCCACCGCCCTACTTGCCTCTCCCACCTCCGTTCTGGCGGGCATTACGCCTGTTCTTACACTGTCTAATGTAGCTTTGGCCTTTGTCAACGATCCGGAAACGGACTTTGCCACTCCTGAAAATCAGCTTAAGATGGCCTCCGCACTGGAATCCGTTAAGAAGGAACTGGGAATTACTGTTCCAATCGTGATCGACGGCAAACGCGAAATATCCCCGGAGATTATGGACCGCTATGATCCCTCCGATGCAAGCCGGCTGGTTTCCCGAATGGCCTGCGCTACGTTGGAACAGACCGAAAGGGCTTTGGCTTCGGTTGCGGCAGTCTTCGCATCTTGGCGCGATACGCCGTCTTCCGAGCGCGCCGATCTACTGCGACGCACAGCCCAGGAGTTGGAGCGCAGGCGTTTTGAGATTGCTGCCTGGCAGGTTTATGAAGTGGGCAAGCTCTGGCGGGAAGCCGATGCGGACATTGCTGAAGCGATCGATTTTTGCATGTACTACGCTAGCGAAGTCGAGCGTATGACTGAACCACGCCAGCGCGACATTCCGGGCGAGTGGAACAGCTATATTTACGACGGCCGCGGCCCGGCGGTTATCATTGCACCATGGAACTTCCCGCTCGCCATTCTCACGGGCATGGCTGTTGCGGCCCTAGTCACCGGTAATCCGGTAATATTAAAGCCGGCGGAACAGTCGTCCCGTGTGGGATTATTCCTGATGGAGGCCCTCGAAGCCGCAGGCGTTCCCGCGGGTGTGGCGAACTTCCTTCCCGGCATCGGTGAGACGATTGGCCCGGTCCTTGTGAGCGATCCGCGCGTTGCGGTCATCGCCTTCACGGGATCTAAAGATGTCGGCCTATCCATCATCAAAGCCGCCGCTGATACCCCACCCGGTCAGCGGGAGATCAAGAAAGTTGTTGCGGAACTGGGGGGTAAAAACGCAATCATTGTCGACGAAGACTCGGACCTTGATGAAGCTGTACTCGGGGTCCTGGCTTCGGCAACCGGCTTCTCCGGCCAGAAGTGCTCCGCATGCTCGCGCGTAATTGTGGTGGGCTCGGCCTGGGAAGCCTTTCAATCGCGTCTGGCGGAAGCCGTCAAAAGCATCCGCATCGGTCCGGCGGAGGATCCTGCAACGACTATGGGGCCTGTTGTCGATGCTGCTTCGTGGGAACGCGTCCGGAAGTACATTGAGATCGGAAAGAGCGAGGCCCGGCTGCTGGCCATTGTCGATGTACCCGACTGCCTGAAGGACAAGGGCAACTATGTTCCAGCGGCTGTCTTTCATGACTGTCCACCGGAGGGACGCCTTTGCCGTGAGGAGATTTTCGGACCTGTCCTTGCGATCATGCGTGCAGGAACACTGGACGAGGCCCTTAGATTGGCTGCGGATTCTCCTTACGCTCTGTCCGGGGGCTTCTATTCGCGCTCTCCGGCCAACATAGAACGCGTCCGCCGCGAATTCCGGGTCGGGAACCTCTACATTAATAGGAAGATCACCGGGGCTATTGTGGACCGGCAGCCGTTTGGGGGCGCTGCGATGTCCGGCGTGGGTTCAAAGGCGGGCGGGCCGGATTACCTGTTGCAATTCGTGATACCAAGGACAATTACTGAATCTGTGATGCGCCGAGGGTTTGCACCGGCGTCGCCCGTTGACGCATAAAACATAGGAGCTTTAACACAGGGTAATATGAGTAATACTAAAGCAGATTGACTAACTAGGAAAAGGCAGAAAGATTAATGACGATAGCTTGGGAAGAGTTAGGCGATGTTACCGAGCCTGGAACGTACACGATTGACGGCGTGGGTGAGGTCACTGTGTGCGAAGTGGACCTCACCAATTTAGTGCGATTTGGAAGGGATTCTTTCATCGAACTGGTAGACAGTTCCCCAGGCGTGGACGAGACCAGACGATATCGGATAGCCAGGTTCATCCCGAAATGAGGCAGCCGGGGCTGTCCCTAGACAGTCCGGTCACGTGACTACGCGGCATCTGGGTTCCCTCCACAACCCAGATGCCGTTGGTAATCGCGTGCCGACGAAGGACGCTGAACACGCTGTTCTCATAGCCTGGTCCTACGGCCCGGGGGCTATGAGAGTATCGTCGAAATAGACCGTTCCGGATCCGTTCCAAAAGCCAAGCCACAATGCAACGTTCGTACAATTGAGCGGTAGATAGTCCGTTTGAGACAAGTGCGTCCAACCATTCGTCCCCGACAGCGCGGTTGGCTGAAGATCGGCTATTTGGTTGCCCTGGCTGTCGTACTCGATTATGTTGATGCCTGCGGGGGCAGTAAGAGCGTTCGTTTCCACCCAAACGCCAAACGTATACAACCCACCGGGGGTTGCGGAGACATTCGTTGAAGACATAGCGTTTCCGCTCGTTATGGTAGAACTGCTATACTCCAGGCTGTAGCTTCCGCTGTGGAATACGCTCGAGCACCAGGATTGGCACCCGTTGCCCGACCACACGTTCCAACCGCTTCCAGCATTCATCGGGTTTGTCTCAAAACCTGCGTTCGACTGAAGATTGGTCGAAGTGGAGGTAGCGTTTACCACGCTCGAATAGCCGCTCGAGCCCGAAGCGTTAACGGCCTTGATCTTGTAGTAATAGGTCTGGCCGGGCGTCGCCGCCGCATCGGTGTAGCAGGTGTACTGGTAAGCCAGGCCGCTCGCAATCGGTGTTGAGCTTATTCCGCCCGAAGTTGTCCCCCTGTATATGTTGTAAGAAATCGCTCCGCTGCTTCCCGTCCACGTTAAGCCGACGGAGCCGTTGCCGGCTGTGGCCGTCACGTTGGTCGGCGCTGAAGGCGCTGCGGTCGACGAAGGCACCCACCGATAGAGCACAACTTTATTTAGCCAGTCATCCTCCTGCGATATGTCATATTCCCCATTGGTACGCAGGTCCACATGAACGCCGTAAAAACTGTCCATGTCTCCGATACACCCCGACGTACCCGACGCCACCGCAGGGCTTCCGCCGATGTCTGAACTTGGGGTAATGACGCCGACTTGAGCTCCCGTGGATGCGTTATAGACGTAGATTTGATTTTGATACTCGTAGCCTGCGAATAAGTAATTCTGGCTGGCGTCTATATCCATGGCGGACGAAATCACGGAAGGATTGGACGTATTGTTAAACGGCAGCACAATCGGATAGCCCGAATGGAGGGTCTGTGTGGTGCTCCAGTTATCGTAGCGATAGATGACCTGGCCGATAGAGGTCCAGGCCCAGTTGACGTCCGGGTAGGTATTGGTAAAGCCGGTTATGTAGAGAGTATCGGTGGATGGGAAGTACTCTATTCTATGGATTTCCGTGAATCCCGCCGATGTGGGCGCTGCCCAACTCGTCATGTTAGTGTAGTTGTAGATGGGATTGCCGTCACTATCAAGTCCCTGGTAGGTGAACTCGCGAATCGCGTTCGTGCCTGAGCTCACGCCCCACATCCCCTCCCAGACATTCCCGCTGGAATCCACATCCCAGGCTTGCGTCTGACCGGACCACCCCCCGGAAGACGGCTGGTTGTACTCGCCGGAGTCCATCGTTCCGTTGCCGTTCGCATCGCGCCAGATCCACTCCCCGGACGATGGCTGGTTTTCCGGCCAACCGGTTCGGTCCGTTGTATATGCTTGACTGCCGGAGCTTGCCGGCTGAGAGAATATGCCTGAAGGAATGGCGATTTTCCCGTGAGTGGACGATTTGTACCGGAAATATTGCAGGTCCCAACCCGACGTCGAGAACAGGATCTTGGCGCTGCCGAGGGTTCGCACAAAAGTGGCCCTGGGAGTGCCGCCAACCAGAGGTATATGTAGACGCGGATCTTCCGGATAGGCGAACGGGTCGATGGTGTAGGCATTATAAGTTGCCTCGGAATCAGGTGTTTTGTTGTTCCAGTTCATCGTGAAGAGTTGGCTTACCGTGTAGTAGTTGTTCTGCGAGCTTAGATCGAGGCTTGCACTGTTCTCCCACCCTCCTCCGTAAATACTCCAATTTCTGGTTCCACCGGACGTGTAGCTCTCGAGTACAGTGCCGCCGCTGCTTGGGGTGCCGTCCTGGCTGACGTAGACGTTTCCGCTGCTGTCGGCTCCCACGCCAGAGGGCATGTTGAAGCGCAGCGCTCCGGTGTTGCCCTGCGTTGTGGTGCCTGCAAAAACTCCCCCCGTAGCCCCGATGGTGCTATTGACTGTCGTGGGAGATCCGGAAAAACTTGTTGGGTTGTAGCACTTGATGTTTTGATCGGACCCTTGGTCCGCCACCATTAACAGTCCCGTTGAGGCATTGTAGGACAGAGCAACGGGGTGGTCTGCTGTCGCAAAGGTAATGCCGCTTCCGCCCAGGTGTCCCCCTGAAGTCGTAATGGGAACGAGCGTACACCCTGTCAAGCCTGGAAATGCGCCTTCCAACAGCGACGCGCCAAGCCCCATATATGTGGCGCCGGAATACGCCAGCCCCCAGAGGTTGCCGTATCCATCGACCGTTAGCGCTCCAGGATTGGCTTCGGAGTAGCTGGTGGTTGGAGTCTGCGAAAGGCTGCTCGTGTTATAGGCATAGACCACGCCGTCCGCCCCGTCACTTACGTAAAGAGCGCTGCTGGAACACGCCATTCCAGTGACCACGTTGTTGCCGCTGTACGTAGAATTGGTTGTTACGACCAACAGGTTGCCGTATGGACCGTAGCCGTTCGCAAAGGGTGCACTCGCGCCGCTGAGGGTATAGCGACCGACGGCGTACCAGTTTGTGGTCGTATTGGGCGGATAGCTGGGAAGACTGTTGTTATTCGTGCCCCCGTTACGCCCATTCGTGCCGCTTATGAACATGGCGGCATAGACGTACGTACCATCCGACGTTACCGCCATGCCTCCGCTGCACCACCAGTGCGGCCCCTCGCAGTTCCCGATGATGGCGCCGTCGCTGTAGATTCCCGCCTCGCGGCCGCCTTCGTCCCAGAGGCTGTTCGTATAACAGGTACCGTTAGAGGCCACATAAAGCGCCTGGATGTCGTCTTGTACGTGCCAGTCATTCGTCCCTCCCCAGGTTAGCGAGCCTGTGACCATTGCGCCTGGAGAGCCACCGAATGAATTGTCTAACCATGATGTGTTGTAGCCGCCGGGGAGAGTCTGCGCAAACACTTCGCTGCACAAACAGAGTCCGAGCAAGCATAACGCAAGCGTCAGGCCAGACTTGCGTATAGAGTCCATTAATCCACCCATATCGTTCAATCTCCTCTCAAAAGTCGTGTTAAAATGATTTTGAAAACCGCACACTAAATTGCAATAGTGGCAATAATCCCTTCATATTGTCTCCTTTGTCCCTCATTCCGTTAAAACCAGGCGGGGTGGTACGAGTTGAAGTTGAGGGGCGCTGTCGAGTTTGCCTGACATTCGGTCGAGCAGCAAGCGCGTCAACTCGGCGCCGCAGCGGATGTTTTGTTTGTCGATCGTGGCGAGCGGGACAAAATCGTCCACGGCATGATATTCCGACTGTCGCCAAAGGTTGTCGAATCCTGTAATGTCGATATCGACGTTGGGCTGCTTTCCGAAGCACCTGCAGGCTCCGGCCACGGCAAAAGAAGCTGCGTCGGAATACGCCATCAAGGCGTCCGGCGGGTTCGGTCCTTGAAACGCTTCTACGAAAAATCCGGCCGTAGCGCGTGACTGGAGCTCCAGTCGCTTCGCCGAATCGAGCTCTTTCAACGGCGCGTCGTAACTCTGGATATTCGGCCTATGTGCCAGACCGAACTCATGCAAGGCTCGCTCATAGCCTTTGCGCAATGAGGCAAACCAATACCGGTCCGTGTCGGATCCCCACACGAGAGCAATATTGCGCCTTCCCTTCTGGATTAAAAATCGCGCGAGCTCGTAGGCGCCTTGTTCATGATCAGGACCAACGCGGTCGAACTGCGCGAACTCCGGCCTGTTGCCGGCTACAACGAACGGGCATCCGGCCTCGGCCACCTGCAGTCCGAGCTCTGTAACTCTGTCGTAGTCGCCGCTCTCCGTGACGATCATCCCGGCGACTACGTTGTCCGCTAGCGTTTGAATATCCCTCATACCTGCGATTTTGGGATTCAAACTCAGGCTGTGGTACCCCGAATCGCGCAGGACATTATAAATCCCGACGACCGCGGCCTCAAGCCAACCTTCTTCCTGCCTGTAGTAAGCCTCGGAGACGCCGAGAGGCAAATCGCCGACTACGCCAATCGTGCTGCGTGCAATTGCTTCCATGCCGGAGGATGTGGCGCGCGGAGGTTTTTGTTGCGGCTGCCGATCGCACACGAATACGCCGATTCGAGGTTTTGACGCTACGTAGCCCAACGCGGCGAGCTCGGTAATTGCCCCTCGCACGGTCATTGGGCTGACTCCGAGTTCTCTCGCCATATCTGTCCGTGACGGCAGCCGCTCGCCCGCCTTGAGGTCGCGGCGTTTAATTCGCGATGTAACGTGAGCGACCACTCGGGCCTGAGCCGACTCAACTTCCAATTGGACTTTGACCATTTTTTGCCTTGTTAAATAACGTCACGGTATCGCGGATTTTGTGGCCACTACGACTACGTTGTTGATGCCGGCCGTGAATTGAACGTCTCCTCCGCCAATCGAAGAAGCATCTGCAAACCGAAACCCTGTTAAACTCGTAATTCGATCGCCGCCGAGGTTCCTGTCGACTAGGGTTGTGTCGTCAGCCTTTATCGTCAGCGTTCCAGCGTCCATATCTACGGTTACCGTAAATCGATCTGATTTGCTAAGCGTCCAGCTCCCACGTCCGGTTTGTCCGCCAATGCCCTGCAGTCCAAAACTAGTCGATGAGCCGTCGATCGCGTAGGAAAGAGCAACGAGCAGAGAAGCGTCCTTTTCTTGGCCCTTTGTGCCGTACAGCCAGAACGTAAGCAAGTTTCTGCTCTTCCCCGGCTCGATGTTTACCATCGCGGAGTTCCAGGAGAAACGAACCGTTCCGGAGGATATGTCCGGCAGATTTGCTCCGACCCAGGGCTTAAAGTCGCCCGTTCCCGCCTCAACAAATTTAAGAGACCGCCCGCTCAGATCGGCTAAGGAATCGGACACAACCAGCGCGTCGCCATTATCGACGCCTGTATCGAGTGCCTCGAATCTCGTAGATGTTTTGTCATCGAAATAAGGCTCGATCGCGGGCTGGCCGCCGGCTGTATCCCCCGTAAAGTCTATCGCGTAGACTGGAACGAGCGATCCCGGTAGACTCGCCGCGCCCGAAGCCGCGCCAGTACCTAAAACACCCAGGCATATCGCAGTCGCACACAATAGGAAGCCGGCGGACTGTCGTTTGTTAACAGAATAGGTCACGACGATTTATTTCCTCTCTGGTATGCCCTGACACAGCGATTATAACGCAGTGCATCTTCCGTGTCAAGAGCATAATTCTAGCTGGCGGCTCTGTAAATCGATTAAAAAGAGTAATTACCGTAGACCAGAAAGACTACTTGACAGACTACAGAAACCATGATAAAGTAGCGTTATGCTTGGGCATACCAGAAGGCGGTCTCGAATGCATGGTGCAGCCAAACAGGACGTTGTTGGATGCATTGTAGGCATACCTGGAGCCTAACCCAGCTCCGACGGCGGAACGTCGGTAATTCTCCTGGAGGTTCATTATCTTGAAAGTCTATAGAGTTGGTTTTACACTTATTGAGTTACTCGTTGTAATAGCTGTCATTGCTATATTGGCGGCAATACTTTTCCCTGTGTTTGCAAAGGTGCGCGAAAAAGCGCGCCAAACCGAATGCCTCAGCAATATGAGGCAGATTGGACTTGGACTAGCGGAGTACGCACAGGACTATGACGACGTCCTACCGTTCGGCCTTAACAAGGCAAACTGCTCGGGACTGCCGACCGACAATCCGGGATGCCAGAACCCTATGCCCGCAATTTTTGGAACTTATGGTATCTGTTGGCCCACGGCCATTGGTCCCTATATCTCTACAATCGGTTCCGGCGGTGCGTATTCGCCGACTTACAGCAACCGTGGCGTATTCCTGTGTCCCGATTTTCCGGACACCTATGGCACGGGTAAATGGACCCCATTGACGGACTATACAATGAACAACCAGTGTGGAGGCTGGTGCGGGCCCACCGGCAACTACCCTGGAATCCTTGCGATTAACGATCCCGATATCGGCAATGCTCAACCCCCCATGCCGCTCGCCAAAATTCAGAGACCGTCGGAAATCGTCGCTGTGTCGGAGTATTGGGGAACGTTTGGAGCCGGGAGCGCCTGCCCAACAACAAAGTTATGTCCG
>Ga0302315_10004420_pt1 | contig 12288 bp, 10 predicted proteins | sample III_Palsa_N3_1_FD_200532 | JGI IMG/M metagenome (GOLD analysis project Ga0302315, IMG submission 200532) | Peat permafrost microbial communities from Stordalen Mire near Abisko, Sweden - III_Palsa_N3_1 | ecosystem: Environmental > Terrestrial > Soil > Palsa > Peat permafrost | place: Sweden... | reverse complement strand
CCATTTGAGAATACCAATCGATCGCCGACACTTGTGAGCTGGCGAGGAAGAAAGCGATCGCGCGCCAACAAAGAAGCGAGGCGAGGAAAATCAGCATAGCTCGTGTTGGCGGCAAGAAACAAAATGAGAGCCGTGGCAACCTGAGTGGAGTAGTAAAGAACCGAATTTCCAAAGACGGCATGTCCGAGGAGCGAGATCAGTGTTTCGTTTTCTTTCGGAACGATCGAGAACACATGGGCGAGCCCCGTGATGCCTAAGAAGAGAGTTGCGAGAATCACGGACATCCAGATGAGCGTGATCTTGGCGTTCTTTTGCGAAGGTTGTCGGAAGACTTGAATCCCGTTGGAGATGGCTTCAACCCCGGTCAACGCCGAACAGCCCGAAGCGAACGCTCGAAGAATGAGGATTAAAGGAACAACGGCAAGCTCTTGATGGAAAATCGGTTGTGCAGGTTGAGGCAGCATGCCGTTTGCGGCTCTCCATGCTCCGGCGCCGATCATGACGAAAATCGACAGAATAAAGAAGTAAGTTGGAAACGCAAAAATCGTTGCAGACTCGCGAATGCCGCGGAGATTCAACGTCATGATGACGATGATGATGATGGCACAAAGCGGGACGCGGTATTCGTAGAGAAGAGGAAATGCAGATCCGATGTTTTCCATACCGGAGGCTACCGAAACGGAAACGGTCAGAACATAATCGATGAGAAGCGCGCCGCCGGCAACGAGCCCTGCATTGACGCCTAGGTTTTCTTTCGCGACCGTGTATGCGCCCCCTCCGTTGGGATAGGCATCGATCGTTTGGCTATAGGACATCGTGAGAATGACGAGAAGCCCAGAGATCATTAGCGCGATCGGCAATGACCACGAAGCCGCAGCCATCGAGAACGCGGCAAGAACGTACAAAATTGCATCCGTTGCGTATGCGACCGAAGAAAGAGCATCAGAGGAGAGAGTCGAGAGCGCTTTCCACTTCGGGATGCGCTCGTGGATAGCGTGCTGGGACGACAAGGGCTCTCCCAGGAGAAGACGTTTTGCACGAGTGAACATGTGATGATTAGTACCAGAACCGTAAAACTCGGCTACTGAAAACGAGAGTCATTTCTCCCAGTTAGTAGAATGTTACTCGAAAACCGAGAGGGAATTGCGCGTTGCGTAATCCTATCGACTCTGGTAGCTGTTGCACCCAATGGACAAAGTCGAATCCCCAAACCGCTTCTTTAAAGGCTGGGCGAAGCCAGGACCACTCCTGGATCCCGCTCGGGACAAGCCTGAGCTTGAAGAGGGTGAAACCTTGGACGCCATTAGTGGCGACTTCCGGATCTTCCAATTGCGAGACGGACATCGTTTCTCGACAGACGACGTTTTGGTCGCCTGGTACGGCACTTCGTTGGGTGCCGCCGTGTCTCGAGTTCTCGATTTAGGAAGTGGGATTGGCTCGGTCGGGATGATCGCGGCTTGGAGACTCCCCAACGCAAAGTTCGTGACGATCGAAGCTCAAGACATCAGCGTGAGGCTCGCGCATAAGTCGGCACGTTTCAATCTCATCTCTGACCGCTACGACATCCGTCAGGGAGATTTTAGAACGCCTGGAATTCTCAATCGATCTGAAACGGGAGACCCAGGAGAGTTCGATGAAAAGTTTGATCTCATCTTGGGAAGCCCGCCTTACTTTCCTGAGGACGCCGGCATTCATGGCGACCACCCTCAAAAAGTGGCATGTCGTTTTGAAACCCGTGGGGACATTGGGGATTATTGTGAAATGGCGGCAAAGCATCTTGCCCCAGGGGCAGTTTTCGCCTTCGTCTTTCCGATTCAACCGGCCCAACAGTTAGAACGAGTACGGATGGCGGCGCAGAAAACCGGACTTGCTTTGCTCCGCTGGAGACCGATCTGCCTGAAGGAAGGGGAGGCGCCGCTTCTCGGAGTTTTTGCAGTCGTGACAGCAACAGATCTTCCAGAAAAGTTTCGAGCAACGTTGACTGGCGCGGATGGCTTACCATCGGGGATTCAAGAACCGGTGCTCACCATTCGGCGCAAAGATGGGACAGTAGACCCCGAGTACTCCGCTGTTAAGCTTTCGATTGGATTTCCGCCGTAAGTGCGGTTCCGCCTTTTAGTGCGCGTGGCGAGTAAGGGCAATGGCGGCATCCGGATCCGCAGCAGCTTCCGTTTCCGATTAACTTAATCTCCGTGAATACGAGCAATCCCGAGAGCGGATCGATGTACCACTCGCGTCCTTCGCGGCACGCGATGTCGTGCTCACTTAAGGAAGGGACTGAAGGTCGTTGCATAGTGTTGCTTGAACGAGCATCTGCATTTCAGTCATCGTTTCAGTTATTGGGTCAGTTATTGGGTCAGTTATTGGGTCAGATCCCACGTCGGCTAAAAAGGCGGCCAGTGGTCCAGTTGTTGATGGAGTTGCTGATCCCGTCGCCGAGTTGAGCTCGGTTAAGAGTTCCGACATCAGGTCAGGCATCGTTCTGTTCATCGGGTTATTCATGGGATTCGACTGCTTAATCGACGTCGGCTTCTCGAGATTCTTACTTAAGAGGTGAATCCAAGACGTAACGAGCTGATGGCGTTGCTGATGCTCTTGGCTTTCGAGGAAGCTCTTCTCGTTCCCCGTTTCACGCAAACTTTGCTGTAGGCTTCGAGTAATTCGAAGAACTTGTTGAATCACCGCAGCGACGCGCTTGTAATCCGTTTCGCGCAAGCGGAGCGGATCGCTCGCTGCTTTTTCCAGGATCTCCAAAAGATTTGCAACGTCGTTGAAGAGTTCGGCTGCCAGTAGTGAATCCGCACCGATTGCCAGGTTTCTTGCGGCAAAAAAACAAATCCTGCACTGCTGAATGATCCCGATCGTTTCATCAAGTCGTTGAGATGGGCGAGCGCAGAGAGAGTCGATGATTTCAGAAATTTCGGCGCGTTCACTATCACCAAAGAGTGAGCAATATTCGTTGATGGGAGAGTTCGAGTTCAATGAGTAGTCTTCAAAGGCTTCGACCATCTGAGTGAGCGGAAGAGAGCGCTGCTTGACGAGGATCTGACCGATCGGAAGTCTCGCGATATGGCTGAGTTGATTTAACTTTTTGTTGAGTTCGTGAGTCCAAATGTTGAGGGCAGTGCAACTCTCGCGAAAGCTCTGGCCAGTGCGTGCCGAGAGATCGAGAATTTGGACAAGCTGATCTTCAGGAACGAGGGAGTTTTCAAACGCGATCTTGGCAGGCGAGCCGATGATCGACTCTTGTTCAATCCATCCTTGAATCAGTTGTTTTCGGGTGATGTGACCTTTTTCGATGAGAAACTCGCCAAACGACATAAGAGGTACCTCTTCAATTCTGGAGAAGATTTTACCCATCTTCGATGGGGGGCGAAATCGGCAATTTTAGCCTAGTGGAGTGACGCCTTTGAGTAATAAAATAACGCAGTTGCTTACCGCCGCATCGGCGGTAAGCAACTGCGTTAAATGTCATACGAGGATTTATTGCAAAAGTAGTGAGGACTCGCGAATAAATGCGGCACTCGGTTTGAGCCGCTTTGCCTAATTCCGGTTTTCCGGTTTATTTCAACGCCGCTTCGACATCTTTGTCGAGGGCTTCGGGTTTAACAGTCGGAGCAAAGCGTTTAAGCACGGTGCCTTTGCGATCGACGAGAAACTTTGTGAAGTTCCATTTGATACCTTCGGTTCCGAAGATGCCCTTTTCTTCACTCTTCAAATAATTATAAAGCGGGTGAGCATTCTTACCGTTCACTTCGATTTTAGCAAACATCGGAAAGTCGACTTCGTAAGTGAGGCTACAGAAGTCTTTGATTTCGGCTTCATTGCCTTGCTCTTGCGCGCCGAACTGATTGCATGGAAATCCGAGAACGACGAGACCTTGTTCTTTATATTTTTTATAGAGAGCTTCGAGGCCCGTGTACTGCGGGGTGAATCCGCATTTGCTCGCGACGTTGACGATCAGCATCGCCTTGCCTTTGAAATCGGCTAGCGTTGTTTCTTTTCCATCGATCGTTTTAACGCCGAAAGAATAGATTTTAGAATCGCTCATCTTGATCTCCCCAAAGAATTTCGCCCAAAGAACTTAGAATCGACAGTGGATGTTATATCACCTCACTATCGTTTAAAGCTTAATTTTGCGATGAACTGCCGACCCAGCTGGTCGCTAGATCAGTGAAGGTCTGCCGAGCTTGAATCAAAGACGCGGAGTCATGGTCGGTTGCGCCCACGAGATCGCTACAGTGAGAACCTTGATCGACCAGGTAAGTCTGAAGATTGGCGTTCTGAGCTGCGAGTGGGCTGCCGGGTAGGATCGAAAGGATCGACCACGGATCTTGAGAGCCGTTGCTCAAAAGGATGTTGGATCCTTCGAGAACCGCTTTCAAAAAGTTTTGATTAATCTCATCGGTGTTCACAGGCTTATTGAAACCAAAGAGCCTTTCACAAAGACCGCGGTGATAGGCCGGATTGATTCTGGCTGAGCGAACCGAGTAAGCAGGGTCGTGGTAAGCGTTCTGGAAAAATCCGAACTCCGTGCAAGACTGATACAGCCACTGACGTTGGCCGAAACCCGAAAGGTAGGAGTCGGGATCAAGATTCTCGGCGCTCTCAGCAGAGAACCCGTAAGCGTCGATGCCCCAGGATTTGTAAACCTTCTGCGCAAATAGTCCGTAGTTGGTAAGAAGAGCATTGTCGTCAGATCCGGCTGCCGTCAGCGTCGCGCAAAATTGATCGCGCATACCGTATTGAATGGCCGATGCGCCAACGTCTGCGAGCAAGTAAAGAAAGTCATCGCTGTCCGTAATCTTTTCGGCAGCGAAGAGAGTCTTGATCGCAGCAAGAGCATCAGGCGATGCGACAGCGGCTTCAGTTTGAACGACGGCTTTCCGGATCAGAGCTGCGCAAGCAGGACCGGCGACTTCCGTGACGTGGCGATCGTATTCTTCGAAGTTCTCCTGCGCTTGAACAGGTGCAGATGAAGCGAGAGAGCCCACGACGAGATCAGGATACTTCGCGCGGTAAAATGCGGAGAGCGCGCCGGGATAAGATCCACCGATGCTGATCCACTTTCCGGTCCAGCCTAGTGAGGTTTGAATATGTTTTTGAAACTCAGCGAGATCCGCGAGCGCGTTTGCGACCGTGAGATATTGGAGATTATCGGTGGTGAGACTTGTGAACGGTTGGCTCTTTCCGTAGTAACGATGCTCCAAAGTGATGACGTGGGCGCCAAGTTTTTTGGCGTTATCAGTGACGGTATCTCCGGCGTCGCGGGAGCTACAGGTTGCTTCTCCACAGATGTAAAAAAGAACAGGAGCGTTGAGACCCGTGGCTTGGGAGTCGTCGATCCAGTAGCGCTGTTTGAAGGTTCGCATATCCTCGGCGTTTGAGTGGTCGATGTGCTGATCATAAAGGAGGTCGTCATCCGAGGTGGGGGCCGGATCAGCAGTCTGTGGCTGAATGGATTGAACCGGCTGGATCGTCTGCGGTTCAAATGCGTCGAAAAGGGCCTTTTTTGAGTCTGGTTGAGCCTTCGCGCGGCGGAAGTAGAACTCTTTCATATCCGCGTGAGCCGAGGAGGCTAGGGATAAAGAGATCAGGCTTAAACCGATAAAACCACGGACAACACGAGTCGATGAGGTCATCATTCGAGCAGCTATACACGGCCGCCCGACACTGTGCGACAAAAATCTCGCTTTGTTCCAATTCGAGGGCTATAAACCCGTTAATCATGACCCTTCAGGTTCTCTTCCAGAATGAAAAATGGATCGCTATTGAAAAGCCCGCAGGGCTCTTCGTGCATCCGTCTTTTATGGGAAAGCGGGACGAACCTTCGGCCATGAAGATCCTTCGAGATCAACTCGGTCAATGGGTTTACCCTGTTCATCGCCTGGACCGACCTACTTCGGGAGTGCTCCTATTCGGTCTATCGCCTGAGGCTGCCGAAGAGCTCGCTGTGAACTTCCGTGAAAGACAGATGAAGAAGACCTACTACGCCGTCGTGCGAGGATGGACCCCAAAGTCCGGGGTCATCACGAAGCCCATCCGCAAGATCGATGACGACGGGAATTACGAAGAGATCGAGCAAGAAGCCACGACCGAGTACGAATGCTTGGAAACTTTTGAGCTGCCGTTTTCGGTGGGAGTCCATCCGACCAGTCGTTTTAGCCTCGTGAAGGTTCATCCCGTCACAGGCCGGAGGCATCAGATCCGCCGACACTTTGCGAGTATCTCCCATCCTTTAATCGGCGATGTGCTCTACGGCGACGGAAAATATAATCGGTTGTATCGTGAGAAGACGGGAGTTCATCGCTTGATGCTTCATTGCGCGGAGATGGAAATCCCGACGCCAAATCATTCGCCAAATCAGTCGGTGGGTCAGTCGGTCACGATCAGTAGTCCGTTGCCGGCAGAATTTACTTCGCGCCTTCTTCAATATCCCGTTGAATCGCTTCCAGAACTTCAAGAGCCTGCTCACCTTTAAGAACGGGTTGGAGTGTGAGGGCGTCCTTCACGTATTCTTCTTTTCTCATTCCGACGAGCACGCAATCGACTCCAGGAGTGGAGCGATAAATACGAATGGCCTTTTGCGAGAGAGTTGATGAGGCCTTCAGGGCAGGATTTGTATCATCTAAAAGGTGCGAGATCTTGCGCGAGAGAGCCGAGGTGATCTCTTCAAGATAATCCGTGATGGCGTTGAATAGAACGCGGCAGTTTTCAATATAGTTGTCGATCCACTCGGAATATTCGGGATATTCGCCGAGCGCAGTCTGTGCTTCATCGATCGCGGGTTCGATCTGATAGGCGAGGATATTCTTCCAGCCTTCGAGGTCGTGAATTTTCTCGAAGTTTTGGCGCAAAATATGAGCCCAGGCGATGCTCTTCGCTGGATAAACATCTTTTGCCGGATAATCAGACTCGGTCTGAAGCGCATCTAGGAAAGCTTCTTTGAGAACTTCTTCGACATCTTTATCAAGGTGAGATGGGAAGTCCGCTAAGCGAATCAGTTTCTGTCCATAAAAGGCATTGAGCGGGCGATTAATCAACGTTCCCAGGCCTTCGCGCTTCGCGAGCTGGAGAAGAGTTTGGGTTTCGCCGTTTTCAGAAACCTGATTGGGATTTAATGCCGCATCAGGTTCGTACAAGTTGAACGGAAACTGAATCAAAGCGAAGTGACTCGCGCCAGTTTCGCGTTTAATCTCCTTCGAAATATCCAAGACGACTTGCAGTGAAGTGAATTGGGTATCTTCTCGATCTTCTGGAAAAGTATTCGAAGAAATTCCGTAGTATTGAATCCGCCCTGTAGCGACTTCGGTTTCCAAGTGGATAAACGCTTTTTTGATTCGGGCGTAATACTCCTTGTGGTCATTTGGATGATCGCTACCGGTCTTGAGAAAGTATTCGGGATTATGAAGAAGGACCGCGTCGATCTGAGAAAGTTTGAGCCGGGTGAGGGATCGCCCGATCTGATCGCGGATAAAATCAGGCGAGATGCAGTGCCAGAGATCGTCGCTGATCTTAACCATGTCGGGGAAAGGGATTTTACGACTTTCGCGTTGTTGAGCGAGCTCGAGATTGGAGCCTTGGACGTAACCGACTTTACTGACAATGACGACTTCGTCGCGTTTGAGTTCGTTCGATGCAAAGAGGGTCTTGAGGACCGAGCCAATCAGGTTCTCGGAATTGCCATCCGTATAGTTGGAGCTCGTGTCGATGAGGTTGCAGCCTGAGCGAAGCGCGAGCTTGAGGGGGTCATAGTGGGAGTCCACACCCGCGTCGATGCGATAACCGCCGAATCCTATGGGTGAGACCTTCCACCCGGTTGCCCCAAGAACCGAGGGTTGGACCGAGAGCTGATGAGTATTGAAGTACCGGCTGGTACCTTCTGCTGTTGCCATGCGTTGCGTCGTAACAAAACCGGGCAGGTCAGTCAACGGAAAAAACCCTGCTGTTTCAATAGTCTGGCCAACGAAAAAATTTTCTGACACCCCTGGTTTTCGAACTTTCAACAATGTTACTATAATAAAAGTAGCAGCCCTATATGGGCTTGAAAGGAGGTGGTGGGATGACAAGTCACTATTGTAGTCCCGCGGCGGAGGGTATGAGCTCTTAGCTCATCCTTATCGCCCCGGACGAAAAGTTCCTCACTCACAAGTGAGACTTTTAAGGGAAGAGGGGAAACTCTCTTCCCTTTTTTATTTTCATTTGGGCGCTCTGACGGTAACAAGTGGGCGTGCTATCTCTGCTGTTTGCTCTGAATTTGATTAGTCCTGCGGCCGCTGCTGTACCTGCGCCTGGGCCTACTCCTACGCCTGACACTGATCCCAGTCTCACCATTCGCGTAAAAATCTTTCCGCATCTTGCGACGAGTGAGCCACAGGGAATTGATGCGGATCCGAAGCACGTCACGCTCAAGAGCGCGCAAGAATGCAAAGTCTATCAAGGCACCCCCGGGCACACGGGCTCAACAGGTCAGTTAATACAGACGACGGAAACTATTGAGTTGAGTACAAAGACTTTAGCCACAGCGCTTTGGATTGATTGCCCCGCAAAGGTTCAAGTCATTCGCGTCGAGGCGAATGAAAATTATTATTATCTTGGACCGATCTACGCGCACGCCGTGACGGTTGCTCACAATGGAAAAGACGACCCTAGCAACAAAGTTGTGGAGCTCATTCACCCGATTTCAGTCGAAAACTATCTTAAAGGGGTTGTTCCCGTAGAAATGCCCCCTTATTGGCCTAATGAAGCTTTGAAATCGCAAGCAGTCGCAGCTCGCACGTACGCTTACTTTCATTTAAATTTTTCGAGAGAAGTGGGTCTTCATCCTTACTACGACGTCGACGACACGACTTACTATCAGGCCTTCACCGGTGTGAGTGATGAAACCACGGCAACCAATAATGCTGTGACTTCCACCAACCATCAGGTCGTGGTTTATCAGGGTAAAATTATTCAGTCGTACTTTTCGGCCGACAGCGGAGGTTACACCGAAGACGCGGCCAATGTTTGGGCGGTCATTGCTCCTTACTGCAAAGCAAAACCAGAAGTTTATACTGATCCTGGGTTCACTGACGGGCAATTCGGCCCGTGGACTGTGACGATGAGTTTGGCGGAATTGAATCAGGCACTCACGGATGCCTTTCTGATTCCAAACGCGAACCCTGCAGTAAACCTTACGATTCCGGACGAGGATCGTTTTCCGAGTGGACGCGCGAAATCGATTTTTCTCCAATTGAGAGATGGAGCAAGCTTCGAGCTGAACGCTCTCAACTTCCGCCGCGCTTTAGCCCTGAGAAGCACGCTCTTTAGTATCACGATTATTGGGGACCAAGTGCGAATCGACGGTCGTGGCTTTGGTCATGGAGTCGGGATGAGCCAGTACGGCGCACGGGTTTTAGCCCAGATGAATCAGTGGACATCGAGCGACATTTTGCACTTCTATTATACTGATGTGCAGATCTGTGACGTGAGTAGGGGACTTACGAATTGTTTTTAATTTGATCTTTGTTTTTAAGGCTTGTTAATAAAAGGCCTTTTTTGGAGTTCTACAATGAAGTTTGTACTGTTGATCGTTATTGCTTGTTTTTCAATCGGCGTTGCCAAGGCAGGAGATCTGCGCGCTCTTTGTAATGCATTACCTAATGGTCCTACATCCGTTTGTAACCAGATTCAGAACCCAGACCTTCGAAATTACTGCAACGCTTTGCCAAAAGGCCCAACGTCCGTTTGTAATCAAATCAAGAACGCGGATCTTCGAACTCTCTGTAATGCTCTACCTGAAGGTCCTACTTCAGTCTGTAACCAGATTCAGAGTTCTGATCTGCGGACTCTTTGCAACGCTTTACCAAAAGGCCCTACGGCCGTTTGCAATCAAATCAAAAGCTCGGATCTTCGAACTTTCTGCAATGCTTTACCTGACGGTCCTACCGCCGTTTGCGATCAAATCAAAAACTAATTACGGATTGTTTCTGCAGTGATCAGCGGATTCGGCGAATTCGCGCCGGATTTTCTGCCATTTCCTTGAGAATCCGGATTCGTTGTAAAACGGGCGGATGAGTATAGTCGAAGAAAACTTTCATCGGATGAGGCTGAAGGTCCGAAAGATTATCCATCGAAAGCTTCTTGAGCGCAGTCATCATGGCCTCCGGCCGACCATAGGTCTCGACCGAGTATTGATCGGCTTCGAATTCAGCTTTTCTAGAAAGCGCATGTCCAATCAGCGAGAGAAGTCGCGCGATCGGTGAGTAGAAAAATCCAACAAAGACTAAGCTCGCATAGATCGAAATGTTGTCCATTTTGAAAGCGGCAAACACTCCCTCATTGTCGATGAAAAGTGAGAGGACGAAAAAGAGAAGCGCGCTCGAAACGATCGAGATCGCGGTAAAGCGCAAGATGTGACCGAGTTTAAAGTGTCCTACTTCATGCGCGAAAATCGCCATGAGTTCTTCGGTCGAATTTTTTTCTAAAAGAGTATCGAAGAGAACTAAGCGTTTGAATCTTCCAAAGCCCGTAAAAAAGGCGTTGGATTTGGTCGAACGCTTCGAGCTGTCCATCGTGAAGATTCCGCTCATCTTGAATCGGTTTCTTTCGTTGTATTGTTCGATCGCGGTTTTTAACGATCCATGCTCAAGAGGCTGAAAGCGGTTGAAGAGTGGAAGAAAGATGACTGGTGCGAGGTAGACCAAAACGAGTTGCAAGACCGTGAACGCCATCCAGGAGTAGAGCCAAGCCATAGGGCCAGTGGTTTCAAAGAACCACACGACGCCGCTGAAAATGGCGCCACCTAAGAGAGCGCCGATGACTAATCCTTTGAGGAGATCGAGGGCAAAGGTTTTTGCTGTCGTTTTATTGAAGCCAAAGCGCTCTTCAATCACGAAGGTACGGTAGACGCTGAACGGAAGCGTCAGAAGCATGCGAAGGACTCCGAGCGCACCGACAAATACAAGTCCTGTGAAGATCGTACTCTTGCCAAAGCTTCGCGCCCAAAGATCAATGACGTTGAAACCGCCCAAAAGAATGAAGCCGATGATGATGGGAGTTTCAATCGCTTGGCAGACGAGATCGAAACGATAGTTCGTCGCTTGGTATTCGAGGGCTTTCGCGTATTTTTCGGCGTCGTAGATGCCTTGAAATTCTTCAGGCAGTTTTGGGGAGAGCCTGCTCAAACACAGAATGTCGAGAAGGACGTCGAGGCCGGTACTTCCGACGATGAGGCAAAGGATTAAGATCAAATAGAAGTTCATGGATTCTCCACCCAGAATTCAAAAGGAACTGCGCTGGGGCGCAAACAAGTTTTTTCGTCGCAGGCTTGGTAGCGAAGTTTGCCTTTAACCAACGTCGATTTGGGCGGTGATTTTGAAAGCAATTTGGCATCGGTTTTCAGGCGAGAGATCTCGACTCCAATTTGAAAACTTCCAGAGTAAGTGAGGATCTCGCTGCCAATGGGATTCATTCGGAAGGGTTTCCCCTTGGGATAGGTCGGTGCTGAGAATTGAACTTGGGGCGAAGGTTCCAAGTTCAGTTCGGTCGGGATGAGATTTTCCCGGCTCGCGGGATTAGCTTGAACGTGAAAACCTTGGATGACATTGACATCGATTTGAACGAGCTTCGACTCTGTCGGCCCCAAAGGAATATGGTCCTGATATTCGAGGACCACCGTTTGCTGAGCGGCAAACGCCATAGGAGGCGCAAGCAGCAGAGCGGCAAAAATGGCGGACTGAAAGAGGGCGGCCTGAGTCATCGTTGCCCCGATTGTATCGGCTGATTCGCAGCGTTGAAAAGAGCTGTTTTGGGGAGTAGTGTTTGTAGATGGCAAAAACTTCCGAGTCGTCCCAGCGCAGCTTACAAGAAATGTATTCGCCGGCGAGTGCCTGTTTTGGGTGTGGCCCCGTCAACGAGAAGGGGCTCCGCATTCGAAGCATCGCACCAGAGCAGGTGACGGAGCCTGTAGTAGCCGAATGGAGGGCCGAGTCTCATCACGAAGCTTTTCCCGGCATGCTCAATGGCGGCATCATCGGTTCGCTTCTCGATTGTCACAGCAACTGGACGGCGGCTTGGCATTTGATGAAAAAATCGGGTTTGGATCAGCCACCCTGTACCGTCACTGCCGATTATGCGATCAAACTTTTGCGTCCCACTCCGACTGATGGACCGATCCATCTCGAGGCGAGAGTTGTTGCGCCTGCAGATGGAAAAGAGAGAGACGATCGCGCGACGGTCGAAGCGACATTAACCGCTGGTGGAAAAGTCTGCGCGACTTGCCGTGGAACTTTTGTTGCCGTGAGGCCC
>Ga0302315_10004416_pt1 | contig 12293 bp, 5 predicted proteins | sample III_Palsa_N3_1_FD_200532 | JGI IMG/M metagenome (GOLD analysis project Ga0302315, IMG submission 200532) | Peat permafrost microbial communities from Stordalen Mire near Abisko, Sweden - III_Palsa_N3_1 | ecosystem: Environmental > Terrestrial > Soil > Palsa > Peat permafrost | place: Sweden... | reverse complement strand
CCAGCAGCACGCGGCGACCGGTCAGTTCGGCATTTGACGATGCATGGTCGGCATTCGCTGCGCGCTTGGGTGCATGCCGGATGCTGTGCAGAAAAAGGCTCACTTCATCCAGCAAGCGTTCCGGCGAGCGCGCGCCCTTGACCACGATCGAGTCGGTGTACTGACGCAGCAGCAGGTTTTCCTCGCGACTCAAGTCACGTCCGGAATACACCACGACCGGCGGTACACCACCCGGCGCATTCGACAGATGTTCGAGCAGTTCAAGTCCCGACATGCCGGGCAGCCCGAGATCAAGCACAATGCAGTCGTAGCGCGTTGCGCCCGCCTTCTCCAGTGCCTCCTCGGCAGAGCCGGCTTCATCGATCAGTACATTGTCCGCACGCAACATCGTGCGCACGGCGGTACGCGAATCGGCTTCGTCATCGACGATCAACAGGTGGCGCTGGTGTCCTTCGGCGAAATGCAGCAGTCGTTCGAACGCCACGCCGATCGATTCGCGGCTCACTGGCTTGGTCAGAAAGCCGACCGCACCCTGTTCCAGCCCGCGCGTCGCTTCGTCGGTGGCGGAAATGAAATGCACGGGAATGGCACGCGTACCGGCATCGGCCTTGAGCTGATCCATCACCGTCCAGCCATCCATCATTGGCAACATCACGTCCAGCAGAATACCGGTGGGATGATGCTCGCGTGCCAGCTGCAGGCCGGCCTCACCGTTGTTCGCCGCCAGTGCGCGGTAACCCTTGCGATGGATCATGTCGATCAGGATGCGGGTAAAGGCCGGATCATCCTCGACCACCAGAATCGTGGTCTGGCCCGGCTGCAGCGTGCGGCGATCGTCGTCGATCGCTTCGGGCAATAAATGCGGCGAAGCGGATCGCACGGCGGCCGGCGTCATTTTTTGCGGTGCATGCTCGATCACCTCGAGGAGACGCTCCGGCGGCGTCTCCGGCAACAGCACGGTGAAACAACTGCCGCGGCCGCTTTCGCTCTGCAGCAGAATATCGCCGCCCATCAACAGGCTCATCTTGCGCGAAATGGCCAGGCCCAGACCAGTGCCACCGAACTGTCGGCTGGTGCCGGCGTCCACCTGTTCGAACGCGTTGAAGATGTGCTGAAACTTGTCCGGGGGAATGCCAATGCCGGTGTCGTTGACGCTAATGGCAATCAACGGCTGATCGGCCAGCGCATCGGGCACGCTGATCGTTCTGTCGGGGCGGCCAATTCGCACAGTCACCGAACCCTGCGCGGTGAATTTGAACGCATTGCCCAGCAGGTTGTTGGCGATCTGCTCGAGCTTGGCGCCGTCGGTGCGCAAGATCGTCGGCAGGCCCGGTTCGATATTCACGCTAAAGCCGAGCTGCTTTTGCTCCGCCACGTGCCCGAAGGTGCGCATCAATCGACGCTGCATGTCGGCCAGCGGCAGCTCGTCGATCATCAGCTCCATCTTGCCGGCCTCGATCTTGGACAGATCAAGAATATCGTTGATCAAATGCAGCAGGCTGGTACCGGAATCGTGGATGATTCGTGCCGACTCGATCTGCTCTTCATCGAGATTGCCGGTGTCGTTGTCGGACAAACTGCGCGAGAGGATCAGCAGACTGTTCAACGGCGTGCGCAGTTCGTGCGACATGTTGGCGAGGAATTCGGACTTGTACTGGCTGGCCCGCGCCAGTTCCTGGGCTTTTTCCTCGGTGTCCTTCTGCAGATCGACGAGAACATGCTTCTGTCGATTGAGGCTCTCGGTTTTTTCGCGCAACTCTTCGTTGGAGGCCTGCAGCTCTTCGGCCTGAACGCGCAGTTCTTCCTCGGAGGTAATCAGTCGTTCGGATTGTTCTTCCAGCTCGGCCGTCTTGGCCTGCAGCGCATCGTTGTTTTCGCGCAGAACGTCTTTCTGCTGGCGCATAACCAGTTCGGACACACGCAGCTCATCGGCCTGTTCCTGCGTGCGTTCGAGCAAATCCTGCGTGTTGACGGCGCGGTTGAGATTTTCCAGCGTCAACGCGACGATCGGCAGCAGCTCATCGAGCAGTTGCCGGTACAGCGGTTCGATTGCGGTAAAGCCGGCCATTTCCAGCACACCGATCAGACGATCACGGTAGAGCACAGGCAGAATCGCGATCGTGCTGGGCAGTGCTCCGCCGCTGCCGGAATCGATGTGCACGTAATTGACTGGCACGTTGTCCACGAGAATCGGCTTGCGATCGACGGCGCACTGGCCAACCAGCCCTTCGCCCGGCATATAGCTGTCCACCGAATGGCCGTCCAGACGTAAGCCGTAGCTACCCAGCAGATCGAGGCGGAAGCGTGTTTCGTCAAACGAATAGAACAGGCCTACGCCCATCTTGAACAGCGGCACCAGCTCGCTGGTCAGCCATTGCGCAAACTCGCGATGGGTGGCGGCCTGTTGCAGTCGGTGGGAAACGCTGCTCACCTGAGTCTTCAGCCACGTTTGCGATTGCGTATCGATCGCCATCTGCCTGAACACCTGCAGGCCGCGCGAGATCTTGCCGATCTCGTCCTGCCGATCCAGCCGACGGATCTCGAAATCGTGATCGTGATTGGCCAGCCTGACCATCATGTCGGTGACCCGGCGCAACGGTCGCGTCACCAGGCGCGAGGTCAGGCGGATGATCAGGATGCTGAGCAGCAGCGCGAGCAGGGCGGTTACCCCGTTCACCTCCGTGTTGAAACGCAGCGTGCGGTTGAGGCTATGGCTGCGAACCGCGAGCAGTTCGCGTTCCTCGGCAACCATGCTGTCCAGCACGCTCTGCATTTCCTCGATGTTGACCGTTCGATGGTTGAGATAGCCCAGCTGAATACGCTGGCGCTCCAGTGCTGCCGCTGCAGGATCGGTGATTTTCAGCTGCTTGACCGGATCAATCAGCTGCGTTGTGATCTCCTGCTGCCATTTGGCCGCCATCGCTTCAAGCGTGCCGATACGCGACTGCTGCAAGGCATTGTCCGAGGTCAGCTGACGTACCTGCGCGAGACGCGTTGAAATATCCTTCGTGCCGCTCTCGAACATGGCCAGCTGATCTGCGCGCTGTATAAGCAGATAACCACGCGCACCGACCTGGCTGGTCTGTGCTGCACGCCTCACATCGCTTAGCGCCAGCATCACCTCATAGGTATGGTCCGTCCATTGACTATGTATGTCCTGTTGGCGCAGCGAAATGCTCAGCATCGCGCTGGTCACCAGAAACAGCCCCAGAAGCAGGCCAATCCCCAGCATGATTTTGCGCTGCAGCGGCTGATTGGCCAGCCACGATTGTTTCGATGATTTGGGCGTGGTCGGAGGCATACGCTGGTCGTCGTGGTTGATGGGCAATCGGTCACGGCCATCCGGATGGTGGCGTCTGCGACAGAGTAGCCGTTGTCACCTCTGCGCCATAGCGCCGTTCAGCGGCTACCGTGAAGCAGCGCCAGGGGTCAGCGTCGACGCCGAAACGGCACAATCGAGCCACGGCGTTGCGCCACCATCAGCAAACCAGCCGTGAGCAGCGAGCACACCAGCAGCGCCACCACCGACGCCTCGGCGCCAAACATCCCGCCGCTGAGCCAGGTGGGTCCGGTCCGGTTGGAAACCAGCCAACCATCGACGGCACCGCCCGACACAGGTATGCCGTAGAACGTGCCCTGCATGATATTCCAGGCTGCATGCAGGCCAATGCAGGCCCAGAGCGAACGCGTCACATGGTAAAGCAACGCAAGCATCACGCCGGCCTCGATCGCGATGGCCGCTGAACTCCACAGGGTGGCGCCAGGATTGAAGATATGTGCGCCGCCGAAAAATAGCGCCGAAACGACTAACGCAAACCACGTACCGAGGCCTTCTTCAATGATGCGGAAAATCACGCCGCGCGCGATGATCTCTTCGCCGATGCCGGCGCCAACACCGGCCACTAGCACTTGCGGCAGCCATTTGACGTTCGGGTTGATAGCGGTCACGTGATACACGCCGAGCAACCACAGGAGGCCTGCAACGATGCTGAAAAGCACGGCTCCCGTCATAAAACCGCCGATGCCGAACGTGGTAACGGCGCGTAAAGAAAGCTCGCGAACGCGCCGCTGCTCAATCAGCTTTACCAGAACCAGGTATGCAATCAGCGCAGGCAGCAACTGCAGACTCAGCGTCGCGAGTGCGTGCTGCAAGGGTGTTGCGGTTTTCACGGTCCAGCCCAGCATCACCACGATGGCGTGGGTTATCAAGCCGAAACCCACCAGCATCGCCGCAAAGAAAACGATACGTGCCACCGGTGAAAAAACCATCCAGCGGAGCCAGCGCGATACATCGGGAGGCGTAGTGAAAGCGAGTGGCGGATTCTGCATATCTGTTCACCGAATGCGTGGATGCAGAGTGTCACGGTCGGACGCTTGTTCTTGGACTGTGATCCGTCACGCCGTACAACGAGTGCAAGGCTCGACGATAATGGTTTAGATAGCCACCGACGCCGCATGTTCGCGCGTATTGGCAAAACGCACCTTCGGCCAGCGCTCCTGCGTCAGCTGCAGGTTGACCCGCGTCGGCGCGATATAGACCAGCTCGCCGGCGCCGTCGATGGCCAGGTTCATGGCGTTTTTCTCGCGGAAATCCGCCAGCATCTTTTCGTCGTCGCAGTGCACCCAACGCGCCGTGGTCACCGTCACTGGTTCGAAGCTGGCGTCGACGTTGTATTCGTCCTTCAGGCGATATGCCACCACATCGAACTGCAATACGCCGACAGCGCCCAGGATCAGATCGTTGCTCATCACCGGGCGGAAGAACTGCGTGGCGCCTTCCTCGCTGAGCTGGGCGAGGCCTTTTTGTAGCGCCTTCATCTTCAGCGGATCACGCAGCCGCGCGCGGCGAAAGAGCTCGGGCGCAAAGTTGGGAATGCCGGTGAAATTGACCGATTCGCCTTCGGTGAAGGTGTCGCCAATCGTGATGGTGCCGTGGTTGTGCAGGCCGATCACATCGCCGGGATAGGCCGTCTCGACAATTTCGCGATCGCTGGCCATAAAGGTCAGCGCGTTGGCGATGCGGATGTCCTTGCCCGTGCGGGTCTGGATCATCTTCATGCCGGCGGTATACGTGCCCGAGCACACGCGCATGAAGGCGACGCGGTCGCGGTGCGCCGGATCCATGTTCGCCTGGATCTTGAACACGAAGCCGCTGAGCTTTTCTTCTTCGGGTTCGACTTCGCGCGTCAGCGTGGCACGGGGGCGTGGCGACGGCGCGTTCTCGACGAAAAAATCCAGCAGCAGCTGCACGCCGAAGTTGTTCACCGCCGAGCCGAAGAACACCGGCGTCTGTCGGCCGGCGAGGTACTCGTCCATATCGAACGACGGCGCGGCGCCCTGTACCAGTTCGAGTTCCTCGCGCAGCTCGCGCATCGCTTCGTCACCGATCTTTTCCAGCAGGCCAGGCGCGTCGAGGCCTTGGAAGATGGTCGAGTCCTGGCGGGTAAAATTTTTGCCCGGCTCGAACACGTGCACTTCGTCCAGCAGCAGGTGGTACACGCCCTTCAGCCGCTTGCCCATGCCGATCGGCCAGGTCAGCGGCGCGCAGGCGATGCCCAGCACGGATTCCACTTCGTCCAGCAGCTCGATCGGCGAGCGACCCTCGCGGTCGAGCTTGTTGATGAAAGTCATGATCGGCGTGTCGCGCAGTCGGCAGACTTCCATCAACTTGATCGTGCGTTCTTCCACGCCCTTGGCGCAGTCGATCACCATCAGCGCCGAATCTACCGCGGTCAACACGCGATAGGTGTCTTCGGAGAAATCCGCGTGGCCCGGCGTGTCGAGCAGGTTGATGATCTTGCCTTCGTACGGAAACTGCATCACCGACGAGGTGACCGAAATGCCGCGCTCCTTTTCCAGCGCCATCCAGTCGGACGTGGCGTGGCGTGCGGCTTTGCGCCCCTTCACCGAGCCGGCCATCTGGATCGCACCGCCGAACAGCAACAGCTTTTCAGTCAACGTGGTCTTGCCCGCGTCAGGATGGCTGACGATGGCAAACGTGCGGCGGCGAAGGGTTTCTTGCAGATGGGTGGACATGCGGGAAGGTCAGCTGGAACGTTAGCCGCCAATGATACCGTGGATCGGCCTCAGGCCCGTCCCCTGGCGGACCTAAGCGATGCTCTGGTAGGTTGGGATGAGCGAAGCGAAACCCGACCTACGAGCTGCATCTGGCCAAATTTCAGACGTTGGCGAAGCCTGCTAAGCCACTTCATAGCGGTCATTACCAGGTTCCACGATGCCTTGCTGGAATTTGGCGTACTGTTGCCATCGCGGCCGGAAATAGCCTGCAACGCCGCTATCTTGTCGAATTGCCGAGACCTGCTCTCTTGCCAATCAGCTATGCCGGGGCAGTACCTGGGTTCGACGAACTGATGACCAGGTGCATCGCACGCGCAACGACCTTTTCCGGAAAGCCCACCCGCTCGAGCAGACGGATGGCATTTCTCTCGACGGCAGCGCCCTGCTTCAGCCGGTAATCAAAAAAGCCCTCGATATCCGGGTTTTCCTGGAAGTGGTACAGGTCGTAATCGGCGAATAGGTCCTGCTGCAGTTCGACGTCATGCGTCGTGACCAAGACTTGCGCATCCTCTGCCAGCTCCTCCAGTACGGCCTGCGCAATGGCGATGCGTTCGATCGTGTTGGTGCCGCTGAACAGCTCATCGATGATGAACACCCGGCAGCTTCCGCGCCGGGCGCTTTCGATGAAGGTCTGCAATCGCTCGATCTCGCCGAAATAGTGGCTGCTGCCGGACTCGACGGAATGCTCGCGTCGAATGGACGCCATTACGCTGGAGCGCGGAATGGTTGCCCGTGAAGCCAGGCAAAAACCCAGCGTGCGGCCAAGAATGATGTTGGTGCCCACCATCTTGATCATGGTGGTCTTGCCGGCCATGTTGGAGCCGGCGATCAATGCCGACCGGCCATCGAGGCGCAGTGAATTGCGCACTGGGCTGGTCAGCAAAGGATGGTAGCCATCCTGCATCTCGATCCGCGCTGTGCTCGAAATGTCCGGAATACAGTGATCTGGGTAACGTTCGAGACAGGAGGCCAGCGCGACCGTCGCGTCGATCGAGCCCAGTAGCTCATAGGTGGACTGCAATGCGACGCGCACCTGCGCAAAGTGCTTCAGCGCATGTGCGTAGGCCACCAGCTCGACCAGGAAGGTGACGTTGAACCAGATCGTGACCCACTGCACCGGCTCCCGTTGAAACAGCGCAAACCAGCGCAACCTACCCTGCGCCTGCTTGCGCACGGGCGCCTGCTCGCGCAGTTGCCTTAGGGCCCTGAACGCTATTGCATCCACCTCAACCCGACAAAGCGCATCAGCCACGGGCAGCATCCCCAGAGCGCGTTTCAATGCTTCGCTGTGCCGCCGCAGCGCCCCGAAAGTGCGGATGATGATCGTCAGATTGACGGCAACAGTGGCAACTATCGTCCATACCGGCCATACACCGCTGATGACGGCAACCAAGGTCAGTAAACCAACAGCGCTCCACAGCAGCAAAAGTTGCGGATACTTCAGCGTCTGTGGCATCTCGCCGAACACGCAATCGGCGATATCGGCATGACCATCGTCCCTGAGTGCAGCGAGCTTCAGCTGGATGCTCTCCCGCAGTGTCACATCCGAACGCAGCATGCGGGAGCATGCTTGGCGTTCGGCCAGCTCGCTTGGATCATCAATGTAGGTGCGCATCATGGAAAAAAGGTATTGCCGGCCTAGCGGCGTGGTCGTGGTATCCAGGCGCGAAAAAATCTCAGGAAATTCCAGATCCAGCCATGTCTTGTCGTCCACGAGCTCCGCATTCGCCGCAGCACGGGTCAGCTCGAAATGGATGCCCGGGCGCCATGTATGTCGCTCACCCTGCTGGCCCCAGCGGGAACGGATGTCGGCCAGCAGCTTTTGTTTCGGAAACACCCGTTCGATCAAGGCGCGCCGTGGCACCGACAGTACATTCAGGATGGACATGATGGACAACGAATCCTTGGTTGGCACGAGGATGAGCATTGTTGGCGTCAGCGACGCCGAGAAATCCGCTTCTACCAAGGGCAGCAGCGATGATAGAACATTGCCCATTCGAGATATCGGCGCACGCTTACAGGCTCCACCACCTCGGTAGGAGTCCACCATGAAGACGATCAATACATCCATCCAACGCCGCGAACCCTGGAGCAAGGACAAACTCACTGAGCAAAAGCCCCGCTCAGACTCCGCAACATCTGGGCGATTCGTATCCACCTTCAGCTGGCAAGGAAAATTCGGGATCTTGCATTGTTTGATCTGGCGATCGACAGCAAGCTCAGGGTGTGTGACTTGGTCAAGTTAAGGGTGCGCGATGTCGGTTCTGCGGATCATGTTTCCTCTCGCACGATCGTCCTTCACAGAAGACGCAACGCCCGGTCCAGTTTCAAATCACTGCGCCGACGCGAGATGCAATTTCCGCTTGGATCAAACAGGCTCAGCTTCACTCCAACGCCTATCTGTTTCCAAGTCGGAGCCACAACTCAGACAATCTTTCGACCCGGCAATATGCACGAATCGTCGATGCGTGGATCGCAGGAATCGCTTTAGATGTTACTGCCTACGGTACGCACACCATGCGTCGTACAAAAGCTACCTTAATCTACCGGTGCACCAAAAATCTACGCGCTGTGCAACTGCTCCTTGGACATAGCAAGCTCGAAAGCACCGTGCGATACCTTGGTATCAAGGTCGAAGATACTCTTGAGATTGCAGAGCAGACGGAAGTCTGATCGGATGAATTCTGAGCCGGATAGCGAAACGAGGTACGGTCGCTATCGGCCAGAAGTGGACGTTGACGCCGAGCAACAGGATAGGTCAACCAATTCGTGAGATGCGCTGGCTTTTGGTTTCCACAGGTACCGGAGCGAAATGTCATGACGGCGATTGAAATGGACGTTGGCAAGGCGACTGCAGTTGATCTAGATAGGATCCTTGGGCTGCAAGAGGCCAATCAGCTAGCGCGTGGTGGAACGCTTTCTGCCAGTTTGCCGCGTGACCGTATCGCAGCAATGATGGATGCCATGCCGCTTATCGTTGCGCACCGCAACGGTCTTGTAACCGGGTTCCTCATGACGACCACGCGGGAGATGAATGCCGATCTCCCGATTGTCCAGGCGATGTTCGCTGCGTACCACGGCACAGCTGACGCTTATATTTACGGTCCCATTTGCGTCGGAGCTGAGGAGCGCGGCAAGGGGTTGGCTCAGGCCATGTTCGCGGAACTGCGACGTCTGGAGCCGGGACGGGAAGGCATTCTCTTCATACGGCGCGACAACGAGGCGTCGCTTCGCGCGCACGCTCGGATGGGAATACGCGAGGTCGCCGAGTTTCAATTCAACGGGTTTGATTTCGCTGTCTTCTCTTACGTTGGATAGAGCAACGTTAGCGTCTGCCATGGGTCTAAACCAGACTTGGTGCACCTTCCGTTTGCTGTCTTCATAACGCTGTAAAAAAGAACCCGGAGATCGCTCCCCGGGTTCTTATGCTTTCTCGCCGACCGTCAGGGCAGCGCAACGAAGGATGCGAAGCTTACTTCGCTTCCTTCTCCATCAGCTTCTCGACCATGCTGGCCGGCACTTCTTCGTAATGATCGAAGAGCATGGTGAAGGTGCCGCGACCGCTGGTGGCCGAACGCAGAAAGTTGATGTAGCCGAACATTTCGGACAGCGGCACGAAACCCTGCACGAACGCCGACACGCCCTTGTGACCCTGGTCGGAAATGCTGCCGCGACGACGGTTGATGTCGCCGATGACGTCGCCGAGGTAGGTCGCTTCGGTGACGACTTCCAGGCTCATGATCGGCTCAAGCAGTTTCGGCTTGGACAGACGCTGTGCCTCGCGGAAGCAGGCGCGGCCGGCGATTTCGAAGGCCAGTGCCGAGGAGTCGACGTCGTGGTACTTGCCGTCGATCAGGCGTGCCTTGAAGTCCAGCACTTCATAGCCGGCGACCTGGCCCTGACGCGACTCGACTTCGATCGCGTGCTGCACGGCTGGGATGTATTCGCGCGGGATGCGGCCACCGACCACTTCGTCGGAAAACACCACGCCCGTACCGGACTCGCCCGGCTCGAAGATGATCTTCACTTCGGCGAACTGGCCCGAACCACCGGACTGCTTCTTGTGCGTGTAGGTGTGCTCGACGGTCTTGCCGAACGCCTCGCGGAAGCTGACCTTGGGTTTGCCCATGTTCGCGTCCACACCCAGTTCGGTGCGCATGCGGTCGAGGGTGATTTCCAGATGCAGCTCGCCCATGCCCTTGAGCACGGTCTGGCCGGTTTCCTTGTCCACTTCCATGCGCAGCGACGGATCGGCCTTGACCATCTTGTAGAGTGCGGTGGACATCTTGTCGACGTCGTTACGGGTTTTCGGCTCGACCGACACGCTGATCACGGGATCCGGGAAGCGCATACGCTCCAGCAGGGCCGGGTGCGCCGGATCGCTCAGCGAGTCGCCTGTCTCGGTGTCCTTCATCGAGACGAACGCGCAGATGTCGCCGGCGCGCACTTCGTCGATTTCCTTGGTCGTGTTGGCCTGCACTTCGACGATGCGGCCAACGCGCTCTTTCTTGCCGCGGGTGACGTTCTGCAACGTGTCGCCCTTCTTGATCACGCCTGAATAGATGCGGCAGAAGGTCAGGGTGCCGAACTGGTCGTTGATGACCTTGAACGCCAGCGCGCGCGCCGGTGCGTCGTCGCGCACTTCCTGCTCGCCGATGACGTTGCCGTCCTCGTCGACCATCGCGATACCGCCGTTCTCGCCCGGGTACGGCATGTAGTCGACCACTGCGTCGAGCAGCTGCTGCACGCCCTTGTTCTTGTACGACGAACCGCAGAACACCGGAACCAGCTTGCCGGTGACGCAGCCCTTGCGGATGCATTCCTTCAGCTTCGCCGGATCGTGCTCGCCGGTCTCGATCAGCTTTTCGAACGCGTCGTCGTCCATCGCCAGCGCGGTTTCCAGCATTTCTTCGCGCAGCTTCGGCAGCTGGGCAACCCAGTCGTTGTCGACGGTGGAGCCAAACTTCAGACGGGTCTTGGCTTCCTCGAAGGAAACGGTTTCCCAGGTGCTGTCCTTGTCGTCCGACGCCCAGATGTACGCCACGTTGGCGACCAGATCGGCCATGCCGCAGAACTCGTCGCTGCTGCCCAGCGGAATCTGGCACAGCAGGGCCGGCGCGCCGAGGCGCTCGCGGATGCCCTTGACGCAATGCGCGAAGCTGGCGCCGATGCGATCCATCTTGTTGACGTAGCACACGCGCGGCACGTTGTACTGGTCGGCCAGGCGCCAGTTGGTTTCGGTCTGCGGTTCCACGCCGGCCACACCGTCGAACACCACCACGGCGCCGTCGAGCACGCGCAGCGAACGGTTCACTTCGATGGTGAAGTCCACGTGTCCCGGGGTGTCGATCACGTTGATCTGGTGACCCTTCCACTCGGTCGACACGGCGGCCGACTGAATGGTGATACCGCGCTTGCGTTCCTGCTCAAGGTAATCGGTCGTGGTCGAGCCCTTGCCGTCTTTCGTGTCATGCACGTCGACGATCTGGTGCTTCTTGCCGGTGTAGTACAGAACACGCTCGGTCGTCGTGGTCTTGCCCGCATCGATATGCGCAATGATGCCGATGTTGCGATAAAGGGTGAGTGGTTTGTTTCTGGCCATGACCTGATTTCCGAAATGTCGAACGTGGTTGGATGGGTAATCGTTTGAATAAAAAGCATGGATCGGCGGGCTGCGCCAGGCTGCCCGTCTTGCGGCCGCGCTTCACGGGGCGTGCCTTGAATCGGATTCAAAGGCATCGCCGGCGAAGATCGGCAGCGGCTAACTCATGATTTTAGCGTGTTTTGGGGGCCGATTTGTGATTCGGCTGGATTTAAGACACACAAAGACGTGTCGTGCCGTGCTGGAACGGGCTTTATGGCCAGGGTCGGCCTGGCGAAATAGCGGCTCGGGCGGCCGCTGGAGGCTAGCCCGATGGATATTCGGGCATCTGATGGCCTGTCTACACCTTACCGATGCGACCCGCGCACCGGAAACGGCACCACCTGGCCGGATGCCGATCCGGGCTGATGCCAGTAGGGGGCGGCCGGCCACTGGCTGGAGGGGTTGATGCCGCTGGCCAAGGCATGGCTTACCTGGCTGCGATCGAGATGCGGTGCGAACTGCGCGACAAACTCCAGCGCCTGATCGCGCAGCGGGCTTTCACGCCGCAGCACGATCCAGGTGGTGCAGGTCGGGAACAGGTGATCCGCTGGCAGCACGCGCAGGTGCTCCG
>Ga0302315_10004415_pt1 | contig 12294 bp, 2 predicted proteins | sample III_Palsa_N3_1_FD_200532 | JGI IMG/M metagenome (GOLD analysis project Ga0302315, IMG submission 200532) | Peat permafrost microbial communities from Stordalen Mire near Abisko, Sweden - III_Palsa_N3_1 | ecosystem: Environmental > Terrestrial > Soil > Palsa > Peat permafrost | place: Sweden... | reverse complement strand
GAAGGAGCCGATGATACCCAACGCGAACAAGCGCAGAGCGCGGTCGCCGATGCGTTTGCTGAAAAGCAGAAGAATTGAAACAACGATCAACGCCAACTGAAGAGGGTTGCCGGCGCGCTCTTCATGGCTAGATACACCGTTCATATGGAAGCCGCCCCTGTAGGTGTCGGCTTGATCATTCGGATCGATATGGAGCGCTCGAAGAGAAGCAAGAAGCAGCTTGCTGGCTTCGTGGTTGACTGCGCCGACTGGGGTGACGACATGCAGCGAGAGGTTTTTCACGACGTTTGCGAACGTAATCGATGCGGAATAGCGGCTATTGGAATACTGGCGCAACGTATCGTCGCCAAGAGGAGCGGCAAATCCGAGCGGTGAGCCGCTTAACTTATAATTTCGGATGAACAGGGGGCCATTTAACACGAGGATCGCAAGAACTAACACTGGAACTCGCCCCAGCAAAAGCTTGCGCGAAGATGCTGAACCCATCCACCAGCAAGCCAACAGCACGCAAGGCAAAAAAACATAGGCAGTTCCCTTGGTCATGATAGCGAGACCCAGGGCCGCACCCATTGCGCCTGCAACAGGCCAAGTTTGACGTTCGTTCCAGCGCAGTAGGTAGTAAACCGCTACCACGATCCAAAACGCGCCTACGTAGGTGTTCATCGCACCTGACGCTTCTAGAAGTCCTGCCGGAATAGTGGCACACGCTATCGCCGCCAGAATCTGGCCGCGAACACCAGCGCCCAGCCGTTGGGCAATCAGCGAGACGCCGATGATGCTACCGACCATGCTGAACCATTCGATCAGATTAACCAGACGATCGCCGCCGTAGAGCACGTCAAGGTGCATCATGGCGTACTCGGCCCAAGGCGAGAGAAAGAGTTGTACGGAATAGAAAGCGGGGTAGAGGTTCACATCGCGATTGGTCATCCACTGCACGATGCGAGACATGTGGTACGCCATGGCGTCCCAGGTGTTTGGAGCGCTGACAATGGCTGTGATTCCGACTAAAGCAACCAGAAGTCCGGTGAGAGAAAGGAGAAACCAATCCAACTTATTCAGGGAGGTCGTGTCCGGCGCAGGAGCGTTGACCGCTTTGGCTGACCTGGCGGTTTGTATCATTGCGGCATAGGCGAAGGAAGCGATAGCCAGCAAGAGCCAGGCCACGGCGAGCACAGGGCGTGTAATCAGCCTAGGAACGCTCAGTATTTCGGTGCTAATCGCAACAAACACGCCCCAGCAGGTCGCAGCTCCTAAAGCAGCGCTTCGCCAGCCTTCTCCTCGCAGACGAAAGATCCGAAATAATCCCGCGTAGGCGATGAAGGGAAGGAGAGCAAGGATTTTCAGAGCAACACTCATCGCAGAGGCTGCCTCACTGCTTTAGCGGCACCTGAGTCGGGCTTGCCTTTTAAGTCTGGCGCCGCCGGCGTGCGCGATGAGGACAGCTTGGTGTGTGGAGTAAACGGCGGAACAGGGTCGCCAACATTATCCGGAAAAGTAAACTCCGAAATCCTGCGATCGGGTGTCTTCACGATTTGTTCAAACAGATCACGCATCTGGCCAAGCATGCGATTCACAGACGCGGCGTCATACAGATCGTAATTGTATTCACATGAAAACCGCCAGCCGTCGGCCCGCTGAACCATGAAGAAGTTGATATCGTAAATCGCTCCGGGAGACTTTGAGGGTACGGGAGTCATGGTCAAGCCGGCGAACTCGCCCGGCTTTACGAAGTCTCTTTGATAAATAAAATTAATTCCGTAAAGCACCGGACGGCTCGGATCGCGCTTGGGTCTGAGGAGCTCAACAAGTTGTTGGAAGTGCAGATCCTGGTGTTCCAACCCTTCCTCGACGGTCTTTTTGACGCGGTCAAGCAATTCGGAAAACTTTGGATCGCCGGAAAGATCACTTCGCAGGACGACGGTGGAGATGAACAGCCCGATAAGCGGCTCAAGCTCGACGCGGTCACGGCCAGCGAGGAGAGTTCCAACGTAGATGTCATTCTGGAGCGTGTAATGATGAACTAGCATTTTCAAGACTGCTAATGCCGTGGTGTAGAAGGTGCATCCATGCTTACTCGAGAATTCCGCGAGCGCGTCCGTCAACGGAACGGGAAGTACGGTGGAAAGGATGTAACCATTGTGTGTTTTTAGCGCGGGCCGCGGATGGTCCAGAGGGATTTCCAGAGGCGGCAAAGCAGCCAGTTTAATCTTCCAGTAGGCACGATGTTTATCGAGAGCCGGCTGCTGCATGCGATCGTTCTGCCAAATTGTGTAGTCTGCGAATTGAAAAGGCAGTTCGGGAACCGTTGGAGGGCGGTTCTCTGCGAAGGCGGCGTAGTGAGCGCCGAGTTCATCGCTAAAAATTCCAATGGACCAGCCGTCCGAAACAATGTGATGCATGGTGGCCAGCAACAGGTGCTCTTGCTCTCCCAGTTTCAAAAGGCGAGCGCGAATGAGCGGACCATTTTTCAGATCAAATCTGCGTTCGCCTTCTTGAATCGACAGGCGTTCCTCTTCCGCATCTCGTCCCGTTTGCGACAGGCGGCTTAGATCATCCAGCGGTAAAGGAATCGCAGCAGTGGCATGAACGATCTGCCGGGGCTGTCCGTCGATCAGCGAAAATGTGGTACGAAGAATTTCGTGGCGGCCAACGATTTCGTTAAGGGCCCGTCCCAGCGTCGAAACATCCAGGCGCCCATGGATACGAAAACGAACCGCAATATTCCAAGCAGGGTTGCCGCGTTCGAGCTGATCCAGAAACCAGAACGTCTGCTGTGCAATGGTCGTAGGGAAACAGTATTGCTCTTCGCCGAGAGTACCAACGGATTCAAGCACTGGTATGGAAACCCGAGACGGATTGTTTTTTGTTTCCATAGCTATATCGAACGAGTGGTTGCAGGGTGCATGCGGTATTGTTCGCGCGGAGCACGCCTGATTTCTGAATCTCTGGGCGCCGATCCATCGGCAGCGTCGACTTCAGCAGTAATTGCGGCGACGGTTTGCAAACGCAGGACATGTTGCGGAGACATCACGATGCCGGCGCGCCCGGCTCGCGCAATAATTTGAAATAAATGAATGGAATCAGCGCCCAAGTCGAACAAACTGTCGAGGACGCTCACGCGGTCCAGATGCAGCACCTCGGCACAAATAGCCGCTAATTTCTCTTCTCGAGGATTTCGAGGCGCGACGAAAGCCTCTCGCGAGCCGGCGTTCTCCGAATCCGGAGCGGGAAGCGCTTTACGGTCGATTTTTCCATTCGGCGTGCGCGGCAGTTCTGGCAAGAAAACGAACACGGACGGAATCATATAATCCGGCAGTGAACGCCCGACAAAACTGCGCATGTCTGCAGGGAGCGGTTTGCGAGATTCGTCCGCAACGACATAAGCGACAAGCTGCTTCACTCCACGTTCGTCTTCGCGCGCAAGGACGACCGATTCGCGAATCCCCGGAACTTTCGCGAGCGCGCATTCAATTTCTCCCAGTTCGATGCGGAAGCCACGGACTTTGACTTGATTGTCAAGGCGGCCGAGAAATTCAAGATGACCATTTGTCCGGTAACGGACGAGATCGCCGGTTTTGTAGAGCCTCTGATTCGTCGTTTCGCTGAATGGATCGGGCACAAAGCGCTCGGCAGTCAGCTCGGGACGCTTGAAATAGCCGCGGGCCACACCGTCACCGCCGATGTGAAGTTCGCCCGGAACGCCGATCGGAAGCGGCTGGTTCTGTTTATCTAAAACATACAATTGAGTGTTCTGGATCGGCGGCCCGATTGTAACGGGACCTGCACCGGATTCCACGCGCGACGTCGAGGACCAAATTGTGGTTTCCGTGGGGCCGTACATGTTCCAAACCTCTCCGCAAGAAACGAGTTGGTTCGCGAGTTCGCGTGGAAGGGCTTCGCCGCCGCAAAGGATCTTCAGAGTTGGCGTGCCGTTCCATCCTGCTTCGAGCATCAGCCGCCACGTTGCAGGAGTGGCCTGCATCACAGTAGCGCCAGACGTGCGGGCAAGCTTCAGGAGCAAGCTTCCATCCACCGTGGTCTCTTTACCTGCGAGGACTACTTGTGCGCCGACAACGAGCGGCAAGAAAAGTTCGAGGCCCGCGATATCGAAGGAAAGCGTGGTGACGGCTAACAGGCGATCGCGCGCGGCAAGGCCAGGCTTCTTAGCCATCGAGCTCAGGAGATTAACTACATTTTGATGCGTGACCTCGACACCCTTGGGTTTACCGGTCGAGCCGGAAGTGTAGATAGTGTAAGCAAGCGCTTCGGGACTGACAGCGACATTAGGATTGGTGGATTGCTCGCGCTCGATAAGGGACCAATCGCGATCGAGGCAGACTACGCGCGCCTCGGGCAGACCGGACATTTGCTTGGCTTGAGTCAACAGCAGCGGCACAGCGGCTTCACCAAGGATGAACGAGAGGCGTTCTGCCGGGTAAGACGGGTCAAGAGGCAGATAAGCAGCGCCTGCTTTCCAAATCCCCAGTAAGCCGACCATCATTTCAAGCGCGCGATCTACGGAAATTCCAATGAGCGCACCAGGCTTGACGCCGAGCTTGATCAAATACCGCGCGAGCTGATTCGCGCGACGATCGAGTTCCGAATACGTAAGAGTCTGACCTTCGCATGCTACAGCTACAGCCTCGGGTGAACGCAGCGACTGTTCCTCAATGAGCTGGTGAACGCATTTTGACCGCGGATATTCTGCTGCGGTGGCGTTCCACCCGACCAGTATCTGGGATCGCTCACCATCGGTCAGGATTGGAAGCAGATCTACAATTTGATTTGAGTCCGTGGCGATGCCTTGCAAGAGAGTTTCGAAGTGGCGCATCCAGCGGCCGACGGTTTCCCGATCGAAGAGTTCTGAGTTGTAGTCGCAATCCATTGAAAGACCGTGCTCAGATTCGACGATGTTCAGGAAGAGATCGAAATTCACGGCGGCTTTCGGATTTGAGTCCACTTCGACTTTCAATCCAAGAAAGTCCAGGCCCGTTCCTACTTTTTCGAGATTGAACTGAACTTCGACGAGCGGCAGGCGGCTGGGATCGCGCCGGAGCTTCAGTTTGCGCACGAGCGTGCCGTAGGTATAGGTCTGGTTTTCGTAAGCGTCGAGCAAAGTGCGTTTCAATTGTTGCAGTAACTCCGATGCTTTTTGCTTCTCCGGCATACGCGCTCGAACAGGCAGGAAGTTGACACAGTGGCCGACAAGATTTCCATCATCGAGAAGCGACTGTCCCGCGGTGGGGATTCCGATCACGATATCGTCCTGCGCAGTCAGGCGGTGGAGCAACGTGGCAAAACCCGTGAGCAACGTGACGAACAGCGTGCAGCCCTGTTGCGCTCCGGCCTTCTTGATCTGCTTGTATGTCGCGGCGTCGATGAACGCGCGAACCGTAGAACCTTCAAACGACTTCACTGCCGGACGCGGCCTGTCAGTCGGAAGATTGAGAACCGGGGGAAGCTGCTCGAATTGCTTGAGCCAATACGATTCGACCAAAGCTAATTCAGCAGACACTGGAGCGCTTGATTGTGTTCGGGCATATTCGCTGAACTGAACCGCAGCGGGGAGCGCGGCGTTGGCGCCTTTAAGCCGGGCGGAATAAAGTTTGCTCAAGTCATCTAGCAGGACGTTTGTGGACCAGCCGTCACAGACTATGTGGTGACTAGTGACGATTAGCGCGTGAACTTGCGGATCCAAATGGAACAAACGCATACGAACCAGCGGGCCACGAGATAAATCAAACGGCGTGTTGGCTTCTTCCGCAGTCGCGGCTTCCAGGCGAGCTTCGCGTTCGGGCGGAGCCAGGGCAGAAAGATCCGTGACCGGAATATCCAGCGGAAGCTGGGGTGCAAAATGCAACGATGACCCATCCGCGGCTACGATCGCGCGCAATGCGTCGTGCCGGTTTATCAGTTCTTGCAACGATACCCGCAAAGCCGACTCATCGAGAGAGCCTTGCATGCGGAGTGTGAAGGATTCGTTGTAGGCGCAGGAAGCTTGCTTACCAAGCTGATCTGAAAGCCAGACTTCACGCTGCGATTCGGTAAGGGGTGCGTCGGAAACGACAGCGGACGGCATTCCTGTTGCGGTGAGCACTCCGCCCGATGCAACTTCGTGAGTGTCCGGTCGCGGCGTTGCCGACGGCGGGGAAAAGAAACCGCCCTCCTGCATTTCGACAGCGCTTTCTTTGAACGCGCGAATCACTTTCTCGATGTCTTCGTCGGTGTGCGTGGTAGTCAGGAAAACCGGGAACCCTTCGAGCAGATGAATTCCCTTCAAGCGCAAATAGTAGTAGAAGAGGCTGGCAAAGCGTTCTTCGCCGGGGAAGCTGAAGTAGCAAACGCTTTTAAAATTTGCCAGACGTGTAGGAATGCCTTTTTGTTCGAAAAACTCGTTGATGACGCCAACCATATGCTGCATCCGGTTGCTGACCCGTTCCTGCAGCTCGGGCCCTTCCGCTTTGAGATGTTGCAGCACGGCCTTTACCGCTGCGAGCGCCAGCGGATGACGCACGAAAGTGCCGGCAAAGAATGTGACGCCGACTTCGGGGAAGGAATCATCGCCGAAATGCCAGGCCCCGCCGTCGAGCGCGTCCATAAACTGCGCTTTGCCGGCAAGAATACCGATGGGCATTCCGCCTGCGACAACCTTTCCGTAGGTGGCCAGGTCGGCCCGAATTCCGAAGAGCGCCTGACATCCGCCAGGATGCGTCCGGAAACCGGTGACGACTTCATCGAAAATCAGGGCGGTGCCAGACTGCTCAGTAATTTTGCGAATTTCCTTCAAGTATTCGGGGAGAACCATCTCGGGATGGCGACTCTGAACCGGTTCCACAAGAACCGCCGCGAGGTCTTTGGCGTTTTGGCGAATTAATTCCAGAGCTTCGGGTGTGCCGTAATCAAGCACGAGAATGTTGTCGACTTTCTCTTGAGGTATGCCCGGCGCTACTGGCGAGGAATGCGGTACACCGCCGCGCTTAAATCCTTTTACCAGCACTTCGTCAAACATGCCGTGATAGGCATTCGCGAATAGGGCTACTTTTTTCCGTCCGGTCACCGTGCGCGCGACGCGCAAGGCGGCCATCACCGCTTCCGAACCGGTGTTGCAAAAAGTCATGCGCTCATTGCCGGTCATGTCGCAAAACATTTTGGCGACTTCGCCGGCGAGCGGGGTCTGAGGGCCGATTTCGAAGCCTTTCTTTAGTTGGGCTTCAATCGCGGCGGTAACAAAGGCTGGACGGTGTCCGAGGAAAATCGGACCGAAGCCGTTCAGCACATCCACGTATTCGTTGCCGTCCAAATCCCACAGGTGAGGGCCTTCCGACCGATCCGTGACGATGGGATAGACGATTTCTTTCCACTGCGAGCGGAAGCCTGCAACCACTCTCGGATCAGCGAGCGGCTGGCGATGTTCTTCGGTGAAACTCTTGGACTTGGCGGTCCGCTTCGAGTATCGCTCGACAAGTGACTGGAGACTTTCTTTCTGCCGCTGCGTGAGCTCGCCCGAAACTCCCTTTTGTGGTGGCTTGTACGGACCGAAGGGCTTAAATTCCTCTTTTGGACTTTCCACCGGCACGGGAGGCAGTGCGTTCGACACCAATGCTGCGGTCTGCGATGAGGATGGGCTGGCAGACGGTTTGGACAAGGCCGAAATTGCAGCCGAGGGAACTTGCGAAGAACCGCGCAAAGCATCGAGCTGTTTGGCAAATAGCTGGTTCATGGCTTCGAGCTGCTCGCGCACCAAGCGCTCTGCGGGAGAACCGGCCGGAAACACGGAATCAACATTCGCACTTCTCGAGGTCAATCCTGCTCCTGTGGCTGTAGATGATGTTGCGACCGGAGCAGAAGGAACGGCAGCCGGTACGGGCTCGGCAAACGCATCGGCTGGGAGCTTTTCGTCCATATATGCCGTCAACGCGTCCAATGTGGATTGATCGCCGAGTAGCTGCCGGAACGTAATCTTCAAGTTAAATTTGTTTTGCAGCCCTTGCGTAACCTGCGTGAGGAAAAGCGAATCAAAACCCATCTCGAGGAACGTAGTTGAAGCATCGGCTTGCGAAATCTGTACGCCGGAGAGCTCTTCGAAGAGTTCGGCAAGAATTGCGCGAATTCTGTTAGTGCGGCTTGGAGCATTTGCGGCAGCCGCCTGGGGTTGTGTGTTGGCGTTCACTGGTGCTTTTTCCTCCGTCGCAGGAATTCCGACGAAACTTGGTTGATCCGTTTGCGCTGCAGTGTGTTCCTGCTGGAGAGACGCATTAGCCGCGGGCGCATCCAACCAGAAAAGTTTTCGTTCAAAAGGATAAGTCGGTAAGGAGATGCGCTGCCGCTGTTCTCCTGCGTGCACGGCCCGCCAATCCGGGCGCACTCCAGCCAGCCACAGCGAGCCGAGTGCGTTCATCAGATTCGGAGCGTCACCTTCACCCGAATAGCCATCGGAAAGGGAAGAGACAATCACTTGCTCGCCGCTTGGTTTGGCCGAGGGTCCTGCGTGCTGACGTGCGAGCGTGCTCAGCACATTCCCGGGGCCAACTTCCAGCAGGACCGCGTTCGGATTCTTGCGCAGCTCCGACACACCGGCAGAAAACTGCACCGCTTGCCGGAAATGGCGAGCCCAGTAGGACGGGTCCGTCGCTTCCTGCGGTGTGATCCACTTGCCAGTGACGCCGGAAACGTAGGGAATCTTCGGCGCATGCAGACGCACTTGCGCAACACGCGCGGTAAACGGCTCGATGAGCGGATCCATCATGGCCGAATGAAAGGCGTGCGAAGTCACGAGGCGCCGGCAGGCAATTCCCTGGCGGCCCAATTCTTGCTCGAATTTCTCCAACGCGTCGAATGGCCCGGCAACGACGCAAAGGCTTGGGGCATTCACTGCGGCGAGTGCAAGCTCGCCAGTTAACCGCGCGCGCACTTCCGACTCAGGCATGCGCACGGAGAGCATTCCTCCCGCAGGCACTTCCTGCATCATCCGGCCACGCGCGGCTACCAAGCTCAGCGCATCTTCCAGCGAGAAAATACCGGCGAGACAAGCCGCGACAAATTCACCGATGCTGTGTCCCAGCATGGCTTGCGGCCGAATTCCCCAGCTCATCCAGAGCTGGGTCAGCGCGTACTCGATGGTGAAAATAGCAGGCTGCGCGACGATGGTTTCGGTCACGCGGCGCTTGGCTTCCTCAGTGGCTCCATCGGGCGGATAGAGCAACGTGCGCAGGTCAGCGCCGAGATGCGGCAGAAGAATCTTCGAGCAGCGATCGACGGCTTCGCGGAAAACCGGCTCGGTATCATAAATTTCGCGCGCCATGTTCGGGTGCTGCGAGCCTTGACCCGGAAACAGAAAATAAACCTCGGGCTTTTCGCTGGGGCGAAGCCGCGTTTGCATGCGCTTGCGGTCCTTCTGCGTTAGCGCAGCGATCGCCTCGGTAACATCGCGTGCCACTACAGTGCGTCGGCAAGGAAAGGCGCGGCGGCCGGCTTGGAGCGTCCAAGCGGCATCTGCGAAGTTCACGTCCGAGTGAGTCTTAAAATATTCAGCAAGATTCTCAGTGGCACGATCCAGTGAAGCTTCTGAACGCGCCGAAAGGGTAAGAAGTTGCACAGAACGCGCGGAAGCAGGCGAACGGCGTTCGGGCGCTTGTTCGATAACGACGTGAGCGTTGGTTCCTCCGACGCCGAATGCACTGACGCCGGCCCGCCGAGGCGTGCTCTGCGATTTCCATTCCTTGCGCTTTGAATTGACGTAGAAAGGACTGTGTTCCAGATCGAATTGTGGATTCGGTCCATTGAAGTGAAGGGTTGGCGGAAAGATTCCATGGCGCACGATGTGGGCTGCGTGGATCAAACCGGTTACGCCGGCAGCAATGTCCAGGTGCCCAACATTTGTCTTCGCGGTGCCGACGGCGCAGAACTCTTGGTTTTTCGTGTGCGCATGAAACGCCTGCGTGAGCGCAGCCAGTTCGATGGGATCGCCAAGCGGCGTGCCGGTGCCGTGCGCCTCAATGTAACCGATGGTTTCGGGGTTCACCCCGGCCGCTTCGTGGGCCAGCGCAATGACGCGCGCCTGTCCTTCCACACTGGGCGCCGTGTAACCAACTTTCGCCGAACCGTCGTTGTTCGCAGCAAAACCGCGAATGACGGCATAGATTTGATCGCCATCGCGAACCGCATCTTCCAGCCGCTTCAGCAGCACGACGGCAACTCCACTTCCGAAAACGGTTCCTTGCGCGTCTGCGCTGAATGTGCGGCAGTGGCCGTCCGGCGAAACCATGCCGCCGTCCTGATAATACGAGCCGCGCTTTTGGGGGAACGTGATCGAGCTGCCTCCGGCTAGCGCCATATCGCTCTGGTAAGTGAGCAGCGACTGGCAAGCTTGCGTGACGGCCATCAGCGAGGTGGAGCAGCCCGACACCATGGTGAAACTGGGGCCGCGGAGATTCAGTTTGTAGGAAACGCGCGTGCAGAGGAAATCGGGATTGTTCCCCATCATCTCCGGATAGCTTCCCACTTGGTAGCCGCCGGAATACTTAGCAATGAAGCCTGGGTTGGTGCAGAGGCGGGTGAGGAAATACGTGCTCTGGCTGCTGCCTGCGAAGACGCCGATGGGACCCGGGTATATCGAAGGGTCGTAACCGGCATCTTCGAAAGCTTGCCAACAGGATTCAAGGAAGAGGCGTTGTTGCGGGTCCATCAATTCCGCGTCACGGGGAAGGATGCCGAAGAATTCCGCGTCGAAGAGACCGACATCTTCGAGAACCGACCGGGCACGAACGTAATTCGGATCTCTCGACAATTCGGCTGCGTTTGGAACTTCCAGCTCCTCCACTCGAAAATGAGAAATTGCTTCGACGCCGTTGAGCTGGTTTCGCCAGAACTCGGCGACGCTTTGCGCACCGGGAAAGCGGCCGGCCATACCGATGATTGCGACGCCCTCCAGGAGAGGGCTTTGATTATCGCGCGAGCTCACGAGGCACCGCCATCGTGACGTTCGCGCTTTCGAGCAAAAGCCTCGCGCTGCTTCTGCGCCTGCTGGCGCACGCCTGAAAAAGAGTGTTCCGCCGTGGTGTCGTCGCGCAGGTGCTTGCCCAGTGTTCGAACCGTGGTGTATTCGAACAAGTCAGTCACCGGAATTTCAATGTTCAGCAGCTTCTGCAGATTTGAGTGAACCGCAACCAGCAGTAATGAATCGCCGCCGATGTCGAAGAAATTATCGTCAAGCCCGACACGCTCCACACGCAGCACCCTGCGCCACAGATCCAACACCGTCTGATCAATCTCATTCGCCGGGGCCTCGGCGGAGGAGCTATCCGCAGCACCAAATACCGGGGCCGGCAGAGCGGAGCGGTCCACTTTTCCGTTGGTTGAAAGAGGCAAGGACTCTAACGCAACGAAAAGCGAAGGCACCATGTACTGAGGTAACTTTCCCTGGAGAAATTGGCGAAGTTCGCGCGGAGCTGGTCCACCCTCAGACGAACAAGCATAGTAAGCAATCAGGCGCTTCGTGCCGTTTTCATCGGTTTGAGCCACGACGGAGACATGCTTCACGCCCGGGTGCATGGTCAAAACGGTTTCGATTTCGCCTGGCTCGATGCGGTGGCCCAGAATTTTTACTTGGTTATCGATTCGGCCGAGAAACTCTACATTGCCGTCTTCGGTCCAACGAGCGAGATCTCCCGTGCGATACATTCGTTCGTTAGGATTGGCTGCGAAAGGATCCGGCAGGAATTTTTCTGTGGTCTCACTCGCGTTGTTTAAATACCCGCGTGCGACACCATCGCCGGCAGTGTAGATTTCGCCGGCTTTTCCGACCGGCACGATGCGCAGCATTTCGTCCAGAATGTAGACACGCGCATTCGAGATTGGACGGCCGATTGGAATCGAAATGAATGACGCATGATCCTTGGGTACTTGGTAGAACGTACTGAACGTAGTGTTTTCAGTCGGTCCGTACACGTGATAGAGGGCGCAATTTGGCAGTTGTTCGTGCACCAATCGAAAATGGCGAGGGGAAACAAACTCACCACCAGTGAAAAGTTGACGAACAGGTATAAGGTCTTCGAGGCGTTGATCCACCATAAGATTGAAAAACGCAGTGGTGAGAAACAAAGTCGTGACACCGTTTTCGCGTAGTACGCGGCCCAGCTCGTCGAGCGAAGTGGCACGCGGCGGCGTCACAACCAAACGCCCACCGTTCAATAAGGGGCCCCAAATTTCAAACGTGGAAGCGTCGAAAGCAACTGGAGCGAACAGAATGAAAACTTCCTCGGGGCCGAACCTGCAGTAGTTCGTGTTCCGGAC